>Ga0307372_10006436_pt1 | contig 17186 bp, 18 predicted proteins | sample OX1MG_FD_202533 | JGI IMG/M metagenome (GOLD analysis project Ga0307372, IMG submission 202533) | Soil microbial communities from Risofladan, Vaasa, Finland - OX-1 | ecosystem: Environmental > Terrestrial > Soil > Coastal area > Acid sulfate soil | place: Finland: Risofladan, Vaasa | collected... | reverse complement strand
GTGCATGATCAGGTAGGGAAAGATGAAGAGCTCGTCCCAGAAGATGTGGCCCCGATACGCTTCGCCATGGAGGCCCCGGGCCGGCACACCAACATCGAGATCGATCGTATTGCGCGAAGTGGTCTGCAGGAGATGGAAGATGTGGAGGTGGAGGATGAGGCGCGTCGTGCCACCATCGCCCTCGAACTCGAGCGAGAAGCGCTTCCACAGGTCGTCCCATTCCCGGATGTGGGCATTGAGAAGGTCGCTGAAGCTACCTACTCGCGCGCTCGTTGAGCAGGCTTCAGCCAGAGGTTCGCTGATCGAGTGGTCCCTTGACGTGAAGAGGGTGACGATCTTCTCGACGGTGATCGACTCGCCCGCTTCGACGTCGATGGACATCTCTTGGGCAATGAAGCCGGGCTCTTCAATCACCTGGCGCTCAGGATCCACGCAGATGCCTATGCCGGCGATACGGGTTCTGACCGCTTCGGCGATGGTGACATCCGACTGGCTGGTCCGGGCGGCCAAGGCCACGGTGTCGCTGTCGGGTCGACCAGTGGTGAGTTCGGCCAGGTGGTGCTCGTCAAACTGGCTGTAGCGCCGGACACCGGAGTTGGCAATCCGTCCGTCGATGCCCGAGCGGATTGTGAGGCGACCTGACCAGTTCTCGGCACGAAGAACCGTTTCCAGCCCAGCGGAATGCGGGTCGGCCATGCTCACGAAGCGGCGCTGCTCAACACGGAGCAGGCGGCCGATCGTGTCCCGCACTCTCATCGTCCGGCTCAGCGTTGCGGTGCGGAGGTTCAACTCTTGGGAATAGTCGCATATCTCGACTTCGGCGATGGCGAACCAAGGGCCGTCTTCGATGCGAAAACTGAACGAGAGCCAGTTGGGAACGTTGACGATGCTCTCGTTCTCGAATGATCGCCCGGCAAGCCGGGTGACCCGCCGGTTGTACAGGCCGGCCACGTAGGTTCCCGGATAGTGAGTGCCGTCGACTACTGCCTCAGGGGCCGCGCCTCGGGTGGCAAAGTAACCGTTCCCCAGCGTGCACAGGGCTTCGCGTAGTCCTTCGCGAGCCGGGTCGAACCCGTCATACCTGAGTGACCACTCATCGACCATCGTGGGTTCGATATCGGATGGGTCTGCCGATTGAGCGATCACGGTCAATCCTTGGAGAGGTCAGTTTGCAACTCGACGTCAGAGAGATCCTCAACCACGATGTCGGCCCCGTGCTGGCGCAGCGCATCTGCGTGTGACCTTCGATCGATCCCGATGACGAAACCAAATCCGCCCCGGTGTCCGGCCGCGACCCCGGCCAGAGCGTCTTCCACGACGACGGCGCGAGAGGGGACGATACCGAGGTGGCGCGCTGCGGTGAGGAAGATGGCAGGATCCGGCTTGCCTGGTAGACCGAGGTCGTCCGCGTCGACGCCGTCAACGATGGCATCGAAGAGGTTCGCTATTCCGGCCGTCGCCAGTATTGCCTTGGCGTGCCGGCTCGACGAGATCAGGGCTGTCCTGATTCCGCATGAGCGCAAGGAATGCAGCCAGGTGAGCGTCGACTCGAACGGGGTCACTCCTTCTTCGCTCACGGCTCGCTCGAACTCCTGATCCTTGAGGTTCCCGAGGGCGCAGACGGTGCCATATCCGGGCGGATCCGAGGAGCTGCCGTGCTCGAGCGTGATCCCACGCGAGGAAAGGAAGCTCTCCACGCCGTCGTAGCGGGGCTTCCCGTCGACATAGCGGAGATAGTCCTCCTCGTCGAACAAATGGGGAGTCTCAGCGGTGGCTTCCGAACGAGCCCGAAGATACTCGTCGAAGACCCGCTTCCAGCAGCGGGCGTGGACTCGGGCGGTGTCGGTGACCACGCCGTCCATATCGAAGATAACCCCATCGATCCGATCGATTGGGATATGCATCTTCGTCGTCGTCCTGTCACGAAACTGCTTTGCCCCGGAGATCATGTCGTCGGTGCCTCTTGAACTTCCCAGGATTCGGCCCGGGCTTGGTCCCGCGCGTCGGTATCAGCAATACCAGGCCGTGGCCTCATTTCCTCATCCTCTCCCTCCTCGGCCGAGGAAACTAGGGCCGTTGGTCATAGAGGAAGAAGGCGGAGTATATGGGTCCCGAGTGCACGAGCCCGTTGCCTCGACGATGGGGAGAAGTGGGTCTTTCGACTCTGTTGCCAGCCGGAACCGAAGGAGAAGGTGAATCTGTGAGGGCCGACAAATCGGGTGCCGCAACGCAGCTGGCCGTGCCGCCGTTTCCTGACCCCCCGAAGCGGGTCGACCTGACATCCGCCGCTCGACGATCGATACAGGATCGGGCTGCTCGCTCCTGTCGCCATGGGCAATCCGGGTCGTAGGCTGCTCAGCGTCGTGGGCAAAGGTCCCCAAGGCGTCGACCGCCATTCCGAGCCCTCTGATGTGTCCGGCAGGCACAAGGAGCGCAGAGAAGGTCGGCCTCGCCTTGCTCCTGCGCAAGCTGACGTCGTCGAGACCCACGTCTCGATTCTCTTCCTTGTCGGCGAACACGTATACAAGCTGCACAAGCCGGTGCAATTCGGCTTTCTCGACTTCCGGCAGCGAACGGACCGGCAAGCGGACTGCCAACGCGAGGTGGAGCTCAACCGACGCCTGGCTCCCGACGTCTACCTCGGCGTTGCCGATCTCACGATGAATGGGGAGCCGATCGACCATTTGGTCGTCATGCGACGCATGCCCGATGAGCGGCGACTTGCGGCGCTGGTCGAGCAGAGGGAAAACCTCGGGCCCTGGCTGCACCATGTGGCCGAAGTATTGGTCTCCTTTCACAAGCAGGCCAAACGCTCGTCAGCGATCGCGGCGAATGCGACTGACCGGGCGATCCGCACCATTTGGGAAGACAACTTTGACGAGACTCAACCGTTCGTTGGGACCATCCTCGATGAAGTCGACGAGGCTGAGATCCGTCGGCTGGTTTCTCGCTGGATCGAGGGACGGAAGCCGTTGCTCGATGCACGGATTGCCGCTGGCTCTGTGTGCGACGGGCACGGAGACCTTCAGGCCGAGGACATCTTCTGCCTCGACGATGGTGTGCGCATCCTGGACTGCCTCGAATTCTCGGACAGGATGCGCTACGGCGACGTCTGTGCTGACGTTGCCTTTCTGGTGATGGACCTCGAGCGTTTGGGTCACACAGAAGCGGCGAGCTGGTTCCTTCATGAATACGAGGAACTCGCAGCTGATGCGTTTCCTCACACCCTCATTCATCACTACTGCGCATCCCGTGCCTACGTGCGGGCAAAGGTGGGCTGCCTCCGCTCGGCTCAGGGCTCCGGCGGTGCCCAGTTCGAGGCGAGGCGGCTGCAGGCACTCGCGCTCAGTCATCTCCGGAAGGCCCGAGTGAGGATCCTGCTGATCGGCGGGCTTCCCGGCTCCGGTAAGTCCACGCTCGCCTCCGGGCTGGCGGCCACCACGGGTTGGACGCTGATTCGCTCTGATGAGATCCGCCAGGGGCTGGTCGAATCTGCGGTGGGAGCCCTGTCCGCCGGGGCTTCCGGCTACCTCGAGGGTCGTTACCACCCGTCAGTGACCGGGGCGGTCTACCAGGAACTGCTCCGCAGGGCTGAGGAGGCACTCGGGATGGGAGAGTCAGTTGTCCTCGACGCTTCCTGGGTCGATGCCGCCTGGCGAGACGCTGCGGGCGCGGTCGCCGATCGCACGTCAAGCGATCTCGTCCAATTCTGTTGCGACGCCAGCGCCGAAGACGCAGTGGCGCGAATAGTCCGCAGACGGTCAGAAGCTGCCGACATCTCCGAGGCGACGCCCGAGGTGCGGTTGGCGATGAGCCATTCGATGGACCTGTGGCCGTCGGCAGAACTTCTCGATAGCTCTGCGATGTCTCCTGAGGAACTGGTGAGTAAAGCGCTGGATCTGGCCTTCAGGTGAAGCTCCCTGCTCGACGCTCGACGCCAAGAATTGGACGAGCCCCGCTCGAACCGTGTGAAAGCGACTACGAGCGGGCCGCCGGCAATGGACCGTCGCGCTGGGCGAAGAGCACTTCACGCTGAATAGGTCGACTGAGGTCCCTGAGATCGGCAGCCAAGTCGACGATGAGGTCGTCCAGGGCGATCATTCCAATGAACTGACCCCGGCGCAGCACGGCAAGCCTGCGGACCACATGCGTTCGAAACAGCCCGAAGGCTTCGTCCAAGTCGGCATCAGCATCAATGGCGATCACCGGCGAACTCATCACGCTGTCGATTCTGGCGTCGGTTGGCATGCCCTTGGCGAGGGCTCGGCGCACGAGATCGCGGTCGGTTACGATTCCGACGACTTCCGTTCCGTCGATGATGGCGAGCGAGCCGATGCCACTCTGCTCCATCACAGCTGCAGCCTCGGAGATAGTTCTTTGTGGTGCGACGCTCACACCCGAGCGTCGAAGCCCTTCGACTGTCCGCACTTGTTCACCTTCCGATAGCGCACCGATACGGGAACGGTTCTTTGCCTCAGCTTGAACTGTGCTGGAAATGCTGGATACTGGCATCCGAGCCCGGGAAGAAGAGAGCTTCGTGCCCACTGTCACCCCACCGAACGAGATAGGGCGGTGCCCCATCCGCCCCCCGAACCTCGAGCACTTCCCCGTCACGATCCGGCTCGCCCGAGCGGTGCCCATGGATCACGATCCGATCACCCACACTGGCCTGCATGATTGCCTCCTCCGCTCCCATCGGCTCCACCCCATGGTCGGCTTTCGATGGCCATATCGCTAGGGCCGAAAGTCCCTCGGATCATCGACGCAGCGAGCCCGGGATTCGGGACCTTCGGCACTCCCGACTCCTCGTGGCCGGCATGAGACTGGTGGGGATGGAACTTGACGAGGGCATCAGGCGGTCATTCGGGACGGGGCCGAGTCGTCGTCGCCCCGGGATCCACTCGCGCCGGTCCATTGGTGAATGCTCTGGTGGCTGGCCGGAGATCCCCAGGAGCACTGGGTCTTCGCTGGCACAAATGCGACACCCCCGCTCGCCAGTGAAATCCGGATTGCTCGATGGCTGCGGTCGCTGAGTCACACACGCCGCTGTGAGCAGCGAGTCGCGGAATGTAGATGACAGCGCCCTCGCCGAACGCGGCGATCTGGCCCCCGGCCCTGGCACGCACGCCAGGGCGCGCTCATCGACAACCCCTCAAGGCGTGTCACCCCTTTGGGGCTTGACCTCAGATGAGGCTGGCGAACGTCTTGCCATCGACGGTCCAAACCAGCTTCCCAGGGCCCGACGCGTACCTGCTTGGCATCGATTCGTCGGCCAGTTGGTGCACTTCTTCGCCCTCATGCTGTGGGTCGCCGGGGTCCTGGCCCTCGTTGCGGGCATGCCCGAGCTCGCCATCGCCATCTTCGTGGTCGTTCTCGTCAACGGAGCATTTGCCTTCGTTCAGGAGTCTCGAGCCGAGAGGACTGCCGAGGGTCTGAAGGATCTGTTGCCCCGACGGGCAGTCGTCGTCCGTGACGGCCGTCGGGATGAAATCGACGCCGGCGATCTCGTGGTCGGTGACCTGGTGGTTCTCCGCTCTGGAGACAGGATTTCCGCCGACATGGAGGTTCTCGACGCCGAAGGGCTCGCCATCGATACCTCGATGCTCACCGGAGAGAGCGCAGCCGTGTCCGTCGCCGCGGGGGCGCCGTTGTTCGCTGGCTGCTTCGTGGTCGGCGGAGAGGGCACGGCGCGGGTGCAGTCCGCCGGCGCACACACCCGACTGGCCTCGATTGCCGAGTCGACCCAGAAGGGCCGTCGTCCGCCCAGCCCGCTTGAACACGAGCTCAATCGTGTGGTCCGAACGATCGCCCTCATTGCCGTCGGGATCGGTGCCGCCTTCTTCGGCATCACACTCTTGGTGGGGGGCAGTCCCCGAAACGGATTCCTGTTCGCCATCGGAGTCACGGTGGCTCTGGTGCCAAACGGCCTGCTCCCTACGGTCACCCTCTCGCTCGCCGCCGGTGTCCAGGAGATGGCGAAGCGCCACGCCCTGGTGCGGCACCTGGAGTCGGTCGAGACGTTGGGCTCGACGACCTACATCTGCTCAGACAAGACCGGCACCATCACCCGCAACCAGATGGCGGTCGTGGAAGTGTGGACACCCTTGGGAACCGCTCAAATTGGCGGAGTGGGCTACGAACCAACCGGCGCTGTCAATTCATCACCGGAGGTAAAACAGGCTGTAACCGAACTGGCACGTGTCGCCGCCAGATGCTCGGATGGTCGAGCCGTGTGTCGTGACGGCAAGTGGGTCCCGGACGGCGACCCAATGGAGGCCGCGCTCTACTCCTTGGCCCGCCGCTGCGGCATCGATATCGACGAGGACATCGAGGACCGGCCCAAGGACCGCGAGTTCCCGTTCGACCCACAACGTCGAATGATGTCGATTGTCGCTGGCGATCAGCTTCTCGCGAAAGGTGCACCAGAGAGCATTCTCGGTCGATGTCAGCCGATGCCTGCAGCACGGGAGGCGGTAGTAGCGCTGGCCCAGCGGGGGCTGCGGGTGATCGCCGTCGCTTCTCGATCGGTTGACGAGCTCGCTGACCATGCCACCGCGACCGACGTGGAACAGGACCTCACACTGCTCGGCCTGGTCGGGATCGAGGACCCCCCCCGCTCAAATGTCCGAGCAGCTATTGCCGACTGCCGATCTGCCGGAATCAGGGTGGCGATGGTGACGGGAGACAATGCCGACACTGCGCAGGCCATCGCCCGAGAGGTTGGGCTGATCGACGAGCGAGGCCTTGTTCTCAACGGCGCCGACTTGCCGGCCGACGAGGCTGTCCTCGGCGCCTTGCTTGATCGAGGCGACGGGGTTGTGATCAGTCGGGTCACCCCTGAAGACAAGCTCCGGATCGCAGTCGCCTTGCAACGCCGGGGCCATGTCGTTGCCATGACCGGAGATGGAGTAAACGACGGCCCGGCGTTGCAGACTGCCGATATCGGTGTGGCGATGGGGGAGTCGGGGACCGACGTGGCGCGCGAGGCGGCAGACCTCGTCCTTCTGAACGATGATTTCGGGACGATCGTGACGGCTGTGCGACATGGGCGCATCACCTTCTCCAACATGCGGCGGCTGCTGACCTATCACATGGTCTGCAACGTTGCGGAGTTGACACCCTTTGTCATCTGGGCGGTTTCCGGTGGCCGGTTCCCCTTGGCCCTCGGAGTACTACAGATTCTGTGCTTCGATGTCGGGGCCGATGTGCTGCCCGCGCTCGGCCTCGGTGTTGAACGGGGATCGGGCAATGCCCTGAACCATCCGCTGCAAGGGCGCCATCTCATCGATCGCAGAGTGCTGATGCGGGTCTTTGTGGTACTCGGATCCACGGAGTCAGCCATGGAGATGGTGGCCTTCTGCGCGGTTCTCCTGGTTTTCGGTTGGGTGCCCGGCCATGCCTTTCCTCATGGCCATGATTTGCGATCGGCTTCTGGAACTGCGTTCGCCACGGTCATCCTGTGTCAGATCGGAGTGGCGTTTGCATGCCGCAGCGCTACACAATGGCCAGGGCGGCTCGGCTGGTTCTCCAATCGAATGCTGCTTCTCGGAATCGGCGTGGCCTTGATCTTGTTGGGATGCTTTCTCTTCATCCCGCCCGTGGCCGGCGTCCTCGGACAGGCACCGCCTCCGCCCCTGGGCTGGCTCCTGGCGGTTTCAGGCATCCCGGTGATGCTGGGGATCGATGCCCTACACAAACAGGTGCGGCGACAGAGGGCTCGAGCGGTGACCCCGCAGGAAGTTCGGCGTGGCTTTACCGTGCTACCGGTCATCCGGGCCACCTTGGCAGTGGATGGTGGCGTCCTCCCGCGACTGCCGCGAGCGATCAACGAGGACGACGCCACCTCGCCGTCGGATGATCCGGAGATTCGGGCAAACAGGTGGGACAACTGAAGCTTTTGCTGGATGGCGAGATCCGCAGCCTCGAGTGCCGAGTACGAGAGGTCAGGGAACTCACAGGTCATGGAGCTCACTGAGGGCTACTAGGCGCCAGGATGCACGGTCCGCCCATGCCATTCGTCTCAAGAGGTGACCGGGCTAGAGCGGAGGTGGATCGGGGAGCTCTACTCGGGAGCCCTCGCCTGCAATGGGGAACCTTCGACCGCTCACATTGGCCGCCACGATGCGCACCAGGCGAAGGTCCACTTGGCCACCGGCCCAGGGCCCGATGTGGATCGGTCTCGCCCGTGCGTGTCCGTCCTCGTCACTCACCGCCGAGGCGACGCCTTGGAGGAGGACGCTCCAACTCCGATCTCCCACCTCGTGGGCGTCAGCCTGAAAGGCGACCACGGCGCCGATCGTGGCAGCATCGAGCTTGGTCCCAGGGATGGTGCGGAAGAGCACAGATTCCCCGGAGAGTGCGAAGTGGACCGGGAGAATCACCGGAAGGGCGTCGATGCTGGCACCAATTCGCCCGACCGACACCTGGGCCAGGAGATCGAAGCACTCTGACCGGCTGAGGATCGCTGTCTCCATTCCTCCGGTGGGTCCCACATCAATGAGGTTGCCCGATCGGGGAGTGGGCGGCTAGGGCCGAAAGTCCCACGGCGTCGTTCGCGTCAGAGCATCGTTCGCTCAGAACCGTCTGCCCCTTCCGCTCAGCGGGCACTGAGTCCCTGGTCGGGGCACCTGGCCCTTGGAGGGCGACGGTTGTCGGGCCGCTTCCTCCTCGGCTCTGGCCCCCACGAGCACGAAGAGTCCGATGAGTATCAGCCAGAAGTCGTAGAGGAATCCGACGACCACCATGGCGGTCCCAACGTACCGAGCGACCCGTCCGGCCAGTACGGTCGCCTCGAGGTGACTCCGGTGGCGTGCCAACGCGGCACGGAGGACACGCCCACCGTCCATGGGCAGGGCAGGGAGGAGATTGAACGCTCCAAGCAGCAGGTTCAACCAGCCCAGGCGGGCCCACCAACTGCCGACGAACAGCGTTGGAGGCCAGATGTGTGCTCCGATCACCAGTCCCGCAGCAAGGAGGACCATGCCAATGGCCATGCTGGTCAACGGGCCGACGATGGCCACGGCCAACTCGTCGTTGGGCGCGGTGGGCATCGTCTCCAGCTGCGACAGCCCTCCCAACGGAAAGATGACGATGCCGAGGACATGGGCGCCGCGCCGGCGGGCCACGATGCAGTGAGCGACCTCGTGCGCCACCACCGACGTGAAGAGGGCCACGATCCATACCAGGCCGGAAAAGACGGCATTCTCCCCGGCACTCCAATCCACGGCCGCCACCAAGGCGAGGAGCAGGAAGAAGGTCCAATGGAGTCGGATGGGGATTCCAGCCACTCGGCCGATCGGGAGGCTGTGTCCGTGTCCGGCAACCGGTGTATGGGGACTCGTCCGCTCCGACCGGCCTGCGGTTGTCCTCTTCGGCTTCGGTGTCCCGTCCTCGCCCGACATAATCACCATCGTGGCCGACCTCTGAGCATCGGGCCAGGGCCGAATGTCACCAGGTGGATGGGTGCGAGGTCTGCCCTACCAACCGGACCGGTTGATGAGGACGGCCGCCCCGTTCACGCGGTCGTGGGCCAGGTCGGCCAGGGCGTGCTCAGCCTGATCGAGCCCATACGCCACTGAGGAGACCCGCACCGGAATGCGGGCGGCGGCCTCGAGGAACTCGTTTCCGTCTTGGCGGGTGTTCGCCGTCACGCTGCAGACGTGTCGCTCCTGGAACAGGTGCCGCTCGTAGTTGAGGGCCGGGATGTCGCTCAGATGGATTCCGGCAATGGCCAAGGTACCTCCGCGCTCGAGCGCTTCGAGCGCGGGCAGCACCAGTGTGCCCACTGGTGCAAAGAGGACGGCGGCGTCCAGAGGCTCGGGTGGCGGATCGTCGGCGCCACCGACGCTGGACGCTCCGAGTGTCAGCGCGAGCCGGCGTGCCTCCGGTGCCCGGGTCATCACATGGACTCGGGCTCCTTCGGCCAGGGCGATCTGGGCGGTCAGGTGCGCTGATCCGCCGAATCCGTAGATGCCAAGGCGACCCCCCGGGGGCAGCTGCGATCGCCGGAGCGCCCGGTAGCCGATGATCCCCGCACAGAGGAGGGGTGCCGCCTCCTCATCGCCGAACGTCTCCGGAATCGGATAGGCGAATCCCTCGTTGACGACAACATAGGGGGCGTAGCCTCCGTCGAGGTCCCAACCGGTGAAGCGGGGGTCGGTACACAGGTTCTCACGACCAGCCACACAGAATCGGCATGTGCCGCAGCTATTGGCCAGCCAAGGAACACCGATCCGGTCGCCCTCGGCAAACCGGAGACATCCGGCCCCGAGCTGGTCGACGATACCGACCACTTCGTGTCCGGGAACCACCAAGTCGTGTTTGGGCGGGAGATCCCCCTCTACAAGGTGGAGGTCGGTGCGGCAGACACCGCAGGCTCGCACATGGACGCGGACCTGTCCGGCCCCGGGCCGAGGGACTGCTCGTTCGATGTACCGGAGAGGTCCGGCATCGATCGGCCCAGGTTTGTCGACTGCCCATACCTCCATCGTCTCGGTGGTCATCGGTCCGTGGACGGACAGGCGCAGAGTGATCGACCTATCAAGACGGACAAAGGCGCCGGCGGATCCACGACCTCGCCAGCCACCCCGGGATCTACTTCCGGTCGCGCATGACCAGCACCGGGCAATGGGCGTTGGTCACACAGTGTTCGCTCACCGACCCCAGCAACATGCCGGCAAATTCGCCGTGGCCCCGACTGCCGACCACCAGCAGATCTGCCCCGTGGGAGGCCTCCACCAGCACGGGGGCGGGATGGCCCTCGACGACCCTTGACTCGATCGACACGCTGGGGTGTGCCTCACGAACCGGCTCGAGAAGTTCGCCGAGCAGATTCTCGCTCTCATGTGTCGGGTCGTAATCGGAAGGAACGGCGAGCGCCATGCCATAACTGGTCGGCCATTCCCATGTCATGAGAACCTCGAGTCCGGCTCCGGTGAGCTCTGCCTGGGAGGCTGCCCACTCAAGGGCGGCGATCGACGATTGTGAGCCGTCGAGGCCCACGACGATCCGACGATCGGTTTCTGAGTTGGCGGTCATCGCTACTCCCTCCTTTTCCGGCTTTGGGAAATTGATCGTACCGGTTCCGGTCGGAATGTCGGCCTCGACCGATCGGTGCCGGCGGTTAATGACCTGTCCGTGTCGACCGACGGCGATGGCGGGGCAGTGATCGATCGACCGGCGGCGAATCCCCGGACGCCGGAGGCCCGGCGACGACTGACATCGGTTTCGACCTCTTGTGGACGGAGCCGGTCCGATTCCGTTGGCCCTTCAAAGGAAAAGATACGGAAGGAAAGGATCGAGCAATAGGGGAAAAGGTCCCATTCGCGGTGAGCGCGCCGGCTCCACCCATTGCCTGTGCCGTCGCCCTCGGTCCCGTTGGATCGCCCGAAGTGCTTACTGATCGAGGGGTACCTGCCAGATGAGTACCGTCCCGCCGGCAGCCGGGCTGTCGATTTCGAACTGACCGTGGAGCTTTTCGGCCCGGCGCCGCAGATTGCCCAATCCGAGGCCCCCACTGGCCGCCTCGGACTCGACCATCCCGCAGCCGTCGTCCTCGATTCGAAGCCGGCATTGGCCATGGGCTGCCGCGATGGCGACGGTCGCCTTGGTGGCCTGGGCGTGGCGCCCGATGTTGGTAACCGCCTCACGGATGACGGCCAGAAGGTGGTCACGGACACGGTCGGGAACGGCGGTATCGACGGGGCCCTCGAACAAGGTGTGGACGTCGAACCCGACAACCGGGTTCAGGTCCTCCAACAGGGAGAGCACGTCGTCTCGGACTCCTCGGCCGAGCCCGTCCGATCCGAGCTCGAAGATGCTGGTCCGGACCTGGCGGATGGTGTCATCGACATCCGCGATGGTCGACTTCAACCGATCGCCAATTCTGGTTGCTGACGGGTTGGCCTGCATGCTCTGGAGGGACAGCCCGATCGCAAAAAGACGCTGGATGACCGTATCGTGGAGATCCCTGGCCAACCGGTCCCGCTCCTCATAGAGGGCAACCTCTTGCACCTGCGCATGGAGGCGGACGTTCTCGATGGCGAGGCCTGCAGCTATCGCCAGGGCACCGACCAACCCCTCGTCGTCACTGGTGAACTCGGACCAACCGATCTTGTCGGTCAGGTAGAGGTTGCCGTACACCGCGTCCCGCACCTTGATGGACACGCCCAGGAACGAAGTCATCGGTGGGTGATTGGGGGGGAAGCCGTAACTGCTCGGGTGGGAGCTGAGTTCGGTCAGTCGCAGGGGTTTCGGGTCACTGATCAGGAGCCCCAGAACGCCCAGTCCGGTGGGGCGATCCCCGATCTTCCGCTCTTCGTCCGGCTCAAGACCAGCCGTGACGAATTCGGTCAGTCCGGTTCTCTCCTCGTTGAGGACCCCGAGGGCGCCATAGCGCGCATTGGTCATCGACCGGGCCTCGTCGACGATATGGCGGAGCAAGGTGGGAAGGTCGAGGTCGGCCTCGAGCAGCAACGTCGCCTCCAGCACACGACGCAGTTTGGCCGGATCTTCAATCGAGCGGTAGGGCACGAGGTTCCCCAGCAATCAGAGCAGCTAAAGTCGCGACGGTATGCCGTCCAGGGCGATAGTACTACCTGCCTGACGGGCCCCGGCGAGGGTCGCCATCGGGGTCGGAGTGGCCAATATGCCTGGTGGCTCCGAGGGTGGGCAGTGGCGGCCTGGAAGGCCGAGTTTGGGAGGATGAGTCGTTGAGCATCAGGGTGTTCCTTCTCGATGATCATGAGATCGTCCGGACCGGGCTCCGGTCGCTCTTTGAGAGCGCGGACGACTTTGCCGTAGTAGGCGAGGCAGCCACCGCTCAAGAGGCGTTGGACCGAATTCCCCCCATCCATCCCGACGTCGCCATCCTCGATGTGCGGCTGCCGGACGGGAGCGGCATCGAGGTGTGTCGGGAGATCCGATCGACCTCGCCCGAGATCGCCTGCGTGATGCTCACGTCCTATGCGGACGACGAGGCCTTGTTCGCCGCCATCATGGCGGGCGCTGCGGGCTATGTCCTGAAGCAGGTAGGAGCTTCGAGCCTCTTGGAGGACATCCGGCGGGTGGCCGACGGCCAGTCATTGCTCGATCCGGTACTGACCGAGCGGGTCCTCGAGCGAATGCGGGATCGGTCCAGCGAGGATCCTCTCATGGCCAGTCTGACCTCTCAGGAGCGCAAGATCCTCAACCTGGTCGCTGAAGGTCAGACCAATCGCCAGATTGCTGCCGCGCTCTACTTGGCCGAAAAGACGGTGAAGAACTACGTGTCCAACCTCTTGGCCAAACTGGGCATGGAGCGGCGTACTCAGGCGGCCAGCTATGCGACGCGGGTCGCCGAGCGTTTGGCACAGGCTCGTCGAACTGATGCCACTGGGACGTGAGGGCCGGGTCCGAAGCCCGGGTTCCGGATGCCAGCTACTCAAGAGGGATCCCCCGCGAGGCCAGTACTCGCTCGAGGCGTTGTCGTTCGTCCCGAGGCGACCCGAAGCCCTCGGGGTCGCAGTCGATACCGAGGGATCGGGCATATCTGATCAGCGCGACGTCGTAAGCCATCTGATCCGCCAGCGCCGGCGTGGTCAAGGCCCGATCGGATGCCGGCTGCTGCCTCCAGACGACCTCGTGTCGGTACTGGACCAACCGCGCCAACGCCTCGCCACTCGACGGGTCACCCTCTGACTGCTCTCGTTCCTGGAGCGCGGCATCAAGGAGGTCGCTGTAGAGGGACCTGGGAGGCATCGCGGCCTTCCTTTGAGAGATCGAATGGCTGATCACGCTAGCGGCGCCTGGGATACGGGTTTCACTGGTTGTCACGGCTGCGACGCACAACGGCATCGGCCAAATCGTAGGCGCGACGGAGATCTCGCAACAGCTGTTCGAGTCCCAGACGTAGGGTGTTCAGATTGGTATCGGCGTCGTCGCGGACGTCGGAGAGGCGGGAACGCGCCGCCAGGTAGACGTTCTGTGTGGTGTCGAGGCGCTGGCGGATCTCGTCCCGGATGTCGAGGTCGGCCAGATCGAGCTGCACCACCAACTCGTCGATCTTCGTCCGCCACTCATCGAGCGTCCGTCCCATCTGCCGGATGGCGCTGCGCTGACGATCAGCGTCAGTCCCCACTTGCTGAGTGTGCTCTGCACCCTTGTCGCTCGTCGAGATCTCAGGCATCGTCGCACTCCATTCCCAAGTGGTCCTCCGTCAATGGTGTGGGAGTGATGCGTGCTCATGTAGGGCCAAACGTCCCGATGGGTGCTCCAATGGTCGCAAGGACCTTTGGCCCTGGTCGCACGATCTCGGTCATGGTCAGCTGGCTCAGTGGATGGTTTGAGGGATGGGTATCAACGATTGGGTATCAACGGTGATTTGACGACCTCGACCAGAGGACCCGACCTACGGTGGGCAGGGCCCGAAGATGGATGACCGGCGCGCCGAGGCTGGTCGAATCGGACAAGGCCCCGAGGTCGTGCTCGAAATGTGGATCGATGCCGATCAGGAGCCGATCAGTTTGAGGCTTGCCGGCACCCTCGACGTGACGACCCAGGACAACGTGCTCTCCGTTGTGGGAGAGCTGATCGCGCAAGGGGCGCGCAACTTCAATCTGGAGAGCTCAGAACTGGAGTTGGCGGATTTCGGGGGTCTCGAGGCTTTGGTCGCCCTTGAACAGCTGGTGTCTTGCTCCGGCGGCCAGCTGACCGGGGTCGATCATGGTTGAAACGCCTCGGCGCGCTCGTTCGACTTGCACGGATCGTGCAGACGTGAGCCAGGCCGAATCCAAAGCACATCTGGAGGTCATCGACCGTGTCGAGTGCCTGCAGCTACTGGATGGCCAAGGAGTCGGTCGGATCGCCGGCACGGTGGAAGGGTATCCGGTGATCCTTCCGATCAACTATGTCGTCTTCGGGGATGCTGTCTTGGTCCGTGCCCGACGGGGTGGTGCTCTCGACCGGATCACCGACAACACCATGGTCGCCTTTGAGATCGACGGGACAGACGGCGTCTATCACGAGGGCTGGAGTGTACTGGTCGTCGGTCGACCCGACCAAGTCACCGACCCGGCCGAGCTTGACCGGCTCAAGGGCCTGCGGCTGCTGCCGTGGGCGGGCGAGGGACGGGACCTGTTCATTCGGATCTTCCTTGACGATGTCACCGGTCGGCGCATCCACCACTCTGAGGCTTGACTGGTCGACCCCAGCGCGGGACCTTTGGCCCTATGCGGTTGGCCCGGACAGGCATCCAATTGAAGGGCTGGCAGTGTGTGCCGGTCGGTGAAGGGAGTACACCATGAAGCATGTGGACATTATCCGGCACCAGAGCACCTCGGGTGGTCGCACGAGCAGAACGGCGGTCGATCCCTATTTCATCGAAGATATCGCCATGACGCCCAGCGAGTTGGCGCAGGCGCGTACCACCGACATCGGCAGCGTCGTTCCCCGAAGGCTGTGACTGAAGGACAGAGAAGGAGGGGTCATGGCGCAAGATGACCGCCACGTCCAGAGCCAGAGCGACACGCGGACCATCGTGGTCGGCGTCGATGGTTCGGAACATTCTCGGCAGGCCCTGAAATGGGCCGCTGACGAGGCGAAACGTCGCGGGGTGCTCCTGAGGATCGTCTGTGCCGAGGTCAGGAAGTCCAAGAACCTACCGGCCTGGTACGAGCCAGGCTCGTCCGACCTTTCGCCGGGGCAGGCGATCGTCGACGACGCATATGGGTTGGTGGCGACCCGCCACCCCTCGGTGGTGGCACGGGCTGAAGTCACCGAGAGGCCGCCGGCGCTGGTGCTCACCGTTGCCAGCAGGTCTGCTGCGCTTCTGGTGGTCGGAGCTCGCGGCAAGGGTGGCTTCGAAGAGCTCCTGCTCGGCTCAGTGAGCGACCAGTGCCTCCAGCACGCGTACTGTCCGGTCGTGGTCGTTCACACAGACCCTGATGTCCTCCCATTGCGAGCGGTCACGCCTCGGATAGTGGTCGGTGTCGATGGCTCGCCCGGATCCGCCCGGGCCCTGGAGTGGGCGCTGGAAGAGGCGAGGTTGCGATCGGCGTCGGTCGAGGCGACCTATGTGTGGCAGTACCCTCCGACCGGCGCGTTCACGTCGGGGCCGGCCCGGGGCTACGACGTCGCCAGCCGGGACATCATCGAGGCCGCCAAGGAGTCTGCAGCGAAGTGGGCGCCCGAGGTCGCCTTCGCGGCGGACGCACGCTGCGACGGTACCGTCCCGGCCCTCCTCGATGCCTCCCGGGAAGCCGATCTCCTGGTCGTCGGATCCCGAGGCCACGCCGGGTTCAAGCACGCACTGCTGGGATCGGTTGCTCATCAGTGTGCTCGCCATGCCAAATGCGCAGTGGTCATCACCCGCCCAGGTGTCGACGAGGAGGGCGCGGCGGCGACGCCCCGCCTGACGGAGGAGGCAGTCGACCTCCATGAGGCCGCTCACTCCTAGCCCGGGCCCCGGCGGCCTACCTGCTCCAATCGATTCGAATGGTCCCAGCCGAAGGGCGCCACCGTGCCGAGGGGGAGCGTTTCGATGAACAGCGTTGGAGACCTGGGGCGGCGACTGGCGGAGCGCCGTCGCCAACTGGGACTGACGGCGGAAGAGGTCGCCACCCGGGCCGGGATGAGCCCGACCTACATCCGCGTCCTGGAGTCGAGTCCATCACCTGTCGTCTCAGCGGCTGCGCTGTGGAGGCTGGCCGATGCCCTCGACACATCAGTGGACGACATCAGTGGGAGCGGTAAGGCGGCCCCTCCGGGCCGCGGAGACCCATCGGATCGACCGGATCTCGGGCATCTGACCATCGAAGAATGCAACGCATTGGTCGCACCAGGGGGAGTGGGGCGGTTCGTGTTCGGGGACGATCGGGGGCCAGCCGCCCTGCCGGTGAACTTCCGTGTCTTGGATGGAGACATCGTCTTTCGTACCAAGCCTGAGGCCACATTTGTTGCGAATGCGTTGCAAGCAGAGGTGTCCTTCGAGGTCGACCATCTTGACGAAGCCCTGAGCGAGGGTTGGAGCGTCCTGCTCACCGGCGATGCCCACGTCATCGTCGACCCGGCCGAGAGGGAGCGTGCCCGAGCCCTTGGTGTCGCTCCATGGGCCGGCGGCGAACGCGAGGCATATGTACGCTTGGTTCCGCGGAAGGTGACCGGTCGCCGGATCAGGCGGTCAGGGGATGGCTGACATCGAAATGCAAGGT
>Ga0307372_10006434_pt1 | contig 17187 bp, 9 predicted proteins | sample OX1MG_FD_202533 | JGI IMG/M metagenome (GOLD analysis project Ga0307372, IMG submission 202533) | Soil microbial communities from Risofladan, Vaasa, Finland - OX-1 | ecosystem: Environmental > Terrestrial > Soil > Coastal area > Acid sulfate soil | place: Finland: Risofladan, Vaasa | collected... | reverse complement strand
CCCGTCGCGCGTCTCCAGGCCTTCCTTCAAGCTCGTCACCGCTACGTCGTCTGGCTTTACACCCTGGCCAGTCTCCAGCCGCCACCCGCTGCCGAATTCCAAATCCCTGCCCGTCAGCTCCACCTTCTGCGGAATGGGGATGACGTTGTAACCACGGTCAAAAAGCGGCGACTGAGTTGCGCCGTTCAGTGGCACCCAGCCCAGAATCATCACGAACACAAGATAGGGGGAAAGCCGCTGATGGTTCAGCGAACCTCGCATGTCAAGACCTCCGCAAGAGATGAACTAACAAATGACGACCCGCCGGACAACGTGCACATTTGTCCTCACAGCTTGAAACTGCACAGTGTCCGCGGCCACGTGACCAAAGGCCAATTCCATCGAGTCATCGCTGCCGCGGAGAGTCAAACCTTTCTCGACAGACAGTGTTGACGAGTGAAAAGGAACGGCCTACTGATCGAGAAGAATCTGTTCCAGCGAAGCTGCCGAAACAGTTTTTCTTGCCTTCAAGGCAGCATACTTGCTCTGAGCCGACGAAGCCTTCTGCGCGTCCCCCTCCGCCCGATATGCTTGCTGGAGCAACTGATAAGCACCGGCAAAGTCAGGATCGAGGGCTGTGAAAGTTTCCAGGTCTGATATCGCAGCCTTGTTCTGCCCCTGTGAAGACAGCACCCGCCCCCGCCAGAAGTACGCCAGAGCCATACGCGGGTCAAGCGCAATTGCCCGATCCAACTCTTCTCGGGCCTCTGCCGCCTTGCCGTCCTTGAACAACGCCACCGACAAGCCAACGTGGGAAGTGGCTGAACTCTGCTCCAAAGCAATTGCTTGGCGGAAGGTCGCCTCCGCAGCAGCAAAGTCCTTCTGATTCAAATCAATGATCCCCATCAGACCATGGACCATGGCGACCTTCGGCTTCAGCAGAACCACCTGCTTGCAGGCTGTTTTAGCTTCCTCGTACCGCTGCATGTAGACATACGTCAACGCCAGTTGGTAAAGGACATGAGCGGACCTGGGACGAATCTTGTGCGCTTTGCTCAGGGTTGCAAGCGCACCCTGATCCGAACCCTCAGCCAATTCCATTTCAGATTTGGCAAGCAGATAGTCCACGTTCGAAGGGGCTGCCGCAACGGCTGCTGAAAGAAATGGACTCGCCTCCGCCGTTTTTCCCGAAAGGAGCAAGACCCTACCTTTGATGTAATCCACTTGCCCGGGAGAGCCTGCAGTGTTCGGGACATTCTTCAAGACAGCCAGTGCCTCTACGTTCTGTCCCGAAGCCATGCTGACCTCAGCCAACAGCAGCTTCGGCGAGTTATCGTTTGGACGCAATTCCATGACATTCTCAAGCAGGTAACGTGCCTTCTGGTACTGTTCGTGCCCGTATGCGAGTTGAGCCATGATCAGGGCAAGAGAGGAATCGTCGGGCAATGCACTAGTAGCATTATCAATGTTCTTTAGCGCTTGTGCCGAATCCCCCACCTCAAACTGTGCCCGAACCAGGTTGGCCCAGATTTCAGGGCTATTGGGTGATGCCTTCCGCAACTGTTCAAAATACGGGAGTGACTCTTGAGCCCTGCCTGAATCCAGCAGGGCCCTCGCCAATGAAAATTTCGCCTGCGCCCATTGCGGCCGCTTCAATAAGGCAGCGCTGAATTCGGGCACTGCTTTTGCGATCTGGTTTTGCTTTACGAAGGCGATACCGAGATTGTAACGAAGGTCGGCGGAATCGTTTCCTAGCCGGAGCGAGTGTTGGAAATGAACGATCGCGGGGGCCATATCTCCGGTAAGGGCTTCCGCCTTGGCCAGGTAATTGAAATTGGCGGCTGAAGGATCCAGCTTTACGGCTTCAGAAAAGAGTCTTCTGGCCTGGGAGTAGTCACCTTGATTAAAAGCCTGAAGGCCGCGCTGCACAAGGCCGCTGGCCGATTGTACTCCAGCCGCGGAACCCGGTAGCAGTAAGAATGCCGCCGCAAACGCGCCCAAAAGCATCAGGCTCCTCTTCAATGGGCCCTCCCCCTCTCCTCCTGTTTCAAGCGAATGGCTTTGGCCCTCAGAGCTTCCAAATTCGGCACTTGGAGGCGCTGCGCTTTGATGATTGCCAACTGCTCATTGCTGAACTGGCCGTTTCCCTGCCCGACCTGGATCAACATTGATTTGGACCGGTACTGCTCAGCCCCAAGGTCCACTATCCGGTAATTGGCCTGCCGGTGGCTGTAGTCGAAATCAACTTTGGCGTCCGGGTCATGCAGCCGGTACCGGATGTTTTCGATATACTGCAAGGCATTTGCGAAGTGGTCGGTGGCCGCCACCCAAGGCAGCGGCGGCGTGGGCTGGCCCCAGTTGCGGTCTACCAGAACATCCATGATCTTCGGGATCACCACCGAATAAAGATGGCCACCGGTAATATGCACCTCAATCGGGACCGACCGCACGTAAGGGAACGAAGCCGGTTTGCCGTCAAAAAAACTTGAAACTATCTTCATGAAGGCTGATTGCTGATCAGCCGTGACAGAGTTATCAAAATAGAGGTCCGTCATGCCCTGGTAGGACATGGCACAGGAACCGCTCAGGTAGGCAAGCCGCACGCCTTTCATATCCACGGAGTCGTAGTGGCCACCCGTAACATTCAGATAGAGCAGCGCCTCACAGTGTCCGTAGGTCGGCGGATCGTTCTGCCTGCACGGGCACGGACACGCGCACGGACAGCATACAACGCCATCACCGTTTAGGTGCCAGTCCGTGCCATCATAATGAACAACGTAGGAACGCGGCGAAGTGCCACCAAGGGCCAACCCGGAGAAAAAAACGAACAAAAAGCCCAGAAGCAATCCAACGCGCAGACTCTTCTTCTTCATATTCACCGGCCAGGAGTTTTGTCAAGTGACGATACACTGGATGCGGTGATACCAATTCGCGGCATAATAATCCACCCGCCGGGGGTCACGCCGCTCCGGTTGGGTGGACCCGCTGGCGTCCCGCGCCCGGCAGGCCAGTTCCACCGCACCGGGGCGCGTCAGATCCAGTGTAGCCCCCCACAGCGCCCATTCATATCGGCCGCCCAAGCTTAAACTTGCAGGAATCCACCGGTTTGTGATGCTGTCATTCACTTCAACGCCCGTTATCTTCGCGCCACCGGACCACGCCAGACCATGTATCCTTGCCGGGCCTCGCGGCAGCACACTTCCGCCAGCCGGCGACGTGATCAACGACTTCACTTGAACCGGCGGAAGAGGACGACGTATCGTTTGCCCTGACGTCCGCTTCAAAACCTCAATATAGTCTTTCATGTTGTCCGGCAAAGGACTGGCGGAAAGCACGAGGCGGTTAAGCCATTTGATGGAATCCATCCCGTACCAACCAGGGAAAAATGCCCGCCACGGAGCGCCATGGACCAGCGTAAGAGGCTGGCCGTTCAAACGCGTTACCAGCATCCCACCGTCCAGCACACGATCCACCGGAACGCTCCGCGCATAGCCGTCCTCTCCGTACAGGTGCACGTGCAAACCCTTCGCCGTTGGACCTGCCAGCGCCAGAATGTCCCTAAGCCGCCACCCTTCCCATATTCCGTTGCTTACCAGCGCGTCAGTCTCGACCAAATTCCCGGCACATTCCAGAACGGCTCCCAGTGGGTGTTCGGACAACTGGCGCAAACCAGATTCTGTTACGTCCTGGGCATTTTTAACCTCGCCCTCAATCCGCAGCCTCTTTTCTCCCGAAACCCGCGGTTCAGCAAAATGGTTGCGAATATAAAAATCCGCGACGGAGGTGTCCCGGCCCGTCAGAGATTTCAGGTCAAACTCGACGAACCATGGGTCAACGGATACAACATGGTGGTCAGCCCTTGCCTGCCAGGTTTTTAAGAGTAAGCTCCCTGCCGCCAAGGTTAGGAATTTTCGTCGGTGCATTAAGAAATATTGCCACCTTGAACTTGGTCTCTGCAACAGGTATGGGAACGTCGTAGCCTCGCGGCCCGATCTCGGCGGAAGAAAACCCCAGGACGGGAAATAATGTCTTCAGCCCTCACAGGAAAAAGGCAGGGCCGGAGGATTTCCGGACCTGCCTTGAGAAATTTGCGTCTCATCAGAAGAATACCTTGAGAGCAAACTGGATGACGCGACCGGGTTGCGCACTTCGAATTCGTCCAAAAGAGCTATCAAGCACGGCCGTGTCAGGATTATTGAAGTTGACCTGGTTAAAGACATTGAAGAATTCCGACCGGAACTGCAATCTGTATCTCTCGGTGATCGGAATGTTCTTCATGATGGAGAAGTCTGTGTTGGCGTATGCAGGACCGCTCATAATTCCGCGGCCGGCATTCCCGTATTGTCCCAGCATAGAGTACTGCACTCCGAAGGGAGTGCAGTTCGACTGCTCGATGTACTGCGGCTGGTTCAGTGCAGCCGTGGCATCGTACGTGCAGCCAGGATTGACAAATCCCGCCGGATTGAAAAACTGCTGAACCATAGCAGCACGGCTGCTGTGGCTTGAAGGAAGAGAAGCCCCCGTCAGGAACGCATGCTGGTTGTCAAACGTACCATCCACAGCAACGTCCGTTCCACTGACAAACGTCAGAGGTGTCCCGCTCTGGAGAGAAGTGATCCCTGTAAAGGTCCACTCTCCGAACACCCTGTTTTTCCACGGCTGGGCAAAGTGAGGCATCGGAGACCAGACATAAGACGCCACGAAAGCGTTCCGGCGATCCCAATCTGACCGTCCACGTTCTGTGTTCAGATGGAACGGATCCGAAACGGTGCAACCCAGGTTATCAGTGGAACTCATGTCAATCGACTTCGACAGTGTGTAGGAAGCAACCACTTCCAGCCCGTGACTCATGCGCTTGGTAACCTGAGTCTGCCACGCGTGATACCAACTGCGAAAATCATTGCCGAGCAGGAATCCCTGCGGGCTCAGAATTCCGGGTTCGTAGATCACACGGTCATTGATGTTGGCCGGAGTGGAAAGCGTATTCTCATAACCAGTCGATGAGTTGTAGGATGTTCCAGGAACAAATTGAGCGGGGTTGTAATTGACCAACGCCTCAATTTTAGTCCCTATTTTACCAACGTAACCCGTCTGGAACATGATACTCGGAGTCAATTGGCGCTCGATCGTGAGGTTCCACTCCTGATCATAAGGAGTAGCGAGTGAAGTGTTATTGAAGACCCCGCCTACCGGCAGCGGGAACAGGGGGCAATTGACCCCCGGCGGCGACGAAATCGCTACACAACCAAACTTGCCGGTGGGATTAGGAGGAGGCGGGGTCTGCCCAACGGAACCAAAGGGATCACCGATATTGCCATCGAACCCGCCGAAAAACCCCGCGAAGGGGGGGTTCTCCTGGGCAAGAGAGTCTGCGTTAATAGATTCATAGAAGACGCCGTAGGCTCCTCTCACGCTTGTCTTCCCGTTGCCGAAGACATCCCATGCAAAGCCAATACGCGGAGCGATATTGTTGGCATCCCATGAGGATTTGGTGAGGGACCGCGCGAGGCCGCTGTCACCCGGAAACAGAACCCCCGGCGGTGCGTCGGGAACAACTGTTGACTGCGCTCCGGGCACGACGGTGTCAATCCTGTTGTGGCGATCGATCCACCACTTATAGGGCTCATAGCGGATTCCCAGAGTCAGAGTCAAGCGAGGCTTAACCTTCCATTGGTCCTGGAAAAAGAAACTTGGCAGAGTTGTCTGGTCATCATTATCGCGGACGCCAAAATCCCCGTTCATACTTCCGTAGGCCCCCAGCAAAAAGTCCGCCACGGGATTGCCGGAACGCAGGCCATCGAAGCTAAAGCCCGGAGAGCCGATAAACCGCTGCAGGAAATGAAGCCACATGACTTCGCCACCAAACATGAGGGTGTGGTTGCCGCTAATCTTGGTCACGACGTCCCGCACCTGATAGTTGTTGCTCTTGAACAAGTTGATGCCACCCGTGCCCAGGTTGAAGTTGCCGGCAACGTTGACCCCAATTCCTCCGGAGGGGTAGTACTGCGGCATCCCCTGGATTCCAAAATCGGAAGGGGCGTAAGTCTGGGTATCGTTATACGAAGAGGTTGAGCGCAGGTAAGACCCTACGAACTGGTTCAGCAACGTCGGGCTCAGCGTATAGGTATCATTGATGGACCATTCGCCGGTCTGCTCTCCTTGCACGTTTCCGACGTACCCCGCCAGATTGCCCCCTCCGGCAAATGGACCCGACTGGGAGTTGCGGTCAAAAAAGAAGGTTCCAAACAGCGAGTTTTTGCTGCTCTTGTTCCAGTCAATTCGCGCCAGCCCCATATTGTTGTTGCTGGGTTGGGAACCGAGCGACACCACCTGACCGGACGCAGAAGTTGGCACAAAAGCAAGCAGCTTTTGGGCCACCGGGCTGATGCAGTTTGGATTGATCATGTTGTTTGCCACACAAGATGCACCGGAGGAATCCGTGTACCCTTGCTGTGTTAGCGGATTGATGGGATCGCTGATGGTCGAACCGCTACCGGTAAAATCACCGTTCCGTTCTGCGGTTGAAGGAACAAAAGCGACCTCAGGGGACGCTTGCGGCCGGACACGCAACCCCTGGTAAGAACCGAAGAAAAAGAGATTGTGGCTTTTCGAAATCGGCCCTCCAGCCGCGGCACCAAACTGGTTTTCCCGGATGGTTGGCCGCGTTCCGCTGAAGAAATTGCGTGCGTTCAGCTTGTCATTGCGCAGGAACTCCCACGCGTCGCCGTGATATTGGTTGCTTCCCGACTTCGTGACCACGGTCACTTGGGCACCCGGGTTGTGCCCGTATTGAGCATCAAAGTTCGACGTCTGAATACGGAATTCCTGAATGGCATCCGGAGGTGGATAGTTCATTCCTGTATTGCGCGAAGGATTGTTGAAGTATGCACCGTTCAGGGTGAAGAGGTTCATGTTGGGCCGGCCGCCGCCCACGTCCATTTCAGGGCCGCCGCGGGCGCTCGACATCTGCTGGGGCGCTTTCACATTTAGCACGCCAGGGACCGTTACCGCAAGGGCGATAACATTGCGGCCATTTAAAGGAAGGTCCACGATGCGGCGGTCTTCGATCAGACCCGATGTTGTGGAAGATGTGGTATTGACCAGGGGCGGAGCAGAAGTAACCTCGACTGCCTGACTCACATGCCCCAGGGCAAGGGTCAGGTCCAACCGGACGGGCTGGCTGACCGCAACGCTAACGTTGGTGTGCGTCAGCTTCTGAAAGCCCGTTTTTTCCACCGAAACGGTATACTGGCCAGGCTGAACAGCCGTGAATTGATAGAAGCCTTCGGAATTCGAAGTCGCATTCATGGAAGCATTCTGGCTGACTAGAGTTGCCGTAACATTGGCCCCGGGCACGGCAGCTCCCGTCGGGTCCTTAACGTATCCGCTGATCGAGCCTGTCACCTGAGCCCGGAGGCCCATCGGCAGACCCATCAACAAGAAAACCGAAAGCATTCCAACCCAGAAAGTAACCCTGGTAGAAATTCTTCTTACCATTGTTTCCTCCCTATCCTTTTTGTCACCCGACGCTTTTGCATATTCAATTCGGCTCTGGTAGCCAGCCCTTGACAGACTGGCAGTAAATTCCATTTTCATTTCCCCCGCAACCCGGTGGTCGCGGCCAGTTGTTCTGCCGTTTGGAGTTGCGCAGACTTGAGGGTCCAAGTCTGAAGCCTGGAAAGATCAAGAAGGTGTTTTCCGCTAAACCGTGGACGAAAAATCGGCCAGCCCCACACCTTAGTGAAATCTTATGCTACGTATTTCTCAGCATCCTTGTGCGCTGGCGCAAGCTGAACCGTCTGCGGCAGCACGTAATCCCCCGTGTCAAACCAGAGAACGACATAGACCCGGCCAGGCTTCTGAATTCCGGGTTCCCTGTGCGACACTTGCGTGGAATCATTTCTTGCGTGGGCTGAGGCAGACGCGCCAGGAACAAGAAATACAATCAGTAAAACCACGCAAAAAACTGCGCTGAGTCGAAAGGCTTTCTGAAACACCCTGTTAATCACTTCGAAATCCCGCAAGTCCCAGCTGTCTCTATAACGCTGCAATCGCCTGCCATTCGAATCAGTGCCAATCAAGGCACTTTCCCTTGAACCCAGAGCCTACAAAGGCGCGCAGGAAAATTCGCCCGTATCGGGCGCACTTTACTGATACAATGTGAAAAGTTACAAAGCCCCAGCAACAGAGGTTCGTAAAGCAACCACGTCTAATCCAAGAACGATTCAGTTAGAGTTTTGAGTGACTTCAAAATACCTCCGCAGTTATAGTGAATTGAAAGGTCATTGTCAATACTTTTCTTTATTCCGCTTTCGTTTACCTCCGAAATGGTTCGGAGCAACCCAAAATGATCTCTTGCAGGATGAGTCCGAAAGGTACTCTACAGCTCACGAACAACATGCCGCCTCTGTAATCGAGCTCTTGTAAGGTGCTTGATTTTTTTCTTAGATGGACAACTGCGGCGGATTAGCTACGCGGTATCGGCTTTGAGCTTTGAAACTAATGTGCAATCCGGCATCGCCGTTTCGAGTCACAACGCCGGGATAAGGCCATAGCCAGCATGCTGGCTGGATCCGATAAGACGGTCGATGGGCAAATGCAACTATTTCTGCAGTCCCTGCACAGGTTTCTTTACTGACTTGTCCAGCTTCAACGCATGCTGGAAGGCATCATGGGCAGTCTCGGGATCTCCCTCCTTTTCGAGCGCGAGTCCGAGGTTATAGTACGCCCTTGCGTCGTCCGGCTTGGCATCAATTGCGGCCCGGAACTGTCCGACCGCATTTTGAGTTTCGCCACGACTGAGCAGGATCGCCCCCAGATTTGTGTGGGCCTCAGCAAAGTCAGGTTTAATGGATAGGGCAGCCTGGAATGCTTTCTGGGCCGCATTGAGGTCACCCCTTGCCAGCGCGCCCAGACCAAGGTTGTATTGGGTATTCGCTTGCGCGAATTCGGCATCAGCCTGATGCAGGTGTTCCACTTCTCTGAAAGCAGTTTCCGCATCTTTGATTTTACCCATGCGCCGCAGTGTCTGTCCGAGACCATAAAAAGCCTGCGAGTAAGCAGGCTTCAGGGAAATAGCGCGGCGAAGTTCAACCAGCGCTCCAGCCAGATCGCCACTCCGGCTCAAAGTAACGCCAAGTTGGTAATGTGCCTCCGGATCGTCAGGCGAGGTTTGAACGGCCCCCTCCAAAGCTGATGTGGCACCTTTGAGATCCCCTTTTTCGCGCAGTGCTATCGCCAGATGCAATTCGGCTGAAGAAAGTCTAGGATCGAGTTTTAATGCCTCGTGGTATTCCGAGATCGCGCCATCAAGATCACCTTGCTGTTGCAGTCCCCCGCCGAGGAGAAAATGCGCCATGGGACTATCCGGCATAAGCTGGACAGCCTTCCGGTGTGCGTCAATTGCCCCTCCAAGGTTGCCGTCTTCGCCCAGCAGGACACCCAGACTAAGGTATGCATCAGCGCTTCCAAGAGCGGCAGCTTTTCGAAATTCCGCCTCAGCGCCTTTCGTATCCTTTTTCTTCAAGAGTGCCAGCCCCAGATTTTCATGCGCCTGGGAGAAATTTGGGCGCAGGCTGATTGCCGACCGAAGTTCTTCAATTGCCGCCTCAAGATCATCCTCAGTGGTCAGCAATCGGCCAAGGTTATTTCGCGCCTCGGCAAATTGGGGACTGAGGCTGACTACAGAGCGGAACTCCGCGAGTGCAGCCTTATTGTCTCCGGCATGCTCCAGGAGCAGAGCGATATTATTCATCGCTTCTGGATAGTCCGGCTTCAATTCCACGGCTTGGCGAAATTGCTTGAGCGCCGCATCGTCATTCTTCATTTGGAAGAGAACCCGCCCAAGGTTGTAATGGGCTTCCGCGGAGTTCGGTTGGGCGGCCACAACTTTCCGAATTTCCTCAGCCGCCTCATCCAGTTGGCCTTTCTGTGCCAGGACGATGGCCAAATTCTGACGAGCATCGGCCATGTCAGGCTGGAGGTTGAGTGCATTTCGATAATCCAGTTCTGCCTCATCCGGATTGCCGCTTGCGTAGGCTTTGTTACCCAGGTTGAATTGCATAATAGCCTGATAATGGCCGGCCTTGGCCTGGTCCAACCGGGCGGTTTCCGCTAATGCCGCCTGAGCCTCCTGCTTTCGTCCCAAACTCGATAACACTCGGCCCAAAACGTAATAGGCCTGATCGTTATCAGGCTTGAGTGCTATGGCGCGGCGCAGTTCGGGAACAGCCTCCGCTGGGTGATCTGTGCGACTCAATGTCACTCCAAGTTCAAAGTGGATGTCAGCATCATCGGGAGCTAGGCGGACAGCCTCTCGCAAAGCCGCGAGTGCGCCCGGAATATCTCCGTTTCTGCGAAGTACCATCGCCAGACCCATATAAGCAACCGGAGCGTCCGGCTGTTCGGTGAGAACCTTACGAAACTCTTCGGCTGCTTCGTCGAGCCTTCCAGCGCTGGCAAGCGTGTTTGCTAGGTTTTGCCGGGCCCCGACCATGTCCGGGTCAAGCTTGAGCGCGGCCCGGAAATCTCGCTCCGCCTCAGCCAGGTCTCCCTTTTGGAAGGCTTTATATCCCTGCTTAAAGTATTGATCTGCCAAAGGGTTACTGCCAATAGCGGTTCGCGCCAGCACCGCCGTAACAAGGAACGTGGCCGCCAGATATGAAAGGAACCTGCGCGACTTCGCTCGACGGCCAAGGATGGCAAGCTTGATGAATAATCGCCTGAGTTCGGACATTTTCCACTGGCTCTTAACTTACAATGATCGCCAGAGCGGTTTCAAGAAATATCTGTTCAGGGTTCTCTAGCGCGTCCGAATGGTCGCGCATCGCTTCAGGTGATGAAGTCGTTCTGACGCGAGTGAACGACAGGAATCGGTGCTCAGCTGCGAGCGTAGTATGACTGGCTGGGCCGCGTTTTTCCCCGAGATCCACCAGGTACTTGCCTTGGCAGGCAAAAACCAGTACGGTGCGGGTGATCCGCCATTGGCAGCATAAGCCGGGCGGCGAAATCGTCGAGGCCTCCTGGCTCACCAACCTTCCCCGTCGGCAGGTCAGCCGCCGCTCGCTCTATGCGATGGCCAAGAGCCGCTGGCTGATCGAGAACCGGGGCTTCAACGACGCCAAGAACCGCTACGGGCTGGAGCACATCTGCGATCACCACCCCCGCAGGATGCTCATCATCTAGCTGCTCACCTGCCTCGCCCTGACCTTGGAGAGACTCTACCGGCTGCGCTATCTGCATCGCGGCACGCACCCGTCGCTCAGCGCCATCGCTCTGCTCCGCATCCTGCTCCTCACTCTTTCCGCGCCCGCTTTCGCCAATTCCAGTTGAGGGGTATTGCCATCCTGCCTGGCCTGCTTTGATGGACAGGTCTCCGTCTTCCGCCAGCGCCGCGCCCGTGTCGCCGCCCGCCAAAATCCATGCCTGGAAATTAGGCCCTGATCGTCACGCCCACCCGCACCCCCACCCGACAGGTTTCCTGAACAGCTTCGCGCACCGTCCTCCCACCAATACTCCCGAAACGGCTGCATGTTATCACGCCAGGTTGACATCCTCCCTCGTGCATGTCATCTTGCCCACCGGAGGGCATTTGGCTTTCGTTATGGGGAGGAATGATGGGAAAGATTTCGCGGCGTGAGATCATCAAGAGCGCTCTGGCGGTTCCTGCCGCGGGCATGTTCGGCAGCGCTGTGGCCAAGCCTGCCCGCCCCGGCGCTGGAGTGGCCGCCCCGGCGCAGTCCAAGGCAATGGCACCTCAATGCTGCGACGTGTGGGTGGCGATGCGGGACGCCACGGCGGACCATTCGGTCATTTTGTGCAAGAACAGCGACCGTCCGCCCCTGGAAGCCCAGCCGCTCATCCAGGTTCCGCGCCAGACGCACGCCCCAGGCGAGAAGGTCAAGTGCACCTATATTGAGGTCCCGCAGGTGGCGGAAACCTACGAATATATCGGTTCCAAAATCTGGTGGTCGTTCGGCTGCGAACAGGGCATGAACGAGCACGGCGTGGCGGTCGGCAACACGGCCGTGTTTTCCAAAGAGCCATTGCAGTGGGGTGATGGCCTGCTCGGGATGGACCTGCTGCGGCTGGGCCTGGAGCGCGGCCGGACGGCATACGAGGCCATGCACGTGATGCTTGCCTTGCTGGAAAAATACGGCCAGTGCGGCGACTGCGAGCATCCAGGCGAGTGGGGCAAGGCGAACTATCACAACAGCTACATTCTTGCCGACCCCGAAGAAGCCTGGGTCCTTGAGACAGCCGGGCGATACTGGGCGGCGAAGAGGATCAGGAACGGCGTCTATTCGATCTCCAACATCTATTCCATTGAGATGGGCTGGGACGAGGCGCATCCAAAGCTTGTCGAGCACGCCATTGATATGGGGTGGACCAAGTCCGCCAAAGATTTCAATATGGCCCGCGACTATGGCAATTACTGGACCGCGGAAGCGCACCGTGCGGGAGACATGCAGATTCGGCGCAACATGACCATGTCCTGCCTGACGAAAGATTTCTCCCGCATTACCCCGGCCAGCATGATGCGGATTCACCGCAGCCATCTGGAGGGAACGGTGGCGGAACCGCGCTGGTCCGCCGCCGAGACCTTTTGGCCGACGCCCTGCATGCACGACAACCCGCATTCGCCTTACATGTCGGCAGCGTCCGTGGTCGCCCACCTGCGCGCGGAGATGCCTCCGCTGCTTCGCCAGGTCTACTGGGCGAGCTTCTCCAGCCCTTGCTGCAATGTCTTCAAGCCGTTTTACCTGAGCGGGCCGACCGTTCCCGCCTCTTACGCCGTGGGAACCAGCAGCTTTTCAGACGATTCTCCCTGGTGGTGGGCCAACCGCGTCAAGCTGCTCTGCGACCTGAACGGCAACGCCCTAGCACCGGCTGTGCGCGCCGCTTTCGACCCGACGGAAGGCTGGGAAATGGGTCGGCAAGCGGGGGTGGAGGCGGAAGCCCTGGGGGAGATCAAGGCTCGCAAGGAAGCCGCGGCCGCCAGGCTTCTCCGGCAATTCGTACGGGAGAACTGCGAGCGGGTCGAGAAGCAATACCGGATGCTTCACTCCATCCTGCCGACCATTCTCGAAAACGCAGGTATTCAATATCTCTACACGGACTACATGAAGGAATGGGCTTCCAGGAAAGGCGTGCCGCTCCCCCTGACTTGATCTCTTCGTGATGGCCCGTCACGTCCTCCGGTTGTGATGTAAACTGCCTCAATTCAGGTGGTATCGAGACTCGGGCACCTCGACGAAGCTTTTACTACTTTCTGACGTCCGAGTCGGACTCAGCAGATGACAGGGGAAAACATGTTCGAAATCAAACCCAACTTTGCTAAAACCTTAATCATTGTTTTCATCACCGCCCTGGTTGCCGTCGCCCCGCTAAAAGCGCGGCAGTTGGACCCCGCTTTGTACGCAGGCATGCAATGGCGGCTGGTAGGTCCATTTCGCGCGGGCCGCGTTTCAGCGGTGGCCGGGGTGATCGGGCAGCCGGGTGTCTACTACATTGCGAGTCCCGGTGGTGGCGTTTGGAAAACCACGGACGCCGGGCTCGTCTGGCGCCCGATCTTCGACCAGGCGCATGTTGCCTCGATCGGTGCGCTCGCGGTCGCGCCATCGAATGGCAGAATCGTTTATGTCGGTACCGGCGATTTTGGCATCGCCAGCACCTCCTGGGGAGCGGCAAACCTGGGAGACGGAGTCTGGCGCTCGGATGACGGCGGGCGCACCTGGCGCCATATTGGCCTTACCGATTCCGCGCACATCGGGGCGATACTGGTGGACCCGAACAACCCCAATGTGGTGCTGGTAGCTGCGCTCGGAAACGCCTATGCGCCCGATCCTCATCGTGGCGTCTATTTGACCACAGACGGCGGCCGAACCTGGACCAAGACTCTTTATAAGAATGATACGACGGGGGCCATTTCACTGGCGTACGATGCCGCGCACCCTGGGGTGGTGTATGCGTCGCTCTGGCACCATCAAGCCGCTCTGCCGCCCGCGCCGCCCGATAATGATCAAGCCGGGGGCGCCATCTACAAATCCACCGACGGAGGACGGACCTGGCTAGACATATCCGGCCACGGACTTCCAACCTGGCCTATGGGGCGCATTGGGCTGGCGGCCGATGGCGGGCGCGTCTTCGCAAATATTGCAAGGGCCCAGGGGCACATTGACCACCTTCAAGGCGGGTTGTTCCGCTCCGACGATGGCGGAGCAAGCTGGCGGCGCATCACGAAAGATCCACGGTTGACTCCCGGCGGGCGCTCCGGCTATTTTAACGCCGTTTGGATGGATCCCCAAAATCGCAATGTTGTCTACGTGGTTCACACCGCATTTTATCGCTCGATTGATGGCGGAAAGACGTTCAAGGTTATAAAAAGTTCGCCGGGCGGCGATGACTATCACAACCTCTGGATCAACCCCAAAAGCCCGTGTCTGCCTCTGGGCGGCGGCAAGGGCTGTCGCAGCAGCGAAATGATATTGGGCGCTGACCAAGGCGCGAGCGTAAGCCTGGATGCAGGCAAGACCTGGAGTACCTGGTACAACCAGCCGACCGGGCAGATGTACCATCTCTCAACCGATAACCGATTTCCCTTCTGGATTTATGGCCCACAGCAGGACAACGGCTCGGTGGAGGTGAGCAGCCGGGGAGCTTTCGGTGACATTAACTTCATGGACTGGCGGCCCTCGATGGGCGCCTGCGAATACGGGCGCGTTGAACCGGACCCGGCGCATCCGCAGTGGATATTCTCGAGCCAATGTGGCCCTGGTATTAACCGCAGGGTTCGAGGCACCTGGCAAACCCTCGAGGTAACGCCTTACATCGGCGACGGAGGGCCGTACCGTTACGCGTCCGGCCCGTGGTGGGGTGCGGTAGAGCCCCCGTTCGTGTTCTCGCCCGAAAACGGCAATATTTTATATGAGGGCACGCAATTCGTCCTCGAAACCTCCGACGACGGCCTCCATTGGCGGCGCATCAGTCCCGACCTTACGCTTCGAGCCAATCTGCCGATGCGCCCTCTCCCGCACGGCAAAACCAGCCGCGATTGGGCTGCAATCTCGGCGCTTGCTCCCTCACCCCTGAATGCCGGCCTGCTCTGGGCAGGCACCGACGACGGGCTGGTGCAGATTACGCGCGACGGTGGCAGGAATTGGCAGCGAGCGACGATCCCGGCATTGAAGCCGCTGGATACCATCAGCATGATCGAAGCTTCGCCTTTCAACCCCGGTGAGGCTTACGTGGTGATGGACCGGCACGACTGGGGTGATTTTCGTCCTTACATCTACCGAACTGACGACTACGGGCGCTCCTGGACCGCGATCACATCCGGCCTTCCGGACGGCAGCTTTGTACGGGTGGTTCGGGCAGACCCCAAACGGCAGGGACTGCTTTATGCCGGCACTGAAAATGGCGCCTTCGTGTCTTTCAATGACGGCAAGGAGTGGCAGTCGCTGCAACTCAATCTGCCAACCGCTTCTGTGCGCGATTTGGCCATCCGGGATGGCGACCTGGTGGCCGCGACGTTTGGCCGGGCTTTCTGGGTTCTGGACGACTTGAGCCCGCTGCGCCAACTCACCGCCCAGGTGGCCGCCGCCCCTGCTCACCTCTTCCGGCCGGCGGATGCGTTCCGAGTACGTAGGGACACCAACTCCGATACTCCATTGCCGCCCGAAGAGCCCGCCGGAACCAATCCGCCCGCAGGCGCGATTCTGGACTACACTTTGCGGCAAGTGCCGTCCCAGATGATCAAGTTGGCCATTTATGATGCCCACGGTAAATTGGTGCGCCAGTACAGCAGCGCTCCCATACCGGAAAGCGTGAGACGGCCGGTGAAGTGGCCGACCGTTGCAGACTACTGGATGGCGAATCCGAAACCCTTGCCCACTCATGTCGGGATGAACCGCTTTGTCTGGGATCTTCGCTATTCGCCGCCGCCGTCGGTAAAGCACTCCTATCCCATGTCCGCAATCCCGCACGATACTCCAGCCGGTCCGGAGGGACCGCTCGTCGTCCCTGGAAAGTACGTCGTCAAGCTAACCGTGGCTGGCCAGACCTATACCCAGCCCTTGACTGTACATCGCGACCCGCGCGAGACTACGCCCGCGTCTGATTTCGCCGCCCAATTGTCGCTGGAGCAGAAAATCATGGCTGGAATGCGCGAAAGCTACCAGGCCTACCAGGCGGCGAAACAGCATGGCGACGGCGACGGCGCCCAGCAATTTGCCGGACTGAACGGCACGTTGAGTGGTTTAGCGAACGACATCGAGGGGGCTGACGCCGCACCCACGCCTGCAATGTATGATGTGGTGCGTCGCGAGCTGGAACAGTTAACCGCCCGATTACATACTTCGAAGTGAGTTACAAACAGGCGGCGTTTGAAAGGGAGGATGAAAGGGAGAAATCTTTTCATTCTGGTTTCTTGTCTTCTTCTAATCGGGCCCCCTGGCAGGGCCGCTTCAGGCAAACTGAATCTCTCTTTCCAAAGTTCCGCAGTCAAAGTTTTCCAGGACGAGCGAAGTCCGGGAACACGCGCCACGGAGAAAGTCTGCATGGCGCGGGATGAATACGAGAACTTTCAACTGTTGGTGAAGGCAGGGGGCGAAAGTCTGCGCGATGTAACCGTGAATGCGAGTCACCTTCTCTCCCGGAAGCCCTCGAAGGAAGCCGCAAGCGGTCAGGTAAATATCAGTCTGGTGGGATATGTCTTGACCCGTCCGGATGATCGCCGGCCGTGGGGCAAAGCTACTAAAATCGGCTGGTGGCCCGATCCTCTGCTGCCCAATTGCCCCTTTGATGTCGCGGCGGGTGAAACACAGCCTGTCCGGGTTACGTTATTTGCCCCTGTCGGAACTCCTCCGGGGATGTACAGCGGCAAGCTGTTTGTCGCGGAAGGTGGCCGGCGCGTGGCCGAGCGCGCCTACCGGGTTGGAGTCTTCAACGTGGAACTGCCCAAAAAGCAGAAGCTTCGTAATGCGGCGTTCATGCCCGCTGGCAATCTGATGGCCCAATACAAGGTTCCCTGCCGCATGGCGGGTAAACCTTTCCTGCGATTGTATGAGCGCTGGGCCACCCCCATTGTGGGTTGTGACCTGCTCCCCTAGGAGTGTGTCGGAGATAGATTTCGGCGTCGAATGCAAAAGAGCACAAGATTTTCCGCCGGGGAGGCAGAGATTGTTGTTGACGGGGCAGTAAGGATCAGTA
>Ga0307372_10006432_pt1 | contig 17196 bp, 12 predicted proteins | sample OX1MG_FD_202533 | JGI IMG/M metagenome (GOLD analysis project Ga0307372, IMG submission 202533) | Soil microbial communities from Risofladan, Vaasa, Finland - OX-1 | ecosystem: Environmental > Terrestrial > Soil > Coastal area > Acid sulfate soil | place: Finland: Risofladan, Vaasa | collected... | reverse complement strand
CCGATCTGCGCGAAGGTCAGGAAGAACTGATCGTTGGCCGGCCCGTTCTGCAGCGGGATGACCGTACCGATCGGCGAGAGCAGCTGCCCGGTGCCGGGCGAGTAGTCCTTGCTGTTCACGCTGACATTGAGCGGGATATACGCCTGGTCGACCGGGGCTTCCTCCCCGTTCACGCCGATGCGGATTCCCTGGATCGCGATCGGCGCGGTCGGCGTAAACGACGGATCGAGGCTGATGAAGGTCGGCCGGTCGAACAGGTAACTGTAGTTATCGTACTGGCTCACCTGCATCATCACGTACGACTGCGGCGTACTGGTCAGCGCGCTCACATCGAACAGCAGGTAGTAGGAGGCGCCCACGCCGGCGGCGTAGTTCTGCTGTATCTGCTGCTGCGTGAGGGCCACATCGTGGATCGCGGCGAACTTGATCGTACCCTGCCAGGCATGGCTGCCGCCGGGCGCGCTGCCCAGCACCAGCGCCGACAGCGGATCCCAGTTGTTCAGCGTGCCTCCGGTCAGCTTGTCGACGTCCACGCCCGCGGCGCAGGGCATCGTCGCCGTGGCACAGCTGAGCTGGCCGTCCACGTACAGCTGCCGCCCGTGGGTCGGATCGTAAGTGAGCACGATGTGCTGCAAGGCCGCCTGCGCCAGCGAGCCATTGTTATCGTTGGCATTGGTCAGCAGCGAGGGTGCGCCGGTCAGGCCGGTGACGCTGCTGCGGTTGAAGGCCTCGTATTTGAATGCATCCTGCGCGAACGCAAAATTGTTGCTGGTAGCGCCATCCGCGTAGGCGACGATATCGGCGCCGGTCTGGGTGACATTGGCCGGATCGACCCACATCTCGATGCTGTACTGCCCGCTGGCGGCGATCTTCTGCTGCAGCTTCGAGCTGGTGGCCGTGCTCGCCTGCGCGCTTGCGCCGCCAGGCGCAAGCGTGATGCCCCAGCCGCCCGCCCAGCTGACATTACCCGATAGCGTCAGATTCATCGCCGGATCGACACCACTGGTATCGTAGGCCGTATTGCCAGTGCCTTCCTTGAACTCCCATTTGGCGATGTCGTGCGCGTCGTAGCGCCCCTCTCCGGACGCGATCGTGCCCTGTGTCAGGCTCAGTGCCTTGGAGACCACCAGGCTCGGATCGATCGGTGTCACCGTCACCTGGTTGGCGAATGCCTGGATCGCCGCCAGCATGGTCGCGGCACTGTCGGGGCAGCTCACCGGGTTGCCCCAGCAATTATGCGACTCCTGCGCCAGGCGGATATAGAGCATCGAGTTGGTGTTGGTGTTCAGATCGATCAGCGGGTGCACGGCCGCATAGGCGGTATCGAGCGTACCGCTGGCGAAGAACGGCGACTGCGGTGTGGCCGCGGTATCGGAGTGGCAGCGCGAGCACCACTTCTCCACCACCGGATAGACCGTCGAGGCGAACAGCGCCGAGTCGGACGGGAACGTCTTGGTCGAGCCGACGGTAATCTCCGGCGGCGGCTGCAGCTGGATCTGCGTGCCCTGCGAGGAACCGGATTTGCCGCCAGCCCAGTTGCTGATCCAGGTGGTGAGAATATCGGCACACGCCTGGGGGCTGGCGAGCCAACAGTTGTGGCCGCCCGCTACCTGCTTGACCAGCGTCGATCCGTCCGGTTGCGACAGGGTCACCACCGTCAGCGCGGCCTGGTAGGCCAGGTTGATGTCGTCGCTGCGGGCGAACATCGGAGTCTGACCGCCCTTCTGGCTGTGGCAGCTGCCGCAGCGGTTGGCGCCGGAGACGTTCGCCCAGAAGTTGGTCTCGAAGGCCTGCACGTCCGGGCTGGACGGAGGCGGGCCGGTGTAGATCGCCTGGGTGGCCGCGGCCGTCAGGTTCGGATTCGCCGTGGTGGCCGGGCCGCCGGAGCAGGCAGCCAGCAGCGCTGCCGATGCGACCACGACCAACAGCACCAATCCCTGGATGACCGGGGTACGCGTGTATTGCGGCCTCACGGCACTCTCCTACTGGCCCATGCAGTAGACCGCGCTCTCGGCGAATGCGGTCTTCATGTTGTAGTTGCTCGATACGAAGTCGGAGGTGATCTGCGCCACCTCGGAGCGGTCGGCCGCATTGCCCGGCGGGCGCAGGCACATCGCCTGAAAGGTCTTCTGCACCTGGCAGCTGGCGAACTGGGTGCTGTTCTCCATCTCCTGACCGAAGGACTTGGCGCCGTTGCCGCGTCCCGGCAGCGCGGGGCTCCAGCCCAGGGATGCATTCGGACCGCTGCGCCAGTAATTGATCCAGCTGTCGTCGGTGGTCACGTAGCCTTGGGGGAAATTACCGGTATTGATCGAATACTTGGGCTGCACCTGGCCCGGGGTGTAGATGATCTGCCCGGTGGTGGGGTCCTCGTTGTAGTAGGCAAACGCACCGGCGAGCGCATCCATACCGGAATGGCAGCCGATGCATTGAGTCAGGAACGTGCGGCTGTCGCCTCCGGGCGAGCGCGACGGGTCCTGCCGGATTCGGTCCGGCGGGCGTGTGACGTCCTCGATCGTGTTGAGGTCGTGGCACAGGTAATCCATCATCGTGAAGCGCACCATCGCCCGGTTGGTCCCAAGATAGAAGTAGGCCGAGGCGCCGGCGTAGGTCGTCAGTACACCGGCGGTCGCGGCGGAAGGCAGGCCTGACAGGCTCGACTGCGTCTCGGCTTCCAACACCTTGGACAGGTCGGCGCTGACACTGTCGAGATAGACGTAGTGATCGTCGTTGGCGGATGAATAGGCCGGCAGCGCCGCGCCCTCCGAGCCCGGCAGCTTCGAGCCATCGCCGACATAAACCAGGTCGGCGGACAGCACCGTGTTGAACGGCACGTCATCGCGCACCATGCCGATGATCGTCGCGGTGTAATCGTTTAACGGCACGAAGATGCTTTGGGCCTTGTTGCTCATCGGTGCGGCGAAGTTGCGCACCGTGACGTTGTAGAAGTTGGGATCCAAGAGCGCGACATCCGCGGCTTTGAGAGCGTTGCCACCGCTGATGTCCGCGGCCATCTGCGACAGCGCCGCGGCACTCGGGGCCGTGCCGGTGAGCCGCTGGTACAGCCGCGCCGCCTGCTCATTCGGTCCGGCCAGCGCCGGCATCAACGGCTGCAGCACCAATACCGCGGCCAGTACGGCCGCCAGCGATTTGCGCGCCTTCGAGTCTGTTAGCCTGTCGAACATTGCCTTCGCTCCCTGAACGTCTACTCGAGTGCAATTCGGCCAGTGCATGATAGGCACGATTGCGCCGTTGCGTAATGTCGCCGGCCGCAGACGGTCGGTGTCATTACGTCAATCGGGTTATGCTCGATGGGCACGGTAGATGCGGCCACGGGAGGCGCAGCGGATGAGCCGAATACGACCTAACGCACGGTTTGCGGACTGTGCGTCTGTTCTCATACCGATCCGAACCGCAAGGGAGTGACGGCATTGAACCGCAGTTGGGTGGTGATGGCAGCGACAACGCTGGCCGCGGCAGCGCTGGCCGGCTGCAGCAGCGGCGGCACGGTCACCATTGCCGACTCCCAGGCGGCCGATTCACAAACCGCCGATTTCCAGATCGCCTACGTCAAGCGCACGGTGCCGGTCACCACCGGCGGCGCGATGGCACAGGATGATCTGCGGCTGCAGACCGCGTATTTCCTCCGCGCCGACCTGTACCTGCTCGATCCCACCGCCGCCGGCGGCACCGAGAAGAACGTCACCGCGCGCGTGACCCAGGGCGGCAATTACGACATCAGCGACGTGGACGTCTCCAGCGATGGCAGCCGCATCATCTTCGCGATGCGCGGTCCGCTCAAGGCGAATCAGAAGAACAACGTCGCGCCGTTCTGGAGCCTGTGGGAGTACGTGGTCGCGAGCGACGATCTGCACCAGCTCTGCCCGGTCGTCGATCCGACCTGCAGCAGTGCGCAGTACCGCTGGCCTCACTATCTGCCGGACGGACGCATCCTGTTTTCCAGCACCCGGCAGTTCAATTCCGGCGCCGTGCTGCTGGATGAGGGCAAGCCGGAATTCCAGGGCCAGACCGAGGACCTGAACGAGTCGGCATTCGTGCTGCACGTGATGAATGCGGACGGCACCGGGCTGCACCAGATCACCTTCAACCAGAGTCACGATATCGGCGCCACGGTGCTCGCCGACGGCCGCATCCTGTTCAGCCGCTGGGATCATGCCGACGGCACCAGTGGCTTCAACCTCTACACCGCCAACCCGGACGGCACCAACGTGCAGCTGGCGTATGGCTTCGGCAGCCATGTGACCGCCAGCACCAATCCGGGCTCGGCGGCCAGTTGCCCGGCCGGCCAGGACTGCACGGTGCAGTTCGTGCAGGCGCGAGAGATGCAGGACGGGCGGGTGCTGGCGCTGGTGCGCCCGTTTACCGACGCCGACTTCGGCGGCAACGTCGAGATCCTCGACACTCAACACTTCGTCGAGAACAACCAGGCCAACCCCGACATGCCCAATAACGCCGGCTACTCCACCACCAGCGTGGCCGAGCAATCGGCGACCCAGAACGAGGTGCTCACGCAGATCAACAGCGCGGCCGCCCTGCCGATGATTTCCCCGGGTGGACGCTTCTCCTCGGCATTCCCGCTGTGGGACGGCAGCGGGCGGATCCTGGTGACCTGGAGCCAGTGTCGCCTGCAGGACAAGTCCGGGACCATCCTGCCGTGCACCACCGCGAATCTCGCCGATACGACATTGACGGCCGCGCCGGTACTCTACAGCGCCTGGATGTTCGATCCGGCCAGCAACACCTTCCTGCCGCTGACCACGCCGACCGAGGGACAGTTCATCGATGACATCGTCGCGTTGCAGCCGCGCGCGGCACCGGTGGCCTACATCCCCGACAGTTACAGTTCTACTACGCCGCCGGATGGCGTCATCGACATCCGCAGCGTCTACGACTGGGACGGAGCGGCCTGCAACGGCGCCAACGGCGAGTCGTGCAACGTCAGCACGATGGGCGGCATCGCCGGCACGGCGCAGACCCCGGCCGACCAGCGCCCCACGCGTTTCCTGCGGATCGTCAAGGCGGTGTCGATTCCGGACAAGACCACGCTGAAATTCGACCAGAAGAGCGCCTTTGGCTCGGCCGGCAACTACATGCGCGAGATCCTCGGCTACGTGCCGATCGAGCCCGACGGCTCGGTGCGCGTCACCATACCGGCGTACGTCGCGTTCCAGCTCGACGTGGTCGACGCCCAGGTGAATTCGACCACCGGGAAGCCCACCGGCTACATCTGGCGCGCCTTTCCACTGCACAAGTCCTGGCTGCAGCTGCTGCCGGGCGAGGAGCTGGACTGCAATGGCTGCCACCTGCCGACCTCGCAGCAGCGTCCCTCCGCCGGCGCCAGCTTCTACTCGCACAACGCCAACCCGGCCGACGGCAGCCCCGGCCTGTTCGCCTCCGCGTGGGCGGGAGCGGCCTCGACCAGTCCATTCCCAGGCACGACCGCGGGGCCCGCTCCCTGCCGGGTCGGGCAGACGATGGCCGAGGCGCTGTGGGATTGCGGTGCCACCCCGACCGCTGCGGCCACCCTGGACGTCAATGTGGACTTTACCGATTCCTGGTTCGGTGGCGGACCGGGCAATGAGCCGTTCGGCACGCTCCTATCCTACGACAACGTGAACTTCACCACGCCGCTGCCGACCTCGCAGGCGTGCGCGCAGCCGGGCGGCTGGAATGACAACTGCCGCATCGTGATCAATTACCCGAGCGCGCCGCCGGCAACGGCGACCGTGTCCGTCGCCGGGAACATCGAGCCGCTGTGGGACAAGGACCGGCCCGTTGGCGGCGTGGACGGCGACGGCACTTGCTCGGGCTGCCACAACGCCAACACCATCACCACCGGCTACCTCGACCTGGCCGACGGCGCCTCGGCGAACGATGCCAACCAGGAGAATTCCTACCAGCAACTGATGAATGCGTTCAGCGTCACGAGCACCGATCCGAACACCGGCCTGACCACCACCACGCAGGTGCGCGGGGCCGAGTTCATATCCGGCGATGCGCGCGACTCGCATTTTTTCCAGGTTTTCACCAATCCGGCCAATCCGGATTACGCCACACATGCCGGGCTGCTCTCGCCCGCGGAATTGCGGCTGCTGTCAGAATGGGTAGACATTGGCGCTCAGTATTTCAACAATCCGTTTAACGCTCCGAAGAACTGAGCTGGCGTTGCTGGTTGCGCTCGCACTGGTTGCGGCATCGCTCGCGCCGGCGCCGGCGCGCGCTGCGCGCGCGTTGCTGCAGCTGTTCGTGACCGAGCCCTACCTGAACCTGCACACCGGGCCGGGGCGCGGCTACCCGGTCACGCAGGTCGTGGCGCGGGGCGAGTCGGTCGACGTGCTCTATCGCCGCACCGACTGGCTCAAAGTGCGCACCGAGCGCGGCATCCTCGGGTGGGCCTCGGTGGCCGACCTGTCGCATGCGGTGCTGGCGGACGGCACACCGTTTCACCTGAGCCTGGGAGATCGCAACGGCTTTCGTTCGCATCGCTGGGAGAGCGGCGTGTTCGCCGGCGCCTATGCCGGGGCCACGCTGGTCTCGGCCTACACGGCGCTGTCGTTCACCGACAACCTGCAGCTCGAGGTCGACCTGTCGCAATATCTGGGCAATGCCTCCGACGGCTACCTGGCCGATGTCGGACTGGCGCACGTGTTCCGACCCGACTGGCGCGTATCACCGTTCATCACGCTCGGCGCCGGCATGGAGCGCGTCGAGCCCAAGGCGACTTTCACCCAGCCGGTCGAGCGCCAGGACCAGCTGGCCTACGTCGGCGGCGGAGCCCGCATCTACCTGACACGACGCTTCTTTCTGCGCGGCGAATACCGCACCGACGTAGTGCTCACGCGGACCAACAGCAACGAGGTCAACCCGGAATGGAGACTCGGATTCGCCTTCTTCTACTGAGCGTGGCCGCCGCCGTGGTCTGCGGCGGCTGCGCAGCGCGCGCGCCGGCCCGTGCCACCGCGACCCGTGGCACGCCGGTCGCCGCCACCCACGCCGGGACCGATGCTGCCGGCGCCGATGCCGGCACCGATGCGGGTACCGACCAGGCGGATGCCGCCCCGCCGGTGGTCATCCAGCCGCAGGTGCAGCGACGCACCATCACGGTGCCGAAGATTCACTCAAGCAACGTGGAGCTCGGCGCCTATTACGGCGAGCTGTCCATCCAGGACTTCGGCACCGAGCCGGTGGTGGGGGTGCGGCTGGACTATCACGTCACCGAGGGCTTCTTCTTCGAGGCCAGCGCCGGCCGCGCCAACGGCGGCAAGACCAGCTACGAGCTGCTCAGCGGGGGGGTGCAGCTTCTTTCCAATGCTGAGAGGCACTTCACGTACTACAACCTGTCACTGGGTTACAACCTGCTGCCGGGCGAGATCTTCATCGGCCGCAAGCACGCGATGACCAGCGCGCTGTACGCGATCGGCGGAATCGGCAGTGTGAAATTTGCAGGTCAACAGAACTTCACCGTGAACTTCGGGGCAGGCTTTCGCGTGCTGCCGACCGACTGGTTGGCATTGCACCTGGATGTGCAGGACCTGGTGTTCCGGTCGAACGTCTTCAGCACCTACCGGCTGACCAACAACCTGCAGGCAACGCTCGGCGCGAGCGTGTTTTTCTAGGCACCGCCGCTTCGGCGGGGCGCATCGATACGCAGATACGGAGGCAGTCATGCATACCAGCACCCCAGTCAAACTATTCGCCGTGCTCCTGGCCGCGATACTGCCGGCATTGCCGGCGGCGGGCCTGGCCGGGCCTTCCAGCCAGTCGGCCGACATCGCCCCGGGTGTCAGCGCCCCGGCCTTCCAGCTGATGTCCTCGAGCGGCAAGCCGATCGCGCTGTCGGACCTTAAGGGCCAGGTGGTGCTGATCAACTTCTGGGCCAGCTGGTGCGGCCCGTGCCGGCAGGAGATGCCGATCCTCGATCAGCTGTATCGCTCGTACAAGGCGGCCGGCTTCACGCTGATCGGCATCAACGTCGAGCCGAACGCGCGCGACGCGGACCGGTTCCTGAAGGGCACACCTGTCTCCTTTCCGATACTGTTCGACCCGCACAGCCAGGTCAGTAAGCTCTACCAGATATCGGGCATGCCCAGCACGGTCATCATCGACCGTAGCGGCACCGTGCGTTACGTGCACCATGGCTATCAGCCCGGCGATGAGGGCGAGTACCTGAACCAGATCCGTGCGCTGACGCAGGATGCACCCTGACGGGGCGGCGGACTCCGAGCACGCGGGAGGCTTGATGCGCAGGATCAACTGGAGGACTTGGGCGGCACTGGCCGCGGCGAGCACGCTGCTGGCCGGATGCGGGCCGCTGCAACCGTGGGTCAAGCCCTATCAGCGCGAGCACCTGGCCGATCCGATCATGTCGTTCGATCCCAATCCCATCGCCAGCAGCTACCTCGAGCATGTATTCGAAGTCCGTGAAGGGGCCCGCGGCGCCAGCGGCAGCGTCGGCGGCGGCTGCGGCTGCAACTAGGCGCGCCGGCCCGCGCCGCGACAGGTCGACGCCACTATGCTGCAGTTAACCCGCCGGGCGCACTGGCTCGCCGCGATCGCGTTCGCGCTGGCCGCCGTGGGCCGCGCCGACGTGCTGCCGGATGATCGCACCGACCTGTTGTACCATCACTTCGAGGGCGGGGGCGTGGAGGTCCAGGGCCCGTCGGTCCTGGTCCGCAAGAAGATCGGCGACTCGGTATCCCTGTCCTACCAGTACTACCTGGACATGATCTCCAGCGCCTCGATCGACGTGGTGACGCAGGCCAGCAAGTACAAGGAACAGCGCACGCAACAGAATTTCGGCGTGGATTACCTGCACAACAATACGCTCTACAGCGTCGGCTACATCAGCAGCATCGAGCCCGACTACAACTCCAAGACCGCGTTCTTCAACATCAGCCAGAGCCTGTTCGGCGACCTGACCACCATCAACTTCGGCTATACCGGCGGTTGGGACATCGTCGGCAAGGCTGACAAGGGCATCGTGCAGCCGTTCCGGGCGGACGCTGACCGGCGCAACTACCAGGTGGGCCTGTCGCAGGTGCTCACACGCAACCTGCTGCTGGGGCTCAATTTCGAGACCGACGAGAGCGAGGGCTATCTGCACAGCCCGTATCGCTCGGTACGCTACATCGACCCGACCGTGCAGCGCGGCTACAGCTACGAGCCGGAGCGCTACCCCGGCACCCGCACCAGCAATGCCGCCTCGGCGCAGCTCAAGTACTACCTGCCGTATCACGCGGCGCTGGACGGCACCTATCGTTTCTACAGCGATACCTGGGGCATCCAGGCCAACACGGTCGAGCTGGGCTACACCCAGCCGGCCTTCTCCAGCTGGACCTTTGATGGCAGCCTGCGTTACTACGACCAGAGCCACGCGAGCTTCTACAGCGATCTGTTCCCGTACGCCAATGCGCAGAATTTTCTGGGGCGCGACCGCGAGTTGGCGCAGTTCCACAGCATGACGGTGGATCTGGGGGCAAGCTGGCAATTTCAGCCCCGCTGGGCCCGTTGGATCCAGAAAGGCACCGTCAATCTGGACGTGCAGCGCATGCTGATGAACTACCAGGACTTCCACAACGTGCTCGACCCTGCGGTCATACCGGGCACCGAGCCGCTGTACACCCTCGATGCCACCGTCATGGAGTTCTTTATTTCCTTCTGGTACTGACGGATCATGCGCCCTACCAGGCCCGCCGGCCGGAGGCGACCCATGAATCGAAGAGTGTTGCTGTCGACGCTGCTGTGCATGACGGCATCGATGCTGCCCATCAGCGGCGCGTTGGCGCAGAACAATGGACCGACCCGCGAGGATGCCCGGCTCATCACCGCCACCGAAGTGCTCGATGAACTGCGCGCCACGCCGGACCAGAACGTGCCCGCGTGGCTGATGCAGCGCGCCTACGGAGTGGCCGTCATTCCCGATGTGCTCAAGGGTGCATTCCTGTTCGGCGGCCGCTACGGCAACGGCGTGCTCACCGTGCGCAACGCCGCGGGGCGCTTCAGCGACCCGATCTTCATCACACTGGCTGGGGGCAGTATCGGCTGGCAGATCGGCGCCACGTCCACCGACGTGGTGCTGGTGTTCGTCACCCCTCGCAGCGTACAGAACTTCGCCCGCGGCAAGTTCACCCTCGGCGTGGACGCCTCCGTGGCCGCCGGTCCGGTCGGCCGTCAGGGCGAGGCCGACGCCGGCGTCAACGCGGAAATCTATTCCTATTCGCGCGCCCGGGGGCTGTTCGCCGGCGTCGCTCTCAACGGTACGGTGCTGGCGTTCGACCGCGGTGCCAATCGTGCCTACTATGACCGGGACCAGATCACCACCCACATGATCACCAGCGGCCAGATTCGCAGCAATGCTCCCTCGACGCGGCGCTTCCTGGCCGCGGTGCTCGCCAGCGCCAACGGTACCGCCGTTTCTCCTGCGACAGCCAGCCCGGCGGCCGCCACCGCTGCGCCCGGCGTAGCCGGCACTTCCAGCGCGCCGGGAGCGACCGGCACATCCGCGACGGCCCGAGGGCCTGCGGCAGCACCAGCGCCGGCCGCCGGCGGCGCCCGCAGCTACCCACTGCCCGACACGCACCCGGGCAGCGAGCCGCGGGCGCAATAGCGCCGGGGCTAGAGCGCGGCGCCCGGCGTGCGCGGTGCCGACCCTTCAGCGCCGGCTTGCCCCCCCGCCGCCAGGATGCGGCCGAGCTGGTCCAGGTCGACCGGTTTGACCAGGTGATGGTCGAAGCCAGCAGCGCGGGCGCGAGCACGGTCCTCATCCTGGCCCCAGCCCGTCAGCGCAATCAGCAGATAGTGGCGCTGCGGCTGCTCGCGCAGCCGCCGGGCGACCTCGTAGCCGTCGAGCCGCGGCAATCCGATGTCGAGCAGCACGGTATCGGGTGCAAAGCGCTCGGCCTGTTCGAGCGCCTCGATACCGTCGTGGGCGATCGCAACCTCATGCCCCAGTGCCTGCAGCAGCATCATCAGGCTCAGCGCCGAATCGACGTTGTCATCGACCACGAGCACGCGTCGGCTCGGTGCCGGCTGCATCGGCTGCCCTGCCGCAGGCGCTGCCGGTCCCGCTGGGGCTGTCTGGCGGTCCCGCGCGCCAGCGCTCACTGCCGGCAGCGTCACGACGAATTGCGCTCCGAGACCGACACCGTCACTGTGTGCCTCGATCCGTCCGCCGTGCAGCTCGACCAGGCGGCGCGTGAAGCCGAGGCCGACGCCGAGTCCGCCGGCGCCCTGCGTCGCCGAGCGATCCGCCTCACCGAAAAAATCGAACACATGCGCTAGCCGCTCGGGGCCGATCCCCCGGCCACTGTCGCGCACCGTGATCTGCAGCTCGTTGCCGGTGCGCTGCACGTTCAGCCAGACATCGCCACCCTCGGGTGTGTACTTGGCCGCGTTGTCGAGCAGGTTCGACAGCGCCTGGGTGAGCCGCAGCAGATCGCCGCTCACCGCCAGCGTCGCATCGAATGGCGCCACGTGCAGCGTCTGCGAGCGTTGCTGCAGCAGCGGCGTCACCAGCTCCAGCGCGCGCGTTACCACCAGCGCGATTTCCACCGGAACATGCGTGATCGTGATCCGGCCGAGCACCACGCGGCTGACATCCATCAGGTCATCGACCACGCATGACAGATGCGCGATCTGGTGATCGATGATTGCGCTGATCTGATCGAGCGTGTCATCAGGCAGTGGGCGCCGCTGCATCAGCGCGACCGCGTGCCGGATCGGCGCCAGGGGGTTGCGCAGCTCGTGACTGAGCACCGCCAGGAACTCATTCATGCGGCGGCCCGAATCCTCCAGCGCCCGCATGTGCCGCAGCCGCGTGAGGTCATGGGTGATGTGCGAGTAGCCGCGCAACCGCCCTTCACTGTCGTGCACCGGGGCGATGAGCTCGCGGGCATTGAACACGGTGCCATCCTTGCGCACCCGCAGGCCCTCGCCCTCGAGCCGGCCGTGCAGCCGCGCGGCCGTAAGCTGCTGCCAGGGATCGCCCTGGTGGATTGCCTCGGGCAGGAAAAATCGCGAGTAGTGCTTGCCGATGATCTCCGAGGAATCGTAGCCAAGAATCTTCTGCGCGCCGGCGTTCCAGCTCATCACGTGTCCGGCGCCGTCCAGCATGCAGATCGCGTACTCCTGCACGCTCTCGATCAGCAGGCGGAAGCGCTCCTGGCTCTGCCGCAGCGCCTCTTCCTGGCGGCGGCGCTCGCTCAGATCGCGGGTGATCTTGCAGAAGCCCAGCAACTTCGAGTTGCGGTCACGCAATGCCGTGATCACGACATGGGCCCAGTAACGGCTGCCGTCCTTGCGCACGCGCCAGTCCTCGTCCGCGAAGCGCCCCTCGGTTGCAGCCACCTGCAGCTCGTGCGCAGGCCAGCCGCGCTCGATCGCCTCCGGGGTAAAGAAGCGCGAAAACGGCGCGCCGATGATCTCCTCGGCGCGGTAGCCCTCGATGAGCTGCGCGCCCTCGCTCCAGCTGACCACCAGTCCATCCGGATCGAGCATGATGATGGCGTAATCGCGCACGCTCGAGAGCAGCGCCTTGAGGCGCTCCTCGTTCTGCGCGAGCTGGTCCTCCTGGCGCCGCCGATCCGATAGATCGCGAAAGATGCTGGCAAAACCGCGCAAGGTGCCGGCGCCGTCACGCACGGCCGTGATCACGGTGTGGGCCCAGAAGCGCTCAGCGCCCTTGCCGACGCGCCAGCCCTCATCCTCGGTGCGCCCCTCGTTGGCCGCCACCGACAGCTGGTGCTCCGGCCAGTGCGTCTCGCGCGCCTCCTCGGCGTAGAAGCGCGAGAAATGCGCTCCCACCGCCTCACCGGCGGAGTAGCCGGTGATGCGCTCCGCACCCGCATTCCAGCTGGTGACCAGGCCATCGCAATCGAGCATGAAGATCGCGTAATCCTTGACCGACTCCACCAGCAGTCGGAAGCGCTCCTCGCTGTGGTAGCGAAGCGCGCCAGCGACGTCATCCCTGCCGGTGCGGCGAGTACGGGCCATCATCGCAGGATACCGAAGGATGCGGGCACATTGCACTGACGCATTGCGACGCGCCCTAGGCGCCACACGCCACAGCCGCGGCTTTGAAAGATTTATAGTGCCGCCATGAAAGCCGCGCCGCCATGACGACCGTAGTTGCGATCCTTGCGCTGATCCTCGCGGTCAGCCTCGTCGGCTTCGCGCGCCCGCGCTTCGCCGCCTGGTGCCTGTTCCGTCCCTACTGGCTGCGGCCGCGGCACCAGTACTGGAGCCTCGTGACCAGCGGCTTCGTGCACGCGGATTTCACCCACCTGGCATTCAATGGCCTGACATACTGGTTCTTTGCGCTGCCGCTCGAGCGCGCGATCGGTCCCGGCCGCTTCGTGGCGCTCTATGCCGTCGGCCTGCTTGCGAGCAATGTCGGCACCTATTTCAAGCACCGCGGCGATCCGGATTACGCCTGCCTGGGCGCTTCCGGCGCCATCCTCGCGGTCCTGTTCGCCGGGGTCGTCTACTATCCAACCAGTTCGCTGATGCTGCTGCCGATCCCGGTGCTGATCCCCGCTCCCATGTACGCGGTGCTATACCTGGCCTACAGCTTCTACGCGGCGCGCCACCCGCACGGCCGCATCAACCACGAGGCGCATTTCGATGGCGCACTGGCGGGACTTGCGTTCGTCACAGTGACGGACTGGAGCGCGTGGCTGCGGGCATGGCACGCGATCGGGGCGTGAAGGCCATGCTCGCCGGTGCGCGGCGAGCGGCTACCCCTCCGCCTCCGCGGTCAGCGCCAGGCTGCGAGAGGCGGCATCGACCGTCCTGATCACGACCGGGCGGCGCCACACGCGCTGCAGATACTGCAGCACCTTGCGGGCACGCTCCGGGTCGAGCCCGCGGCCGTCGATCTGGTTCTCATGCTGCAGCACCAGCGTGCCGTCATTGTGCAACTCGGCGACCGCCACGCGCGGGGCGCCGAAGTTGTATTTGTCAAGCAGCAGACTCTCGCGCAGCGCATCGATGTCATCGGGCTGCACCTTCACCTGGCCGTTGTCCTGCCGCAGGTACTGGAACAATCCTATTTTCGCCGCCAGCTCGTGTGTCAGGTGATTGCGCAGGAAGCTGAAATCGTCGTCTTCGCGCACGATCGCGCGCGCCGCCTCGATCCCCGACTCCTGCACGATCTGTTCCCACAGCATGAAGCCGAGGTGATACGGATTGACGCTGAGCGCGATCTGCTCGCCGCTGGCGATCGGGCGCACCACGTCGGAGTGGCACTTGATCGCGTCCAGGTACGCCTCCTGGGGTACGAAGTCTGCATCACGCAGCAGGCGCGCGTGCCAATACGACGCCCAGCCTTCGTTCATGATCTGGGTCGCGTACACCGGATAGAAATAGAACGATTCTTCGCGCACTGCCAGGAAGATGTCGCGCTCCCAGCTCTCCATCTCCGGCGCATAGGTGGCAATGAACCACAGCAGGTCGCGCTCCGGGTGCGGGGGCAGCAGCGCGAGCGTCTTGCGCGGCGGCAGTGAGGGCGCCGGGACGTCCTCCAATGCGCTGTAGCGCTGGCGGAACGCATCATCCACCGGCGCGCTGGTCTGCCGATACTGGGGATAGCGCTCACGCCGCAGCGGCTGATCCACGTCGACGTATTGCTCGAGCGACAGCGCCGCATCGAGCACCTGCTCGACTGCCTTGACCCCGTAGGCCTCGATGTGGCGCTCGATCTGGCGCGCATGGCTGGCGGCGTGTTCGACGATGTGGTCGCTGACCTGCTCCTGGCAGCGCCGGAACAGCAGGTTGTTGCGGGAGAAGTCGGCGTGCCCGAGCACGTGCGCTGTCACCAGCACGTTGTCGGCCAGTGCGTTGCTGGAGGCCAGGTATGCATGGCCAGGGTTGCCCGGAAATACCACCTCGAACAGCCTCGAGTAGCCCATGTGCCGCTGGACCAGCTGGTAGATGTAGCGCGCCCCGAATGACCAGTGCGGCATGCGCACCGGCAATCCATACACCGCGATCTCGGTCATGAAACTGTCGGGTACCGCCTCGAAGATCACCGGCGACCAGTCCAGTCCCTGGCGGCGTGCCAGCTCCTCGATGCGTGGCACATAGTCGAGCCACGCCGCCGTCACGTCCCACTTCCCGGTGCGCCCGCACCCGCATTCGCGCCGGCCTGTGATTCTGCCGAGAAGAAGTGTCGCACGGCACCGGCAATGTCATCGGGTCCTGACACCGGGAAACGTCCCACCGGCAGCCCGGCCATGGCCGCCTCATCGAACAGCCGCAGCGTCTCGGTGCGTACGGTGCGTACCACGTTGGGGGAAATCTCCACATAGCCGCTGTAGCGCGTCAGCCGCGCGACCGCGTCGAGCTCGCCGCGGGCCTGCGTACGGTCGTCAACCGCATTGTCGCCATCGGAGGCGTAGAACAGGTAGACGTTGCAGCCCGCCGGATTGAAGCGCCCTTCGATGATCTCGCGCACCTTGGCGAGGCCGGCCGAAGTCACCGTCCCGCCGGTGCCCACGACGTCGAAGAATTCGGACTCGTTGAACTCCCACGCCTCGGTGGTATGCGCCACGAACACGATATCCAGGGAGTGATATTCGCGCCGCAGCCCGGCGGCCACCCAGAAGAAAAATGTCTTGGCCAGCTGCCGGTCGCGCTCGGTCATGCTGCCCGATACGTCCAGCAGGAAGAACACCGCCGCGCGGGTAGCCGGCACTCGCCGGCGCACCAGCTGGCGAAAGCGCAGGTCCTCGTCCCGAAACGCGGGCGCTGCGGTATTCAGCGCGCGCCGCTTGGTCGCCTCCTTCAGGGAGCGGCGCCGGTCCAGGCGCGAGCGCGCACCGCGGCGGTCCCAGCCCTCGCGCTTCCATTCGGATTCCGAGCTCTCGCCGGAGCGCGCCTGCAGGTTGGGCAGACGCAGCTCCTCCCACAGCCAGTCGATGATGTCATCAACCTTGAACTCCAGCATCAGCTCGATGCCGCCACGATCGGTGCCCCCGGCGCCCTTGTGCCCGGCCCCGATCTCGGTATTGGGCTGCCCGAGCACATCGCCGGGCTTGACCTTGCCCTGCCCCACGCCCTTCTCCGGACTGCCGGCGCGCAGGCGGAAGCGGTAGTGCTCGAGCAGCCGCACCGGCACGCGCACGGTGCGGGCGCCATGGTTGATGATGTCGGCCCCGGCGACGATCTGCGGCAGGTGCTCGCGCACTGCTTCGCGCACTTTCTCCCCGTGCCGCAGCCAGTCACGCGAGCCGCGGGAGAATAGTTCGTACCAGCCGTTGAGCGGCGGACGGGCCAGCTCGTCCCCTGCGTCGCTCATGGCACCTCCCTACTCCTGCGATAGCAATGTCGTAACGTAACTCAACGCCTCCTTCGCACTGTGCTCGTCGTAGCCGTATTCCTTCACCAGCCGTTCCTGCACGACGGATATCTTGCGGCGTGCCTCGTCATCCGGACGCGCCGTCGAGGTGACCAGGCGCAGCACGTCGCGCCGTTCCTCGAACAGGTACTGCTCGATGGCCTCGCGCATGCGCGCATGGCTGATCAGACGGAATTTCTCCCCGGTCTTGAACGCCACCATTGCCTTGCGCACCACCTCCTGGCGGAACGACTGTTTGCCGGACTCGGACACCTTGATCTTCTCCTCGACCGAGCGCATGAAGCGCTCGTCCGGCGAGCGGTTCTCCCCGGTCATCGGGTCAGTCACGTGCCGCTGATCGAGCGAGGCCTCGACTTCATCCAGGTACTTCTCCAGCAACTGCTGTGCCTCGTCCTCGAACGACGCGAACAGCGCCCGATGCACATCTTCCTTCACCCAGCGGTTATAGAACTCCTTGCGGGCGGTGACCAGGTGATCGAACCACTGCTTCTTCTGCTTGGCGTCGATGCGCGCGTCGCTCTCGATCGCATCCTTCAGCGCCAGCAGCAGCTCCATGCTGGTGAGGCTGTGGGTATCGCCGCGCGTTATCGCGGTGGACAGCGCATTGATCACGAAGCGCGGACTCACCCCGGTGAGCCCCTCGTCGGGCGCCTCGGCACGCAGCCGCTGCGCCTCGGTTTCCGACACACCCTCGACTGCCTCGCCGGCGTACACCCGCAGCTTCTTCGGAATGTCCAGGCCCTCGCGCTCGGGCCGGGCCAGGCGGGTGAGGATCGCGAACACCGCGGCCAGGTTCAGCACGTGCGGGTCCAGATGCGTAT
>Ga0307372_10006430_pt1 | contig 17197 bp, 10 predicted proteins | sample OX1MG_FD_202533 | JGI IMG/M metagenome (GOLD analysis project Ga0307372, IMG submission 202533) | Soil microbial communities from Risofladan, Vaasa, Finland - OX-1 | ecosystem: Environmental > Terrestrial > Soil > Coastal area > Acid sulfate soil | place: Finland: Risofladan, Vaasa | collected... | reverse complement strand
TTGCTACCGCCCTGGATAAGGCGATCGAGAATATCGATTGCATGAGCGCGATCCTTCGCTGCCAGGCAAAGAATCGCTTTTATGAATCAACTCAACGCCTTATCCAACCGCGTCGAGTACTATGGTTGCGGATAGAAGCAGCACCGCAGGACGGCCCGACCCTCTGCCACCCCGTAGAGCCTGGGCAACTGGGTCGGGCACGACGTGCGGCGGATCGATCAGGATTTCGCGAAATTTTTGGAATTCGTCAAAGATCACAAGGTCTGGCTGAATATCTTGTAACACCGCCATCGCGAGCGCTGTCCGAAAGGCTCCCATCAATCGCGAGGGCCGTTGATTGTCGGCGGCATCGAGGATCGCCGCCGCGTCGATATCCTCAAGTTTAAGGTGCTGATCGTTGCTCAGCGATTCGATGAAACGATTCTGAATTTCTCTGACGCCTTCAATGTATTCGTGGCGTTGCAAGGCCCATCTCCAGCTAGCCTCACCGGCCTGATTACCCTTGCATTTCGCATAGAACGCATCCGTATCGAGGGACGGAAAGCGCCCCCTCAGCAGGCGAAAAATCAGCGCCCGTTCCTCCAAACGCCCGAACCCGCCGCGTCGCCGGTACATCGGGACGGATGTATCCGGCGTCAGCGTATAGAGATGAAGCTTCGCGTGTTTCGGACGGTTGGCCGGATTTGCCGCGAGCGTGAGCCGGTCGGCGGGCGCCGAGGCTTGCTGCTGTTCCTTCTCGGTGAGGAATTCGAGAAGCTTCCCGCGGTTTTGGTGGGCAATATTGAGATTGCTCGTGACGTAGAAGACAACCACGGGCCGTCGGCGGTGCCTCATCATTTCGTTGATGATAGTCCGTGCGACAATCGTCTTTCCCAGCCCGACCTCATCCGCGACGAGGAAACGACGCGGTCCGTCCGCTTTCGTAAGCGTCTCAAGAGCAGCATCCGCTGTCGCCCTCTGAAATCCTTTCGGTTCACTGACGTGGCGCCCGGTCATCGAAGTTCCGAAGCGAGTGTGTCCCAGGTGTGACGAAACGCCTTGAGCAACGCGGCATCAGCCGCGGCCCCGGTTTCGTCGGCTCGGCGCAGGAGTTCGCTCAAATAGGCTCTCACTTTGTCATCGGCCGCGACGAAGGAGGAAGGGTCGCGCGACCATGAACGCAGTATTTCTTCAACGCTCGGTCCGACGCCCTCATCGGAAGCGTGGGGATCGCCGGTGCTCGCGCCGCCTGATGGAGCGACCTCCCCGTCCCAATCGCCGCCGCCTGCTCCGGCCGGTTCATCCGCGAGCATGCTGCGAAGCCAAAGAAGAAACGTGCGCGGATCGAGATATTGAGCGATTAGCGCATGATCCCGTTCCTCGTCGGGCGGAGGTTCGCAGGGCGCCATTTGCAGCCACGCACATTTCTTGTCCCCCCGCGACACCCGAATCTGCACGAATTCCGATCTCTGCCATCGAGGCTGTGCCGAGAGCAGAATACGAGTGGCATCGTGCGGCCAACCAGACCATGGCCCTCCGAGCACAGCCACCTCAAGCTCGATTTCGGGGTCGGCCAGGGGCGGTAGCTCACGCGCAATGATCTCAACTTCGGCATCAGCGATCCGCTGGCGGAGAGGCCATTTCCCGCTGAGCGACTTTCGCGCTTTCTCAAGTGCCTCCTCATTCACGTCCACCTCAGGAGGGCTCGCACTTGGTTGGAATCTTTCGCAACCGGCAACAAACGCCTCAATGGCATTCGCAACACCGCGTGTGAGGGCTAGCTCGGCGACAATCTCGAAGTTGCGCCCTTGCCATCCGCGATCTGTGGCGTTCGCACTTCCAAGCCAGAGCTGACGGCGCGCGCCTTTCGCTGCAAACAGCAATTTCGCATGGAGCCCAGCTGGGGGCGGCACTTCGCCATCAACCGCTTCGCTGCCGGACGTGCCATCTTCGTCTCGGGGGTCAGCGCCTTCAGCAGGTAAGTCGGGCAGCGGCTGGGTCAGGCGCTCGCCGAAGCCCGCGAAAACCGCTTCATCCTTATGCAGGAGCCGCTGAAGCTCCATAGTGGTGGAAACGATGGTACGGCGCGTCTTGGCTCCACCCCATTGCGCGGCTCTGTGAACGGTGGGCCCGTCGAGAAAAGGGCTGACAACGAATATACGCTCTGTATCGGCGGCCGGTGTGGGGAAGCCCTTGACGAGACCGGGACCTAAAAGGTTTACCGAGCGTACCTCGCTGCCTGCCGGACACTCCCACGACAAGTCGGCAAGCTCGGCGCCAAGATCATTCGGCGTGAGCATTGGGAGCTTTGCCCGCCTGGCGAACGCTTCACCTGCAGCGGCAAGGCCATCGACGCGCAACCCCTTTCCGTCGGTCCGGCTCGCGAGTACTAACCCCGCTTCCCAATTCAAACTTCGGGTAAGATTCAGGCTGCCGAGCCATATCCGCCACTGGGTCTCCGACGCTTCTTCTACATTCTGGTACCGGATCAGCGCTGCTTTGGGATGCCACGAGCTAATATTCTCATCCAGCTCAAGCGTTTTCACGAAATGATCAAGCAGCTTCAGGATCGGACGGGGGGCACTAGGAATTACAACGCGACCGCACTGCGCCAGGACGCGTACTCTTCCGCGAAGCGCTTCAATCGCCTTCACCAATTCCACCCGGCTGCCACGCCGATTATCGAGATCGCATCCGGTAAGCGCGAGCAGCGACGTGACAACTACAATAAGGTCTGCCGAATACGTGCTCAGTAGCGCGCAGTCGGTCCGCCATCCTTCGGGTGGTTTCAGCAGATCCGTAAATGAAAACGTGGGCCACGCGTCGTTCTTCATCGCGATCGGCCTAAATCGTTGAGCATCGTGCGAACAACGTGCCACCGATAGTGCAGCGGGGTGGTATTATGCCGGCCAGGGTCCCACTCCGCTCGACGCTGGGCGGCCCGCGGCGTGTCGAGAAGCCGCGCGCGCTGGGCTGTTTTTCGCGTGACCTCTGAATCCTTGTAACACTCACGCAGTACCGGGAATTTCGCGGGATTTCCCGCCCGCACATACGCCTGCGTTTCCCGGAGGACCTTCCTCACATGGGGAGGAAGTCCTGGAAGCAAAACCTCCGCGGCGTCGAGATTGCAGTGACTTGCCGCTGCACCGTATTTCGCGAAATGCGTAGTGAGCTGTTCGCGAAACAGCTGGTCGTCCGGGCCTCCATCTCGGGCGAGCAATTGCTCGACAAGCGCCCCATAGACGGCTCGGCCGATCGCCGCCAGCGCGGCAGCGTCGCGTGCAACGCCCAGTGCGAGTCTATCGGCATCGTCGGCTAGGGCATCCAGCTCCTTGGGAAGTCCCGAAACATCTCCAAACGAATCACCGGCTGCAACTAGCCGAGCGAGGAGAGACGGCACTTCCTCGTTCGGGCGAGCGACCTGACCTAGCTTGAGTCGCAAAAACTCTTGCTCGCGTCGCGGCATCCGGAAGTGCAAAGGCGATTGCGGATCATCCCAATCGTCGGGTAAGTCCGGCAGCCCAGTGAACACATCGGTGGTCTCTTCGATGAGGTTGCCGCCATCGTCATCAACCGCCTGGGAGCGCGTCGCTGCATACAGGCGGCGCAGGGCCTCCGATCGTGTATCGGCACCCGGAAGTAAGAGGCCCCACGTGCGGAGCGCTGTCCAATAGACGCGGTCCGGTGGCTGCGAGGTCAGCTGTCCCAGTTTGTCGCCGCCGATGACATCGTAAGGTTCGCCGCCCAGCTGTTTCAGCCGAATGGCAAGCTCAATGAGCAGGCGACGGATCATGGTGTCGAGATCGACGCCGCGCCGTCTGTTGTAAGCAGCGCGCCGATAAAGCCATGGAACAAAAAGTGCGTACCGGACGCGCGTGTGAAGCACGGACGTTCCCGGAAAAAAGCGGTCAGCGAAACCTTGATGTAGGAGTAGAAAGCCGATCTCGTCACGCGTGTCTTGCTCGCCGCCGGCCAATGCGCGCTCAACCTGGCGCATTTCCTCCCACGACAGCATCGTCCAGCCAAGGACCGGCTTCATGATTTCTGTACCAGGCCAGAATTGAAATGTTGCATGGCGGAACAATAGCCCGCCATTTCAGTCGGCCCGAATGTCAAGGATTCTCCCACGACTCTTTATCGGTAGATTTCGATGCTGGCCAAGGCGATATTTTATTAACTGACTACCGGTTGGCTACACAGCGTTGATGTCGGACCGTTTCAAGGGGTTCTGGAAGGATTAATCGACCCCGTGCGTGGGTTACGAAGCCTCGCGCGCGCGACCCGCACCAGCATGAGCAATAGGGGCCCATCACGTTTTGCAAATTGCCGCAATCGGCGAAGCATACCCCATATCTCGGCCGGGTGCCTGCAGCGTGCCTCATGCCCGCGTATATGCATTACCCTACATGGGCGATATCATCTGGGCCCCCGAGGGAGAAATGACCGACCCCTTGCCCATCACCAGCCCATTGCAAGTCAGTGGCCATGTCAACTGGGGGTTGGTGGACAGTTACAGCTCAGTTATCATCTGCGCACGTAGGGCCATGGGGATCCGCGTCGATGCTCGATGCGTCGGAATCGCTAAGGCTCTCAACGCTGTACGAGCAACTCCGACTCAAGCTTCTCGACTTGTCGCTGAAGAACCGGATGTTGAACTACAGTTTGGGGGCGCGATCCAAACGACACCTTCAGGTGGTCGACGAAGTATTGGATGAGGTCTACAAAAAGTTGGTCGAGGAGGAAGTATCCCTCCGAATTCTTCCGCTTGACGAGCCGGCCAACGTCCCGCCTGAGGAAAAGAGCGAAGACTTCATCGCCGCATTGCAACAGGCCAAGGCTTCCAACATTGAGTATCTGACGAAGCTCGAAGTGCTTGAAAGCCAAGGTCGCGATGACGACATCGCGCTCGCGAAATTGGATCGTGAACTTCGGGATTCAGTTCGCGCAGAACTCGGCTTGCCGCCAAGGCCCAAGAAAGACGAGATCAACCGCGCCGAGCACGCACGCTCGCTCGGCATCGAACCGAACTACGAACTCCCCGCCAAGGCGTCAAAAAAGTCCCACAGCAACCAAGCCCTCCAGACGCTCAAGTTTCCTGACGAGCTAGAAAGCGTCATGGAAAAGATCGCCGATACCGCTCGGCTCGCGGAACAGGAAATGGGACTTTCGACCCTGTTTCTCGCATTCGGTTTTCTTGAATGGTACGAGTCCGATTCGTCCGACAAGAAGACGTTTGCGCCGTTGCTGTTGCTGCCCGTAAGGCTCGAGGCGGCAAAGAGCCGAGGCCGAAAGATCTTTTACCTCTCGGCACGCGAAGGATCCGCCGAAACCAATCTCAGCCTCCGAAAGCGCCTGGACCAATTTCCGTGCGAGCTTCCCGACTTCGATTCGGGCGAAGACGAGAGGGCCGCATCGATCGACAACTACTTGCGCCAGGTGAAGACCGTGATCGAAGGCCGGCAACGTTGGAATGTGCGCCGCTGGCTTGTGCTCGGGCATTTCGCGTTCGGGCGCTCCGCTATGTATGCGGACCTGAATCCAGAAAACTGGAAAGTCGATCCCGTTCAGCACAGTCTTGTTTCCTCGATCCTGCGCGGCGCCGAGAACTCCGAAGGAGAGGGCGCAGCACTTCCCTCCATTCCCGAGGATTATCAAATCGATGATCCCGAGATCGAAAAAGTCGCGCCTTGGCTCATCCAGGATGCGGATGCATCCCAACACAGCGCGCTCGTCGACGTCATGCGCGGCAAAAACCTGGTCATTCAAGGTCCGCCGGGGACGGGGAAGTCGCAAACGATCACCAATATCATCGCGAATGCGATGGAAGCCGGCAAACGGATACTTTTCCTTTCGGAAAAGCAGGCGGCCCTCGAAGTCGTCAAACGTAGGCTCACAAGCGCCGGACTCGGCGATTTCTGCCTCGAACTCCACTCGGATAAGTCGTCCCCGAAACTGATCATCGAGGACCTTAAGCAGCGCGCCGAGTGTGGATCCGGTAAGCCGAAGCCCGCCATGCAGCCGAGCGACATATCTTGGCATGAAAGCCGAAGAGAAATCGGATCGTACATCCGTGCGCTTCACGCGGAACAGCCAGACGGGGCGACGCCGTTCGATTTGATCTGGGCCGCCGTTCGCGGTCGCAGCCAAAACGCAAAAGTCATCGACATGTTTAAGGGCGTGTCGTTGCCCGACCGGTTCCTCGACGATCCGACCGCCCGCGCGACCGTCGAAGGCAAGTTTTCGATTTTCGTGGAGACAAGCAGGTCCTTTTCCGACGCTCATGGCCACGCTCCGGCCGAGTCGCCGTGGCGGGAAATCGACTTGGACGATCTGGGCGGGCACCAAATTTCGCCCCTTCTTGACGCGCTTGGGGATGTCAAGTCAGCGGCCGGCGAGCTGGAGGCATTCATGGAATCCATATCGGATCTTGAAATTTCCTCCGCCGCAGATGTTGGGAAGATAATCGCCGCCGACAGGGCGATCGAGGAACCCGCCGCGCCGGAAGTCGTCCCCATCATCGCCGCCCTGGACCTCGGCGAGTTGGAACGGGCGCTCGAGTTGATGATCGAATGGCACAACCAGAGCCGGTTGCTGGCGGAGAGGCCCGACCTCTCCCGCGCGAGCCTGTCCAAGCTTTCCATCGCATCCGCACTGATGCGCTTCGGACTTCCAGCGGAGCTGGCCGGCATGACCCCGGCCGAACTCTACGATGCTGCGGACAAGGCAATACCGTGCGACCGCGCCGTCCTTGACGTTGTCCAGCGATTCCTGCCGATCCTCGCCGTCTTCGGATTCGACGAAAATGTCCCGTCAGGAGCTTTAAAGCCGCTATCACTGGCGGTGCTGGCCGGAGCAAAAGTCAGACCGGAGCACCGACGCTGGGTGAATGCCCTGCGCCAGGTTGATCCGGCACAGTTTTGGAAGCTCAAAGAACGTTGGACGGCGATTTCGACCAATGAATCGAAATGGCGCCGCTATTGCGCGACGTACGGCGGAGCGCCGTGGCCCAATCCTGAAGAGTTCGAGATACACGCCGCCGCGCTCCGGAAATCGGGAATGAAGAAGGCATGGGCGCTCATGCACGGCTCTTTGCGGGCCGCCAGGGAGTTCGCCGCACAATTCGGGTTTGTGGCGTCCGCCGAGGTTCCCGAGTTGCTGGACAGACTCGGGAAGCACGCCCGCCATGTACGATCGTTCGAGGGAAACGAGGCGGTGGCGCGTGTTTTGAAAAGCGATTGGCATGGACTGGCGACGGCGTTCGACGAGATCGGTGCAGGCTTTAAACTTCGGCACCTTTTCCAGGACAAAATCGGCGGACCTCCCTACGGAGAGGAGGTCGCGGAACGGTTCGTCGATTTGGCGCCCGACATATTCGACCGCCTAAACGATACGTCGCATGTTGAAGCGGCTGTGGCATTCAGCAAATGCCCAATGGATGTGCGCGAACAATTCGACGTGCGGCCTCTGGCTTTGCTTGTCGAGACCTGTCGAAACGAACTCGCAGTCATGGAGAAGGCGTCGGGCGTCGACCGGTCGCGATCGCTTTCGGACGTTGAGTTGCCCATAATCCAAATCGCGGAAATCGCCGAGATCACCGCCAAGAGAGATGCTCTTAGGCGCGAGGTCGATGCATCTCCTGTCAGCGAACCCGCAAAGCGCCTCGGCGAGAATGCCGCTAAGGCGGCTCAGGCGGCCTCCACGCTCATGTGGGTCCGCGCAGTAAGCAGCGCGGACATGCCGCTAGAACTCCGCGACAAGCTGCTCTCCGGGAATGCTCGTGAAGAACGGGCTCATTTGCGTGCGTTTGCCGAACGCGGGGGTCCGATCTGCGACCGATACGTCAATCTGTTGTCACGGCTCCGCGCGGATTTCGGCATTGAAGGTCTCGACCTGATGAATCCGAAAGAGGTGGCGAAGAAGGCGGAAACGTTCGTTGGTGGACGCCGCGAACTATCGGATTATCTTTCGATCCGGCGGTACCGATCGGCATTGGTCGAGGCCGATCTTGGCCAGTTCGTCAGCCGGGCTGAAGAATTGCGGCTTTCTCCGGTGCAGCTCCCAAACCTTTTGAAAACCGTCATTGCTGCCCGCCGTGCTATGCGGATATTTGCGGCGACAGGTCTCTCGAAGAATTCAGGCGCCATGCTCGACGCTCACCGCCGACAATTTGCGGATCGCGACCGCAAGAAGATCGAAAACGATCGCGCCTACATCCGGAAAGTTCTTCTGCAGAAGAGACCGGAGCCGGGATCGAACTCCGGCCCAAGAAAATCGTGGACTGAAATGGCGTTGCTCCAGAACGAATTCTCCAAGCAGAAGCGCTTCACGCCCGTGCGCGCGCTGCTGATGCGTGCCGGACATTCAATCCAGGCGTTCAAACCGTGTTTTATGATGTCTCCCCTTTCGTTGGCGAAATTCGTTCCAGCGGGCAGTCTCAACTTCGACATCCTCGTCATTGACGAAGCATCCCAAATGAAGCCCGAAGAAGCGCTGGGAAGCTTGCTCCGGGTGGGACAGATTGTCGTTGTCGGCGACCAGAAGCAGCTGCCGCCGACCGATTTCTTCAACCGTTCCGGCGAAACGGCGGATGACGAAGATTTCGAGGACGTCGACGACGAGTCGATCCTCGAATGCTGCCAGAAGAGCTTTCGGAATGTTCGCCGCCTCAAATGGCACTATCGCAGCCGATGCGAAAGCCTGATCCGGTTTTCGAATGAGAATTTCTATCGCGACAGCCCGCTGATTACGTTTCCGGCCGCCAAGCCAGGCTCGTTTTCCATCGACCTGATCCGGGTGGCCGGCGTCTATCAGTTCCGCCGAAACGTGGCGGAGGCAAGTCTGGTTGCCCAGAAGGCCGTCGAAATCATGCGGCGCTACGCCCATTCGGACACCGAGAACATTCCGAGCCTTGGTATTGTGGCCGTGAACATCGCTCAACGCGACTTGCTTCAAGAGGAGTTCAACCGCGTATCGGCGGGAGACGCCCTGGTCGAGGAGTACCAAGAGAAAGTCGCCAAAAAGGGCGAGCCGGTTTTCGTGAAGAATTTGGAGAACGTGCAAGGCGACGAGCGCGACGTCATTCTCATATCGCTGACGTATGGGCGCGAGCCCGGAGCGACCGCGATGAAGCAGCGCTTCGGCCCGATAAACGGCAAACAAGGTCACCGGCGCCTAAATGTCTTGTTCACGCGCGCCCGTATTCGTATCGGTTTGTTCACCTCGTTCGGTTCCGCCGACGTCAAGCCGACGGAAGTGAGCGCCGAAGGCGTCCATGTGCTGAAGCGATATCTCGAATATGCAGAAGGCATGGGACGGTTGTCGATCGACGCGATAGGCGGTGATGCCGATAGCGACTTCGAGATTGAGGTGGCCGAACGCTTGCGCGCCAGGAGTTACGACGTGGTGCGTCAAGTCGGCGTGTCGGGATTCAAGATCGACATCGGCGTCCGGGATCCCGACCATCCGGAGCGGTTTCTAGCCGGCGTCGAGTGCGACGGCGCGCGTTACCATTCCAGTAAGAGTGCCCGAGACCGCGACCGCCTTCGCGAAGAGGTGCTGCGTGGTCTGGGCTGGGATATCGTTCGGGTCTGGTCGACCGATTGGTTCGAGGATCCTGCCCGCGAGACGGACAAGCTCGCAAAGAAGCTCCAGGAATTGAGTGCACGTCCGCGTGCCAGCCATGACGGACATTCTGATCTAACGGAAATATTGTTGTCCGGCCAACCGGTGCCAACCGCGGCGCGGCCAATCACCACTGAAGAGCAGAAAGGGGATACCGAGAGGACCGCGTCCGAAATTTCTGCACAGGAGCCGGGATCGATCGAGGGGATTGAACCTCCCGAGGCGAGACCGACTACTGGACAATCGACGCCCTCCTTGCTGAACGACACGAATGCGTTGACCCGGGAGCAGGGAGTGCAAGCATTAGTCGAATTCCGCGCTACGGTGATCCGCACGGAAGTGCAGGACTGGGAGGTTCACCGCTCGATCCTTCGCGACTCGATGGTTGAGACATTCATATCCCAAAACGTGTCCGATCCGGATGACTGGTTCCGCAAAGTACCTACGTTCCTACGTCAGGGCACCAATCCCATCGAGAAGAACAGATATCTAGGCCGAATTTGCGAGATCGTAAGCCGTATCGGTGCGGGAGAGTCGGAAAGACGACCAAACTCTCCCGAAGATTTCAAGCTGACATCGCCGGAGCAAACTACATTACGGATTCAAGCGAAGCTGCCGCTCGGCGTCGGCTCCAACTCTAGCGCCCCAGCCAAGCTGATTCCGGCTACCACGCAGTATGTGGTAACCGATTTGTCATCGAATGGTCTTCAACCGGATGCCACGAGATTCTACGACGGCAGTTATCAAGTGACCCTTCGCGAAATGGTCGCGCGCGTGGTCGCGACGGAAGCACCGCTCTACGAGGATCTCCTGGTTGATCGGATCGCCAGAGCGCACGGCTTTCAACGTTCCGGAAGCAATATTTACCAAATCGTCTCCAAAATGATCGGCCGAGAGCACGCGCGATCAAACGAAGATGAACGCTTAGTGATCTGGTCCAATGGCGCCTCGCCGAGTAGGCCATATCCATATCGAGAGAGCACAGGCATCCGCTCGCATTTAGATGTTCCAATCGCAGAATTGGCCAGTCTCGCCCTGCCGTTTGTTCGGCTTCGGATGAACGACGAAGAGGTGATCAGACGGCTGGCCGACCATTTCCAGTTGGGACGCCTCCGCGAAGGAGCGCGCGCACGGTTTGAAAAGGCGCTCAGCCTCGCTCAACAGCATCGAAGCTTAGTCTGAACTGAGATCAAACGATGCCCAATATCCGAGTTGACTGACAGACTACCGGAGGGCTGTTTTTTTTGGATTATGCTTGTCGTGATGGTGACCATCACAGCCCAACAGCGTATTTGGGGTCTTGCCAGACAAGAGGGCTAGATAATTGTCTATCAAATTCGTCCATTCAGCTGACTGGCAGCTCGGAAAGCCTTTCGGCTCGATCGAAGGCGACACCGCAGCTCTCCTTCGCGAGGAGCGGTTCGAGGTCGTCAAGCGCATTGCGGCGCTTGCGAATGAGCGCAATGTCGATGCCGTCATCGTTGCCGGAGACGTGTTCGACAGCGTCACCACCCCGGACCAAGTCATCCGGCGCGCACTGGAGGCTATGAAGGCCTTTAATGGTTCATGGGTGCTGCTTCCCGGCAATCATGACCCCGCTCTCTCCGAGAGCCCCTGGACACGCATTGAGCGCATCGGGCAGCCAGCAAACGTCATCCTGGCCATTGCATCCGAGACGATCCTACTTGCGAACGGACGGCTTGCTGTTCTCCCGGCACCCCTAACACGCAAGAACGAGCCCGATGACGTCACTCGATGGATGGATACAGCTGAGACGCCAATTGGCTCGGTCCGCGTTGGTCTGGCTCATGGTTCGATCTCTGACCGACTGCCCGAAGGTGATGCGAAGAATGAGATCGCCAACGACCGCGCCGTAACGGCCAATCTAGATTACCTTGCTCTCGGTGATTGGCACGGCACGACGGAAATCGCACCCAAGACTTGGTATAGCGGCACGCCCGAGCCCGACCGGTTTCCACGGAACGATCCGGGAAACGTTCTCGTAGTTACAATCGAGCACCCCGGCGCTATCCCAAGTGTTGAGAAAGTTGCTGTCGGTCACTTCCACTGGCGGCGCAGCGAGGTCGCCAGCGGAGTTGGTGGTGATGAAGATCCCGCCTCGGCAATTGAGGCAGCGATCGAGGTTGTCGCTGAGATCCCGAACGCTACGCTGCTGCATCTCACGGTCTCGGGTACCGTGGACCTTGCAGGCCGTCGGCGCATCGATAGCTGCCTGGACGCTTGGCAGGCGCGCCTCAAGTACCTCCATCGCGATCTCAAATCGCTTGTCAACGAGCCCAGCGTGGATGATCTGGACGCGATCGACAAGAGTGGCTTCATCCGCGCCGCAGTCAATCGGCTCAAGGCGAAGGCTGACGACCCAGCCGATCCAGAGCATGAGATCGCACGAACCGCGCTCCGTATTCTTTATATTGAGCACGTAGAGGCGGGGCGCTGAGACATGCGGATCCGCCGAATCGAGATATCAGCATTTCGGTGCTTTAAGAACAGTCTCGTGATCGAAGACATTGGTGACGGCGTCACCCTTATCGTTGGCGACAACGAGGAGGGAAAGTCGACTGTGCTCGCTGCCCTCCAGACAGTGCTATTCGAAAAGCATAGTGTTGGCGGCACCGCCGCTGACGCCATGCTTCCCTACGGCTCGAAGGTGCGGCCCGAGATCAAGCTCGAATTCGATCACAACGGCGAACGCTACCGGCTTTACAAAGCGTTCTGCCAAAAACCAGCGGCGGACCTGGAATCAGAATCCGGGAGCCGTTGGAGCGACGATGCTGCGGAAGAGCGGCTCAGAGAGATGCTTGAGTTTACTCCGCCCAGCAAAGGCGGTGCCAAGCCCGAGCATCGCGGCCTGCAGGCCCTCTTCTGGATTGAACAAGGCTTGGCTTCCGGGCAGCCGCACATCAACGAAACTGCCCAGACCAGCCTCGCCAGCGCGCTTGAGACCGAAGTAGGTACGGTCACCGGTGGCGAGCGTGGCCGGATGTTTATCAAACGCATCGAAAGTCGCGTAAACGAGATTTTCACATCGAAGACCAGAAAACCGGCGGGCGCCTATAAGGATGCAGTCACACAGGCCACTGAAGCCCGCGGCCGCCGTGACGAACTCGCCACAAAACTCAAAGACTTCGAGGGTAAGGTCGACGCACTGACGCGCGAGCGAATGTTGCTGGCCAAACTTGAAGTTGATGATCCAATCGGCGTCGCCGACATGCGCCTCAATAAGGCAAAGGATGCCATCCGTAATGTCGAAGGCTTAGAAAACAGTCTGAAGACGGCCGAAGCGAACTTCAAGACGGCTCAATCTGAGCACAAACTTGCAAAATCGCGACTAGACCGGCGAAAGGAGAGTCGTAAGGAGGCCGAAGAGGTAGATCAGGAGTTGGCGGGCTTCAAGGCTAAGGAACTGTATGCCCAAGAGGCTGCGAACGGCAATCAGAAAACTGTCAACGATGCAGAGGGCGCCCACAGTACGGAAAAGGCAGCGCTCAACGCCGCTCAGAAGGACGCAACGGCCGCCGGCAGGTTGGCGGACCTGCTTCGCAAGAGTGAGGAGCTGGTTGCGGCCGACGGACGCCTCAAGAAAGCGGAGGCAGCTGAACAGGAGGCTACTCGCCTGACGGCGAAAGCTAAGGCCAGCTCCTTCACGTCGGAGGTAATCGAGGAGTTGCGGCGCCTGGAAAGCCGCGCCCGTGAAGAAGCGGCCCGACTCAAGGCTGTCGCTACGCGACTTGAGCTCACCCCCAATGAAGGCCGTCGCGCGATTATCGACGACAAAGTGGTCGAGTTGATTGCCCTCACTCTTATCGAGCCTACCCAGATCAAGCTTGATGCCTACGGTTCAATACGGGTAACGCCGGGCGGCGAGGATCTAGCAAGCCGCCGAGAGGTGGCCGACGCGGCTGCAGCCGAGCTTAAGTTCGAACTAAATAAGCATGGCGTAGCCAATCTTCAGGATGCCGTGGGATTAGGTAGAGACCGCGAGGCTTGGCGCAACGAGGCAGCCATTCATCGCACAACGGCTAAAGCCCATGCGCCTGAAGGTCTCGATACACTGCGCAACCATGTTGCAAGGCTAGAGGCGGATGTCCGGCGCATCCAGGAGAACATCGGGGATACTGAGGCGCCGGTTATCACGGCAGAAAAGGCTGCCGGTCGCGCTGACAAACTGGCGCGGGAACTCAAGATTGCGGAGATCCAGGAACGCAAGGCTTCGGACGATCTCAAAGACGCTAAGGCGGCTCTCGAGACAGCAAAGAATTCTTTTTCTGCCGCCGCCGATCAGCGCAAAGCAACGGAGGATAAGGCTAAATCTCTTCGCGACGCGCTCGATCATTCTGCCAAAGAAGATAACGACGAAGAACTTGAAAAGGCGCTCGATGATGCGACTACGGCGCAGCAGGCTGCGTCCGACGAAGTACGTCGCCTAGAGAAAGCGGTGACCGAGAGCGATCCCACGGGAGCTCGTAGAGAGCTGCAGGCTGCAACCGAAGCCCGCGGCAAAGTCGAGGCAAACCTCCGAAGTAGGCAGCAAAAGGTTCGGGATCTGGAGGTCGAACTTCGAACCCTTGGGAAGGATGACACGGCGGCTGAGATCGAGGTCGCCGATGGTGAGTTGGCGCGCGCTGAGGCTCAGGAGGCAAGACTCAGTCACGAGGCGGCTGCGCTCACACTTCTCCACGACACCCTCGTGGGTGAGGAACAGATCGCGCGCGAAACATTCCTTGCCCCGGTCCGCGAACGCATTGACCCTTATTTGAAGCGCCTTTTTCCCGGCTCCGAGCTCATGCTCGATGATCAGACTCTCAAGATCACGCACCTCCGTCGTGAAGGCCAGGATGAACCCTACGAGCGCCTCAGCATTGGCACGCGGGAGCAACTCGCAGTACTGGCTAGGCTAGCGTTCGCAGATTTGTTGGACGAACATGGCAAGCAATCGCCGATCATTCTTGACGACGCCCTAGTGTTCTCAGACGATCGACGGTTCGATGAGATGCAGCGAATTTTGGACCGCGCAGCCCAGAGACTTCAAATCATCGTGCTTACTTGCCACGAGCGGGCCTACTTTGGTCGTGGCTGGACGACGAGAAGGTTGCGGGATTCCGAATCGGTGACGGCCAATAGACAGTCACCGTCGTGAAGCTCGGGCGACCGGTGTTTTGCAAGTAGATCGTCGGCATTCAAGGCCAGAGGCTTTATGTCAATAGCTTCAAAATTCCTCGAGACCATTAAACGCCTCAGCCGCAATAGCACAAGCATCGTAAAGCCTGCTTATGGCATTCCTACTGTCAAGTTTGATGCTTCGAGGGTAACTGATACAGTCAAAGCCGATATTAGGAAAAATATAATGCTTCTTGAGGAGATAGACAAAAATTACTTTGATCAGGTCTATGACGGGGCTCTGCGCTCAATATCCGCAGGCCGGGACTTGAGCGCGCTTTGTAATGTGCTCAAGCAATTAAACATCAAAGGCATGACGAAACGGAGAGCGGCGGAGATCGCGCTCCTTCTGAACAACAAAGCCACCGCCATTATGAATAGGGAGCACCAAAAGTCACTCGGTATAAAGCAGGCGGTCTGGCTTTACTCCGGCGCTCCCTGTGAAATAAATCCAAAAGAACCAACAGGCCAGGACGCGGCCCACAAGGCTGCAAACGGAAAGTCATTCGATGTCAGCAAGGGAATGATTCTGGATGGCAAATGGACGTGGCCAGGAATTGAGCTGGGATGTCGATGCGTGTCAAAACCAGTTGTGCGCGGCTTTTCTTGAATCTCCGCATCGTACAACCGCTGCGCGCTTACCGGTGCTTGGCCGCACCGCAGCTTTCAGACAATTTGAATCAAATAAATCAGAGGCTGTCGGTCAAGAGAGCAGCCGAAACGTCCGGCTTTGGCGCAGGGGGGTATGTCAGCTCACGGCGCTCGCCGGGCGAGAGGCTACGCCAATGACTCCGATCGGCGCTAAAGCCCTAGCAGGCGGGTGCCTTTTTGAAAAAATTAATTTTCGAAAAATGGTTTTTCTTTTTTTGGACTACGTTTTGCTTTTTCGTTTTTCGCGTTTCGTTTTCCAGAATTCTTTTTAGCTTTTTCCGGAGAGTGGGTATGCATAGAGGCACAGGCCGTTTTCGCGCGACCCCGCGGCTCAGCATTTCGACCCCGTAACTCGATGCAGGCGGGTCACCGTTTCTAATCCTCCGGGTCTGCCTCATGGCGGCCAGGAAGCGCATGCGCCACGCAAAAAGACAAAAAGCGGGGCGACGCAGCTGGGGGGGGTCGCGGCGTGGGTTGCAGACAACTTTAGTCAAAGGTGGTGGAGTAATCGCGCATCCGGATAGGCCTCCCAGACGGCGGTCGAAAGCTGCGTCTGGCAGTTCCAGAAGCCGAATAGCTGGGTCCCCTCCGGGCGATACGACAACGGAACGACCCATTAATCAAGATCACGATCAAACAAATGGCGGGTTCTAAAAACTGTGCATAAAAAGGCCATTTAAGGGACAGTCATAAGAATTGAACTCGCGCGCTTTTTGCAAGCCTTCCGTTGCTTCGGCCGCGTGCTTGCGTTGTTTTTCTATACGCTTCATTCGATCTCCTTAAACGTCAAGTTTGGCATTTTATGGCTAAAATTTTTTAGCGACGGGTGTTCACCTTGCCAAAGGCCGCTTCGAGCTTGTTGACGCAGGCCGAAGTATTGATGACGGCGAATGCCGGTGGACCGGCTTTTATGACATTCATTAGCTGCTCTATGCCGGTACCGCTCGTGTTCTCTCTCCTGTCAGCCTGCAGGCAGACGTAACAATCCTTGCCATCATATTGTCCATACGGAGTCATTCGGAGAATTGAGCCCGCGACAAGAGCAGCGCGCCGGGCAGTTTGCCCAATCTTCTGAAGCTCGACTTTTAGTGTACGGCTTTGCTTTGTGGCGGGCATATCGGCTCTCCTTTCGAAGCAAGTGTCGGAATGACGCTTGCACCGACGCAACGCCGCCGAGGCCAAACGGGCTCTGGCGGGGCGGCAAGGCAAAGCCTTTGCGATCTAAGTTTCGCCGAGGCGGTGAATTAGGCTCATGGCATTCAAAAGCGTATTGGACTCATAGAGTAGCTGCTCGAGGTCGAGAGTGATCTCGACTGCCTTTTTGACATTGCCTGCATCTGCACACGCTTGTGCCGCCCTCGCGGTCGCCGCCGCTTCATCCAGCCGAGCACGTACCTGTTGGACGAACGTTGTGATCGTTTTTCGGTCGTATCAACATCCATGGCCAGCGCCCCCTGCGCCACCATGCATGCTCGAAAGTGTGTCGATTGCCTGTCCACAGTGGCTGCATCGGTGCCGGCCATGCAGCCTAAAGGTGCGCTAACCGGATGTGCCAAGGCGCCGCATCAAGGCCCGAAACACGGAGGCCGGATCGGCTTTCATCGCGCGCACAATTTTTACGAACTCGATGACGTCGATCCGTCGTTCGCCGCCCTCGTATTTGGCTACAAACGACTGGGGTCGTTTTAGCCTCTTGGCGAGCTCCTGTTGGGTCAGGCCGGCGTTTTGGCGGACCTCCGCCATCAAACTGCGAAAAGCGGCCTGTTCC
>Ga0307372_10006428_pt1 | contig 17203 bp, 18 predicted proteins | sample OX1MG_FD_202533 | JGI IMG/M metagenome (GOLD analysis project Ga0307372, IMG submission 202533) | Soil microbial communities from Risofladan, Vaasa, Finland - OX-1 | ecosystem: Environmental > Terrestrial > Soil > Coastal area > Acid sulfate soil | place: Finland: Risofladan, Vaasa | collected... | reverse complement strand
AACCATTGGTTTCTCCCTGTGTGGTTTGGTGATCGGTTTTTTTTACCATACCTCACAGGGACATCTTTCGCCACTTTTGGCTGTCACACTGTCAAGTCACTTTGCCCTTTTTTGAACCATGCCTTAGGTAAGAATTGCAACTCATAAACAATCTTTATCCAGCATAAGCAGTTTGCGCTTATTTGTTTGTAGCTGGTTACTCTGCAATACTTTGCAGCAAATCGTCTTTATAGAATAAGCCTGGCTGAAAGAGCCATGATGGGTTGTGATTTTCGATATGCTGTCCGGTTAAAGCCACCATAATAGATTCCCCAACCGCTTGAGCAACGAGTGGAGGAAAGGCGTTGCCAATTTGGCGATAAGCGGCTGTTTTGCCGCCTGCGAATTGCCATGTATCGGGAAAGGCTTGAATTCTTGCCGCCATACGCAGTGTGAGGCGTGGCATACCGTCGGCGGGAAAAGCTTCGTCGGGGGCGTCATTGGCGATGCCGAGACCATCTATACCTAACGCGGCCCATTGTTTTCTGGCACGTGTTGGACCGAGGTCGGGGCCACCGTGTTTTTTGGAACCACCGACGAGGGTTGGCGCAATGCCGTTGGCTTTACGATACCAGTGTGTGACGCCATGCCACCCGCGAGCAGCCATCAGGTCTCCAATGGCGAGATTGACGGTAGATATGACTTTGCCAGGCACAGGCCAACGGAAGGCGTTTGCATAGGGTTCGCGCAACGCAACCAGCACGAAACGTGGACGCAGTTGGGGAGCGCCATAATCGGAGGAGTTCAATACGCGCCATTGCACTGCATAATGGAGGTCATATAGTTTTCGCAACAGGTCGTTGCGATAAGATGCGAATTTTGCCGAGGCAAAGCCGGGAACATTTTCAAGCAGCACGGCTTTTGGCTGTACTTGCTCAATAAGGTGAAGAGCTTCGGGAAAGAGGTCGCGCTCGTCGTCGGAGCCGAGTTGTTTTCCGGCAATGGTGAATGGTGGGCAAGGGACGCCGCCAGCCAGCAGATCAACACCCTTGTAATCGTTGCCGTTGATAGCGCGGATATCGCTTTCAATTACATTCCATGCTGGACGGTTGAGGCGCAATGTCTGGCATGCTCTGGCATCAATTTCGATGGCGGCAACATTGTTGAAACCTGCCATCTCAAGTCCTAACGCCTCTCCACCGGCACCTGTGCAGATATCGAGAACGGTGAGTGCCGTTCCGATTCCATTTACTCCGTGCTGATGATTGTGGGAAAGATTGCTTGCCATACCTGCCATCCTTCTGTTTTCATGGTGATGTATGGCTGCATTATACCATTGCCTGATGCAGAAACCAACTTTAAAGCCACGCAGAAGTCATATGTCACATTCTAGTTTACTTGAACAGTTCCGTGACGGAGCGTCCGTCGTGGATGCGGCTGATGGCACCGGCGAAGAGTTCGGCGATTGAGAGAACGGTCATGTTGGGGATACGTTTGTGTCCGGGCAACGGAATGGAGTCGGTGACAATGATTTCTTTGATGGGCGAATTACTCAGGCGTTCGATGGCGGGGCCGGAGAAGATGCCGTGGGAGACGCAGCAGTAGATATCGCGAGCGCCGCGTTCGTGAACGACGCGCACGGCCTGCGAGAGCGAACCCGCGGTATCAATTTCTTCGTCAACAATCAGAGCGTGCTTGCCCTCGACGCTGCCAATGACGTTCTTCGCTTCGGTCATACCATTGTTGCCGAGACGACGCTTCTCGACGATGGCAAGAGGCGCATCAAGGCGGTCTGCTAATTTACGGGCTTTCTTGGCGAAACCTTCATCGGCGGAGACGATAGTGAAATCTCCCAGTTCTTTCTGCATGAAGTAGCGGGCCTGGAGAATTTGCGCAGTCAGTTCATCAACGGGAATATTGAAGAAGCCCTGAATCTGACCGGCGTGCATGTCCATTGTCAGCACGCGGTGTGCACCGGCGACTGTGATGCAATCGGCAATGAGACGGGCGGTGATAGGCACACGCGGCTGATCTTTTTTGTCGGTACGGCCATAGGCATAATAGGGAATGACCGCGGTGATACGGGTGGCTGAGGCACGCTTGAACGCATCAATCATAATCAGCAATTCCATGATCGAGCGGTTGACTGGTGTACTGAATGGTTGGATGACAAAGACATCTTTTCCGCGCACATTCTCATTAATTTTGACAAAAATATTCTCGTTACTGAACTGGAACACGTCGGCATCGCCGAGTGGGATGCCTAACTCGCGGCAAATAGCGCCTGCTAAAGGGCGGTTAGCGTTACCGGTAAAGATGCATAAATCGTCCATGGGTACCTCCTGAATACAAAATTATAGCATATCAGGAGATATTGTGTAAACCATAACGTAGTCCGCTAGCTTACGTAGGGACCGATTTATCGCGTCCGCGTCCCGATTTATCGCGTCCGCGTCCCCATTTTTCACACATATAATTGGGCCAGAATATAAGATAAAGACGTTGACGGACGCGATAAAGACATTAGCGGACGCGATAAATCGGTCCCTACGGGTAATTTGTCCAACCCACCAACAACAATGAGTTTGTATTAGTGGCGAAGGTTTTAGGTAGGCCGCCGTTCAGAGAACCGAAAATCAGCGCCTGGGCATTCCCCGTCATACTGGATACTTCGAGGGCGTAAAGCGTGCCGTCGCGGGAGGTGATTGACCAGGGGAGATAGCTGGAATAGGCAAAGCCCAGGCCAGTGTCTGTGTTCTGAGCAGCCGTCAGTTGAGATAGGCCACTACCATCGGTGTGAATTTTCCAGAGCGCGGGAGGCCCGTTGCGATTGTTCATGATAAAGATAATGGTCGAGTTGGAGAGAAACCGTGCGACTATGCCACCACCTGCCGGATTGCTATACACAACATGAGCCGTACCACCTGTAACTGATTGTAGCGTAATGGTTGATGGGCTGGCTGGCCCCATGAACGCGTAAGCACTACACAGTACTTGCCGGTTATCGGACATCACATCAAAATCAAAACAGGTATTCCCATCAGGTACGTTCGTGATAGAAATGAGTTGCACATTGCTCTGTTGTTGCGTGACATCCTTGCTGATGTCGCGCAGGAGGGCGAGTTGCTGAACAGGCGCTCCACTGGCCCGTATCGTGCCACGGAGATAGAGGCTGTTGTTGGCCCATTTCATGGGAATATAGATCCAATAGTGTGTTGATGGTATGGGATTGAACTGCTGGGCTTCGAGAGAATTGGGATTGGTGTTTTGTAATTGCCCTATTATGCCTGGGAAGCCTGGTTGCAGCGGCGACAACTCGGTGTGCAATTTGCCAGTCGTCAGATCGAGCAGGTACAGGATGCTGATGTCGTTCTGGTCTACCTGGTTAAATACAAGTGAGCGTTGATCGGGAGATAGCAGCGCATCATCAATGCTTGCCTGTGCGCAGTATAAGGTTTGCAGGTGCTGACCATCTATACGCACAAGCTGTATGGCTGATTGGTTTTGTAAAAGTGATATGAGCAGTATCCACTGCCCATCGGGCGACATGTTCGCGGTGCGAAGCGTTTCAGTTCCATGTGTCTGGAGAATGGTTTGTGACACGCCGGTAACAGTATCATAGCGTTGCAGTATGCTGTTCTCGTCACCTTGTTGAGCAAGATAGACAATAGTGGCATGGTTTCCCATTGTTATTGATGGCATAATAGCCGCTCGTGCGCTTGTCTGAGCAGGACAGGCTTGTGCTTTTGCCGTTTCGTCAGTTATAGTGCTGGTGGGAGACGTGATTGTTTGTGTCGCAGATGAAATTGAGGATGGCCCAGTGCCTGATGATTGATTACAGGCGCTGACGATAACGATTAGACAACAGAGCGTGCAAAAGCAATAAATACGTCGCCAGTACATAGCTACTCCTTACGTTGCTACTTGTAGGAAATAGAATATACCAGTTATTGAGGTGCATTGCAGTGAAATACTTCACAATTCGCTCGTTGCCATCAAGATTCCCTGTATGACATCATAACCAGAGGTTGCGCCCAGTGCCAGCACTGCCTGCGTAGACTGAACAAGGTGCTGTTCGTCCGCCCGCGTCAAGGCATGGAGCAGTGATTTGATAGGTTCGGCTACATAGCCATTGGCAGCATACTCCAACCAGCACTGGCTAAGTACATGTGTTTGTTGTCGTGCGATAGCCACAATGTGTTGACACATGGAGAGGAAATCTGCCTGTGGCCCGTTGAGCAACCAGCCCATAGCCATCCAGCCCGCCAGCATATCGTCACCGCTGGGCGTTAGCCCTATGCCGCGTCCACATAATGCACGAGCCATCTCAGTTATGCGAGGTTGATAGGAAGAGTGGGGATGGGAAGAGTGGGGATGGGAAGAGTGGGGATGGGAAGAGTGGGAATGGGAAGAGTGGGGATGGGAAGAGTGGGAATGGCGACCACAAGGGTCGCCACTACTATGATACGTGACCCTTATGGCCGCCATCCCCATACTCGTCATCCCCTCCCCAGTTGGAATGTTTTCCCTCAACCATGCGATATTCTTTCTGACAACCTCCAGGTCCAGTGCGGCGGGATGCTCGATGTATGGATTCCATTGGATGGCATAAGAGAGGTCGAGGGTGTAGTCGAGGAGCTGGATAGAGAGGTGATGGACTCCCAGAAGGACCGGCATACCCACGCGCAGATGTGAAATGGGCATGTTGCCAGTAATGGTGGCGAGTTGAATGCCGTTGGGCATGCGCGGTGAGGTCGCGGCATTGAGGGAAAGCAGGAGGCCGTCGGGGAAAATGATATTGGCGGCAGATTGGAAGGCACTGTGAACGAAGCCACGCCGAGGTGGTCCCGAAACCGCCTCTGCAATGCAGGTGCTGTATGATACACGCGGACGAGCTAAAGCTGTTCCTTGTGTAGTAAGAACAAATGCATTTTCTCTGCTTATTGTCATTCGCTTGCCATTGCTCACCTTTCCCAAACCCGTTAATATTATAGCCAGTAAAGAAGGCACGTTCAACAGGCGGTCTTCGACCGGGAAGAACGCGGACTGGCTGAAGCCGTCCCTACTGGCACGACATCCCTCGCAAGAACAGAGGGCCAAAGCGTGTTGGGAATAGCGGTTCACCTCTCGCATGTTGTATGATAGTATCATATTAATACTCAGTCATTGAGCAATGGCAGAAAATGGCTGACAAACAGCAAACGACGGAGCGCCTTCTATGAACGCTACAACACTATATCAGGAGATTCAGGCTTCTTTACAACGTGGCGAGCGGATTGCGGTTGCCACGGTGGTCAAAACGATTGGCGCGGCACCATGTGGTATTGGCACAAAAATGCTGGTACACAATGACGGCACGGTCAGAGGCACCTTTTCTGGCGCTAAGGTGGATGCTCAGGTCGCGCAAGAGTGCTTACAAGCGCTAAAAGAGCGGCAGTCCCATATCGTCCACGTTCATCTTGACCCCGATCAGGCCGTCGGAAGTTGTGGGGCAACGCTGGAATTGTTCATCGAAGTATTGCACCCGGAGCCGCGCCTGATTATCGCCGGTGCCGGCAATGTCGCACAGGCGCTGACTCGTTTAGCTACCCAACTTGATTTTCGTATTGTCGTGGTAGACGATAGGCGCGATCTGGCGGACCCGCAGGTATTTAGTGACAGAGTACAACTGACTTTCGGTGACATTCCGCAGACGATACGCGAGTTGGAACCTGACGAGGCAAGTTGGATTGTCATCGTGACTCGCGGCCATCACCTCGACAAGGATGCATTGCGGGCCGCTTTGGAAACTAACGCCCGCTATATCGGTATGATTGGCAGTCCCGGCAAAATCAAAAACATCTTCCGTGACCTACTCAAAGAGGGTATGGCCCGCGAACGGGTCGCTCAGGTGCATTCGCCCATCGGCCTCGACCTCGGCGCGGAAACGCCCGACGAGATAGCTTTGAGCATCGCCGCCGAAATCGTGATGCTGCGCAAACAGGGAACGGGCGCATCACTCAAAACGTTGCACAATTTTATTGATGATGTACAGGAAATAACCGCGTAGGGGCCGGTTGATCGCGTCCGCCTCCTTATGCAGAGGAAAATGCAAATAATAAGGAGGCGGACGCGATCAATCGGTCCCTACCTTACTCCGCGAATGAAGCGCACTGTGATTGTGCCTATCAGACAATAGGCAATGGACATGGCGAAGAGCAACTGATAGCCGAGAATGGGATTGCCGGAGTGCGTGAAACTGTCAATCAATGGCCCGCCGATGATGGGTGCGATGACTTGCGGTAGCGAGAGTGAGATGTTCCAGACGCCCATATCGCGTGCATAGTGGTGATGCGAGGGCAACACATCAGCCACTAAGGCCCAGTCAACGCTAGTGTAGGCACCATAACCAATACCGAAAATGGCTCCCGCCGCCAGCACAATGGGCAACGACTGTGTGACGATGAAGATGAGACCCACAGCGGCCATAAAACCGCCGGAGACATAGACCATGCGTTTGCGCCCGAAGCGGTCGGAGAGCCAGCCAACAATGAGGGCGCTGATAAGACTGGTGAGCGAGAGAATGATGATAAAGTTCGTCGTCTGCTGCTCAGGATGCGCCGCCTTCACAGCGTCACGCATGTAGAATTGCAAGAAATCCTGCACCGTGTAGATGCCCAGCATCATTACCAACCGCGTCAGCAACACCCACGCGAAATCGGGGTCGCGGCGCGGCTTGAAGTCGAACAGGCGCAGAATGCCAATAGTGGCAATCAGTTCCAACACCACTTGCTGCACATCACCACTTATCTGCACATGCCCAATGTTGAGCAAGTTCCACAGGGCCATCAGACCCCAGACAATCAGTGCTGCAACGAGAGTTCCCACGATATCAATCATCAGCGCACGAGTGAGCCACGGGCGGCGCTCGTGCGGTATGGTCGGTTCGGAGAGTTCAGATTGAGCGGAATTGGACACAGGGTCGAGTGTGGGATTGGACGCAAGGTCGGGCGCAGGCTCGGACACGGGGCCGGGCGCTATGAATTGCGCCCCTACATGTGCTGTAGCGGCCTTCCGTTCTTTAACGGAAAGGATGGTGATGAGCATGAAGGCAACCAGTACAGCGATGATGATGCCATAGGTGACCCATAGGCCTTGCTGGTAGGCGGCCAGAGGTTTACTGGCATCAATAAAGATACCAGCTAGGATAACTCCGCCGATGGTGCCGACAATCGAAAGCAAGCCCATCACACCGGAAGCCAGGCCGCGCTGCTCAACGGGAACAATATCGGGCAACAGAGCATGAAACGGCGCGGTCGCGGCGTTATTCGAGAATTGCACAATCACATAGGCAATCGCTAGCGAAGGAATATTGGGAGCCAGCGCCATCCAGACGAGGCCACCGATGTTGATCAGTGTACCAATCAGGATATACGGACGACGACGACCCCAGACGGCCAATCGTCCCCTTGTCCTATCGCTCAATAGCCCGAAAAGCGGGTTGGCAAAAAGCGAGACGAAAGCACCCGGCACCAGTACGAAAGCCAACGCAACCCCTTTATTGGCATCACCGACGAGCTTGAAAACCTGACTGGGAAGGATGATAATACCTAATGCAGCCCAGTGAAAGTTCAGCGCGAGCCAGAAAATACTGATTGCCAGGATCTGCGTCCAACGCAGTCTAGGAAGAGTAACGGAAAGATGGCGTGATGAGAGAGCATCTTTAGCATCCTCACCACCTTGCTCGATAGTAGCCATGCCTGACCTCCTTGTCACTCGTGCCCCCGGTTATGCAAATATGAGAGATAAGAGATAATAGAAAGGATACACTATGTCGGCCTATCGTACCAGTGGTATGTGCGAGACCCGTATGGCGACCACAAGGGTCAATACATCTCACTTAAGGATTTGCAACTCATCAATAAATGTGGCTACACACGCTCAAATTCTACCAAATGACGGGCTTTCATTGATGAGATTATCAGGCTTAAGTGAGATGTATTGACCACAAGGGTCGCCATCTCGCCCACCACCATCTCGCCCACCACCATCTCGCCCACCACCATCTCGCCCACCACCATCTCGCCCACCACCATCTCGCCCACCACCATCTCGCCCACCACCATCTCGCCCACCACCATCTCGCCCACCACCATCTCGCCCACTTGTCACTGACCTGCTACCCTCAATTCACGCGCTGATTCGTATTGATGCCGCAACAGGCAATCGCCAAACGCTGGCAAGCCGTGGCTATATCGAGCCACAGGGACTCCTTGTCGCCAGTAATGATACTATATACGTATCGGATGATTACGCTGATATCATTGTGGAGTATACACCTGCATGAGTAAAGTAACCTCTATGCGCGAGGCCATCGCTCGCTATGTGCCGGATGGAGCCTCGGTCGCTATTAGCCTGGCACTGGAACCGCTGATTCCTTTTGCCGCCGCACACGAAATCATACGCCAGCAGAGACGCGACCTGACGTTAATTGGCCCTATTTCGGATATCCTCTTTGACCAGTTGATCGGCGCGGGTTGCGTAGCGAAAATCACGGCGGCCTGGGCAGGTAATGTCAGTGAAGGACTTGGCTATTGCTACCGTCGTGCCGCCGAAAAGAGCATTCCACACGCTATTACCATCGAGGATCACAGTAACTTCACTATTGCACTGGCCCTGCTGGCCGGGAGCCTCGGTTCACCCTATATTCCTACGCGCACGACGCTGGGCAGTGACATTCCCAACCAGAATCCTACATTTCTGCATGGGCAATCGCCGCTCGATGGTTCACCGCTTTTGCTTGTTCCGGCGGTGCGCCCAGATGTGACGATTATGCACGTACAGCGCAGCGACGAAGACGGCAACGCACATGCCTGGGGCAACCTGGGTATCTGCGAAGAGGCCTTCCTGGCGGCAAAAGATGTGTTGATTATCGCCGAAGAGATTGTGCCTCGCGAGGTGATTGTGAGCGATCCCAATCGCGTGATCGGCCCCTCGTTCAAAGTACGCGCCGTCGTCCACGAGCCCTGGGGAGCCTATCCCTCGGCTGTGCAAGGCCATTATAATCGCGACCACTCATCGTACCACGAGTATCATGAAAGTACACGCACCGTTGCGGGCTTTCATGGCTGGCTCAACGAGTGGGTGTTACAGGTTCCCGACCGCGCCACCTACATGAAAAAAATTGGCGATGAACGCATCCTGGGTCTGGTAGTCAAAGAGCATCACTACGCCGCTCCAGTGGATTACGGATATTAAGGAGAGATTGTATGGACTATACTTCGCAAGAATTGATGGTTGTCTGCGCGGCGCGGCAGATACGCGACGGTGAGCGCGTCTTTGTCGGTATGCGCCTGCCGTTGATCGCCTTCGCGCTGGCGAAACGCACACACGCACCCCATTGCACAGGGCTATTCGAGACTGGCATCATCCGCGATACTCCAGCGGCGGAGTTGCTTTACACAATGGGCGACGCCGCTAATATTGCCGATGCTCTCTGGACAACACGCACCATTAATCTGATGGGCTTGATGGCGACGGGTGAAGTACAACTGGGCTACATCGGCGGGGCAGAGGTTGACCGCTACGGCAATCTGAATACCACACTTATCGGCGACTGGCAACATCCCAGCGTGCGTCTACCCGGCAGCGGCGGCGGCTCCGACATCGCTTCACTCTCGCAGCGTCTGGCTATCATTATGCAGCATGACCGTCGTCGTCTGCGCGAAAAAGTAGATTTTGTCACCAGTCCCGGCTATGGCTATCCCGATGAACACGGCCCCGCCGGTACCGCGTGGCGACAGCGCGTCGGCCTCCCGCGTGGCGGTCCCGCCGCACTCATTACCACCCTTGCCGTTTTCACCTTTGACCCGGACAACGGTGAGGCCATGCTGCAATCCTACCATCCCGGCACAACCATTGAGCAGGTGCAAGAGCAAACTGGCTGGCCGCTACGTCTCGCGCCCGATTGCGCCGAAACAGTGCCTCCAACCGGGGAAGAATTACGTATGATTCGCGCCAGCGACCCGCAAGGGGTCTGGACACGATAAAGACTCTTCTCATTTTCTAAGTATCATCTTGTATCGCCTTGTAGTTTCTCCGTTTATCATAAGAGCCATCATGAAAGGCAGAGCTACAGATGCAACAATGGCAATACAGTATCATCGAACTTTATAGCGACACTATCACTTTCAAGACGAGATGGTTCTCAAGCGACACTGTAGGGGTCTGGAGAGTTAGAAATGCCGTAGATCCCGATGAGTATTTTAATACTTTGACTGAATTCCTGAATTATATGGGTGCCGAGGGTTGGGAATTGGTCCAACTACAGTGGAAATTAGATGATCAAAATGGCACTGAATTTCCTACTGTGATATTCAAAACACCGCTGTAACACATGTTGTCAGCATCTTTCAAGATAGAATGAGGACCAGATTATTGTGTTCTTCCGCACTATCTGGCCCAACATGTCTTATTTGCGCGTTTCGCGTATCTCGTTCTTTGAGCGTGGCCTGAAAAACATGCGAATCGCCGTCCCTCGGAAGCTAAATGCTTCGCGCAGACGATTCTCAAGGTAGCGTTCGTAGGTAAAATGCACCGCTTCGGGATCGTTCACGAAGAAGGCAAACGTGGGCGGATTTACACTCGTTTGCGTCGCATAATATATCTTGAGAAATTTGTTGCGTACCACTGTTGGATTGTGATGACGCACTGCATCCTGTACCACTTCGTTCAGGCGGGACGTCGGCACACGCAGAAAGCGCATCTCGGTGATTTTGATGGCGGTTTGTAGCAGCGTTTGCACATGATAGCCCGTCTTCGCCGAGACAAAAACAATGGGTGCGTAGGGAATGAATTTCAGTCCTTCCGCGATGATCTCACGGTATTTCTCGGCACTGTCAATTTCATCATCGGGGTGGGGAAACCTGTCCTCACGCTCGGCTTTGCGCTGCTCTTGCGCCAGGTCCCATTTATTGACGACGACCACAACGCCCTTTGCTTTGTCATGAATCTCACCAGCGATATGGGTGTCCTGGGCCGCCAGACCTTCGCTGGCGTCAATCAGCAGAAATGCCACATCGGCACGTTCGATAGAGCGTTCAGAACGCAAGACGCTGAACTTCTCAACACCGGGTCCAACCCGTCCACGTCGCCGGATACCAGCCGTATCCACGAGAACAAGCTTACGCCCCTCAAACTCAATTTCGGTATCAATAGCGTCGCGAGTGGTACCGGGAACATCGCTCACTATCGAACGCTGTACGCCCAGAATGACATTGAGCAGCGAGGATTTGCCGACATTTGGACGCCCCACTATAGCGATGCGCGGAACATTTTCTTCCTCTTCGTCCTCGTATTCCTCTTCGTCCGGCGGCAGGTTTTCGACAACTACATCCAACAAGTCGCCGGTGCCAGTGCCTTGAATAGAGGAAATGGTAATCGGGTCGCCGAGGCCGAAGCGATAGAACTCGACGGCATCCAGGCGACGTGCGTTGTTGTCGGCTTTGTTCACCGCCAGCACAACTGGCTTCTGCGTGTGACGCAGCATTTCCGCCACCTCTTCATCGGCAGCAGTAATGCCCGAACGGGCATCCACCATGAAGACGATCACATCGGCCTCTTCAATGGCTAGCTCGGCCTGCGCTCGCACATTTTTCATAATATCGCCGGGCTGCCCATTCAAACCCACCTGACCAACAGGTATCCCGCTACCCAGTTCGAGACCACCCGTGTCAATCAAGGTAAAATCGCGCCCGTTCCAATCGGTATCGCCATAGAGGCGGTCGCGAGTCGTCCCTGGCATATCTTCAACAATGGCGACCCGCTCGCCAATCATACGGTTAAAAAATGTGGATTTCCCGACATTCGGTCGGCCCACAATAGCAACAAGAGGCTTCATAACATAGCCCTCCCCACCCTTATCAAGCACGAAGCACCCGCAGTGGGTGCCCCGCAATACAAACTATTTCTCATTGCCGCTAATTATAACACAGGTTGGCACAACATGCATGACGACCTGTGTACTTGGGGTGTTTCTTCCTCTTCCTCACAACTAAGCAACCTCTAACATGTTATACTATAGCAGTGGAACTTCAGTACTTCCACATCGATCAGACCTGAGCAAACACTCAATCAAAAGGAGTCTCACACGTGCCAAAAGCAACATGGAATGGCGTCACATTAGCCGAAAGCGATAAGTGCGAAGTGGTGGAAGGCAACCAGTACTTCCCGCCTGACGCGGTGAACCGCGAGTACTTCAAGGAAAGCAATACACATACAACATGCCCCTGGAAGGGCCTTGCCAGCTATTATACCGTGGTAGTTGACGGTAAAGAAAATAAAGATGCGGCCTGGTATTATCCCCAGCCGAAAGAGGCCGCGAAAAATATTACGGACTACGTCGCCTTCTGGAAAGGCGTCAAAGTAGAGGTCTAAGTATGGGTAATCACTATTTTTGCATGCGTATAGATGATGATACGGAATTGTGTCTGCACGAGGAACACTTCGCGGTAGAGTATTATCAACTGATTGATCGCAACCGGGCATACCTGCGCGAATGGATGACTTGGCTGGACAATGAGCAATCGGTTGACGATTTGCTTGCGTTTATGAAGGGATCGCGATTACAATTTGCCCATAACGAAGGTTTTCAGGCAGGCATCTGGCATCAGGGAATAATAGTTGGCTCTATTGGTCTGCACGCCCTCGATTGGATTGACCGCAAAGTAGAGATGGGCTACTGGCTTTCCGCCGACCAGCAAGGCAAGGGATTAGTGACAAAAGCTTGCAAAACCTTGATAGATTTTGTGTTTGATGAATATCAACTCAATAAAGTCGAGATTCACGCGGCAACCGGCAACTATCGCAGTCGTGCTATTCCAGAACGCCTGGGCTTTACGCAAGAAGGCATCATTCGGCAGGCACAATGGCTCTATGACCACTATGTAGATATGGTGATTTATGGTATACTCGCAAGCGAATGGCAACAGCAACGTAGCAATTCTTCGCGGTAATTTTTTCAAACAGTCACTATGTAACAGTTTAAGTGTCTCAAACAGTAGCGATGTAACATCGCTACTGTTGCAAATTTTAGCATAAAACAAGCTACAACCTGTGCTTATAGTGAGACGTATCTGACTACAACAGCTATTACATCCATGAAATCCAGGGTATTTATGGTATTATATAAGAGAAATTACGTCTGTCACATGGCCTTTGCTTTTTGAATTGAGGGTGGGATATTACCTATGTTATATTCATCATCAAGACGAATACTTGGTAGCTACACACGTGGGGTGCATATCCTGCTGGCTCTAAGTATTGCGTGTCTTTTTATAGTGAGCATGCTAGTCAATGCAATGCCAACGCTAGCTGATGGCATTCCCGGTGGCAATGTGCAGGACCCGGTGGTACGAGCGGTAGATATAGCCAAACCTGCTGTGGTACGCATCTTCACGCTGATCAGCAGTCAACTGATTGTGCATTTCTCCTCTGGTGACGTGACATTTCCCCAACCGGGGAGCAGTGCTGGGAGTAGCTATCCATTAGGTTTATCGGGGAGCGGCACCTTCATTTCTTCACACGGGGACATATTGACAGCCGACCATGTTGTCAACCCGCCGCAGGATCAGTCACTGAGCCAGTACCTGGATGACACGGCAGCGCAGGATGTCACGAATTATATCAATGCGCACTCAAAAACGCAGGTCACGGTTGCTCAGGTTGATCAGGAACTCTATTCAGGCCAGATAGCGTCAACGCCGCAGTATGGTCAGGTAATCAGTCAAGTATTCCTCAGTACTCAGTATACCGGTCCATTGACCGCGCCAGATTTGCAGAGCGTTCCCTCTACTTTGCAGGCCCCGGTTGATAAAATCGAGGCGCAGAGCGCGGTAAACCAGTCTGATGTGGCGATTATTCATGTCAATATGAATGATATGCCAAGTGTGCAACTCGGCGATTCTTCGTCGGTACAACAACAGGATCAACTAACGATCATTGGTTTCCCTGGCAATGGCGACGTGAGTGCAAAACCAACAGATCTCCTCAACGCTTCAGTCAACACTATCGGTGTCAGCTCTATTAAGACCACTGACTCAGGGGCGCAAGTGATTCAGGTCGGTGGCAATGTCGAGCATGGCGATAGCGGAGGACCCGCCCTTGATAACAACGGCAACGTCGTAGGTATCGTTAGTTTCGGTCTGTCCACATCCGCCGATCCTGGTGGTACGAGCTTTTTACAGGCCAGCAATAGTGCCGAGGCACTGATCAAATCCCTGAATCTGGACACCTCGCCAGGGCCATTTCAGAAGGCGTGGAGTCAGGCTTTCAACGATTACTCAGCAACCACTTCAGGTCACTGGCACAAAGCCGCACAGGAACTGCAAAGTCTCGCGTCAAAATACCCGCTCTTTCAGGCTATCACGCCATACCTGACGTATGCGCAGCAACAGGCAAAGACAGAAAAAGTTCCGACATCGCCGAGCAATAACTCGTCTTCCTCCAACTCTCTACTGGCTTACGCAGCGATAATAGGCGCTGTCGTCGTCGTCTTATTGCTCGTCATCTTGCTTTTGACAATGGTAGTGCGCAGGCGTGGCAAACGAAAAGCGGCGGTATCCACAGCCGAACCACCATATGCACAACCATTCCAGGCTACGCCGCCTGCAAATATACCACAACAAGGCCAAAATGTGCGGGGTATGCAAAATATGCCGGGCGTATCGGGTGTCAACGGAGGGTATTCGCCACAAAATGGCTCTGTAGCGCAGCCGGTACAATCAATACAACCCGACCCGTTTAACGATCCGATGACGGCCTTTGGTGCTGCGCCAACTATGCCCAATTCACCACAGATACCGCCAGTAGCGCAACAAGCAGGACCGTCGGCTCAGTTCCCCAACACGCCGCCGAGCATGGTCTCCGGCACCTTGCGCACATGGCCCTGTGGACATATGAACCGCTCCAATGCACGGTATTGCAGCATCTGTGGCGAACCGGCACCGCAGGCACCTACTATCAGTCGTCCTGTTGAGCAGTAAGAAAGTACATTGCATGCTACAAAAGGTTTCACATGGAACAATTTTCCCTCGCGAAGATGGGAAGATCATAGATGAGCATTTTGGCGTCTTGCACACGCAACAGGACACCTTCAGTCTCGCGCATATGTTTGCACCCCCTGGCTGGCGCGAACCAGCCCAGATTGCGCAATTCGACGAAGTGGTGATTGTGGTCGCGGGAATGCTTGCCATTGAAGCCGGGGGGCAACAGGTTATTGTGGAAAAGGGAGAGTCGTGCCTGGTTAGTCGGGAAACGCAGGTGATATACGCGAATGCTTCCGCGGACGTTCCCTGTGATTACTGGTCGCTCTGCATGCCCGCTTTCCGACCCGAACGCACAAAAATGGGATGAAATGAAGCGGGAAATAAAAAGAGCCAGTGGGCAAACATGCGTCGCATGTTTGCCCACTGGCTCTTTTTATTTCCCTCACAAAACCTACGCACCCATGATGTTGTAGCCGGCGTCTACAAACATGATTTCGCCGGTGATGGCACGGGCAAGCGGGCTACACAGGAACATGGCGGCATCACCCACTTCGCTCTGCTCGATATTACGACGCAGAGGAGCCGCTGATCCCATCTGCTCACGGAATTGGGTGAAGCCGGAAACGCCACGCGCCGCCAATGTATTCAGTGGCCCTGCGGATATCGCGTTGACGCGAATATTGTATTCGCCGAGTTCAAAGGCGAGGTAGCGCACACTGCACTCAAGCGCGGCCTTTGCCACAGCCATGACATTGTATTTGGGCATTACGCGCTCGCTTGCCATGTAGGTGAGCGTGAGGATACTGCCGCCATTCGTTTGCATCAACGGTTTGGCACGTTTCGCCATCGCCACCAGTGAATAGGCGCTGATGTCGAGCGCGGTATGGAACCCCTCGCGAGTCGTTTCGACAAAGGGATTCTCCAACTCACGCGGCGGCGCAAAGGCGACGGAATGGATCAAAATATCTATTTGACCGTTGAATACCTCGCTTGCCGTGGCAAAGGCGGCGTCCAGTTGATCATCATTCTGCACATCGCATTCCATGACAGCGGTGCCAGGGATTTTTGCCGCGAGTTCGCGCACGTACTTTTCCATTCGCTCTTGATAGGAGAATGCAAGTTGCGCACCTTCGGCGGCCAGCGCCTGCGCAATAGCCCAACCGATAGAACGATGGTTGGCAATACCAAAAATAAGCGCTTTTTTTCCTGCGAGTAAAGGCATTGGGGTACTCCTTTTGACTAACAATCTGGTTTAGCGTTCGATGGGATAACGGCGACCAATCCATCCGTTCATGCCATTCGCCAGATTGTACACATTTTTCAACCCTGCCACCAGCGCAATTTCTGAGGCAGTTGCACTGCGTTGACCCGCCGCGCACACGAAAATCACATCTTCGCCTGCGGGTAAGTTGAGATCTTTGAGTGCTTTACCAAAGGAATAGATTCCACTAAGCGGAATCAGTTCCGCCTCCGCTATATGACCGCGATTCCATTCATCCAGCTGCCTCACATCAATTACATATGCGCCGCCCTCGATCATGCGTTTCGCCTCGTCTGTGCCTATCGTTTTGTATGGAAATGCTTCTTCCTCGTCTTCATAATCCATGATTTTTCTCCCGAACTACATATTCTTCCAGCCAGATTCGTCCTAACAGGGTAGGCATGATAATGTATTCGTCGCCGATGAATGTCATCGTCAGCAATCCTTGATCTTCCATTTCACGAAAATCGTCGGTAATAAAATAATAATGCCGCAACATGCGTGTGATATCACTCTCCGGTAATTGTTTCCACCTCAGCAATAGTTGCAGCACAGCCGCATATTTGACACTGCTATCATCAACTGCTCGCATACTTCAAATACACTCCTTGACCCTGTAATGCCAATACTGGCCTTTCGTCTTCCCACAGTGTATATCATTTCAGACGTACAGGGCAAGGGGGGAAGATGGCGACCCGTGCAAGGGGGGAAGATGGCGACCAGGGTAAGGGAAGGGCGATGGCGACCAGGGTAAGGGAAGGGCGATGGCGACCAGGGTAAGGGAAGGGCGATGGCGACCAGGGTAAGAAGGGCGATGGCGACCACAAGGGTCAATACATCTCACTTAAGGACAAATGGGGGAAAGAGAAGACAAGAGAGCTCCTGATCTGGCACAATACCAGCAAGCAAAAAAAGAAGGAGCTTTCTGATGTACAGATTA
>Ga0307372_10006423_pt1 | contig 17212 bp, 19 predicted proteins | sample OX1MG_FD_202533 | JGI IMG/M metagenome (GOLD analysis project Ga0307372, IMG submission 202533) | Soil microbial communities from Risofladan, Vaasa, Finland - OX-1 | ecosystem: Environmental > Terrestrial > Soil > Coastal area > Acid sulfate soil | place: Finland: Risofladan, Vaasa | collected... | reverse complement strand
GAGCCAACAACAAGGTGGAAAAGCCTTCGGAGAAGCCTCGCACGTTGTGCAAATACACGACGAAAAGCGACAGATTCAATCCAATGCCGATGCAGTTGACGAACGTGCCGGTATAAAACCGGCGCAACGGCCAAGTCACGACAGCTCGAAAGTCGCTCGGAACGAGCGTGTCGAGGAGTTTCATAGGGTGACCAGGGTACTTCACGACTTGTGCAAAAACGCACAAAGCCTCTGAATGCTAGTGAGTCGTAAAGATTAGGGTTGAGGGCATCTGTCGAATCAATTGAGAGGCCCAGCACTACGTGACCCAGCGACTCCCTCTAAGCCGCGTCGATTTGCTGTCAGAGATCGCGCCTGACGTCGAGCGACTTTATAACCGCCACCTGGAGTCGCCCCGGGACTGGTACCCCCACGAGCAGATCGATTGGGGTCAGGGCGAGAGTTTTGAATCTCGCCCGTGGTCGCCCGAGGACTATCCCATTGGCGAAGGGGTGCGAAGTTCGATCTACGTCAACTTGTTGACGGAGGACAACCTGCCTTACTACACGGACACGATTCTTTCGCACGCGCCGGCGAATCATCCCATTCGCGACTGGAGTTATCAGTGGACGATGGAGGAAAATCGCCACTCAATGATCATGCGCGACTGGGTTCACGTCAGCCGGTGCATCAACCCCACCTTGCTCGAGGACGGGCGTCGCGTCCAGATGACCCGAGCGGAGGTGCCGCGTATGCCGGACTTCGCCGAAATGATCGCCTACGTTTCGTTTCAAGAGCGCGCTACGCAGATCGCGCACCGTAACACCGGAGCCAAGTTGCCCAAGGATGACAAGATGGGCCGCAACGTTCTTGGGCTGATTGCGGGCGACGAGACGAAGCACTACCTCTTTTATCGTGACCTCACGTTGGCGGCTTTCGCGATTGACCCTTCGGCGATGACGATCGCGGTGGCCAAACAGGTGAGCACCTTCGCGATGCCCGGGACGGGTATCCCGGCCTTCACCCGTCACGCGGTACGCATCGCGCGTGAAGGGATCTACGGGCTCGGCCAGTACGTGAAGGACGTCTTGACGCCAGTGCTCAGTCTCTGGGACGTCGACCACCTCAGTGGTCTCTCGAAGGAGGCCGAAAGAGCGCGTTTGGACCTCCTGGCGGCGGTGAGCGCGGTCACGAAGTCCGTCGAGCGTATGGCCGACAAGACCGCAAGCATTCGCGCGACGCCCGTCACCTAGGGCAGTTACTCCTTGGAGTTGGCGACCTTGCGGATGTAATCCTCAAACGCCTGTTGCTGGGCCTGGAGAGCGTGTGCGTGTCGTTCGTGCATCGAGCCGCCGCGAAGAATGAGATAGATCAGGCAGCCGATGAGGGGCAGGATCACGATGAGAGCCACCCACGCGGCCTTCGCCGGACCGGAAAGATCATGGCTGCGAAAGATGTCGACGAGAATCTGGAAAACCAAGACAATCCAGAGGACCATGATCACCAGGTACAGCGTCGAGGCGAAGATGTCAAACATCGGATAGCTGTTGTTGAACATAGATACTCCTTGCTCTGACACGAGTGTACGGTCGCGTTGTCTCGGAGGTGCGGACAATTTTCGCTAGGTTGCTATGAACGACTTCGAAGAAAGCGGGGGGCGGTGCGAAGACTGGACGTGGCAATCGCGGAGGTCTCCGCGCCGGGTCTGCCCTTTGAGGTCGTCGACGTGGCCAAGAATGGCACGACGATTCGTCACTTCAAGAACGCCCCGACGAATCTCCGCCAGTTCTTTGACTCTGCCCGGGGTCTCGATCAGACGTTTTTGGTCTACGAAGACGAAGAGTGGTCCTTTGACGCCGTCATGCAAGACGTGGACGCCCTGGCGCATGCGCTGGTGCATCACTTCGGGGTGCAAAAGGGTGACCGCGTGGGGATTGCCATGCGAAATTACCCCGAGTGGATCGTGTCCTTCGCCGCGATTACGTCGATCGGGGCGATATCGGTCTCGCTGAACGCGTGGTGGACCGAGGCCGAGATCGACTACGCCATTAACGACTCAGAACTAAAGGTCCTGCTCGCCGACCACGAACGTGTGCTGCGCGCCAGCGAACCCTGCGCTCGGGCCAACGTCAGGGTGCTCGGAGTTCGACTGCATGACGGCTTCGAATACCCCCACGCAATTGAACGCTGGCGTGAGGTCGTCACTCACGGTGCGTCAATGCCTGACGTCGAGATCAACGCCGACGACGACGCGACGATTCTCTACACGTCGGGCACGACGGGTTTTCCCAAGGGAGCGGTGTCGACGCACGGGGCCATCAGCCAGGCCATTATGGCTTACGCCTCAGAAGGCGCGATTCAAAACGTTCGGCGCGAACCGGGCGAAGAGGGTAACGGACTCGCACCGTGCTTCATTCTCATCGTCCCGCTCTTTCACGTGACGGGCTGCGTTCCGGTCATGTTGGCCTGTTTCGCGGGGCATTTGAAACTCGTGATGATGTATCGCTGGGACCCCGAGCGCGCACTGGCGTTGATTGAACGTCACCGCGTCACCCACTTTGTGGGCGTGCCGACCCAGTCGTGGGACCTCATGGAATCGCCGAGTTTTTCGAAGTACGACATGTCGTCACTCGTGGGCGTCGGTGGTGGCGGAGCGCCCGCGCCAGCGAAATTGGTCGCTCGGGTCGGAAACTCCTTTAAACATGGTTCACCCACGTTGGGCTACGGCATGACGGAGACGAACGCGTACGGACCGCGCAACTACGGAGCGGACTATCTGGCGAACCCGAGTTCAACGGGTCGGGTGCCGACGATCGTGATGGACGTGGAGATACGTGACGACGAGCTGCGTCCTTTAGCGCGCGGCGAGAGCGGGGAGATCTGGTTGAAATCGCCGGCGCTCATTCGCGGTTACTGGCGGCGGCCTGACGCGACGGCCGAGACGATCGTTCGCGGATGGCTGCGCACCGGTGACCTCGGACGAATTGACGACGAGGGGTTCCTCTACGTGGAGGACCGGGTCAAGGACATGATTCTTCGAGGCGGGGAGAATATCTACTCAGCGGAAGTCGAGTCGGCGATCTACGAGCATCCCGCGGTCTACGAAGCGGCGGTGTTTGGCCTGCCCCACGAACGACTCGGTGAGGAGGTGGCCTGCGTCGTGATGCTTCGTGACGGTGTGGAACTGACGGATGCGGACCTGGCGACGCATCTCGCGGAGCGCTTGGCGATCTTTAAGATCCCGACCCACATCGCCTTCACCCGAGAGTCGCTGCCACGCAATCCCGCCGGGAAGTTCTTGAAGCGCGAAATGCCGAAACGCTACTTTGCGAGCTCCTCGGATAGCGCTTGACGCGTGTACGCGGCGAGGTTGACCTCGTCGAGGGCGTCCAAGTCGAACCACCGGGCCATGTCGGTTGATCCCTCCTGCTCGTCGCGCAGATGTCCGCCGACGAGCTGGACGCGGTAGATCACCCGAACCGAGTGGATCTTGTCGCCGTTGGCCCGTCGTCGCACGTCACTGAGGACGCTCACCAGTTCGGGCTGGGCAATTAGGAGCCCCGTCTCTTCTTCAAACTCACGCGTCATGGCCTGCTCGGGAGATTCGGCGAAGTTCAGGCCCCCACCGGGTAGCCACCACACGGGCGTGTCGCTGACGGGACTGCTCGCGCGCACGAGGACGACTCGATTCTCGAGCACCAAGATGCCGTACGCGCGCACGGAAGTGTGCTGATAGGTCACGAGCTATCGCGTCCGAGGAAAGCCCAGATCGATCTGCGACTCGGAGGGCTGCGGCCAACGCGTGGTAATGACTTTGGCGCGCGTGTAGAACGCGAATCCTTCGGGTCCGTAGATATGCGAATGGCCGAAGAGCGAGTCTTTCCAGCCGCCAAAAGAGTAGGCCGCTACCGGTACCGGGATAGGAACATTGACGCCGATCATGCCCACGTTCACGCGTCGGGCAAAAACGCGCGCCGCGTTGCCATCGCGAGTGAAGATCGCCACCCCGTTGCCGTAGCGGTTGGCGTTGACCAGAGACAGGGCCTCGTCGAAGTCCTTGACGCGAACGACTGAAAGAACGGGTCCAAAGATCTCGTCGTCATAGGCCCGGGTGCCCGGCCTCACGTGATCGAGGAGGCACGGACCGAGGAAGTAGCCGCCCTCGACGTCACCGAGGGCTCCGTCACGCACGACGGTAATCCCCTCATCGGGCGCGCCGGTGACGTAGTTCCGTACTCGTTCGCGATGTTCGGCGCTAATGAGTGGCCCGAAGTCGCTCGAGGGATCGTCGCCGGGACCTACGCGCAGTCGGTCCGCGCGCTGGGCAATCTTGGCGATCAATTCGTCGGCGACGTCGCCCACCGCGACCACGACACTCACTGCCATGCAGCGTTCGCCCGCCGAGCCAAACCCGGCGTTGATCGCCGCGTCGGCCGCCACGTCGAGATCGGCGTCAGGAAGAACGACCATATGATTCTTGGCGCCACCCAGGGCCTGAACGCGCTTGCCAGAGGCCGTCGCCCTCGAGTGGACTTGGCGAGCGATCGGCGTTGAACCGACGAAACTCACCGCGTCCACACCGGGGTGATCAAGGAGCGCCTCGACGGTCGTGGCGTTGCCGTGAATGACTTGAAGAACCCCATCAGGCAGGCCCGCGTCGCGCAGCAGTTCCGCCAAGCGAACCGAGACTGAGGGGTCCTTTTCCGAGGGCTTCAAGATGACGGCGTTGCCACTGGCCAGCGCATTGGCGCACATCCACAGTGGCACCATGACGGGAAAGTTAAAGGGGGTAATCGCGACGACGACCCCGACGGCTTCGCGAACACTGTGCACGTCGACGCCGTCGGCGACCTGATTGGAGAACCCACCCTTTAACAGTTCGACCAGGCCGCAGGCGTACTCCACGTTCTCAAGTCCGCGCGCGAGTTCACCCTTCGCGTCGGCAATGGTTTTGCCGTGTTCGCGAGTGATGATTGCGGCCAACTCCGCTTCGTGATCGACGAGTAATTGACGAAACGCGAAGAGAATCTGCGTGCGACGCGAAAGTGATGAATTTCCCCAAGTCGCCCAGGCGCTGCGTGCGTTCGCGACGACTTGGTCCACGAATTCACTCGAAGCGATGGGCACTTGGGCGATCTGCTCACCGGTCGCCGGGTTGTGGACGGGCAACTCGCCGGGCGCCTCCACGATGTTGCCATTGATGAAATGGGGGATACTTTGCACGGAAGACCTCTTTCGGCTTCCTAATCTAACGTTTGGCACCTAGTCGACGGTTATCGTGGCTCCGTGGACGGCGTCGAGAACAACGAAGTTCTTCGTGTCGCGGGGGCGGTTGAAGAGATCGACCGGGGCCGGTACCGGGCCCAACTTTCAGAAACGTACACGGTCGCCGGGCATCCGCACGGGGGCTACCTCCAGGCGGTCGTCGCGAGTGCGGCGCTGGCGGGGGCGAGTGCCGAAGGAGCGCCGCACCTGCACGCGAGCGCCGTGACGACCAATTACATAGGAGCCAGTCAACCCGGACCCGTGAGTCTTGGTGTGGAGGTACGGCGGATCGGTCGGGGCGCGTCTTTCGCCCACGTGACGATGCACCAAGACGAACGACTCATCGTTGAATCGCTCGTCGTGCTCGCGACGTTGAACGAAAGCGATCAACCCCGCTATCAGGATCCGAAGCCGCCAATACTTCCCGCTCGCGACGACTGTGGCGCCTCGAAGGGGGGCGAAGACTTAAGCATCGCGAGCATTCTCGAGCAGCGTCTCGACCCCGCGACGGCGACGTGGCGAGACGGAGTGGTGAGTGAGCGTGGGGAGACCCGCGCCTGGCTGCGCCTCGATGACGGTGAGGGGACTTGGGACGCCTGGAATCTGCACTTCGCCGCCGACGCGATGCCCCCCGCCACCTTTCCCCTGGGCTCGACGGGTTGGGTTCCGACCTTGCAGCTGAGTTCGTACGTGCGCCGCGTCCCCGTGGGGGAGTGGCTTCGCGCGCGCCAGTGGTGCGTCGTGATCGCCGGTGACCTCGTGGACGAACGTCTCGAACTTTTCGACGAACGAGACCAACTCGTCGCGTCGTCATCGCAGTTGGCGATGGTGCGATTTCCGGCGCGCAGCGCTTCATGATCGCGGGAGCGAACGATGACGGATCGCTGTCGATCACGAGGCGGCTCACCATTCCGGCCGACGAAATCGAGATTCGGGTCACGACGTCGAGTGGACCTGGGGGCCAGCACGCGAACCGTTCACTGACGAAGGTGGTCGCGGTCTTTCGTGTCAGTCATTCTGAAGTGCTCTCGCCCGCGGACAAGGCGTGGCTCTTGGAGCGCATGGGACCAGTGGTTCGCGCGAGCGCCAGCCGACTTCGCTCGCAGCGCCAAAATCGTGACGCCGCGCTCACGCAGATGGCGCTACGACTGGCGGCGGCGCTCGCGCGACCCACCCCACGACGCGCTACCAAGCCCACCAAAGGCTCAAAGCAGCGCCGTGTCGACGAGAAGAAAGCTCGCGGGCGCCTAAAGGCTCAACGACGAGACACGAGCGACCACTAGCGCTGAGCGAGCAAATGACGACTGATCGTGGTGAGCGCGCGGTGCATCACGTCGTCAAGACCCGTGTCGACGTCCTCGTGGGGTCCGCGAAGCGGTGTCAACGACGCGTAGCCCGCGCGAATCAACGCGCCGTCGTCGTCGGGGTCTTCGTCGCTCACGTCGCCTACTTCGGGACTGGCCGAGCCGACCCGCAGCGGGAGTTCGCCTTGGTCACCGAGAGGCTCGCCCCCCGCGCGAGGCCCGGCGGCCTTGACGAGCCCCGCGGTGGAGACGCGACCTCGACGAATGCCCTTTAATTCGCCCGCTACGAGGTTGGGCACGTTGAGATTCAACAGCGTCCGTGATGGCGCCTCGAGCAGTTCGTTGAGAACCTCCACGGCCACCGACGCGGCAGTGTCGTAGTGGACGTCGTCCCCCCACTGCACCGAGACGGCGAGTCCTGAGAGGCCAAGTTGCGCGCCAGTGAGAATCGCTCCGACTGTTCCCGAGTGGAGGATTGATCGCCCGACGTTGGCGCCGGCGTTGATTCCTGAAATGATGAGGTCAGGTTCGTAGTCAAAACTGCCGAGCGCGCCCAGTAGTGCGCACAGAGCCGGTGGTGCGTCGAGCCCGTAGGCTCGAACGCCCTCCGCCCCGTGAATCACGTGACGTTTATACGCGACGCTCGTTCGGTCAAAGACATCGCCTACGGCTGAAGACATGCCCGAATAGTTGCCATCTGGTGCGACGATCAGCGCTTCTCGCACCTCCTCGACTGGTGCCTCCTGCATCCAGCGCGCCACGTGGCGCGCGAGAATCGCCAGGCCGGGGGCGAGGACGCCGTCATCGTTGGTAAGCAGCAGTCGCATACGAAGAACCCTAACTGTCGTAAGTTACATAGCAGTGATGAAACGACGAACGCTCTAATGCTGCCTTCGGGAGAACAGATCGCCATTGCCCACGGTGACCAGCGCGTCGTCGTGACCGAGGTGGGCGCGACCTTGCGTACCTACGTGCAAAGCGGGGTGCCCGTGGTGGAAGGTTTCGCCGGTGAAGAGGTGCCCACTGGTGCTCGCGGACAGGTCCTGTATCCGTGGCCGAATCGAATGGGCGATGGTGAGTGGACGTTCTCGGAGCGAACGGCGCGACCCACCATCAACGACGTGGCCCACGCCACGGCCATCCACGGCCTCGTGCGCTGGCGCCCCTTTCGCGTGGAGGCCGTGAATCAGAATCGCTGCGTCCTGTCGCTCCTTTTGCACCCGACACCGGACTTCCCGTTTTTGAGTGAATTGAGTGTCGCCTACCATCTGGGAACGCTCGGCCTGACGGTAACGTCGACGGTGACCAATCGCGACGAAGTTCCCATCCCCTTTGGCCTCGGCTTTCATCCGTACCTGGCCGTGACGACGCCGACGATTGAAGGCGTTGAATTGGAAATTCCCGCGCGCGCGTACGTCGCGGTCAATGATCGACTTCTCCCCACGGGTGAGATCCTTCCGCTCGCTGGCAGTCAGATTGACTTTTCAAGGCGCAAGTCGGTAAGCGGCCACGAGCTTGACGTGACCTACACCGAACTCGTGCGTGATGATTCGGGTCTCGTGACGGCGGTGGTCCAAGACGCCAAGGGCGGCGTGGTGGAACTCAGCGTCGACCGAAATTTCCCCTATCTGCAAGTCTTCACCGGCGACGCCCTCGAAAAGGGACGACGTCGCACGTCGATTGCGGTTGAACCAATGACGTGTCCACCCGACGCACTACGAAGCGGCAAGGACGTCGTGGTGCTCGAGCCTGGTCAGCATTGGGCCGGATCGTGGCGACTTCGGCGGAGCGCCTAGTGGCGCGCGTCGTCCTCGTCACTGGTTCCACCAGCGGAATCGGCGAAGCGACGGCGAAACGTTTCGCGCGAAGCGGTGACGTCGTGGTCTTTAACTCGGCGCGAAGCGTGGACGCGGGCGAGCGCCTGGCCGCCGCGACCCCTGACGCGTACTACCTCCGGGGCGACGTGCAGAACGCTGAGGACTGTGAGCGCCTCGTTCGAAGCGTGCTCGCACGTTCGGGTCGCCTCGACGTCCTGGTGAACAACGCCGGAACGACCAAGGTAATTCCCCACCGAGACTTGGAGGCCGCCACCGTTGAGGTATGGCGCGAGATTTTCGAGGTCAATGTCTTTGGCACCTGGCAGTTGAGCGTCGCGGCCATGGCGGCGTTGCGCGAGAGCCACGGCGTCATCGTGAACGTCACCTCCGTGGCGGGCGTGCGGCCCGTCGGATCCTCGATCCCGTACGCGGTCTCCAAGGCGGCGCTCAATCACCTCACCCAGCTCTTGGCCCGCGCAGTTGGCCCCGACGTCCGGGTCAACGCGGTCGCGCCAGGGCTTATCGACACGCCCTGGACCAAGGACTGGGACGCCATTCGAGAAGGAGTCGAAAAGACCGCACCGCTTCGGCGAAGTGGCCAGCCCGACGACGTTGCTGACGCCATTTTTTCTCTCGCCGCTTCGCCTTACGTGACTGGTCAAGTGCTTCTGGTCGACGGGGGACTGTCGCTCAACTAACCCTCGAGGTGGGCGGCACCGCCAGTCGCACCGCGGCGCATAACACACTGGTCACGGGTCGAAGCAGTTGACCCTCCCAGACGGCGACGTTGGTGACGTTTAACATCTCACGCGCCCAAGGCTCCATCAGCGCGTAACTCGAGCGCACGATCAGCCAGTACGCGCTGCGCTGGACGACGCCTTTGACGACGCCGCGCGAGATGAAGTCGCGCGCCGACTCCCCCTCTCGGGTCAAGCGCAGTTCGGGGCGAAATGACTCGATTGCCTCTTTAAGTTCTCGTAGCGACGTAGGTGGTGACTCGACGCCGAGGTCGCGCGCGAGTTGGGCCGTCTCGGCGACGTAGGCGTCGGCCTCACTTGGCGAAATGCGTTCGCGACCGTATCGCTGGTAGCCGGCCAGGAACATGGAAATCTCCGCGCAATGGATCCACCTCAAGAGGTGCGGGTCGCTCGCACTGTAGGGACGTCCGTCAGAGGCCGTGCCGCGCACCGATTCGTGTACCGCGCGGACGCGTTCAATCGCGGCGTACGCACTTTGCTTCGAGCCGTAGGTCGTCGCGCTGATGAAGTTCGCCGTCTGGAGCATGCGCCCCAGGGGGTCGTGTTGGTAGCGCGAGTGCTGAGCAACGCCGGCCATGGCGAGGGGGTGAAGCATTTGAAAGAAGAGCGAGGCGAGTCCGCCGATCAACATTGACGAGAGGTCACCGTGCACCAGACGCGATATGCCCGCGACCGGCGTGTACGCAATGGCGGGGTCGTCACAGACTGAAGGCGGCTCTCTAGTAAGGCCGACGGTGGCTCGGATGGCGTTGTTCGCACGCACCCGCAGTGCGGTGGCGACCTGATGTCGTATTGATTCGTTCACCGCGTTCCTTTCGTACCTTCACTCTATGGACGGGGTCTTTCGCAAAGACCGCGACTCTGGAACACTGGTGTGATGGCTTCCGTCAAACCCCTGCGGCGTTCTTCGACCGAAAGCGACGTCGCCAGCGAGACATTCGTTCTCACGCAGCGACCATGGAACGTGGTGGTCTGGAACGACCCAGTCACGCCCATGAAGGTCGTCGTCGTGGTATTCAAGAAGATCTTCGGCTATTCCAACAACAAATGCACTCAGCTCATGTTGACCGTGCATCACGAAGGTCGCGCCGTTGTCTGGTCCGGGCAGCGTGAGCGTGCCGAGTCGTACTGCGTGAAGCTACAGGTGGCGGGGCTGCAGTCCACCGTGGAACTGGACTCCTAGATGGCGGGAAAGCTCTTCGTGCGCCGCCGCGACGGGCGCGTGGAGGTTCGACTCACTGACGATGGCCGCGACTTCGTGCGTGCCCTCTTCGGTGAGGTCGTGGCCGCGGAACGTGATCCTGACCATCAGTGGCGCGGCGGCCTCTTGCCGCCTATGGATCCGAGCCGTGATGAGGACGATCCTTTGAACTCGCTCCAGCGTCAACAACAGATCGCGACGAACGCGGAGTTGGCTTTTGTCACCCTGGAGGAGTCGTTCTTGAACGACGCTGAAGCGTGGGCGTGGTTGAGTACGCTCCAGGTCGCCCTGCGCGCCACGGCGATAACTTTCGGACTGCTCGATGACGCTCGTCTCGAGGCCGCGGACGCGACGCTGCTTAGTCAAGTGCAAGCGATCCAGCAGCTGCTCTTTGAACTCGCCGACTGCCTGTAACGGCTGACCTTCGCCTCGATCGAGTGGGCGACGTTCGAAGACCCCGGCGAACGAAGGAAGCTACCGAGTTCGGCGGCACGATTCGCGTCGAATTGGTCGTGAGAAACGCGAACGAGACCTTACCTGGGAGTACTTACTTCGACTGCTTCACGCTCCGCCGTCCTGGCTCGAAGGTGGGCGCGAAAAGGCGAGAAGGGCATCTCCGCTGAGTCGATAGCGCGTCCACTCATCGAGCGAGAGTGCGCCGATGGAGTGGTAAAAGGCGATGGACGGTGCGTTCCAGTCGAGCACCGACCACTCAAAACGAAGAAGATTGCGTTCAACGCACGTTCGTGCCAACGTCTGCATGAGGGCTCGACCGACGCCGCGCCCGCGAAACTCTGGGCGCACGTAGAGATCTTCGAGGTAGAGACCCGACTCACCAGTCCACGTTGAATATGACAAGAACCACAGTGCGAAACCCACGACCAACCCTTCGACCTCGCCGACGTGGCAAAACACGTGTGGATCACTGCCAAAGAGTGCGCTACGCAACTGCCCATCGGTAGCCGTCGCTTCGTGGCTGGCCCGCTCGTAGGCGGCGAGGTCTCGAATCAGTTGACTGATCAAACCCACGTCATCGGTGGTGGCGCGTCGAATCTGCACTCGAGCACCGTAGCGGAAGCCCGGGGGCGACCGGGACGAGTGCGCCCGAGGGCCTAGGCTTCATCAATGAATATTTTGCGTTCGTTCTCTCGAATCCTCGCCGTGGTGGCCCTCGGCGGTGCCGCACTGGTCACACCTACGATCGCGGGTGCGTCAAATGCTCCGACCGCGGCGACGCTGATCAGCGCGACGAAAGCCCAACTGCTGAAGGAAAAGTCGGTACACATTTCGGTGCTTTCAGTCTCAGCGACCAGTAGGTCGACCGTTACGGTTGATCTCGGGCGAACCAAGGGCCAGGAGTTCTTGGTGTCGGGCGCGATGAAGGTAGGCGTCGTCGTGACGCCCAAGGCCGCTTATTTGAGCGGCAACCCGGCGGGACTGACGACGCTCATGGGACTGACCAGCACTCAACAGGGCAAGGTGGGCAACAAGTGGGTCATTATGACGTCGGGTACCACTCCCTACACCAACCTTGTCAAGAACTTGACGACGGCGGCCTTGGCGCAAATGCTGCCCGTGGCGAAGGGGACCACCTTAAGCACGTCGAACGATAGGGCCAAGGACTACCGCTTGACGTGGATCACGACATCAGGATCAGCATCGAAGTCGAACAACGTCATGCTGATCTCCACGGGTAAGAAGAGCCTGCCTGTCTCCCAGACGATTTCTAACTCGACTGGCCACGGGGTGACCAAGTATTCGAAGTGGAACAAGGACTTCACGGTGAAGGTACCCAAGAGTTCGGCGACGGTGACCTTCAAGAGCGTTTTTGGATAGCCAGCGCCGCCGCTCGATGTTTAGGATCGGGTACGCCGACGCGCTCGTTCAGTCGATGCGCGCAGTGGTCGAGCGTTTCGACAGCGGTGAGGCCACACGCCACTAGTTCTCCTCGTTGGAAACAGGAAGTGGCGCTTGCGTGGTGGTCCCTTCACTTCTTGGTGCTGGCCGGGGTAAACGAAGCAAGCGTCGGCGGCCCGACGAAGCGGGCCACCGATGAACGACCGATTGTCCCCGACCGATGCCTAAGAAGAAATCTTCTTCGCTCCGGTCGAGCGTTCATAAAAACTTCATCGTCCATTTTTGAGGAGTTGATGACGAGGGGTTCGACCCGTGCAAGCAAAGCAAACGAAGGACGACTGACCATGCATGCGACTGGCTCGAAGCAAGTTCGCCGACGTTCACTGGTGACCGCTTTTGGTTGGAATATTGGGGTTTAAGTTCATTGATGTTCGGGGGTGATCGCACGTCATCGCCGGCGGTTCTAAAGGAAATGCGCTGGCAAGTATTAGGGTCACTCTCTGAGGAATAGGAGGGGCGCAATTATGACGGATGACTACCGCTATGTGCTCTGTGAGCGAGAGGGAGACACGGTTACCATCTGGCTCAATCGACCCGAACGACTCAACGTGTTGTCCTTGGCACTGATGGAAGAACTCTATGAAGCGTTTAGTGATGTCGGTCACAGCGACGCGACCGGCGTGATTCTGGCCGCGAAGGGCAGGCTCTTTAGCGCCGGTCACGACTTTGCGGAAATGGCCGACCAGAACCTGCAGCACGTTCGTCGCCTCTTTGGCGTCTGTACCAAGATGATGAACACCATCCAGGCCATTCCTCAACCGGTGGTCGCGAGAGTTCACGCGTTGGCGACGGGGGCCGGATGCCAGCTGGTGGCTACCGCCGACCTGGCCGTCGCGGCGGAGGAGGCCTCGTTCTGTACGCCGGGAGGTAAGGGTGGCTTGTTTTGCACCACTCCTTTGGTAGCGGTGGGGCGATCGATAGGACGTAAGCGAGCCTTAGAAATGGGCATGAGTGGCGACCCCATTGACGCTCGGACCGCGGAGGCGTGGGGGCTCGTTAACCGGGTGGTTCCGATGGCCGAACTTGACAAGGCCACCGCCCACCTGCTTGGTCGAGTCACTCGAGGCAGTGTGGTGTCGAAGGGCATTGGCAAACAGGCTTTCTACACGCAGATCGGACTCGATCAACCACAGGCCTACGCTCACGCCATTGAAGTGATGTCTGCCGCGAGCCAAATTCCCGACGCTCAAGAAGGAATTGCTGCCTTTATTGAGAAGCGTCCGGCTAACTGGGGTGGTTCTCCTCGCTAGCCGAGTGGTGCGTTGACGGCTTGAATCCTCCTCATTGATGTATCCGCAGTATCTTGGACCGACACGACGCGTGAGGAATTGTTTTCACTGCTCGGGGCGCGGAGACGTTGTATCTACCGGTACAAGGATGGTAAGAAAATGACTTCAGTGACCGAGCAGTTTCGTAGTGCTCGCGACTTCCTACTCGCTCATCGAACGGACTACGACACCGCGTTCGCGCAGTTCGAGTGGCCCCGTCCGGAGTACTTCAACTTCGCAATTGACTGGTTCGACGTGGTGCTCGCCGCCGAACATCCCGAGCGCGTAGCGCTGCGCATCATCGAGAGCGATGGCGCAGACGCCTCGTACACGTTCGCTGAACTCACTCGCCGTTCCAACCAACTGGCCAATTGGCTGCGCTCGCACGGCGTCGAGCGCGGAATGCGGGTGCTCGTCCTGCTCGGCAACCAGGTCGAATTGTGGGAGACCACCCTCGCGGTGATAAAGCTCGGGGCGGTGCTCGTCCCGGCCGCCACGCTGCTCACCTTGGACGACCTGCGTGACCGAGTCACGCGGGCCAACGTCGGCGCCGTTATCGCTCGCTGCGAGGTCGCCGAACGGTTCGTCGACGTCCCCGGTTCGCATTTGCGTGTCGTGGTCGGTGGGTCGGTGCAGGGTTGGCTCGCGTACGCCGACGCTGCCGAGAGCTCGGAGTCCTTCAGCCCCGACGGTCCCACCAAGGCCGACGACCCGCTGCTGATCTACTTCACCTCCGGCACCACCGCGCTGCCCAAACTTGTCGAGCACACTCACAGCAGTTACCCGATTGGCCACCTTTCGACTATGTACTGGATTGGCCTTCAGCCCGGCGACGTGCACCTCAACGTCTCGAGTCCCGGCTGGGCCAAGCACGCTTGGTCGTGCGTATTTGCGCCGTGGATCGCCGGCGCCACTATTTGCATGTTTAACTTTGAGCGCTTCGACGCCCGCGCCATGCTCGACGTCCTGCGCGACGCCAAGGTGACGACGTTCTGCGCACCGCCGACGGTGTGGCGGATGCTGATCCAGCAGGATCTGTCGCGGTGGTCGACTTCGCTGCGCGAACTGGTGGGTGCTGGTGAGCCGCTCAACCCCGAGGTCATCGCGCACGTCGAGCGCGAGTGGGGATTGACGATCCGTGATGGGTTCGGGCAGACGGAAACTTCCGTGCAAGTGGGTAACCCGCCTGGCCAGAGGGTCAAGGCGGGTTCCATGGGGAAGGCCCTACCGGGCTTTTGCATCGACCTCATTGACCCAGTCACCGGCGTGGTCGGCGACGATGGCGAAATCTGTGTACGGATCGAACCGGAGCGTCCGGTGGGCCTGATGACCGGCTACCGTTCCGCCAGCGGCGCAGACGACGAACGCAACGAACGTGCCTTCGCCGACGGGCATTATCACACCGGTGACGTCGCGATCCGCGACACCGACCACTACATCACGTACGTGGGACGAACCGACGACGTGTTCAAATCCAGCGACTACCGGATCAGTCCTTTCGAGCTGGAGAGCGTGCTGATCGAGCACCCCGCGGTCGCCGAGGCGGCGGTCGTGCCCGCGCCCGATGAGTTGCGCCTGACCGTTCCGAAGGCCTACGTGGCGCTCGTCGCGGGCGTGGCGCCGAGCAGAGAGTTGGCCGCTGACATTCTGAGTTATTCGCGTGAGCGCCTGGCTCCCTTCAAGCGGATTCGTCGTCTCGAATTCGCCGATCTGCCTAAGACCATCAGCGGAAAGATTCGCCGTGTCAATCTGCGCCGCACCGAGACGGAAAATGCAGGGGAGCGTCGAGAGGGCGAGTATCGGGAGGAAGACTTTGTTTAAGCGTCAGTAGGTAGACGGTTCCTGGGCGTGGGCGTACTCCATAAGTGGAAAACGTACCTTGAAGTGGAATGCATTGGAGAATGAATTGGCAGAATATTTTTTCTGTTGCCGGCGAAGTGAAAGAAAGTTCAAATGGTTGGTGCGTGTGGGTCGGGTCGAAGAACCCCAATGTTTTCAGCAGATTGCCGTTGATTCACTTGGTCTCCTCTGGTTTAAAGGTGACCAAATATGCAATCGATGTCCGGTAGTTTTATACACGGCGCCGTAACGCTGCTCCATATTGCGTGACTCCCAAAGCATTGGGCCATCTCGCGCTCAACAAAGAGCCAGGGCCGATGGCGACTCGGTGTCAAGCAAGTCCTGAATCGCTGAAAAGGATGTCCCGAACCTGTGTAAAGGATGTCTCGGAGGTCTTTTGTCCAGTAGGTACCGAACTAATACAACGCTTTAGTGCGCCGGCCGGGACTTGAACCCGGAACCTGTTGATTAAGAGGTCTAGGAGGCACGTTTTGAAGATTTGTAAAGAGCAGTAAAGCTCTTTGTTTTAAGGGAAGTTGGACGTGCAAACGTCTATAACGTCGCGTGGTGTTGCGGTGCAGATGGGCCTGTAAATGGGCCTGTTGCAGATTGGAAAGGTCCAAGACTCGAGTCAAAATGGACAATTCGATGCTGCCGGTTGCGAGGACATTTGATTGCCATCCTGTTGATTCTTGATAACAGGTCCCATCGTCTGGGAGCCTACGACACCCATTGTGAAGGTGCGCTGAGCCGGTCGCGTCACATAGTCAGCTCGTCGATCTTGCAGTTGTAGACACTCCACTCCGCGGGGCATCTTCAACTGTGAGGTCAACTGGAGCGAGCCGGACGGACGCCGAATCACTGAGCGTCAAGTCGCCGAGGCCATGTGCGTAAAGGACAACGCAGCCTTTGAAGTCACAGACACGGCAACGGACATACAAATCACAGGCACCGTTGACGTAGTAGTCCGGCTCACTGGGCCAAAAAATTACGTACGCCTGGTCAGTTATTTCGAGTCCGTACTTCGCTCCGTCCGCGAACTCGTAATTAATCCTCTCCGACCCATCGTGGAGGGCATCGTCTAAAGCCACCAGCCGTCTCACCTGGGTTCGTGAAGCCCAGTCAGCATCGCAGTCCAGCGATTACTAGGCTGCTGGCGTGACGGAACCCACAATCTGGGCAGTGGACCTGTTTTGCGGTGCTGGTGGGCTTTCGTATGGTTTACAACAGAGCGGGGTGACTGTACTGGCCGGCGTTGATCTCGACAGTTCTTGTAAGTACCCGTTTGAGTCTAACGTTGACGCGGCATTTATCGAATCTGACGTCCGCAATGTGTCGGCTGAAATGCTGGTGCAATTGTGGCCCGACGACGGCATACGTTTGCTCGCCGGCTGTGCGCCTTGCCAACCATTCTCCCCATACCGCCGGGGTGGAGATGCCATGAGCGACGAGCGATGGCCGCTTCTTGATGAGTTTGGCCGGCTCGTGAAGACGACGCTTCCGGAGTTGGTCACAATGGAGAACGTGCCTCGTCTTGCTAATGCCACTGTATTCAAGCGCTTCGTTCGCACGCTGAAGCGCGCCGGTTACTACGTCGATGCCCGCATTTGCTACGGTCCAAGATTCGGTCTGCCTCAAGAGCGGCGCAGACTTGTGTTGTTGGCATCTTCCATGGGACCTATTGAAGTGCCGACTGGTTCTGAATCCATGCTGAAGAGGGCCACCGTCCGGAGAGCAATCGGAAAGTTGCCGCCGTTGAAGGCCGGCGCATCCGACGCGACGGATACATTGCACGTGAGCAGAGCCCTCGTGGATCTCAACTTGCGTCGCATCAGAGCATCTCGTCCTGGCGGCACATGGCAGG
>Ga0307372_10006422_pt1 | contig 17214 bp, 14 predicted proteins | sample OX1MG_FD_202533 | JGI IMG/M metagenome (GOLD analysis project Ga0307372, IMG submission 202533) | Soil microbial communities from Risofladan, Vaasa, Finland - OX-1 | ecosystem: Environmental > Terrestrial > Soil > Coastal area > Acid sulfate soil | place: Finland: Risofladan, Vaasa | collected... | reverse complement strand
GGTACGTCGCGGATGCCGGTTGCCTCCAGCACGATAGCGCCCGGCCTGCCACGCGCGAACCGCTCATACCAGTCGATCACTTCCTCGGTGACGTAACCTTCCTCGGTCGCCCGCCACGGCACCATGGCCGGAACCCAGGTCCGTTGCTCAAGCTGCAACGGGCCGATAGCGACCGGGGAGAACAGGCGCGAGGCGGCGGCTTCCGCCATCGACGGTACCCGTCCGGCGGTCGCTTCGTATCGGATCCGTTGCGGTGGTCGCCACATTCCAAATCTGCCGTGTCCAAGCGGTGATCCCCGCTTATATCATAGCGGCAAACGCCGCGCGGATCGTCAGCCGATCCGCCTTGCCAATAAGCGGCGAAGGCTTTAGCTACGCCTACTGACGCGCCCGTAGCTCAGCTGGATAGAGCACCAGACTACGAATCTGGGGGTCAGGAGTTCGAATCTCTTCGGGCGCGCCAAAATATAACCGAGGCGATGGAGGGATAACGGACGCCCATCCTGCAAGGGTCCGTCAAGCACCATGACCGACATCCTGAATTTGCCGCGGCCGGCCTGGATGACCGAAGACCTCGTGCTCCTCGAAGACCAGGCGCGCCGCTTCATCGCCGCCGAATTCGTCCCGCATTTGGACCAGTGGCACGACGATCATTTCTATCCGCGCGAGGTTTGGACCAAGGCCGGTCAGGCCGGTCTCCTGTGTGCCGCAATGCCGGAAGAATATGGCGGAGCCGGCGGCACTTTTGCCCATGAAGCGGTGATCAATCGCGAATATTCGCTTGCCGGCTTCGACACCAACGGCGCGCCGCTGCATTCCGGCATCGTCGCGCCTTACATCCTGCATTACGGCACCGAAGAGCAGAAGCGGCGCTGGCTGCCCAAGCTCGCCTCCGGCGAGATGGTCGGCGCCATCGCCATGAGCGAGCCGGGCACCGGTTCGGATTTGCAGGGCGTGCGCACCACCGCGCGCCGATCCGGCAACGGCTATGTGCTCAACGGCTCGAAGACATTCATCACCAACGGGCAACACGCCGACCTGATCGTCGTCGTCGCCAAGACCGATCCGAAGCAGGGCTCCAAAGGCGTCTCGCTGATGGTGGTCGAGACCGCGGACGCGCCCGGTTTCCGCCGCGGCCGCAAGCTCAAAAAACTCGGCATGGATTCCGCCGACACCTCGGAATTGTTCTTCGATGAGGTCGCACTGCCGGCCGAGGCGCTGCTCGGCATCGAGGCAGGCCAGGGCTTTTATCAGCTGATGAAGGAACTGCCGCAGGAGCGGCTGATCGTTTCGACGCAAGCGGTCGCCATGATCGAGCGGGCGCTCGCGCTCACCGTCGACTACGTCAAGCAGCGGCAGGCCTTCGGTAAGAAAATCATCGAGTTCCAGAACACCCAGTTCGTGCTGGCCGAGTGCAAGGCGGAAGCGACCATCGCCAAGGTGTTCCTCGACAATTGCATCGAGCGGCATCTCAAAGCCGAGCTCGATACCGTCACCGCTTCGATGGCGAAATACTGGCATACCGATCTCCTTGGCAAGATCGCCGACCGCTGCCTGCAATTGTTCGGCGGTTACGGCTACATGGACGAGTATCCGATCTCGCGTATCTATCGCGATGCGCGCGTGATGCGCATTTTCGCCGGCACCAACGAAATCATGAAGCTTCTGATTGCCAGAAGCCTGTAAGCGGAGTTCGCCACATGAAAACCCGCAAGCGATCGACCAAGCGATCGACCGAGAAGCCAATCAAGCGAGCGACCGCGAAAAAGCAACCGTCCCCGCGCAAAACGGCAAAAGCAAAAGCCGGATTCAAGCGCCCGGTTTTCCACCATGCGCTGCTCAAGACCCCGCGCATGGACGAAATGATCAAGTGGTATGCCGACGTCGTCGGCACCGCGCCGAACTTCTACGCTCCCGGCATCGCCTTCCTCAGCAACGACGACGCCAATCACCGGATTTCGCTCGCCGGCAGTTCGAACTTCCGCGACAATCCCGAGTTCCGCACCACCGCCGGCATGCATCATCTCGCGTTCGAATACGACACGGTGGATGACCTGCTCGACACCTGGCGGCGGCTGCGCGACGAGTTCGGCTACGAGCCGCACGTCGCCGTGCATCACGGCATGACGCTGTCTTTCTATTACGTCGATCCCGACGGCAACAGCGTCGAGCTGCAGGCCGACGCGTTCGGTAACTGGAAGAAATCGACCAAGTGGATGCGCGAATCGGCGGAGTTCAAGGCTGACCCGATCGGCAAATTCGTCGCGCCGGCGAAAATGGTCGAAGCGCGCGCCAAAGGCATCAAGACCAAGGAGTTGCTCAAGCGCGCCTATGCCGGCCAATACCAGCCGAGCGTGGCTTACGACTACCGGCTCGAACTGCCGGGCTGAGCATGATCCGGAAAAGTGGAAGCCGGTTTTCCGATAGGATCATGCTCCACTAATATCTCCCAACGCTCACTGCAACATCATCGCCGCGCCTTTCTCCGCGATCATGATCGTCGGCGCATTGGTGTTGCCGCTGACCAAAGTCGGCATGATCGACGCATCGATCACCCGTAGACCGCCGACACCGCGCACCCGCAGCTGGTCGTCAACCACCGCCATCGGGTCGTTACCCATCTTGCACGTCCCGACCGGGTGATATTCGGTCTCCGCCGCGGCGCGGATGAACGCTTCGAGCGCGGCATCCGATTGCGTCGCCGACCCGGGGATCCGCTCCGCGCCGAGCCAGGGCCGCAACGCCGGTGCGGCGAGGATGTCGCGCCCGCGCCGGATGCCGTCGATCAGGATTTTCAGATCGTATTCGGCAGCGAGATAATTCGGATCGATCACTGCTTTCTGCAAGGGGTCGGCCGAGGCCAGACGAATTTCGCCGCGGCTTTGCGGCCGCAGACAACAGGCATGCAGCGTGACACCGTAACCGTCGAGCTTGGTGCGGGCGTGATCGACCACCTGCGCCGGGATGAAATGATACTGGATGTCGGGCGTCGCGGCGCCAAGACTTGCACCAAGCCCACTGATGACGAAGGCGCCCGCCTCGGCAACGTTGCTGGTGCCGGGGCCGCTCCGGTACAGCGCCCATTGCAGCGCCACGCCGATCGACGGTAGCAACCGCGCTTTGTCGTCGAGCGTGCTCCGCGGCGTTGCATGCTGCAAAATGTTGACGTTGAGATGGTCCTGCAAATTCTTGCCGACCCCGGGCAGTTCATGCACCACACTCACGCCGGCTGAGCGTAATTCGCCGGCCGGCCCGATTCCGGACAACAGCAGAAGCTGCGGCGAGTTGATCGCGCCGCCGGCGAGCACGATTTCGCGCGTGGCGCGGACAACGTACCGGTGGCGCCGGCGCGCATACTCGAGGCCGACCGCGCGGCCGCGCTCGATCAGGACACGCATCGCCTGCGCGCCGGTGACGATGATCAGGTTTTCCCGTGCCGCCACCGGATGCAGATAGGCCGCCGCCGCGCTGCAGCGCTCGCCGTTCTTCTGCGTCACCTGGAACAGCCCGCAGCCGAGTTGCACCGCGCCGTTGAAATCCGGATTAAATGGAATCCCGGCCTCCTGCGCCGCGGCGACGAAGGCACGGCTCAATGGATTGGTATACGGCCGTTCGGCGACACTGAGCGGGCCGCCCTGCCCGTGAAAGTCATCATGCAGCCGCTCATTATTCTCGGCTTGTTTGAAGAACGGCAGCACGTCGCCGTAGCTCCAGCCGGCATTGCCGAGTTGCCGCCAATGATCGTAGTCCGCCGCTTGGCCGCGCATATAGACCATCGCGTTGACCGAACTCGAGCCACCCAACAACCGGCCGCGCGGTTGATACATGCGCCGGCCATTCATCGCCGCTTGCGGTGCGGTCTGGTAACCCCAGTTGAACTTCGGCCCCGTCAGATTGGCGATGCCGGCGGGCATGCGCACATACATCGATCGGTCGGAGCCGCCGGCTTCGAGCAGCAGCACCTTGACCTCCGGCTTGGCGGAGAGCCGGTTGGCCAGCACGCAGCCCGCAGAGCCGGCGCCGACGATGACGTAGTCGTAGTCTTCTCCGGACATTCGTCCCCAAGCTCCCGCCGTTTTCCTTGCAACGTAGCCGGCGTCATTGCGAGCCAACGGGTCCGGCCCGAAGCGGCCGGCCCGATGACAGGCTCCGCGAAGCAATCCAGCTTTTTCGTGCGGACTCTGGATTGCTTCGTCGTAGCACCTCGCAATGACGACCGCGCGCAAGCGCCACTCATGTCGTGCTCTGCGCGCGGGCGCGCGCCGCGGCGGTGCGGCTCGCCACGCGGTCGAGCACAGCAATCATGTCTTCCACGTCGGCGCGGTCGAAGCCTTGGGTGATGAACACGATCTTGCTGGTGCGGTCGGCGTCAGGCCAGCGGTCGAGCCAGGTGAGATTGTGCAGGAGCTGCTGCGCGCCCTGGATCACCGCCGGGCGATCGGGCTCTTCCGCGACATGGACGATGCCTTTTACCCGCAGAAGATTGGGTCCAAGATTCTGCTGTAACGCATCGAGCAGCAGCCGCAGCGCCTCGCGCGCGATCGGTTGCTCGCGCGTAAAACAAAACGAGGCGATGTCGCGGTCGTGCAGATGGTGATGATCGTGCAAATTGCTTTCGCGATTGCCATGATCGGCGTGGTCGTGGTCGTGATCGTGGTCGTGATGCAAGTCTTTGTGTAAGTCATCCCGCGCTTGCGCATCGGCCGCCGTGTACGCCGCTGCATTGAGCCAGGCGCGTGCGTCGGCCTTCGGATCGCCGGGCTTGAGCGCGTCGGCACGTAAAAGCTCACCGATATCGACGGCTGCCTCCCGTCCCTGCCCCGCTTGCGCGGAAGCGTCAGGCAGGTCCAGACGTGAAATCTTCGCCGCCGGATTGAGCCGGCGCAACCGCGCGGTCAACGCCGCCTCTTCTGCTTTGCGGGCTTTTTCCGGCGCAACCAGATCGAGCTTGGTGATCAGGATATGGTCGGCGAGCGCCACCTGCCGCACCGATTCAATATGCTCGTCGAGCGTGTTCGGGCCGTTCACCCCGTCGACCGTCGCGACCACGCCGCCGATCCGGTAGAGCCCGGCCAAAGTCGGATCGGACAGGAACGCCTGGATCAGCGGCGACGGATCGGCCAGCCCCGAGGTCTCGATCACCACGTGATCGAAGCGCGGGATCGTTCCGTCCTCACGCTGGTGATAGAGATTGTTCAGCGTGGTGACGAGATCGCCGAACACGGTGCAGCACAGGCAGCCGTTTTCCAGCACCATGATGGTGTCGTCGCTTTGCGCCGCGAGCAGGTGATCGAGCCCGATCTCGCCGAATTCGTTGATCACCACCGCGGTGTTGGCCATCGCCGGATCGCGCAGCGCGCGGTTGAGCAAGGTGGTCTTGCCGCTGCCGAGGAAGCCGGTGAGGATGGTGACGGGCGTGTGGGACACGTCTTTCTCTTCCTTCTCCATTGTCATGCCCGCACGCGTTGCGGGCATCCACGTCCTGTTTGTACGCATAAGGTAAAGTCATGGCTGGCCGGTACAAGCCCGGGCTTCGCCGTTTCGTCATTCCGGCCGAGCGCACTTGTGATCCGTCATCCTGAGGCGGCCGCCGAAAGCGCGTTTACGCGCGTCTTCGACTTACGATGGCGGCCCTCGAAGGATGCGGCCGAGATGTCTGCGGCCGTCGCCCTTCGAGGCTCGCTTGCGCTCGCACCTCAGGGTGACGGCAAGCGAATCCGTTCTCGCGGCGCAGTCATTCCGGCCGAGCGCCAGCGAGAGCCGGAATCCATAACCACGGACGATGCAGAAAAATCGCCGACACACCGGGGTTATGGATTCCGGGTTCGCGCCTTTCCGCCTTCGCACTCTGCGCTTCGGCGGACTCAAACCCGCCGAAGCTCGCCTGAGCGAGCGTAGGCGGGCGGCGCGCCCCGGATGGCGAATATGCGAAACCGTTCCCGCGGCGCGTGTTTCGGCGCCCGAGGCTTGCTCACCACGACGAAGAAGATTCTTTGCCTCCCAAAAAGACGGGAAGCGGAGCGCCGAGAGGCGCATTGTCCAGTCAATGTCCGCGCATAGCGCGGCGCGCGTCTCCCACTGCGGGAGATGCGCCGCCTTTCGGCGCTCACGCTTGCGGCACTCGCCACCGGCTATCACCCCGATGGCTCAGCTCCAGAACCGGGTTTCCCGCGGCTTTGGCTGACAGGTGTTTTGCCTGCTTCGCCATAAGATGCCGCGGTTAAGCACGCTCCGTGCAGACCGGTCCTAATGCCGGTCGACCGGGAACCCGAAAGCCGCCCGAGTTCGGTGTTGCGACACCGCCCGCGGGGACCGCAGCTCGCTCCGCAATTTCGGTTCGCATCCGGAATGCGCCCGTCAGTGAGCGAGATTCTTAATCCGTAACGAAATAAGCGACAAAAGTCAAGGAAAAAGTGACGGCACCGCACCATCGTCATGTGACGAGCGTAGGGTGGGCTTAAGCGACTCTCCGCCGAAGCGTTCCAATGCGAAGGCGGAAGCTTAAGCCCACGCGGATATAACATTGGAGTTTACGTGGGCGCGACGCGGAGCTTGTCATCGGGCGGGCCATTTCGGGCCGAACCCGTTGGCGGCTTAGCCCACCCTACGTTTCTCGTGGGTTCCTAGCCGTAGTCCGTCGATACTTTAAAGCCGTCGCCGTTCGCAGCTCGGCGCCTCGCGCCGAGCGCCTCAGGGTGACGAGAATTCAAAACACATCGCACCCCGGCAGCCCGCACGAGATCAGCTTGTGCGAGGGGAAGTTGGTGATGATCTCGCAGCCGTCCTTGGTGACGACGACTTCCTCCTCGATGCGGGCGGCGCCGGAGCCATCCTCGGCGCCTTTCCAGGTCTCGAGCGCGAACACCATGCCTTCTTTCAGCGGCGTGTTTTGTCCGGTGTAGCGCTTGGAGATGATCGGCCGCTCCCACAGCGACAGGCCGACGCCGTGGCCGTATTGCAGCAGGAATGCTTCGGCTTCGTCGCGGTAGCCGAATTCCTGCGCGTCCGGCCACACCTGCGCCACCTGGTCGGGCGTAATGCCGGGGCGGATCATGTCGATCGAGGCGGAAATCCATTTCGACGCGGTCTCGTAGGCGTCGATCTGATGTTTGTTCGGCTCGCCGCAAATGAACGTCCGGTAGTAGCAGGTACGGTAGCCGTTGAACGAATGCATGATGTCGAGGAACACCATGTCGCCCGGTTGAATCAGCCGGTCGGAGAAGGTGTGCGAATGCGGCCGGCCGCGCTGGCCCGACACCGAGTTGACGCACTCGACCCGCTCCGAGCCCATCCGGAACAGCCGGTCGTTGGCGATGGCGACGAGCTCGTTCTCGCGGGTGCCGGGGCGAATGGCGCGGGCGATATCGACGTAAGTGGCGTCGACCATGGCGCAGGCCATCTTCAACAGCTCGATCTCGTCCGGCGTCTTGACCTCGCGCGCGTCGAGCATCGCCTGCTGGCCGTCGACCACCTCGATGCCTTCCTTTTCCAGCGCGCGCAGCATCGGCAATTCCATCAGATCGATGCCGATCGGTTCCTTGTCGATGCCGAGCTTCATCAGCACTTTCTTGATCTGCTTGGCGAAGTCGCCCTGGATATTCAATTGCGGCGGCAACCCGCCCTGCATGGTGGAAATCGGCGCGGCTACATTGTCGGCGATCCACGGCGAGGAGATGCGTTTCGCCGGCGGCGCCGGGTCCCACAGCATCGGCTCGCCGACCACCGGGCAGAGCGCGTAGCGCATGAACTTGTCGCGCGCCCATTCGCCGATATGGGTGCCGGTGATGTAGCGGATATTGTCGAAGTTGAACGCCAATACGGCGCCGAGCCCGGCGTGGCGAATCGCTTCCTGCGCGCGCTTGACGCGTTCCTTGTGCAGGCGGCCGTAATCGATGCCCTGCTCCCAGTCCTTGGCCATCATGCCCCAGGAGGCGGTCGCTTGCTTGCGGTTGTATCTCATCGGCGTTTCCTCATCGTCTTGCGGCGACCGCGCGCGGCTTCCGCGATTGGCGAAAATTCCCGGCGGGCTTGTTGTATAAGACAATTAGCGCATGGCGCGGCTTGCGCAAACGGGGTTTTTCAAGCCAATAGGCGTGCGACAACGGGCATGTGAAACGGACAGAGCGAGTGGGCAGGAAACAACCATGACGATTGCTGTAGTGGGTGCGACCGGAAATACCGGCCGGGCGGTAGTGAAAGAGCTGCACGCGCTGGGGCAAACCCCGGTGTGCGTGGTACGCAACGCCGACAAGGCGCGCGAAGTGCTGGGCGCGGACGCAAAAACCGTGGTCGCCGAACTTGCGGACAAGGCGGCGCTGGCGAAGGCGCTGGCCGGTGTGACCACCGTATTCGTGGTCACCGGGCATAATCCCGGCATGGCCGAACAGCAGAACAACGTGCTCGAAGCCGCGCTCAAGGCGGGCGCCAGACATCTTGTGCGCGTCTCCGGCGGCGCATCGGTCGCGCGGGTGGATTCCGAATCCGAAGTCGGCCGCGGTCACGCCGCCATCGAGCAGCAGCTCAAGGAGAGCAACATCAAGTGGACGATCCTGCGTCCCGGCCTGTTCATGCAGAACCTGCTCGGCCAGGCGGCGACGATCAAATCCGACGGCAAGATCGTCATGCCGTATCCGGCGGATTTTCCGATCGCCTGGACCGACGTGCGCGACACCGGCGCGGTCAGCGCGCACATCTTGGTCAATCCGGCGCCGCACGCGGGGAAGACTTATGCGTTCACCGGCAAGCGCACCACCAACGCCGAGTTCGCTGCAGTGTTCGCCGAGGTGCTCGGCCGGCCGGTCGCTTACGTGCCGGTGACGGTCGAACAGAACCTGGCGGCGATGAAGGCGCGCAACATGCCGGACTGGCTGGTGACCCATCTCGTCACCATCGCGAAAATCGGCAATGCCGGCGGCTTCTCGATCGAGAACACCAAGCCGATCGAGGACATCGTCAAGCGCGCGCCGCTGACGACCAAACAATTCGTCGAGGCTTACAAGGGCGCGTTTGCGTAACGCGTCATTCCGGGGCGACGCGCAGCGGCGAACCCGGAATCCATAGTCCCGGCGTTGGTGAGTATGGATTCCGGGTTCCGGCCGTTGCCCGGCCCCGGAATGACCCCCACTGGAGTTTGTCTCATGCCCGACACACTCGAAGGCGGCTGCGCCTGCGGTGCCGTGCGACCGCCAGCCTCGAACGCCGCAAAGCGATTTTCGGGTAGGCGACACTCCGGGGCGGATGCGCGAAATTTCCGTCATACCCGGAGCGAATCTATTTCCGTCATTCCGGGGCGCGCGAAGCGCGAACCCGGAATCCATAACCCCTGACTACGAAGCGACCCCCTCATAGAGATCAACCCATTCGGGATTGCTCCGCTCGATCAGAGCAATTTTCCAGTCGCGCCGCCATTTCTTGATTTCTTTTTCGCGCGCAATGGCATTCACCGGGTCGTCGTAAGTCTCAAACCAGACCAGTGAACGTACGCCATGTCGCGAAGCAAAACTGGGCACCACCATTGTTATGTTCGTAAACGCGGCGGACGAGATTGTTGGTGACGCCGACATACAAGGTGCCATGCTTTCGACTCGCCAGAAGATAGACGCAGTACATGACACCTTGCGTTTGTGATTATGGATTCCGGGTTCCGGCCTCCGGCCGGCCCGGAATGACTACAGCCCGCTGGCGCGCGCCTGGTCCTTCGCCATCACCGCCCAGTCGTGCTCGCCTTCACCGTGCGCGACGGCGCCGACCAGGCGATCACGCCAGACATTTCCCGACGGCAACGGCACGCCGACCGCTTCGCCGGCGGCGAGCGCGAGATTTGCATCTTTGAGTCCGTTCACCGCGCGCTGGCCGGCGGGAAGATATTGCTCGTCGACGATGAACTTGCCGTAGGTCTTGTACGCCCAGCAATTGAACAGGCCCTCGGTGATCACCCGGTAGAACACATCCGGCTCGACGCCGTATTTGCGGGTGAGCGCGATGCCCTCGCCCATCGCTTCGATGGCGCAGCCAAGCACGAAATTGTTGGCGATCTTGATCGCGGCCGCGGTGACCGGCGCATCGCCGGATTCGGCGACGCGGCCGGCAAGCGCCGCGAACAGCGGCTGGAAACGCGTGACCGTCGCTGGCGGACCGCCGATCAGGATGCCGGCATTGCCGGCGGCCACCACGTCCGGCCGCCCGAGCATCGGCGTTGCGATCAAAACCTGGCCGGAATCGGCGTGCAGTTGCGTCAGCTTCTGGATCGCGGCGACGCTATGCGTGCCGGCGCAGATATGCACGCCGCCCTTCGGCAGCGACTCCTTGATGCCGCCCGGCTGGTTGACCACCTCCAACACCGCGACGTCGTCGGACACCATGGTGAATACCGCTTCGCCAAAAGTCGCCGCCGCCTTGATCGAGGCGACCGGCTTGGCGCCGGCGTCGGCCAGTGGCTTTATCTTCTCCGGCGAGCGGTTATAGACGCCGACCTCGTGCCCGGCCTCGATCAGACGCCGTGTCATGACCTGACCCATGCGGCCAAGCCCAATAAATCCGACTTTCATCTCACGCCTCCTGACTGCGCCCCGAGGTCCGCGCGACCGCATAGCTTCCCTCCCCCCGCGAAGCGGTGGGGAGGGTCGCCGCGAACAACGTGAGCGGCGGGGTGGGGGGAGCAGGGATGAAGAGCCCACACCTGACCCCTCCCCGCCACTCGCTTCGCTCGCGTGGGGAGGGGAAAGTACCATCACACCAATTGGCTCTTCACCCAGTCGAGCTCGCGGCAGATGTAATCGACGATGTCGTTCGATTTCGCGCTCTCCGGCAGTACGTCCCAGGTATAGGTCTCGACTTCCAGGTGCCGCGACAGCGGCTTGCTCTTGTGGAAGCGCATCGCGTCGGCGATGGCAAAGCGCGTGGTGCGGAACTGGCCGAGATCCTCGAGGAACACCGGCACGTGGATGTGGGTGCGCCATTCGCGCGGCCCGACCGGATCCTTCTCGAAGGCGGCGATGGCGTCGTCGACGTTGAGAAATTTGGTGAGCTTGCCGTTCCGCTTTTCCAACGTCTGGGTCAGGTAAATGGTCTTGGCGTATTTCTTCAACGTGTTGACAGCATCCTGCTTCACGTCCGGGATGTGCAGGGCGGCGGCTTCTTGCAGCTTGAACACCGGCACCCCGGCATCGACCAGCTTCTGCAATGACGCGCCGATGTCCTCGAATTCCACCGCCTGATGGCAGATGTCGTAGACGATGCCGAGATGCCGGCGCAGCGCCTCGTTGGCCTCGGCGATCGGTACATGCGCAAGCTTGGCGAGCTTCTCGACCGCGGCGCCGGAATAAAGATGATCGCGGAAAAAGGCGATGGTCTCGTCGGTGGTCTCGAGGAAGCAAAACGGCTCCGGCTCGAGCGCGAGCTGTACGGTGCGGCCGGTCTTTTGCTCCAGCGCCATCAGATGCGCCACCACGCGCAACACATTGTTGGTGTAGGTCGCGATCACGTCGTTGCCGGTGACGCGCGGCTTATAGCCGAGCGGCGCGGTCTGGATCGACGGCGCGATGCCCGGCGGGCAGACGTCGGCGAGCACGTTGGCGACGTTGATGGTGTATTGGGTGCGCTCTTCGCTGCGCCAATCCGGCTCGTACACTTCTTCCTTCACCTTGTCGCCTTTGAAGTGGCCGTAGACGAAGGCGTTGGCGGTGTAGACGTACATGTCGTTGGCTTCGAGGAATTTCTTCAGTTTGGCGCGTTCGGCCTCGCTCCCCGCCAGCGTCGCCGCCGTCTTGGCGGAAAGCCGGATGCACACGCCGAACGACTTGTTGCCGGCAAAGCGCGCCTTGACCTTCGGCAGGTAGGTGTTGAGCGAATTCCACAGTTGCTCCCAGTCGTCGGCGGGATGCACCAACGTCGAGTAGGTGAGATGGCCGAGACCGTTGCCGAGATCCATTTTGCGTTTTCCCGTTGCTTTCCGATTGTTATGCCGTCATTCCGGGGCGCCGCAAAGCGGCGAACCCGGAATCCATAGCCCCAGCGCCGGGATTATGGATTCCGGGCCTGGCGCTTCGCGCCATCCCGGAATGACAAAGTTGTTATCACAGCACTTTCTCCACCTTACCCGAAGCCGCCGAGCGGATGATCGCTTCGGTGGCGGCGACGCCGGCGACGATCTGATCGGCTGGAATTGGATAGGCCGGACCGCCGCCAGCGGCGCGGGCGAATGCTTCGAGCGCGGCGCGGGTGACGTCGAGCGAAGCCGCCTGCCAGACTTTGGCTTCGCCCTTCACCGGCTGGAATTTGCAGGTGCCGAACAGCCGCATCCGCCGCTCCTCGGAGGAAGCGCCGGCGACGTGGGTGAGGCCCTCCAGCCGCACCCAGCCTTTGGAGCCGAACACCTGGAAGGAAAAGCCGGGACCGGTCGTGGTCATGGTGCCGAGATAGCCGGACATGCCTTGCTTCATGCGCACGAGGATCGAGGTGGTGTCGTCGGCGTCGATCGGCGCAGCGCGGCGGAAGCTTTGCGCAAACGCGTGGTCGATCGGCCCGCACAGATCGACCATGCCGTCGATGGCGTGCACGCCCATCGGCATCAGCCCGCCGAGCGGCGTCTCCGCCTTGTCGGCGCGCCAGTGCTTCGGATTGATGGTGAGCGCGTTCGGAAACGTCATGGTTGCTTCGACGTGTAACAATGTGCCGAGTTCGCCCGCGCGAACCATGTCGCGCAGCTTGGTCATCTCGGGATGAAAGCGACGATTGTAGCCGACGGCGAGCACGCGGCCGGCTTTTTGCATCGCCGCGATGGCGTCTTCGGCTTCACGCTTGGTCAGCGTAAACGGCTTCTCGCAATAAACGTGCTTGCCCGCCGCGGCGGCGGCAATCACCTGCGTTGAGTGCATCGAATGCGGCGTCGCCAGTACCACCGCGTCGACGCCGGCATGGCCGATCAGCGCATCGTAACTTTGGGTGAGATGAAGCCCTTTCTGCTTGGCGAAGGCTTCGACCTCGGGCGTCACCGTGCGCGTCGTGCCGGCCACGAACTTGATGGCGTCGCTGTTCTCGGCCGACTCGACCAGCGTCTTGCCCCACCAACCCAGTCCGACAATGCCTGCTTTGATCATGCTCATAAACTCTCACGTTTTCTGTAGGGCGGGTTGAGCGAAGCGTAACCCACCGTCAAAAATCGGTGGGTTACGCGGCTGTCGCCGCTAACCCACCCTACTTTTACTTCGACCCGCTATCTGGGCCAACTATCTGGGCCAACTATCTGGGCCAAGTCAGCAGCGCGAGCGCCACGCAAGCGAGCGCCCAGAACACGCAATATTCGACGCCGCCGATCACCCAGATCCACTTCTTGGTGACCTTCCACGTGGCGGCACCGGCGACGCCCAAATGCAGCGCGGCCACGACCGCGACATAGGGCGTGTAGATATTGAAGACGAGGCCGATGGTCAGCAAAGTTTCGATCGTACCGCCGACATACATCCAGGTCGCCGGCGGATTGAATTTGGCGGCCGTGAAAAAATTCAACGTCGCGGGCTCGGTGAACTTGCCGACGATGTGCGGAATGAAGAACAACCCGCAGATCAGGCGCAGCACGACCACGCCGTTGCCGATGTCGAACGCATGCGCCAAGCCCGCCATGATGATTCCCCGCTGTCGGCGTAGGTTAATCCAACGCCTGCGTCATTGCGAGGCGCGGGCCGGACCCGCTGGCTCGCGATGACGGGCAAGCGCCCAATCGGTTTTGCTACAGCACTTCGAACATCTGGTAGATCGGCCCTTCCGGCAAGCGGTGACCGACGCCGATGCTGATGACGTTGTTGAGCCAGCCGTATTTTTCCGACGACGTCTCGAATGTCGCCGAGATGCGCAGATAATAATCGGTGGCCTTGACCGCTTCGCCGCGGGCGATGCGGTCGAGCACCTCCTTCGGACCCTGGCGGATCCCCGTATAGGGCATGCCGATAATGGCGCCGTCGTCGGTCTTGAGCACGATCCGCACGTTGATCATCCAGGCGCCGTCGCCGGGCCGGATCGATTGCCAGTCGCTGCCACCGCCGGGAAACAGTTCGCCGCGAAGCCGCTCGCCCTCGAACCGGCCGCCGGTGATGACGCCGACGCGGCGGTCGACGCCGGGAGCCTTGCCGACATTGATCGGTGGCGCGACGGCAAGCAGCAGCGTGAACAGCGGCTTGACCTTAAGCTCGTTCATTTCCTTCGGCAGAATTTCAGACAGCGGACGTGTCTCGGCCACCGGCATTCCCTCCCCTGTTTCATGCGCGCTGGGCGTGCGCAGCCACGGCAGAGTAGCGCGTGTCAGGCAAAGCGAAAACCCGCCACACCCGCCTTGCACCCGCGTGAGCCGATGGCTCGCGTCCCGGAATGGATCGTGAAATGACCAGCCGACCCTGGAACTTTGTGGAACCTCGGGAATTATTCGCCTTAGGGCTAGCGTGGCAAGCGTTGCGGGCTGTCCGGCTCGAGCGCTAGCCAAGCGTGTTATCCGGGCTGGAGGCGACGTTTCTATGGCGGGCAAATCGCACGCGGAGCCTGCCGACCTGCCCATCGTAGGCAAATCTCCGACCGGCATTCGCGGCCTCGACGAAATGACCCATGGCGGCCTGCCGAGGGGCCGGCCGACGCTGTTGTGCGGCTCCGCCGGCTGCGGCAAGACTCTGTTCGGTATGACCTTTCTTTACAACGGCGCGGTCGAATACAACGAGCCCGGCGTTTTCATTGCCTTCGAAGAGAAACCGGAAGAACTCGTCAAGAACGTCGGCTCGCTCTGCTACGACGTCGGCAAACTGATCGCTGAGAAGAAGCTCGCCATCGACCACATCGAGATCGAGCGCACCAAAATTTCCGAGTCGGGCGAATACGATCTCGAAGGTCTTTTCATCCGGCTCGGCTTTGCCATCGACTCGATCGGCGCCAAGCGTGTCGTTATCGACACCATCGAAACGCTGTTCAGCGGCCTGGAAAACGAGCAACTGCTTCGCGCCGAATTGCGCCGGCTTTTCGAGTGGCTCAAGAGCAAAGAGGTCACCGCCATTATCACCGGCGAGCGTGGCGAAGGCACGCTGACGCGTTACGGCCTGGAGGAATATATTGCCGATTGCGTGATCCTGCTCGACAACCGCGTCCACGATCAGCTTTCCACGCGCCGCATGCGTATCGTCAAATATCGTGGCTCGGCCCACGGCACCAACGAATATCCGTTCATCATCGACGAGCAGGGCGTCACCGTGATGCCGATCACGTCGAGCGGCCTCGCCCATGATGCCTCGACCGAGCGGGTGTCGAGCGGCATTCCCGACCTCGACGTGATGTTGGAGGGCAAAGGCTACTACAAAGGCTCCAGCATCCTGGTGTCGGGCATGGCCGGCAGCGGTAAATCGACAATGGCCGCGCATTTCGTCGATGCGGCCTGCGCGGCCGGTCACCGCTGCATCTATTTCGCGATGGAAGAATCGCCGCGCCAGATCATCCGCAATATGCGTTCGATCGGCATCGACCTGCAAAAGTGGGTCGACAAGAAGCTGCTGCGGTTCAGCGCGCGGCGGCCAAGCCTGTACGGTCTCGAAACTCACCTTGCGACCATGTATCGCGATGTGACCGATTTTGAGCCGAGCATCGTCGCCGTCGATCCGATGTCGGCTTTGCTAAGCGCGGGCGTAACCGGCGATGTCCATTCGATGGTGCTTCGCCTGGTCGATTTTCTAAAAGGCCGCGGCGTGACGGCGCTGTTCACCAACCTCGGCGTCAGTAGCGATAACGTCGCGACCGAAATACTAATCTCATCGCTGATGGACGTCTGGCTCTTGCTCTATAACCGCGAGAGCAACGGCGAGCATAACCGGCAACTCTATTTGCTGAAATCGCGCGGCATGGCCCACTCCAACCAGGTCCGCGAATTCATCTTGTCGTCCGAAGGCATCAAGTTGCGCCACGCTTATGTCGGGCCTGAGGGGGTGTTGACCGGCTCGGCACGAGTCGCCCAGGAGGCCAAGGACAAGGCCGCGGCGCTGTTCCGCGAGCAGGCCATCGAACGTGGCAGCCGCGAGCTGGAGCGCAAGCGGCGCGAGATCGCCGCCCAAATCGAGAGCCTGCAGGCGCAACTGGCTGGCGAAGACGCGGAGGCGGCCCTCGTCAACCGAGAAGAAACCGCCCGCGAGGATCAATTGACCATCGACCGTGTTGCCATGGGCAAGAGCCGCCAGAGCGGGCGCCCGGGCCACCCCCAGCCCACCCATAAGCCGAAGTGATTGGACAGGAAATGAGCGAACCTGACGGGTACAATCTTCGGCTTTACGTCGCGGGCCAGACGCCGAAATCAATCGCTGCCATCGCCAATCTGAAGAAGATCTGCGAGCAGCATCTTCCCGGCCGCTATAAAATCGAAATCATCGACCTGATGAAGGATCCGGCGCTCGCAGGTCGGCACCAGATCGTCGCCATTCCGACCCTGATCCGCCAATTGCCGGAACCGCTCAAACGCATCATCGGCGACCTGTCCAATACCGAGAAGGTGCTGGTCGGCCTCGACATCCAGCCGAACTAAGCGGGCGTAGCCATGTCCCCGAGCAATCCCAAGTTGCCGCTGTTCGAAGACGCCGACGAAACCGTTGCAGCCATTCATCAAGGCGACGTCGATGCCGTCGTCGTGATGCGGAGCCTGGAAGGCCCGCGAGTCATTCTGCTGCACGGCGCCGAGGAGCCCTACCGCGTGCTGGTCGAAAGCATGAGCGACGGCGCGCTGACCATGGGTCCCGATGGGGTGATCCTCTATGTCAACGACCGGCTCTGTGAACAGACCGGCTATCCGTCCACTCATCTCGTCGGCAGCGACCTCACTTCGCTGTTCGAAGGGCAGCCGCCAGCACTGGTGCCCGAGGTCACGGCGGAGGCGAAGCTGTTGCGCAACGACAGCAACGCGATGCCGGTCGCGGTCTGGTCGCGGCCGATCTCGATCGGCGGCACAACCGCGACGCTGGTGCGGCTGGTCGACCTTTCGATCCATCGCCGCGCCGAACAGATCGCCACCGCCGAGCGTTTCGCACGTTCCGTTCTCGAACAATCCACCGAAGCCGTTGTCGTGCTGTCGCCGGATGGCCACATCACCCACACCAGCGGACCGGCCGCGCGACTCGCCCAGCGGTCGCCGATTGGCCGCGTGTTTTCCGAGGCGTTCCCCCTCGAAGCGCGGAATACGGACGAGCCGGAAACGCTGGCGCT
>Ga0307372_10006421_pt1 | contig 17220 bp, 14 predicted proteins | sample OX1MG_FD_202533 | JGI IMG/M metagenome (GOLD analysis project Ga0307372, IMG submission 202533) | Soil microbial communities from Risofladan, Vaasa, Finland - OX-1 | ecosystem: Environmental > Terrestrial > Soil > Coastal area > Acid sulfate soil | place: Finland: Risofladan, Vaasa | collected... | reverse complement strand
ATGCGCTCCACCGCCGGCGGACCTGCCGCAGGATGCCATGGAGGATGGTGGCCAGGAGATTCGGGTCGGGTGACGAGAAGGTCACGGGCGCGCCCGGGTGACGAGCCTGCTATGACCGGGCGAACCGTTGGATGGCGTACGGCGCGATATCGACCGACATCTCTCCGTCGAGTAGCAGCTCGGCCATCAACGTTCCGACCAGCGGCGAGAGCATGATGCCGCTATGCATCGCGGCCATGTACAGGCCGGGGCGCTCCCGAACGGCTCCGAGGATTCGTAGCCGTTTCAGCGACGAGTCGCATCGGCCGCAAGCCGTGAGGTTGGTTCTACCTAAGTTCTACCAGCGAGCCGTGAAAGGGCGGGACTCAGCGGAACGGGATAACCGAAAAACCCCGTAAAATCAAGGGTTTTCCAATAGCGGCGTCGGCGCGCGTGACGCTTGTGACGGGTTCGAATCCCGCTGGGGCTACCACGTCCGGAGGCGTATCGCGGCCGCGTCCGGTGGCCGAGATACGGAGAGCGCGGCGGGGCGAGGGCAGCCCCGTGGGTAGAAGAGAGCATGCGCCACGTTCTTGCCGCCTGGGGGCGGGTCGATGTCGAGGAACGGCGGCGCTTCGTAGGCTCGCTGCTCCATGATTCGCGAGCGAACCTCGCATTCGTGGTGCTCCTGGTCTCCTCGTGCACCATCGCGACGCTTGGCCTCGTCGAGAATAGCGCGGCGGTCATCATCGGGGCGATGATCATCGCTCCGCTGCTCGCGCCGATCCAGGGGTTGGCCTTCGGCGCCCTCGAAGGGCAGGTCTCGCTCTTCCGCAGGAGCCTCGTCACGCTGGCGATCGGCACGGCCGTCTCGATTGTGATCTCATACACGCTCGGGATGCTCATCGGGGTGCCGACGCTCGGGAGCGAGGTGATCATCCGATCGCGGCCGACGATCCTGGACCTCGGCATCGCCATCGCCGCGGGTGTCGTGGGCGGCTTCGCGAGGGTCCGCGCGGATCTCTCCGGGACCGTTGCCGGGACGGCCATCGCGGTGGCTTTGATGCCGCCGCTTTGCGTGATCGGCCTTGGTCTTGCCCACGAGCAGCCCACGATGAGTCTCGGTGCTGCCGTGCTCTTCGCCACGAATCTCCTCGGCATCGTGCTGGCGTGCATGGTGGTCTTTCTCGTCTCCGGCTACACGACGCCCAAACGAGCCCGCACGGCGCTCGCGTGGACGCTGCTGCTGACCGCCCTCCTGGTCGTTCCCCTCGCGGCGAGCCTCGTCCGTCTCGTTCGTGAGGCGCGACTCGAGCATGCGCTGGAGAGCGCGCTCTTGAATCGCACGGTGACCTTTCAGCGGGTCGAGCTGGTTAACGCGAGGTTCAATTGGCTCACGACGCCGCCGACCGTCAATCTTCTCGTCTTATCGAGAGAGCCGATCACGCCCGTTGAGGTCGGATTGATCGAGGACTTCGCCAAACGGGAGACTGGGCAGCGTTTCAGGCTTGTCTTCGAGGTGAGCCGGGTCGAAGCGGTCACACGCGAAGGGGCGCGGACACCGGCGACAATCGTCGTGCCTCAATAGCCTCGGCCTCGGCGGCGGCCGGCGCCGCCGGGCTGCGAGACGGCGTGGAACGCCGGCTCGTCCATTTTCAAGGAAAGGCGCCTCGGCGGGCGTACTGAACGGGAGCGCAGCGAGTCGGGGTGCACGGAGAGATGGCGATGCAGGCGATCGTGTTGGTGGGTGGCGAGGGTACGCGGCTGCGTCCGCTGACGTACTCCGTCCCCAAGCCTATGGTGCCCCTCCTCGGCCGCCCGTTCATGGAGCACCTGCTCCTGCGCCTGCGCGACGCCGGGATCACCGAGGTGGTGTTGCCGGCCTGCTATCTCCCCGAAGCCATCGAGCGCCACTTCGGCAGCGGCGAGAAGCTGGGGATGCGTCTGCACTACGTCATCGAGGACGAGCCGCTGGGCACCGCCGGCGCGCTGAAGAACGTCGAGCGCTTCATCACGGGACCCTTCTTCGTGTTCAACGGCGACATCCTCACCAGCCTCGATCTCGAGGCGATGATGGCGTTTCACCGCCGCCGCGGCGGGATCGGGACGCTCCACCTTATTCCGGTGGAGGATCCCACCGCGTTCGGCTGCGTGGAGCGCGACGCGGAGGGGCGCATCACGCGTTTCGTGGAGAAGCCGAAGCCCGAAGAAGTGACGACCAACTACGTCAACGCGGGGACGTACTTGTTGGAGCGCGAGGTGCTCGACCGCATTCCGGGCGGCCGAAACGTCTCGATCGAGCGGGAGACCTTCCCCCAGCTCATCGCGGGCGAGCGCGCGCTCGATGCGTATGCCACCGAGGACTACTGGATCGACATCGGCAAGCCCGAAAACTATCTCAAGGCGAACCTCGACATTCTGCGCGGCACCATGCCGCTGCGCACGGTCGGCCCCTCGCACGCCGTTTTGGTCAAGCTGCCGAGCTTCGCGGGCGCCGGCACCCACGTTGACCCCCGCGCCGATGTGGGACCCGACGTCGTGCTTGGCAGGGCCTGCCGCGTCGCCGCCGGCGCGCGCATCCGCGAGAGCGTGCTCTGGGACGGCGTGATCGTCGACGAGGGCGCATCGATCGAAGGGGCGATCATCGCCGGATCCGTGCACGTGGGCGCGGGTGCACGCGTCGAGCGCGGCGCGGTGATCGGACACGGCGAGGTCGTCGCACCCGGCAGCTCCGTCGCCGCCGGCGCTCGCATCCCGACCTCCGCCTGACTGAGGCCGCCTGGTCGGAGGGTTTCGACCGGGCTCGAGGTGGGTAAACCAACCTCGACGTCCCATTTCCTTGGGACGAGTCCAGCGACGCAACAGATCAGCCGCGTTCTCGGGCCGGGTGCCCACATCGCGCGGGCGTCTTTCGTCGTCGCCGGATGAAGTGAGAGAGGATTTGGACCGTACGATGGCCACTGACGCGCTCGGCGAGTTGCTCGCCAGTCTTCGGCTCACGACGCGCAGATCCGAGGTCCCGCCAACGCTGTTCCTCGGGTCGTACCCGCCGCGCGAGTGCGGCATCGCGACGTTCACGCGTGACGTCGTCACCGCGTTGGAGCGGACCTCGGGGGTTCGCGGCGACGTGATCGCACTCGAGCAGCCGGGCATGGCCCTGGATTATGGCAGCGAGGTCGTGGGGCGGCTCTGCGACCGCGACCCGGCCTCCTACCGGGCGTTCGCGCGGCTGGTCAACGAGCATCCAGCCCGCCTGCTCAACATTCAGCACGAGTATGGCCTCTTCGGCGGCCCCGACGGCGAGATGCTGCTGGAGGCGCTTGCCATGGTGCGCAAGCCGATCGCTCTCACGCTCCACACCGTGCTGCCCAACCCGTCCGAGCACCATCGGCAGGTCACCCGCGAGCTCTGCCGGTTGGCCTCAGCGGTCGTCGTCCTCTCGCGCACCGGCAAGCGCATCCTCGAGGATCTCTACGGACTCGATCCGCGCAAGGTATCCGTGATCCACCACGGCGTTCCCGACGTGCCCTTCGCGCCGACCGACGCCTTCAAGCCGGCATTGGGCTACGGCGGCCGACTGGTCGTCTCCACGTTCGGTCTGATCTCGCGCGGCAAGGGCCTGGAGTATGCGATCGACGCGCTGCCCGAGATCGTCGAACGCCACCCGGAGGTGCTCTACCTCATCATCGGCGAGACCCACCCGGTGGTACGCCGCCAGGAAGGCGAGTCGTACCGGGAGATGCTCGCGGAGCGGATCGCCGCTCTGGGCATGCAGGACAACGTCGCGTTCGTGAACCGCTACGTCACGCAGGAGCAATTGATCGCCTACCTTCGCGCCACCGACGTCTACCTCACGCCTTACCTCAATCCCGCGCAGATCGTGAGCGGGACACTGGCCTACGCCATGGGTCTGGGCAAGGCGATCGTCTCGACGCCGTACCTCTACGCCGAGGAGCTGCTCGCGAACCGGCGCGGCAGCTTGGCGGCCTTCCGCGACTCCGGCTCGATCGCGCGAAAGGTCAACCGGCTGCTCGACGATCCGGCGCTGCGCCGGTGCATCGAGCGGCGCGCGTACCGCTTCGGCCGCCAGATGACCTGGCCGAACGTGGCACACGATTACGGCAGGCTCTTCGCATCGCTGGTGGAGCAGACGCAGCCCGCGCTCGCCGCAGCCGGTTCACCGGCGAGCGGCCTCGGCCGGGCGACGGCGCCGGTCGTGCCCGGACGCATGGTACCGGTGCGGGTGGGCGAACGGGAGCGACGGGTGTTCCCTTGATGGGCGCTCGAACGGGCGAGTCGCCGCGCCTCGACCACCTGCTGAACCTGACCGACGACTGCGGAGTCATCCAGCACGCCACGTACGACGTGCCCCACCTCGAGACGGGCTACTGCGTCGACGACGTGGCACGGGCCTTCATCGTGGGCGTGCGCCTGGGCGTGGCGAAGATCGCCGTGCGCTCGCTCTCGTTTCTCCAGCACGCCCAACTCGGCGACGGACGCTTCCACAACTTCATGGCCTACGACCGCCGGTGGCTCGACGAGGTGGGTAGCGAGGATGCTTTCGGCCGAGCGGTGTGGGCGTTGGGTTGGGGACGTGCCGCGGCCCCCGAGCCGGGATGGCGCTCGCTCAGCGGGACGCTCTTCGAGCGGGCGCTGCCGAACGTGGAGTCCCTGATGCATCTCCGCGCCAAAGCCTATGCGGGGCTGGGGCTGGCCAAGGCCCTCTCCGCCGAGCCGGGCGATGGTCACGCGCGCCGCGCCCTCGCCGCGGTAGTCGGCAGCCTCGTCGAGGCGCGCAAGCGCGCGGGCGACGACGAGTGGCGGTGGTTCGAGCCCATGATGACGTATGCCAACGCGCGCCTGCCCGAGGCCCTGCTCCGCGGGGGTGCCGCGCTGGGCGATCAGGCCGCCGTGGCCGTGGGACGTGAAACCTTGGCGTTCCTCGAAGAGGTCACCATACGCGAGGGCATGTTCGTGCCGATCGGCAATCGCGGATGGTATCGCCGCGGAGGAGAGCGCGCCCTCTACGCGCAGCAGCCCATCGAGGCGGCCGCGATGGTGGAGGCGGAGCTGGCCGCGTACGAGCTGACCAAGGACGAGCGGCACCTGCGCGCGGCGGGGATCGCCTTCGACTGGTTCTTCGGGCACAACGCGCATGGCGCCGTGATGGTGCGGGGGGGCGGATGCCGCGACGGGTTGGAGCCCGAGTGCGTCAGCGCGAACATGGGAGCGGAGTCGACGCTCGAGTATCTGATGGCGGCGACCTCGATGTCGGTGGACGTTCCGCGAACGGAGCGAGGGGTGCGCCGCTAGGCGAGCGAAGCGCGGGGACGTGGTCCCTGGGTTGACTCGTCGCACGCTCTTGCTCACGCTCTGTGCCCTATCGGCATGCGCTCCGCCCGAGAGCCGGCGGTTCCACGTGGTCGTGGACGCCTCCGGCACGGAGCTGGGCCCGGAACGCGAGCCGACCTTCGCGGTGATTCCGTCGTTTCCGTCGCGCCCCGTGTTCGTCATCGGCGACACCGTGGTCGCCGACGCCTGCCCATTCGACGGCTGCCGGCTCTCCCTCGTCCCCGCGGGACGCGTGCGCTTCCGGTGCCCGTGCTGCGGCAGCGAGTTCGAGCGTGACGGCTCGCTCGTGAAGGGGCCGGCCACGCGCGGGCTCTATCAGTACCAGACGCGCGTGGTCGACGGCGTCATCCACATTCCGGACACCTCGTTCCGGAGCATCCACGTACCCACACCGAAGGCGACGGCTTGATGGCGACAGTCCTGGAATCGCTCAACGACGTCCAGCGCGAGGCGGTCCTCGCGACGGAGGGGGCGTGCCTCATCTTCGCCGGCGCCGGCTCGGGCAAGACGCGCGTGCTCACGCACCGCATCGGCCATCTGGTCGACGACCTCGATGTTCCGCCGCATCGCATCCTGGCCGTCACCTTCACGAACAAGGCGGCGGGCGAGATGAAGGAGCGCCTGGCGCGCATGATCGGCGAGCGCGTCCGCGACCTGTGGGTGGGAACGTTCCACGCCGTATGCGTGCGCATGTTGCGGCGAGACGGGCAACGGATCGGCGTCGGCTCGAACTTCGTCATCGCCGACGAGAGCGACCAGCGCGCGATCGTGCGGGACGCGCTGCACGAGCTCGACTTCGACGAGCGCGCGTTGACGCCGGGTGCTTGTCTGGCCGAGATCTCGCGCGCGAAGAACCGCTTGATCTCGGTGGAGCGCTACGCGGAGACGTCCACGTCGTTCCACGGGGAGCGGCTGGCCGCGGTGTACCGCGCCTACCAGAAGATCCTCCGGCGCAACAACGCCCTCGACTTCGACGATCTCATCGGTTCCACGATCGAGCTGCTGGGGAGCGATGCCGAGGTGCTGGCGCGCTATCAGGAGCGCTTCCGTTACGTGCTGGTCGACGAGTACCAGGACGTCAACCACGCGCAGTACCGCTTGGTCGAGCTGTTGGGCGGCGGCCACAAGAACGTGACGGTGGTCGGCGACGACGACCAGTCGATCTACTCTTGGCGCGGCAGCGACTTCCAGCTCATCCTGCGCTTCGAGCACGACTTCCCCGGCGCGCGGATCTTCAAGCTCGAGCAGAACTACCGCTCCACCGGCGCGATCCTCACGGCCGCCAACGAGCTGGTGGCCAACAACCGCACGCGTCACCCCAAGCGCCTCTTCACCCGCCGCGACGGGGGCGCGCCCGTGGTCTGCTACGCGGCGGAGAGCGAGCGCGACGAGGCGCGCTACGTCTGCGAGCAGATTCGCCGCGCCGTCTCCGAGGAGGGGCGCTCGTTTCGAGAGACGCTGGTGCTCTACCGCACCAACGCGCAGTCCCGCGTCTTGGAGGAGGCCTTCCTCGCCGACGGCATGCCGTACCGCGTGGTGGGCGGCGTCGGCTTCTACGACCGTCAGGAGGTCAAGGACGCCATGTCCTACCTCCGCTTCATCGCCAATCCCAACGACGCGGTTGCGTTCAAGCGCATCGTGAACGTGCCGCGGCGCGGCATCGGCCAGACCACCGTCGCCCAGGTGATCGCGGCGGCGGTCGAGGGGGGGCGTCCCATCGGCGAGGCGCTCGAGGACGAGTCGTTCCTTCAGGGGGCGGCGGCCCGCAAGGCCAAAGAGCTGACGCGCTTTGCCGCGCTGATCGCCGATCTTCGCGCTCACGTGGACGGGCGCTCGGTGACCGAGCTGCTGATCGCGACGCTCGAGGAGAGCGGCTACCTGCGCGAGCTCCACGGCGAGCAGACCGCCGAGGCGCGCGGCCGCATCGAGAACTTGGAGGAGCTGGTCTCCGTGGCGCGCGAGTTCGAGGAGACCAACCGCGGAGCCACGCTCGACGACTTCTTGACCAACATCGCGCTGATCACCGATCTGGACCGCATGGCGGACGAAAACGACCGCGTGACGCTGATGACCCTCCATGCGGCGAAGGGCCTGGAGTTCCCCATCGTCTTCCTGACCGGCCTCGAGGAGGGGATCTTTCCGCACAACCGCGCGCTCGCGGAGCAGCAGGAGTGCGAGGAGGAGCGCCGGTTGGCCTACGTGGGCGTCACGCGGGCGATGGAGCGCCTGACGCTCTCCCATGCGCAGCGGCGCACCGTCTTCGGCAACACGTATGCCTATCCGCCCTCGCGCTTCCTGGCCGAGATGCCCTCCGTGGTTCACCTGGGCGGCACGTCCTATCCCGCGCTCGGCGGGGGAACGGTGCCCCGCCCGCAAGGCGGGCGCTGGCGCGACGTGGCGATGGCCGAGCCCCGCTCCACCGCGGAGCTGCTCTCGGTGGCGCGCGGCGATCGCGTGCGCCACCCCAAGTGGGGCGAGGGAACCGTGCGCAGCCTGTCAGGGGCGGGAGGGGACGCGCTGGTGACGGTCGACTTTCCGAGCGTGGGGAGCAAGATGCTGATGCTGAAGTACGCGCCGCTGGAGAAGGTGGAGTCGTGACGATGCGCGTGGCGATCGCGGGGTTGCACGGACGCTTGGGGGCGGCCCTCGCCGCCGGCGTGCGCGCCGCCGAGGACATGGAGCTGCTGGGAGGGCTGGTGCGAAAGCCCGCGGCGCCGGGCGAGTACGCCGGGATCGCTGACATGCTGCAAGGCCTGCGCCCCGACGTGCTGCTCGACTGCACGCGCCACCCGGATACGGTGGAGATCGCCCGCGCCGCGCTTGCCACGGGTACGCCCCTGGTCATCGGCGCCACCGGTTGGGGCGAGGACGAGCAGCGCGAGCTCGCCGCCGCGGCGGAGGCGGCCGGAGTCGGCGTGATCCTGGCGCCGAACTTCTCGGTCGGCGCGGTCCTGGTGATGCACTTCGCCCGCCAGGCCGCCCGCTGGTTCGCCAAGGCGGAGATCATCGAGCTGCACCACGAAGGCAAACGCGACGCCCCCTCCGGGACCGCGAAGCTGACCGCCGCCCGCATCGAGGGCGTGAGCGGCAATCCGGTGCCGATCCATTCAGTGCGTCTCCCCGGCCTGGTGGCCCACCAGGAAGTCCTCTTCGGCGGCACCGGCGAGGTCCTGACCCTCCGCCACGACTCCCTCGGGCGCGAGTCGTTCGTGGCGGGGGCCCTGCTGGCGCTCCGGAAGGTGCGGGGGCTGCGCGGGTTGACCGTCGGTCTCGAGTCCCTACTGGAGCTCTAGGCGAAACTCTTTCGGTGAGGTCTGTGTTTACGGGTGGCGCAGCGTTGAATTTTTCGGTATGATGGCGGTCATGCGCCCGGCGGGAGGGGAGTCCGCAAGGACGCCCTTGGAGCGGCGCCAAAACCGGAGCAGTCAGTGAGGACCGAGTGAGAGCCATGAAGGTAGCCGTCGTCGGCGCCACGGGGGCCGTGGGCGAGACGATTCTGCGCGTGCTCGAGGAGCGCGCCTTCCCCGTGTCCGGCCTGGGGGCGTTTGCCAGCCGCCAGCGCGCCGCCGCCGCGCGTTTCCGCGGCGAGGCGCTCGACGCGCAGGCCACGGCGTTCGAGGCGCTGGCGGCCTACGATGTCGTCCTCTTCGCGGGGGGCGACGATGCCAGCAAAGATCTCGCCCGCGCCCTCGCCGAGGCGGGAAAGCTCGTGGCGGACAATTCGTCCACCTATCGCATGGCCGCCGGCGTTCCGCTCGTGGTCCCGGACGTCAATCCGCACGCCCTTGGCACCGCGCGCCTCGCCCCGGTGGCGAACTGCTCCACCATCCAGCTCGTGCTCGCCCTCAAGCCCGTGCGCGACGCCGCCGGCCTGCGCAGCGTGCGGGTGGCGACCTACCAGAGCGTGAGCGGGGCGGGGCGCCCCGCGCTCGAGCGCCTGGAGTCCGAGGAGCGCGCGCTCTTCGGCGGCGAGGAGCTCTCGGCCGCCGGCTCTCCGTTTCCCGGCGCCATCGCGCGTAACGTCATCCCGCAGATCGGCTCGTTCGACGAAGCCGGCGCTTGCACCGAGGAGCAGAAGATCCTCGAGGAGACCCGCAAGATCCTCGAGCTGCCCGACCTGCACGTGGCGGCGACGACGGTGCGCGTGCCGGTGCGCTTCGCCCACAGCGAAGCCGTCTTCGTGGAGACCGAGCGGGAGACGAGCGCCGGCGAGCTCGCCGAGGCGATCGCGGCGCAGCCCGGCGTGCGGCTGGTGCGCGAGGGCATCGTCACGCCGCGAGACGTCGAGGGCCAAGAGACCGTGTACGTGGCGCGGCTGCGCGCCGAGGCGGGGAGCCGGCGCCACTTCCAGATGTGGGTGGTGGGCGACAACCTGCGCGTGGGTGCGGCCACCACGGCCGTGCGCCTGGCGGAGCTGATGGTCGCCGCGCATCGCGCGGAGAGCGCGGCATGACCTTCGATCCGACACCCGCGAGCGATGCGCCCGTGCGCATCATCGTGCAAAAGTTCGGCGGCACGTCCGTGGCCAAGGAGGATCTCCGCGAGGTGGCAGCCTCGCGCGTCCTCGAGGCGCGCGCCCGCGGCTTCTGCCCCGTGGTAGTCGTGAGCGCCATGGGGCGCGACGGCGACCCATACGCCACGGACACGCTGCTCTCGCTGCTGGGGCCGGCGAAGGCCTCACCCAATCGCGACCTGATCGCGGCCGTCGGCGAGATGATCTCGGCGGCGGTCTTCGCGGAGCTGCTGGTCAGGTGGGGCGCGAAGGCGCAGGCGCTCTCGGGCGGTCAAGCCGGGATCCTGGTCGACGACCGCTGGGGCGACGCCCAGATCCTCGACGTGCGCCCCGAGCGCGTCCTCCAGCTGGTGCAGGAGGGCGTGATTCCCGTGGTGGCCGGCTTCCAGGGCCTCACCCCCGACGGGGCGGTGGCCACGCTGGGGCGCGGCGGGAGCGATCTCTCGGCGGTGGTGTTGGGCAGCGCCTTGCGGGCCGAGGGCGTGGAGATCTTCACCGACGTCAGCGGCGTGATGTCGGCCGATCCGCGGCGCGTGGTCGGCGTCCATGCCGTGGAGCGCATCACGTACGAGGAGATGACCGAGCTGGCCGCCCACGGGGCGAAGGTGATGCACCACAAGGCGGCCTCGTGGGCGATGCAGACCAAGATGCCGTACTCGGTGAAGGGCCTGCGCACCAACCAAGGCACGCTGGTCGACGACTCGGTGGCGATCGATCGCGAGCGGCCGGTGACGGGGATCGCCGCGATCCACGATCTGGCGTTCGTGCACATCCTGCTGGGCGACATCGAGAGCCGTCAGCAGCTCCAGGCGCTGGTGCTCGAAGTCTTCGGGCGGCTGGCCAAGCGCGGCATCTCGATCGACCTAATCAACGTCAACCGCGCCGGCGTCTTCTTCGCCGTCGAGAACCCCAATCTCGAGGTCGTGCGGGAGGAGCTGCGCGAGTTGAACATGGCGGTGCGGGTGCGCCAGAACTGCGCCAAGCTCTCGATCGTCGGCGCGGGGATGCGCGGCACGCCGGGCGTCATGTACCGCGTGGTGCAGGCGCTCGAGGGATCCGGCGTCGAGATCATCCATTCCACGGACTCGAACATCACGATCTCCCTCCTCGTGCGCGAGGAGGAGGCCGCCAGCGCCGAGCAGGCGATCCACGACTACTTTCACTTGGAGAGCGAACCTCAATGAACGCACGGTTGATGACCGCGATGGTGACGCCCTTCGCTTCGGGCGGGAGCATCGATCTCGACGAGGCGCGGCGCATCGCCCGCTACTTGGTGGCACGCGGCAACGACGGCATCGTCGTCGCCGGCTCCACGGGCGAGGGGCCCACGCTGACGGACGACGAGCGGCTCGCGCTGTTCCGGGCGGTCAAGGAGGCCGTTCCCCAGGCCACGGTGGTCGCGGCGACGGGCGACAACAACACCGCGCACTCCATCGAGCTCACGCGCGCGGCGGAGGCTACCGGAGTGGACGCCGTGATGGCCACGGTCCCGGCGTACAACAAGCCGACGCAGGAAGGGATGATCGACCACTTCTTGGCGATCGCCCGCGTCACCGATCTGCCCGTGCTGATCTACAACATTCCGGGGCGCACGGGGACCAACTTGCTTCCCGCCACCTTCGCGGCGCTCTGCGAGCGCGCGCCCAACGTGGCCGGCATCAAGGAGTCGACGGGCGACTTCAACCAGTTCAACCACCTGGTGACCTCCGTGCCGGAGCGAGTGCGCATCTACTGCGGCGACGACTACTGCTTCTTGCCGGCGCTGGCCATCGGCGCCTACGGTTGCATCAGCGTCGCGGGTCACCTCTGCGCGAGCGAGCTGCGGGCGATGATCGAGGCCTACCTCTCGGGAGACGTTGCGCGTGCCGCCTCCATCCATCGGTCACTCGTCCCGCTCTTCGACGCCCTGTTCACGGTGAGCAATCCGATCCCCGTGAAGTGGGCGATGGGCGAGCTGGGATTCCGAGTGGGTGAGTGCCGGCCGCCGCTCTCCGCGCTGCCGAGCGCCGCCGCGCAGCGGCTGGCGCCGCTGCTGGCCCCGTATCAGCTCTCGACCGCCACACACTAGGAGCGTGCGATCCGTCGAGATCCTGGGCTGCCGCGTCGACGACGTCGACGTCGCGGCAGCGGTCGCGCGCTTGCTGGAGTACGCTCGTGGCTCGCAGCCGCGGCTGGTGGTGACGGTCGGAACGGAGATGATCGTGCATGCGTTGCGCGATCCCGAGTATCGTCGCGTGCTCAACGGCGCCGATCTCTGCGTGCCCGACACGATCGGGGTGGTCTATGCCTCGCGCCTCTCCGGCTCGCCGCTGGGCGGCCGGGTGGCCGGGATCGAGCTGCTGGAGCGTCTCTGCGCAGGCGCCGCTGCCGAAGGGCTGCCGGTCTACCTGCTAGGCGCGGCGCCGGGTGTGGCGCAAGCCGCGGGTGCTGAGCTTGCGGCGCGCCATCCGGGGCTGAGGATCGCCGGCGCCCGTGACGGCTACTTCGGCGACGAGCAAGCGCAGCAGGTGGCCGAGGGAATTCGGGCGAGCGGGGCGCGAATCGTCTTCGCGGCGCTGGGCTTTCCCAAGCAGGAGCGCTTCTTGGCCGCGTGGCTCGGGGCAACCGGCGCAGGCGTCGGCATGGGGGTCGGCGGAAGCTTCGACGTGATCGCCGGCCGGCTGCCGCGCGCCCCGGAGGTGTTTCGCCGCCTGGGCTTGGAGTGGCTCTACCGGCTCATGCGCGAGCCGCGCCGCTGGCGGCGTCAGCTCGCGTTGCCGCTCTTCGCGTGGCTGGTCGTGATGGATCGCCTCGCCGCTGGGAAAGGACATCGCTCGACGTGAAGGCCATGGTGCTCGCAGGAGGCAAGTCGACTCGCCTCTATCCGCTCACGCTCGCGACGCCCAAGCCGCTGGTGCCCATCGCGGGCGAGGCCAACGTCGCGCACGTCCTGCGCTACCTGCGCTCCTACGGCATCACCGAGGTGGCGATCAACGTGCACTACCATGCCGCACAGGTGGTCGAGTACTTCGGCGACGGCTCGGCGTTCGGCGTGCGCCTCACCTATCTGCACGAGAAGGAGCTCTTGGGCAGCGCGGGAGCGGTGGAGCAGATGGGTGCCTTCTTCGACGAGGGGACGTTCGTCGTCGTGGGCTGCGACGACTTGACGGATCTGCGCCTCGACCAGCTGGTGGACGTTCACCGCGCTCGGGAGGCGGTGGCGACCATCGCGCTGGTCCATGCCAACGACGTGACGCAGTACGGCGTGGTCTGCCTGGACGAGGACGGACGGATCCGCGAGTTTCAGGAGAAGCCGGCCAAGGGCGAGGAGCGCTCGCATCTCGTCAACACCGGCATCTACGTCTTCGAACCGGGAATCTTCCGGCACATCCCCGCCGGCGTCTTCGTGGACTTCGGCAAGGACGTCTTTCCGGCGCTCTTGCGGGCGGGCGCGCCGTTCTACGGCCACCGCAGCGAGCACTACTGGTGCGACATCGGGACGCCGGGCGAGTACCGGCGCGCCACGCGCGACGTGCTCGGCGGCACGCTGCGCCTGCCGGGGCTGCGCGCGCTGGGCATCCACGAGAGCGCGGTCGTCGACCCCAGCGCCACGTTCGAAGGTGACGTGCTGGTCGGCCCGCGCACGCGCATCGGCGCCGGCGCGCACATCGCGGGCCCCACGGTGATCGGGAGCGACTGCGTCATCGGCGCGGGCGCCCGCCTGCGCGCGTGCATCCTGTGGAATCGGGTCCACGTCGGTGAGCGCGCCGCGCTCCACGACGTCATTCTCGGCCACGGGGAAGAGGTCGCGGCGGAGTCCTCCGTCGCGGGAGAGGTCTTGGCACCGGGCGGGTGACGCGGGGCGCGCGGCGGCCCGGCGTGCCCGTTTGAACCCCGGGGGGCAGTGGAAGAACGGAAGAGGAGCGCTCTCTCGCGGTCTTTGCAGACGTACGCTCGTTTTCATGAAGGGCAGTCGCAAACGTTGACGCAAGGTCCACGCATCTACAACCTCTTTCCCACGCTGGTTGGTCCCGTTGCCGAGTGGACGGGACACCTCGGGCGGATCGCCGGGATGGGCTTCACGTGGGTCTACGTCAACCCGTTCCACGAGACGGGCCGCTCGGGCAGCCTCTACGCCGTCAAGGACTACTTCCGGCTCAACCCGCTGCTGGCCGCCGGCGACCGGCGAGGCGCGGACGAGATCCTGGCCGATTTCACGCGTTCCGCGCGGCAGCATGGCCTCGACGTGATGATGGATCTCGTGATCAACCACACGGCGACGGACGCGCCGCTGGTGAAGCAGCACCCGAGCTGGTACCGGCACGAGGCCGACGGAAGCCTGCGCTCGCCGCGCGCGGTGGATCCCGACGACCCGAGCAAGGTGACCGTGTGGGGCGACCTGGCGGAGCTCGACTATTCGGAGCGGCCGGAGCGCGCGGAGATGATGGCGTTCGCGTGCAAGGTGGTGCATCATTACGCGAGGCTGGGCTTTCGCGGCTTCCGCTGCGACGCCGCGTACCAGATCCCGGGGCGCGTCTGGGAGGAGGTCATCGCCGCGGCTCGCGGCGTTCGTCCGGAGACGGTCTTCGTCGCCGAGACGCTCGGATGCACGCCGGACCAGGTGGAGCAGCTGGCCGTCGCGGGCTTCGACTACCTGTTCAACAGCTCCAAGTGGTGGGATTTCCGTGCCCCGTGGCTGCTGGAACAGTACGAGGCCTTCCGCCGCATCGCGCCGTCGATCGGCTTCCCGGAGAGTCACGACACGGAGCGCTTGGTTTGCGACCTCGCGGCGCAAGGGATCACCGATGCCGTTGCCGTCGAGCGTGCCTATCGGCTGCGCTACCTCTTCGCCGCCTTCTTCTCGACGGGCGTGATGATGCCCATGGGCTACGAGTACGGCTTTCGGCGCAAGCTCGACGTCGTCGCCACGCGGCCGGCGGACTGGGAGGGGCCGCAGTTCGATCTCACCGCGTTCATCACCGAGGTCAACGCGCTCAAGGCACGCGTTCCGGTGCTCAACGAGGAGGGACCGCAACGGCGCGTCGGCGCCAGCGACGGCGGCGTCGTGGCGCTGCTGCGCGAAGGCGAAGACGGCGCGGCCTCCGTGCTGGGGGTGTTGAACGCCGATCCGGTCGAGCGTGGCGAGGTCGGCGCGGGCGAGCTGGCCCGCGCGATCCGGCGGCGCCCGGTGGAGCTGTTCTCGACGGACGGCGCCGCCTCCGCCGCGCCGCTCTCGATGCGGGTCCTCGGCGAGGCTTCCCGAAGCGAGGGCCCGGTCACCCGTGCTCCCTCGTCGCGATCGACCCTGCGGGACGCGGAGAAGGTGGCCTGTGGACGCTGAGCTCGCGCGAATCGTCGCCGGGGATTGCCGGGATCCGTTCACGGTCCTGGGTATGCACGCCGCCGACGGCCGCCTGGTGGTCCGCACGTTCCAGCCGCGGGCGTCGCGCGTCGAGGTGATCGACGCGGCTTCCGGCTCCGCGGCCGCCAAGCTCGAGCGCGTCCACGAGTCGGGGCTCTTCGTGGGAGCCATCGCCGGACGCGAGCGGCCATTTCCCTATCGCCTCTCGATCGACTCGGGGGGGCGACGCCGCGAGATCGACGACGCGTACCGCTTCGGTCGCGTGCTCGGCGAGCTCGACATCTATCTCCTGGCCGAGGGGACCGATCTGCGAGCCTACGAGAAGCTCGGGGCCCATGTGCGGACGATGGAGGGGGTCGAAGGCACGAGCTTCGCCGTGTGGGCACCCAACGCGCGCCGGGTCAGCGTGGTCGGCGACTTCAACCATTGGGACGGGCGCGTGCACCCCATGCGCTTCCTGCACGAGAGCGGCATCTGGGAGATCTTCGTCCCGGGGGTGGGCGCGGGGGAGCGCTACAAGTTCGAGATCAAGGCGAGCACCGGCGTCGTGCTCCCGCTCAAGGCCGATCCGTATGCGATGCGCTGCGAGTCCCCGCCCGACACGGCATCGATCGTCATGGGGGAGGAACGGTACCAGTGGGGAGACGGCGCCTGGATCGAGGCGCGCGGCCGCGTCGATCTGCGCGCCGCGCCGATGGCCGTCTACGAGGTCCATCTGGGCTCGTGGAAGCGTCATGCGGAGGGAAACCGCTACTACACCTACGGCGAGCTGGCCGACGACCTGATCCCGTACGTGAAGGCGATGGGCTTCACGCACGTGGAGCTGATGCCGGTCGCCGAGCACCCGTTCGACGGATCGTGGGGGTATCAGCCCATCGGGCTCTTCGCGCCGACGAGCCGCTTCGGAACTCCCGACGAGTTCCGCGCCTTCGTCGAGCGCGCGCACGCCGCGGGCATCGGGGTCCTGATCGATTGGGTGCCCGGCCATTTTCCGTCGGATCAGCACGGGCTGGGCTTCTTCGACGGCACGCATCTCTACGAGCATGCCGATCCCAGGCAGGGCGTGCAGCCCGACTGGAACACGCTCGTGTACAATTTCGACCGTCGCGAAGTCGCGAACTATCTCGCGAGCAACGCGCTGTTCTGGCTGCGCAGCTACCACGCCGACGGCCTGCGGGTCGACGCCGTGGCCTCGATGCTCTACCTGGACTACAGCCGCAAGCCCGGCGAGTGGGTGCCCAACGTCTACGGAGGCAACGAGAACCTGGGCGCGATCGCGTTCCTCCGCCGCACGAACGAATTGGTCTTCGGAGAGGCCGCGGGGGTGACGACGATCGCCGAGGAGTCGACCTCGTGGCCGATGGTCACGGCGCCGACGACGACGGGGGGTCTGGGATTCGGCTTCAAGTGGAACATGGGCTGGATGCACGACACGCTGGCGTACATGCACGTCGATCCGATCTTCCGGCGCTACCATCAGGAGAACCTCACGTTCGGGCTGCTCTACGCCTTCAGCGAGAACTTCGTGCTGCCGCTCTCCCACGACGAGGTCGTGCACGGCAAAGGCTCGCTGATCGGCAAGATGCCGGGCGATCGCTGGCAACGCTTCGCGAACCTGCGGCTCTACTACGGATTCATGTACGGTCATCCCGGCAAGAAGCTGCTCTTCATGGGCGCGGAGATCGCTCAAGAGCGCGAGTGGAGCCATGACCGCGGCCTGGACTGGCACCTGCTGGACGATCCGATGCACCAGGGCGTCGCGCGCCTGGTCGCCGACCTGAACGCGCTCTACCGCGGCCGCCGCGCGCTGCACGAGCTCGACTGCGAGCCCGCCGGATTCTCGTGGATCGACTTCCGCGACCGCGACGCCGGCATCGTCTCGTTCGTGCGCCGGGCGCGCGATCCGCAGGAGCACGTGGTGGTGGTCGGCAACTTCGCCCCGGTCGTGCACCGAGGCTACCGCATCGGCGTGCCGTCGGCGGGGCGCTATCGCGAGCTGCTCAACACCGACTCGTCGCACTACGGGGGAAGCAAC
>Ga0307372_10006420_pt1 | contig 17222 bp, 20 predicted proteins | sample OX1MG_FD_202533 | JGI IMG/M metagenome (GOLD analysis project Ga0307372, IMG submission 202533) | Soil microbial communities from Risofladan, Vaasa, Finland - OX-1 | ecosystem: Environmental > Terrestrial > Soil > Coastal area > Acid sulfate soil | place: Finland: Risofladan, Vaasa | collected... | reverse complement strand
GCTCGGGAAGCCGTGTAGCCGAAGATCTGCGCCTCCTGTCCCACCGGGTCGTAGCTCGTCACGCCGTGCAGCCGCACCGGCGTCGTGCCGGCGGCGCCGCCCTTCCCACTGCCGCCCTCGACGAGAAGAAGCGCGGCGAAGAGCGCGACCACGCCGATGAGGACGGCGACCGCGACGTACCCGAGCGGCCACTTGCTCCGGCGCGCGCGCCGCGCGGCCGGGCGCCGAACCGGACGGAGGATCACTTCAGTCGCGCCTTCGATCCCCTGCGAGGCGAGGCAGGCGCGCAGCTCCTCGGCGAACGCGCGCATCGTCGGGAAGCGGCGGGCGGGATCCTTCTGCAGCGCCTTGTCGATCGCCGCCGCGAGACGCGGCGGGACGTCGGAGCGCAACTCCCGGATGTCGGGCGCCGCCTCGTTCACGTGGCGCAGCGCGACGGCGACGAAGTTGTCGCCCTCGAACGGCACGCGCCCCGTGAGCATCTCCCACAGGACGACGCCGAGCGAATAGACGTCGGTCGCCGGCGAGACGACGCCGCCGGTCGCCTGCTCTGGCGCGAGATACTCGCCCGTCCCGACGACGGTCCCGGTCTGCGTCAGGCCGCGCCCGACCTCGAGTGAGCGCGCAATGCCGAAATCGGTGACCTTGACGGTGCCGTTCTCGGTGAGGAGGACGTTCTGCGGCTTCACGTCGCGGTGCACGAGGTCGCGCTCGTGCGCGAACGCGAGGCCGTCCGCGACGGCGACCGCGAGCTCGACCGCGCGCCGCAGCGGCAGCGCGCCCGAGCGGACGATCAGCTCCTTGAGGTTCTCGCCGTCGACGAACTCGAAGACGATGTACTGGCGGCCGTGATCCTCGCCGCGGTCGATGACGGTGACGATGTTCGGGTGCGCGAGTTGCGCGACCGAGCGCGCCTCACGCCGGAACCGCTCGACGTACTCGCCGTCGTCGGCGAAGTGCTCGTGGAGGATCTTGATCGCGACGCGCCGTTCGAGCTGCGCGTCGTGGGCGCAGAAGACCGTCGACATGCCGCCGCTCCCGACGAGCGCTTCGAGCGTGTAGCGATCGGAGATCTGGTCGCCGGCGCGCGGCGCGTGCGTCACGGCGCCAGTGGTCGACCTCGGTCCAGGCACATCTCTAGAACGCACGAGTTGGCGCTCAGGCTACGCCAGGACCGCTTCGAGCGCTTCTTCCCAGGCGCCGAGGGCTTCCTCGAGCTCCGCGTCCGTGATGACGAGCGGGCAGAGAACGCGGTTGCAGTTCGAGTGGATGCCGGCCTTGAGCAGGAGCAGACCGCGCTTGGCGGCCTCCTCGGCGACTCGTGTCGCGATCGCCGGCGCCGGCTCCTTCGTCTCGCGATCCTCGACGTACTCGACGGCGAGCATCGCGCCGAGCCCGCGCACGTCGCCGATCGCGGCGTAGCGTTCCTGCCAGGAGAGCATGCGCGTGTGGATCGTCTCGCCGATCCGCTGCGCGCGCTCGACGAGCCCCTCCTCCTCGAAGATGTCGAGGACGGCGACCGCGGCCGCGAGCGCAACCGGATTGCCGACGTACGTACCGCCGACGGCGCCGTCCCAGAGGCAGTCCATGATCTCGGCCTTGCCGACGACCGCCGAGAGCGGGAGGCCACCGGCGATCGACTTTGCGAGCGTCATGAGATCCGGCTCGACGCCGTAGTGCTCGATCGCGAACATCCGGCCCGTCCGCCCGAAGCCCGTCTGCACCTCGTCGACGACGAGGAGGATCCCCTCGCGGTCGCAGATCCGGCGCAGGCCCTCCATGAACTCGCGCGGCGCGGGGATGAAGCCGCCCTCGCCCTGCACGGGCTCGACGACGATCGCGGCGACCGTCTCGGCGGCGACCTGCGTCGCGAACATCCGCTCGAGCGCGGCGAGCGCATCGGTGGTCGTGATGCCGCGGTACTCGTTCGGGAACGGGACGCGGTAGACCTCCGGCGCGAACGGCCCGAGACCCGCCTTGTACGGATGCGTCTTCGACGTGAGCGTGAGCGAGAGGAGCGTGCGGCCGTGGAAGGCTCCCTCGAAGGCGATCACGGCGGGCCGCTTCGTGTATCCGCGCGCGAACTTGATCGAGTTCTCGACGGCCTCGGTGCCGGCGTTGAAGAACGCCGCCTTCGTCGGGCCGGAGATCGGCACGACCGCCGTCAGGCGCTCGGCGTACTCGACGTAGACCTCGTACGGGACGATCGTGAAGTCGGTGTGGAAGAAGCGCGCGGCCTGCTCCTGCACCGCCGCGACAACGCGTGGGTGCGCGTGCCCGACGTTGAGGCAGCCGACGCCGCCGGTGAAGTCGACGAACGTGTTGCCGTCGACGTCGGTGACGAGCGCGCCGTGCCCTTCGGCGGCGAAGACGGGGAGATAGAGGCCGAGCGGGTCTGCGACGACCCGTTCCTTGCGCTCGGCGAGCTCGCGGGAGCGAGGGCCGGGAACATCGGTGCGGAGCTCGATGGAGCGTGTCACGGCCATGTCCTCACATTAGCTCGCGCGCACGACGGGGAAACCCGTAACAATCGCGGGAATGGTGCTCTCGGACGCGACGATCGCCCGCTACCTCGCCGAGGGGAAGATCGAGATCGACCCGTACGACGACTCGCTCCTGCAGCCGTCGAGCGTCGACGTCCGCGTCGACCGGCTCTTCCGCGTCTTCCACAACAACCGCTATCCCTTCATCGACGTCAAGACCGAGCAGGCGGAGCTGACCGAGCTCGTGGAGGTGGACGACGAGCACCCGTTCGTGCTCCATCCAGGCGAGTTCGTGCTCGGCTCGACGCTCGAGCGGATTCGGCTGCCCGACGACCTCGTGGCGCGGCTCGAGGGGAAGTCGTCGCTCGGCCGGCTCGGCCTGCTCATCCACTCGACGGCCGGCTTCATCGACCCGGGCTGGGACGGCCACGTGACGCTCGAGCTGTCGAACGTCGCCAACCTCCCGATCACGATCTATCCCGGCATGAAGATCGGGCAGATCTCCTTCATGCAGATGACGGAGCCCGCGGCGACGCCGTACGGCGCGGCCGCGATCGGCTCGAAGTACAAGGGCCAGCGCGGGCCCACGGCGAGCAAGTACTGGAAGAACTTCGAGTCGTGACGGTTCTCCTCACCGGTGGCACCGGCTTCATCGGCCCACACGTGGCCCATGCGCTGCGCGCGCGAGACGAGCACGTGCGCGCGCTCGTGCGCAACCCGTCACGCGCGACGCGGCTCACCGCGTGGGGCGTCGAGCTCGCGACCGGCGACGTCACCGACCCGGCCTCGCTCCGCGCGGCGTGCGAGGGCGTGGACACGGTCGTCCACCTCGTCGCGATCATCAAAGGCTCGCAGGCGGACTTCGAGCGCGTGATGACGCAGGGCACGCGCGACCTCGTCGCGGCCGCGCAGGACGCCGGCGTCCGCCGCTTCGTCCTCGCGAGCGCGCTCGGCCTCGACGAGACGACGAAGGACGCGGTGCCGTATTTCGCGGCGAAGTGGGAGATGGAGCGCGCAGTGAAGGAGTCGGGACTCGACCACGTGATCTTCCGGCCGAGCTTCGTCTTCGGGCGCGACGGCGGCGTCCTGCCGACGTTCGTCCGCCTCGCCCGCTTCGCGCCGGTCACGCCGATCGTCGGGCCGGGCACGCAGAAGCTCCAGCCGATCTGGGTCGAGGACCTCGCGGAGTACTACGCGCGCGCGGTCGCCGAGCCGGTCTCCGGGACGTTCGAGCTGGGCGGGCCGGACGCGGTGACGTGGAACGAGTTCTGGGAGCGGCTGAAGCGGACGCTCGGCGTGCGGCGGCCGTCGATCCACATGCCGTTCGGCGTGATGCGCGTGCAGGCAGCGCTGACGGAACGCCTGCCGGGCGCGCCGGTGACGCGCGACCAGCTCACGATGCTCGCGCTCGGGGACAACGTCGTGCATGACGCGAGCGCGGTCGAGACGTTCCAGCTCCCGCTCGTCCCGCTCGACGAGCAGCTCCGCCGCGCCGCGTGACGCTCTCGCCGGGAAGTCGTGACACTCTCGGGCCGGTGGCAGCCACCTTGACGAAACTGTGACGTCGGGGCTGAGAGGAGTCGTCCTCTCCGACGAAGGCGTCGCGCTCGAGGAGGTCACGCTCGACCCGCCCGGCGAGCACGAGGTTCGCGTCCGCGTCGTCGCGAACGGCCTCTGCCACACCGACCTCCACGTGATCGAGACGGACGGCTGGGGGATGAAGCTCCCGGTCTTGCTCGGACACGAAGGCACCGGCGTCGTCGAGGAGCTCGGGCCCGGCGTGACGACGGTCGCGGAGGGCGATCGCGTCGTCATCGCATGGCGTTCGCCGTGCCGTGACTCGTGCCCGGCGTGCCGACGCGGCGACCGGCGGCGCTGCTCGAACAACCTGCGGGCGCGGCGCCGCTCGCACCGCGCCTCCGACGGCACGCTCCTCACGCCGGTGCTCCGCTGCGGGACGCTCTCCGACGCGGTCGTCGTGCACGAGGCGTGCGCGGTGAAGGTGCCCGAGGAGCTGCCGCTCGAGCAGGCGTGTCTTCTCGCGTGCGGCTTCTCGACCGGAGCCGGCGCGGCGCTCTGGACATCTCCGGTGCGCGAGGGAGCGTCCGTCGCGGTGATCGGCTGCGGCGGCGTCGGACTGGCCGTCGTGCAGGGCGCGAAGCTCGCCGGCGCGGCGCGGATCGTCGCGATCGACGTCGCGCGGGAGAAGCTCGCGACCGCGCGCGTGCTCGGCGCCACCGACGTCGTCGACGCCTCCGTCCTCGATGCGGTGGACACGGTGCGCGAGCTGACCGGCGGGGTCGACTTCGCCTTCTCCGCGGTCGGCGCCGCGTCGGCGATGGAGCAGGCGGTGCGGATGTGCGGCTACGCCGGCACTGCGACCCTCGTCGGCCTCCCGCTGCCGGGCGCGAAGCTCGAGCTCGACCTCGAGAAGGACGTGTTCGACCCGAAGATCACGCTCGCGGTCACGCACGGCGGCGACACGATCCCGCAGGAGGACTTCCCGTTCCTCGCGCAGGCGGCGCTCGACGGAAAGCTCGACCTCGCCCGCTTCGTGACGAGCACGATCTCGCTCGACGAAGTGCCGGAACGCCTGCCGCGCATCGGGCAGGACGGCGAGATCAGGACCGTCGCGCTGCTCTAGCTCGTCGCCGCGAGGATCGCTTCGACCGTCTCCTCGGGCGTCTGCTCCGTCGTTTCCAGCCACCGACCGATTCGCGGCGTCTCAGTGACGAAATCGGCGTAGTGACGGTCGATCGTCCAACCGTCGGTGTAGCCCTTGTCCTCGCGCCCCTCCTCGCGCGCGGCGACCGCAGCCATGGACGGCGCGAGCACGACGACGTGGCGCGGACGGCTGTGGATCATCGCCTCGACTTCCTCGAGGAACGGTCCGATCACGACGTCCTCGAGCGCAACCGTGAAACCGGCGTCGACGTAGGAGTCGGCGGCAGCCGCCGCAAGTGCGTAGCGCAGTCGCAGCTGCTCGAGCGCCTCCGGTGACGGATCGGGCGTCATCTCCACGCGGCCGCTGACGACGTTCCTCCGGAAGAAGTCGCCTTCGAGATAGACGCCGCGTTCGAAACGTGACGCGAGCAGCCGCGCGACGGTCGACTTGCCGGCCGCCATCGGCCCGGTGATCAGGTAGACGGCCGGCGGCTGCTCCACTCGCGAGCTAGCCGAGACCTTGACGCTTCGGCAGGTCGACTTCGGGATTCACGAGGTGACCGTCGCGCTCGACGTAACCGCCCTTGCCGCCGACGACGAAAACGATCGCGTCCTCGTCGCCCGCGTTCGAGATCCGCCGCGGCGTGGTCGAGGCCGCATGGAAGAGCCCGCCTTCGCCGACCTCGCGCGACTCGCCGTCGACGTCGACTCGGATCCGTCCCTTATGGACGAAGTAGAGCTCGTCCTGCGTGTCGTGGTAGTGCTCGGGTCCCTCGTAATGCGGCGGATAGACGATCGCGTTGACGCCGAACGCCTCGATGCCGAGCGCGGCGCGGATCTTGCGGAAGCCGTAGCCGTCGCCGAGCTCGTCGAGGGATCCGAATGCGTAGCTCACTCGGAGCATTCTTTCGCAGTCGGGGCGAGCGGGAGCCGGGCAAGGAGCTCCGCGAGCTGCTCGCGCTCCTTCGGCGCCAGCACCGCGCCGAACAGCTCGTCGACGTCGGCGTGATGCGAGCACCGCGCCTCCGTGATCTTGCGAAGCCCCTCGTCGGTCAACACCGCATAGCTCACGCGCGCGTCGCTCGGGCACGACTTCTTCGCGACGAACCCGCAGCGCTCGAGGCCGTCGAGGAGCCGCGTGATTCCCGACGCGGTGAGCAACACCTGGCGCGCGATGTCGACGCGGCGCATCGTGTGGTCGGGCGCGTGGTAGAGCTGGATGAGGACGTCGAAGTCGCTCATCGTCAGCCCGTGCTCGGCCTCGAGCCGCGCGCCAAGCTCCCGCGTCAGCGCCGCATGGGCGCGCAGGAACCGCACCCACGCGATCTGGGTGGTTTCGGAAACTTCTTGCGTGGTCAAAACTTGACTAGTCAATCTTCTCTCGCTATATTGCTTGCGTACTCAACTATACAAGGAGATTACACCTGATGTCCACCACCACTTTCACCTCAGCACCGGCCGGCACGTGGAGCGCCGATCCGGTCCACTCGAACGTCGCTTTCGAGATCGACTACGCCGGGACGAACGTCTTCCGCGGCGGCTTCAACGAGTACGGCGTGACGCTGCAGGACGGCGTCCTCGAAGGCTCCGCGAAGGTCGCGAGCGTCGACGTCAAGGACGAGCAGCTCAACGGCCACCTGCAGACCCCCGACTTCTTCGACGGCGAGCGCTTCCCGGAGATCACCTTCCGCACGAGCGACCTCGAGACCGGCGAACTGACGATCAAGGGCGTCACTCGCCCCGTGAAGATCGAGGCCACGGTCTCCGAGCCGAACGTCGATCCCTTCGGCCGCGAGCGCGTCGGCATCAAGCTCTCCGCCACCGTCGATCGGAACGAGTACGGCGTCAGCTGGAACGCGCCGAACCAGGGCGGCGGCAACTACCTCGGCGACGACGTGACGATCAAGGCCGACCTCGCGCTCGTCAAGCAGGCGGCGTAGCGGCGATGAAGATCCTCGGCGTTTCCGGCAGCCTGCGGGAAGGCTCGTACAACACGAGCCTCCTGCGGGCGGCCGCCGAGGCGGCGCCGGACGGCGTCGAGCTCGAGCTCTGGGAAGGGCTCGGCGAGCTGCCGCTCTACGACGACGCGCTCGACACCGACGACGCGCCCGAGGCGGTGCAGCGGCTCCGCGAGGCGTGGGGCGAGGCGGACGCGATCCTCTTCGCGACGCCGGAGTACAACGGCTCCGTCCCCGGCGGCCTGAAGAACGCGATCGACTGGGCGTCGCGGCCACCGCTCGACGCGGCCCTCCGGAACAAGACGGTCGCGGTCGCGGGCGCGAGCACCGGCCAGTTCGGCGCGCTCTGGGCGCAGCAGGATCTCAAGCGGATCCTCGGCATCGCGGGCGCCCGCGTCGTCGGCACCGAGATCCCGGTCGGCCGCGCGCAAGAGCGCTTCGACAACGAGGGGCGTCTCCTCGACGGTGAGCTCTTCGAGCAGCTGCGGCTCCACCTGACGACGCTCGCCGCGGAAGCAGTCGCAGCCGACGAGCGCGTCGCCGCCTAGTCCCCGCCGCCGTCCCGGAACCGCTCGCAGCCTGACCAGTCAGGACATGTCCGGTGTCAGACACCAGACGTGTCCGAGTGGGGCGTGTCCGCGCTGGGCATCGCCTCGAGCGGGATCTGCTGAGTCGGCCCTGCCCGCGCGCTTTGACGGGATCGCGCTTAAAGCCGGCGAATTCCAGCACACCGCCGCCGCTTGACCAGCCGAGACATCCCCAGTGAAAGACGAAGGGCCGCTTTCGCGGCCCTTCGATCCGGTTACCAGCGCGTATTGGCAGAGGCGCTCTCCTGCTCCGGTCGCGGTAGTTAGACCGGGCGGCGCGGATCGCGTCGTCCCCTACGCTGGCTAGGCGTTTCCCAGGTGGTCCCGGGGACTGCGCCTCTACCCGCTGGTACCTCCACTGCCCGTACTGTCTGAAATCACTGCCGGACCACCTCCTTTCCGTAGTACCTGCAATGTACCGAAGGAGACGGTCAGCGCAAAATCACGCTGAGCTCGAGCCCGCGGTCGAGCGGGACGGTCACGCTGAGCAGGTCGGGGTCGGCTTGGCGTGCCGCCGAGTACTGCGCGAGCGGGTCCGCGTGGGAGAGGACGTTGTCGGCGACGAAGAGCCCGCCGGGCTCGACCTTGCCGCGCGCGAGCGCGAACAGCCGCTCGTAGTCGTCCTTCTCCGCGTCGATGAACACGACGTCGAAGACGTCCTCGATCTGCGGAAGGAGCTCGAACGCGTCGCCCTCGAGCAGCTCCGCCCACTCGCTCAGCCCGGCCTCCTCGACGTTCGCGCGCCACGCCTCCGCCTTGCGCGGGTCGTGCTCGAGCGAGACGACGTGGCCCCCGAGATGGCGCACGCCGGCGGCGAGCCAGAGCGTCGAGTAGCCGCGCGAGCCGCCGATCTCGAGCACCTCGCAGTCGGCCTGCGGCGCGACGAGGGAGAAGAGGAAGCGGCCGGTCGTCGGGGCGACCTGACGCGCGCGGAGCTCGCGCGCGACGCCCTGCTCGCGCTCGGCTGCGTCCTCGTGCTCGAGGCGTTCCATGACGGCGAGAACCCGGTCGTCCAGCACGCCTCGACCTTATCCTTGGCATCGCGATGCGCGCCGAGCTCACCATCGAGATCGCGCGGACGCCGGAGGACGTGTTCGCCTACCTCACCGACGTCGCCAACCTGCCGAAGTGGCAGTCGGGCGTGCGCGCCGCCGCGCAGACCGGCGATCGCATCGAGGAGACGCGCTCCTTCCTCGGACGCGAGATGCGCACGACGCTCGAGGTCCTCGAGAGCGAGTCGCCGCGCGCATTCGTGCTGAAGGCGCTCGACGGCCCGGTCAGGTTCACCGTGACCCACGAGCTCGAGCCGGCGGGGAGCGGGACGCGACTGACCGTCGTCGCGGACGGCGACCTGCCCGGCTTCGCGAGCGGCATCGTCGCGCAACAGGCGAAGCGGCAGTTCCGCAAGGACTTCGCGCGCCTCAAGGAGATCCTCGAGGGCTAGCAGCTAGCGCTCGGCCTCGACCGCCGCGCGCACCCAGCAGTCGGCGATGTGGTCGTTGACGATGCCCGTCGCCTGCATCGCCGCGTAGACCGTCGTCGGACCGACGAACCGGAAGCCCGCCTTCTTGAGCCGCTTCGAGAGCTCGATGCCGTCGGACGCGTCGCGGTACTCCCACATGAGCCGCTCCAACGGGGCCTCCGTTGCACGTAGCGCCAAGGTTGCCCGCGCGTTTGCGATCGCCGCCTCGATCTTGCCGCGATGTCGGACGATCCCCGCGTCGCCGAGCAGCCGCTCGATGTCGCGCTCGTCGAACCGCGCCACGCGCGCAGGATCGAAGCCGGCGAACCCGGCGCGAAACGCGTCGCGCTTCCGCAGGATCGTGATCCAAGCGAGCCCCGACTGGAACCCCTCGAGGCACAGCCGCTCGTACAGACCGCGCTCGTCGCGAATCGGCCGCCCCCACTCCTCGTCGTGGTACGCGTTGTACGCCGGATCGCTTGTCGTCCAGCAGCGGATCCGCTCGGTCGCCATGTGGCGATTCTGCACACGGAGGCGTACGGTGCACCGTGATGAAGCGAGTCCTTGCGATCGCCGCATTCGCGATCGCCTCCGTTGTCCTCTCAGCCTGCGGCTCGTCGCGGCCGATCGCCACGCCGGTCGCGGCGCACTACCGCGGCACGGGCAGCCTCACGTTCGTCGCGACCAGCCCGTCGACGGAGCTCGGCGTAGACAACGCCGACCTCTTCTCCGCCACGCCGGGTGGCCTCGTGCACGACGTCACCTCGACGGCGGCCGCCGAGAGCGAAGCCTCGTGGTCAGCCGACGGGCGTCACGTCGTCTTCATCCGCCAGTGGACGACGGGGCACGAGAACGGCCACATCGCCGTCCACTCCGGTGTATTCGTGTGGGAGGCGGGCCACGGCGCGCCGCGGCGGATCGCGTCGTGCTCGGACGCCTGCACACAGGGCGACTTCGCGTGGTCGCCCAACGACCGGCAGATCGCCTTCGTATCGGGCGCCCGCACGTACGGGGCGGGGGATGCGGCGATCGAGGTGATGAACGCCGACGGCTCCGACCTGCACAGCGTTTGCGACCAGACGCGCTGCGGCTCGGGCCTGGCCGCGCCGAGGTGGTCGCCCGACGCGCGCAGACTCGTCTTCTCCAACGAGCGCGCCGAACCGTTCGATCTCGGCGGGATCCCGCCGAGCCCCATCTGGATCGCGAACGCCGACGGGTCGGGACTGGAAAGGCTGACCCAGCCGAACTGCAATGCGGGCAACCGCCATCCACAAGGCTGCGCGTTCGACACGTCTCCGGCCTGGTCACCGAGCGGCCGGCTGATCGCCTTCATCCACCACCAGGCCTATGGCGCCCCCACGATCGCCACGAGCGTCGAGGTCATGCGCGTCGACGGCTCACACCAGCGCCGCCTCTACCGCTGCGCCGGGGAATCCTGCAATCAGACTCTCCCCCTGGCCTGGGCACCGGACGGCAAGTCGATCGCCTTCGGGCCCGTCACGGCGCACGACTCGTCGGTCCGCCTGACGACGCTGGCTGGGAAGACGACCACGATCCGGACCTGCTCAGGCTCACGCTGCCTGCACCCGGAGGAGCTCGCCTGGTCGCCGAACGACAAGCAACTCGCGTTCATCGCTGGGGGCGGCGTCTGGCTGATCGGTCGGAACGGCGAGGCGATGCATCGGGTCGCCGCCGGCGGGCAGTGCTGCCTCGCGTGGGTGAGGAAGGTCTTGCGGAGCAGCGCCAAAGCACTCCCGAAGCTCGCCCCAGGACGACACCTCCACCTCTCCGGTTCGATCGTCTACGGCACCGCGTTGAATGATCTCCGCCCGTTCAATCTCCTCTCCTTCGGCGCCGCGGGAACGCCTGCGGCTCGCCTCGCAAAGCTCCAGGGCAAGGAGCCGACGTTTTCACCCGACGGAAGAGAGATCGCCTTCACCGGGACGGTCGCAACGGACTACGTGTGGCACGTCCTTGTCGCCGACCGGAACGGCAAGAACGTCCGTGTCCTCACGGACCTCTCAGCCACCGACCCCGCCTGGTCGCCCGACGGCCGGACCATCGCCTTCACACGAGACCCCGGTGGCGGGACAAGGCACTGGATCGGGCTCGTCTCGGTGACCGGAGGCCCCATCCGCGACGTCACTTCCGCGGGATTGAGGCCCTCCTGGAGCCCGAGCGGCGACGAGTTGGTCTTCCAGCGCAGCGTCGCCGGCGGCGAGGCACTGTTCACAGTCCGACCGGATGGCCATGGGCTGCGGCGCCTGACAAAGCTGCCGGGGGAGCAGGGCTCGCCCGCCTGGTCGCCGGACGGGAAAGAAATCGCGTTCGAGTGGTTTACGCCGGCCGGTACCGGGCTCTATCTGATCCGCCCCAACGGAACGCACCTCCGCCGCGTCACGACGGCCAATGTGCCAACCGGGAAACCGGCTTGATCGCCCGACAGCCGCTATCTCGTCGTCATGAATGACGATTACCAGCAGGCGACGAGTACTCCCGTCGTCGTCATCGACGTTCGAAGCGGACGTGTCTCGCCCATCGCCACCGTGCCGGGCGCAGCCGCCGATCCGAGCTGGGCCTCGCGCTAGGGGAGCTCGACGACGACCTTGCCGCCGTCGACGCGCACGGGATACGTCGGCACCGGCTCGGTCGCGGGCAGTGAGCGCGGCACGCCGGTCGCGAGGTCGAACTGCGATCCGTGGCGCGGGCAGACGACCCAGCACGACTCCTCGTCCCAGTCGCCCTCGCACAGCGGGCCGTCGTCGTGCGAGCAGCGATCCTCGATCGCGTACAGCGTGCCGCCGCAGTTGTAGACGCCGACCCAGAGGCTGCCGTCCCGGACGATCTTCGACGAGCCGGGCGGGAACGAGTCCGCGTCGGCGACCTCGACGTCGCTCAAGTCAGCTCGAGCTCGTCGAAACCGGCGAGGCCCTCGGGGAGCGGCGTCCCCTTCGCCTTGTGCAGCGCGACCTTGAGCGTCGTGAGGCCGAGCATCGCGCACTTGAGGCGGACGGGGGTGAGCGGGATGCCGATCTCCTCGAGCAGCTCGTCCTTGTCCATCGTCGCGACCTCGGTCGCGGTGCGGCCGGTCGCCATGTCCATGAGCATCGACGTCGCCGCCTGCGAGATCGCGCAGCCGCGGCCGGAGAACTTCACCTCGTCGATCGTCTCGCCGTCCTCGGCGAACGCGACGTAGATCGAGACCTCGTCGCCGCAGAGCGGGTTCTGGCCGTCGGCCTCCGCGTCGGCACCCTCGATGACGCCGTGCCCGTGCGGGTTCTTGTAGTGATCGAGGATGACCTCGCGATACATCTGGTCGAAGCTCATACGCACGTTCCTCGGGCGTCGCTGGCAAGGGAGGCAAGCGAGGGCCGCGACGGGCAGTACACCAAGTACGACCTAGCGGCCCGAGCGCAGTATCCCGCCGCCAGCGGCGTCAGCCGGCCGCGGAGCCGGGCTTCGCCCGGCGGGAGCGGACGGCGGCGAGGGGCGTGCGTCATGCGAATACCTTACGGACGGCGTAGATGCCTTCGACGAGCTGGTCGATCTCCTCGGGAACGGTGTAGAGGTAGAAGCTCGCGCGGTTCGTCGCCGCGACGCCGAGCTTGTGCATGAGCGGCTGGCAGCAGTGGTGCCCGGCACGGATCGCGACTCCTGACATGTCGAGGATCTGCGCGACGTCGTGCGGATGGATCCCTTCGAGGTTGAAGGAGACGATCCCGGCGCGGCGCTCGACAGGCGGGCCGTAGAGGGTGATGCCGGGCACGTCCGCGAGCTTGTCGAGCGCGTACGCGGTGAGCTCGTGCTCGTGCGCCTGGATCTTGTCCATCCCGATCGCCTCGAGGTAGTCGATCGCCGCGCCGAGCCCGACGGCCTCCGCCATCGGCGCCGTGCCCGCCTCGAACTTGTGCGGCAGCTCGCCCCACGTCGTCTTGTCCGCACTGACCGACGAGATCATGTGCCCGCCGGTCAGGAACGGCTCCATCTTCTGGAGCAGCTCTGCCTTCCCCCAGAGGACGCCGACGCCGCTCGGCCCGCACATCTTGTGGCCGGAGACGGCGAGGAAGTCGACACCGAGCGCCTGCACGTCGAGCTTCATGTGCGGCGCCGCCTGCGCGGCGTCGCAGACGAAGATCGCGCCCTGCTCGTGCGCCCACGGGACGAGACGGTCGAGGGAGTTGATCGTCCCGAGCGAATTCGAGACGAGGCCGGTCGCGACGATCCTGATGTTCCCCTCGCGCGCGAGCGCGTCGAGGCCGGAGAGGTCGAGCTCGCCGTGCTCGTCGAGAGGGATGAGTCGCAGCTCGGCGCCCGTCTTCCCCGCGATGTACTGCCACGGGACGAAGTTCGAGTGGTGCTCGAGCTCGGTCACGACGACGAGGTCGCCGGGCTGGAGGTTCCAGAGCCCCCACGCGTAGGCGACGAGATTGAGCGCCTCGGTCGCGTTGCGGACGAAGATGATCTCGCGCGCGCTCGGTGCGTTGAGGAAGGCGCGTGTCCGTTCGCGCGCGTGCTCGAGGCCTTCCGTCGCGCGCTCTGCGAGCTCGTAGACGCCGCGATGGACGTTCGCATACGACGTCTCGTAGAAGTGGTTCATCGCCTCGAGCATCTGGCGCGGCTTTTGCGAGCTCGCGGCCGAGTCGAGGAACGCGAGGGGCTTGCCGTGAGACTCCTGCGCGAAGATCGGGAAATCCGCTCGCAGCGCGCGTGCGTCAAGCTTCGTAACGGTCTCTACGGCCACGGACCCATGGTAAACGTGCTCACATCCGTCCCTCATCTGCTCAGGGCACTCTGAGCACCGGAAATGGCAAACGACTCACGCATCGATAGGGCACGCGCGCGGGCACGCAGCGCGAAGGCGGTGATCGCGTCCGGAACGCTGCTCATCTTCGGCGTCGCGTTCGTCGGCGCGAAGATCCACGCGCCCGGCCACCCGAAAGGGAAGCCGAAGCCGCTCGGCGCGCCGCAGTCGTTCAAGCGCGCCGTCAAGCAGAGCATCGCGCAGGGCGGCGTCGTTCAGCCGGCCATCCAGCCGCCGCCCGTCGGCACCGCGACGTCGTGAATGTCGAGCGCTTCGAGGCGATGGGCTGCGAGATCGTCGTCTCCGGCGCGGAGCCGGCTGCGGTCGCCGCGGTGTTCGAGGAGTGGGAGGCTGCGTTCAGCCTCTTCCGTCCCGACTCCGAGCTTTCGCGGGTCAACCGCTCCACAGGGTCGGTGGTCGCCGTCTCGCCGCTCTTCGCGCGCACGCTCCAGGTCGCGCTCGACGTCGCGGCGGAGACGGACGGTCTCGTCGACCCGACTCTCTGCGGGCGCTGGGGCGAGGTACGGCTCGCCGGACGCGTCCTTTCACGTTTTCCCGGGGTCGCACTCGACCTCAACGGCGTCGTGAAGTCACTCGCCGTCGACGCATCCGCGGAGCTGATCTCCGACGAGGGCTTCGTCTCGGCCGGCGGAGACATCGCCGTCCGCGGTCCGGTCGACGTCGCGCTCCCTCACGGCGGGGCGATCCGCGTGGTCGAGGGCGGCGTCGCGACGAGCGGCACCGCATCGCGCGGGCAGCACCTCGTCGACCCGCGCACCGGCGAGCCGAGCGACTCGCCGTGGGAGCAGGTCACGGCTTCCGGCTCGAGCTGCCTCGCCGCCGACGTCGCCGCGAAGGTCGCGTTCCTCCTCGGCGCGGACGGCCCGGCGTGGCTCGACGACCGCGAGATCGCGGGCCGGTTCGTCGCCCGGGACGGAGCGATCGTCGAGAGCGCCGCCTGGAGAGGAGCCCTCGCGTGCACGTGACCACGAACCCTGCGTTCTGGTACGCGACCCGCGCGTCGGGGATCTCGGCGTTCGTCATCCTCACCGTCGTCGTCTGCATCGGGATGTCAATGGGCGGCAAGGCGCAGAGCAAGCGCTGGCCGCGCTTCTCGATCGAGGACATCCACCGCTTCGGCGGCCTGCTCGTCGGGGCGCTCGTCACGATCCACATCGTCACGATCGCCGTCGATTCGTTCCTGCCGTTCTCGATCCTCAACCTCTTGGTGCCGTTCACGGCGACCTACCGGCCGTTGTGGACGGGCCTCGGGGTCGCCGCGGCCGAGCTCCTCCTCGCGCTCGCGATCACGAACCATTACCGCAAGCGAATTCCGCACGCGTTCTGGCGCAAGGCGCACTACGCCAACTTCGCGGTCTGGACGCTCGCGGCGCTCCACGGCGTGATGACGGGCACCGACCGCAGCGTCTGGTGGCTCGCGATCATCTACGGCCTCAGCATCGCCTCCGTCGCAACCGTCGCGGTGTGGCGGTTCGGGCAGCGCAATATCCGCGCAGGGAGCGTCGCGCTCACCGGCGTCGTCACGGTCGTCGCCGTACCGCTCCTCATCGTCGGGCCGCTCTACCACGGCGCGCCGGTCTGGAACGCGAAGAACATCACCGAACCCCTCGCCGGCCAGGTGGTCCGGAACGGGACGAACCTCACGGAGATCGTCTCCTTCGTCGGCCAGTCGACCAAGCCGCAGAAGCTCCTCATCCGCGCCGATCTCCTCGTGAACACGAAAGGGCTCGAGCACACCTCGCTCCAGCTCGAGTACCTGCCGAGCGGAGACGTCTGCAAGGGCACGGTCACGAACGTCGGCGGCACGAACTTCTCCGGAACGTGCCGGCTGGCGGACGGCGAGCACCGCACGATCAACGCGAGCTGGGAGCTGAACGGCGCAGGCAACGGCGTGATCGGGCAGATTCAGCTGAGTGACTAGAGGATTCCTCGCGCTCGCCGCGATCGCCACGCTCGCCGCCTGCGCCGCGGGCTGCGGCGGAACCCTCAAGCAACCCTCCGCTAGCAACAACGCGTCGGATGGAAAGACGCGTCCGACATTGACGGTGACCCGGATTGGCGCGCTGCCGCAGGCGATTTCCCGCGCGGCCGCCGTCGCGCTTCCGGGCGGGAAGCTCATGATCCTCGGAGGCCTCGTCGGCAACAACTCGATCGACACGATCCTTGCGGGACCGCCGAACCGGCTGCGCGTCGTCGGGCATCTCCCGCAAGCGACCCACGACGCCGCCGCCGCGCTCCTCGGCAGCACCGTGTACCTCTTCGGCGGCGGCGCAGCCACGAGCACGGCGACCGTCGTCCGCGTCTCGCCTGCGGGGAGCGCGGCCAACAGCGGGACGCTCATCGAGCCGCTCTCCGACCTCGGTACCGCCGTCGTCGGCGGCCGCGCGTACCTCGTCGGCGGCTACACGGGAACGCAGTTCGCGTCGGCGATTCTCCGCTACGCGCCCGGGAACGACACGGTCGTGGCGCGCCTCCCGCTGGGGCTGCGCTACGCAGGGGTCACCGCGATCGGCGGGACGATCTACGTCGCCGGCGGCCTCTCGCCGTCCGGGCCCACGCGCGCCGTCTACGCGGTCAAGCCGGGCAAGAAGCCGCGCGTCGTCGCGACCCTGCCGAAGCCGGAGAGCGCCGCTGCGCTCGCCATGCTCGGCGGCACCCTCTACTACGTCGGGGGGAGAAAGGTGCTCGCCATCGACCCGTCGACCGGCAAGGTCACGGTCGCAGCCCGCCTTCCGGTCTCCCTCTCGGACGCAACCGCGACGACGCTCGGCAACGAGATCGTCGTGGCGGGCGGTGGGACGAGCGGCGTCTGGGCGCTGAAGTCCTAGTAGATGGTTGATGCCACGATCTCGCGTGCCCGGGTCGCGATCTGGCACGCCCCGGAGCAGACGATCTCATGGCATCAACCATCTAGCCCTCGTCTTCGAGCTCGTCGTCGCGTAACCAGACGGCGTTCTCCCAGATCGGCCCTTGCGTCTCGCGGTGCGCGAGCCTGAGCCCTTCGCGTCGCGCCGCCGCCTCCAGCACTGCGAAGGGATGGACGAACGTGCGGAAGCCGCAGCGCGTCGCCGCCAGCCACAGGTTGATCCCGCGGAAGCCGATCCGCGTCAGCGCGCGCTCGCGCGGATACGTCAGGGCGAGCGTGCGGCGGGCGTGTGTCGCAGCGGTGGAGACGAGCCTGTCGGCGTCGGGGTAGCAGCAGACGACGCGGTGCATGACGACGACGTCGTGCGCCTCGACGAGGCC
>Ga0307372_10006419_pt1 | contig 17223 bp, 17 predicted proteins | sample OX1MG_FD_202533 | JGI IMG/M metagenome (GOLD analysis project Ga0307372, IMG submission 202533) | Soil microbial communities from Risofladan, Vaasa, Finland - OX-1 | ecosystem: Environmental > Terrestrial > Soil > Coastal area > Acid sulfate soil | place: Finland: Risofladan, Vaasa | collected... | reverse complement strand
CGGGGGCTTCCTGCTCCTGCTCGAGCAGTTCGGCACCTGGACGCTCGACGAGGTGCTCGCGTATGCGATCGGCTACGCCGAGCACGGCTACCCGGTCGTCGCGGGGATCACGGCGACGATCGAGCGCGTCGAGCCCCTGCTTCGCGGCTGGCCGGGGTCGGCGGCGCTCTACCTGCCCGCGCCCAGGCCGGGCTCGACCTTCCGGAACCCGCAGCTCGCCGCGACGTGGCGCCGGCTGCTGGACGAGTCGGGCGGCACCGTCGAGGGAGCCCGCAGCGCCTACTACGAGGGCTTCATTGCCGAGGAGATCGACCGCTTCGTGCGCACGGAGGACGGGTTCCTCGACGGCGGCGACCTCGCCGCCTGGCGCGCGACGCTCGAACCTCCTGCGACCGTGGACTACCGCGGGCTCACCGTCTGCAAGACCGGGGCGTGGGGGCAGGGGCCCGCCGGGCTCCAGCAGTTGCGGCTCCTCGAAGGCTTCGACGTGGCCGCGCTCGGCGAGGTCGACCTCGTGCACCTGACGACCGAGGCGGCGAAGCTCGCCTTCGCCGACCGCGATGCGAACTACGGCGACGTGGACGTGCCGCTCGAGCGCCTGCTCTCGCGCGAGTACGCGACAGGGCGCCGGGCCCTGATCGGGGAGGAGGCGAGCGGCGAGCTCCGCCCGGGGCTCGGGCGGCTGCCCCAGGCCGGAGCTCGTAACAGTCTGTTACTTGGCGGCGGCGAGCCGACCCGCGGCGACACGGTCCACCTGGACGTGGCCGACCGGTTCGGGAACCTGATCTCGGCGACGCCGAGCGGCGGTTGGCTGCAGAGCTCGCCCACGATTCCGGCGCTCGGGTGGCCGCTCGGCACGCGGGCACAGATGTTCTGGCTCGAGGAGGGCCTGCCTTCGTCGCTTCGACCGGGCACGCGCCCGCGGACGACCCTCTCGCCGGGGCTCGTGCTGCGCGACGGCGAGCCGTGGCTCGCCTACGGCACGCCGGGCGGCGACCAGCAGGAGCAGTGGGCTCTGCACATGCTGGTGCGGCATGTCGACCGCGGGCTCAACCTGCAGGAGGCGATCGACGCGCCCGAGTGGCACACCGACCATCTGATCTCGTCGTTCCATCCACGCGGGTTCGCACCACGCTCGCTGGCGGTCGAGTCACGCTTCGGCGACGCCGCGATCGCGGAGCTCCGCCGCCGTGGCCACGACGTGCACGTGACCGGCCCGTGGGAGCTCGGGCGCGTCAGTGCGGTGGCACGTGACGGCGACCAGTTCCTCGCCGCAGCGAACGCGCGCGGCATGCAGGGCTATGCGGTCGCGAGATAGACGACGAGCGCCGCTGCCGCGAGCACGAGGAGCGGCACGGCGATCTTGAACAGCGGAGTGGGAAAGTCCTGGCGTGGGCGTAGCATCGCCGGCATACTGATCGGCATAGTCGCTGCCTGACCTGATCCCTCGCACGCGTAGCATGGGCCGCCCGTGAGCGAGATGCTGCCCAGATACGAGCCGCGCGGTGTCGAGGAGCGCTGGCAGGAGACGTGGGAGGCCGAGGGCCTCTACAACGCCGACCCGGATCCGTCACGTACGCCGTACGTCGACGCGCATCCGCCGCCGAACGTGACTGGCGAGCTGCACACGGGTCACGCGCTCCAGCTGGCGATCGGCGACACGGTGATCCGCATGAAGAGGATGCAGGGGTTCAACACGCTCTTCCAGCCGGGCTACGACCACGCCGGGATCTCGACGCAGAACGTCGTCGAGAACGTGCTCCTCGCCGAGGGCACGTCCCGCCAGGAGCTCGGACGCGAGGCGTTCGAGGAACGAGTCTGGGCTTGGCTGCACGAGTACGGCGGCAAGATCCTCGTGCAGTTCCGCCGCATGGGCGCATCGCTCGACTACCGGCGCACCAGGTTCACCATGGACGACGAGTACGTCCGCGCGGTGATGCACTTCTTCGTGCACCTCTACCGCCGTGGCTGGATCTACCGCGCGAACCGCATCATCAACTGGTGCCCCCACCACGAGACGTCGCTCTCCGACCTGGAACTGGAGCACCACGACGTCGACGACACGCTCTCGACGATTCGCTATCCCCTCGCGGACGGCGACGGGTACATCGCGATCGCGACCGTTCGCCCCGCCACGATTCCCGCCGACGTCGCCGTCGCGGTCCATCCGGATGACGACCGCTACACGCATCTGATCGGCCGCGAGGTGATCGTGCCTTGGGTGGAGCGCCGTGTGCCGGTGATCGCCGACGAGCGCGTCGAGCGCGAGTTCGGCACCGGCGCGCTGAAGATCACCCCGGGACACGACCCGACCGACTTTGCGATCGGCCGCGATCACGGATTGCCGGAGCCGAGCTGCATCGGGCCCGACGGCCGCGTCACCGCCGAGGGCCTGGAGGGCCTCACGCAGAAGGAAGCGGAGGAGCGCATCCTCGACTGGGTCAAGGAGCGCGGCCAGCTCGAGGGCCGCAAGCACTACCGGCACAGCGTCGCCGTGTGCGAGCGCTGCAAGACGCGCATCGAGCCACGCATCTCGCTGCAGTGGTGGTGCGCCATGGACGAGATCAAGCAGCCCGCGCTCCAGGCGCTGCGCGAGCGGAAGATCGTCTTCCACCCCGAAAGCCAGCACCGCTTCGCGATCGACTCGCTCGAGAACGCGCCCGACTGGAACATCTCGAGGCAGATCTGGTGGGGGCATCAGATCCCCGTCTGGACCTGCCCCGACGGCCACCTGACGGTCGAAGAGGAAACGCCGCCGGCGTGCGCAGAGTGCGGCTCGACCGAGCTGACGCGCGAGACCGACGTGCTCGACACCTGGTTCTCATCTGCGCTCTGGCCGTTCGCGACGCTCGGCTGGCCCGAGGAGACGGACGACCTCGCGTACTTCTATCCGGGCCATCTCCAGACGACGGCGCGCGAGATCATCCGTCTCTGGGAGAACCGCATGATCTTCTCCGGGCTCGAGCTCTTGGGCGAGATCCCGTTCAGCGACATCGTGATCCACACGACGGTGCTCGCGCGCGACGGGCGGCGGATGTCGAAATCGCTCAAGACGGGCATCGACCCGCTGGAGCTGATCGAGCAGTACGGGACCGACGCCACACGCTACGGGCTGATGAAGAACTCGCTGACGCAGGACGTGCGCTTCTCGGATTCCGCGCTCGAGGAGGGAAGCAAGCTCTCGAACAAGCTCTGGAACGCTGCGCGCCTGATCGTAACCGCGTGCGGGGGCGCCGCGCCCGCCGAGCGGCCGTCGTCGCTCGAGGAGCGTTGGATCCTCGCCCGTCTCTCGCAGGTGCAACGCGAAGTCGAGCGGCTGCTCGGCGAGTTCGACTTCGCGCACACGATGGACGAGCTCTATCACCTGACGTTCGACGACTTCTGCGACTGGTATCTGGAGGCGATCAAGGTCCGCCTCTACGACGGCGACGCCGGCGCGCGCGCGACGGCGACCGCCGCCCTCGAGCGGCTGCTGAAGCTCTTGCATCCGGTGATGCCGCACGTGACCGAGGAGATCTGGTCGTACCTGCCCGGCCGCAGGACCCGGCTGATCGTCGCGCCGTGGCCCGAGGCGGGCGACGAGTCGGAGGCGGGCGCCCTCGAGCGCGTGCAAGACCTCGCCCAGATGTTCCGCCGCTCGGGCATCGTGCCGGCGCTCGAGGGCGAGGAGCGGCGCATCTTCAACGCGGTCGTGAAGCCGGAGCGCGCGAAGGTGACTGGGAACGCGGACGCGGAGCGGGAGCGCCTGCGCAACGAGATCGCACGGGCCGAAGCAATGCTCGCAAACGATCGGTACGTGCAGAACGCGCCCGCCGAGGTCGTCGCGGCCGAGCGGGAGAAGCTCGAGCGGTATCTCCGCGAGCTCGATGCAATCGGCGACTGACTGGCTCGAGACGCTCAGTCCCTGGCCCACCGAGGGCTTCGGCACCGAGCGGATGATCGAGCTGCTCCGGCGACTCGGCGACCCCCAGCGCGCCTACCGCTCGGTGCACGTCGTCGGCACGAAGGGCAAGTCGACGGCCGCCCGCCGGATCGCCGCGACGATCGGGGGCGCCGCCTACACCTCGCCGCACGTGTCGGGCTGGCACGAGCGCCTGCAGACCGATGCTTCCGGATTCGAGCGGGCCGTCGAGCGTGTGCGGGCCGACGCGGTGGCGGTCGGCGCAACGCAGTTCGAGACGCTCACCGCCGCGGCCTTCGCCGACTTTGCGGCGCGCGGTGTTCAGGCTGCGGCGATCGAGGCAGGGCTCGGCGGGCGCCACGACGCGACCAACGTGATCGACGCGCCGGTCGTGTTCCTGACGAACGTGGCGTTGGAACACACCGAGGTGCTCGGCGGCACGCGCGAGGAGATCGCTGCCGAGAAGCTCGCGGTCGCGGCTCCCCGCTCGATCGTCGTACTGCCCGACGGCGAGTTCGCCCGCCTCGTTCCCGGGCGGGAGGTGCGGATCGGGGGCGCCCTCGAGGCGGCGGAGGCATTCCTCGGCCGGCCTGTCGGGGCCCTGGCGGAGGCTGCGCTGCCCGGGAGGCTGGAGATCCGGGGCAACGAGGTGCGCGACGGCGCGCACACGCCGGAGGCCGCCGACTGGCTGCTCGAACGGCTGCCGAAGCCGCTCGACTACGTCGTGGTCGCCTCGCTGCTCCGCGACAAGGACGCCGACGGCATCCTCGAGCGCTTGGCGCGGGCCGGGCAGGCATTCGTCGCGACGCGCTCGTCGAACGACCGTGCGCTGCCGGCGGGGGAGGTTGCGGCTCGAGCGCGAACTTGGTTCCAGACGGTGGAGACGGCCGACGATCCGCACGAGGCGCTTCGGCTGGCGCGCTCGCTCGGGCCGCGGGTCCTCGTCACCGGTTCGCTTTACCTGCTTGCCGACCTGACCGATGACAAGTGAAATGCATACGATGACGAGGCCCGGTGAACGCATCAGCGTTTTTCTGTTCGCACTCTTTCTCCTGGCGCTCTTCGTCGCGCTCGCGTTTGCGGCGGGCTACGGACTAGGGAGGATCCTCCTGTGATCGTCGCGATCGGCAGCGTGACCAATTTCTTCCATTCGTCGACGTGGTACGTGACGCGAAACCTCGCGATCTTCTTCGTGCTCGTCTTCTGGGCGGCGACGGTGTACTGGATCTACAAGGACGCGCGGCGGCGCATCGAGGACCCGATGCTCGTGTGGGTGTCGACGGTGCTCGGCGTCGTTCCGTTCGCCGGGCCGCTGATCTACATGCTGTTCCGCCCGCACGAGTACCTGGAGGACGTGCGCGAGCGCGAGCTCGAGATCAGGGCGATGGAGAGGCGGCTCGGTGGTCGCGAGTTGCACTGCCCGGTCTGCCGGGCCTCGGTCGACGAGGAATTCCTGGTCTGCCCCGTCTGCACCACCAAGCTGCGGCAGGCGTGCACGAACTGCCATCGACCGCTCGAGACCCTGTGGCAGGTGTGTCCGTACTGCGAGACGACGATCGAGCACGACGGCGGCGCCACCAACCTCGCCGAGGCGCAGCCTCCGCCGCGGCGCCAGCGTTCCGGGTAGGCTCCCCGGCCGCATGGCCCTCGAACGCACTCTCATCCTCGCCAAGCCGGATGCCGTCGAGCGGAACCTGGCCGGCGAGATCCTCGCGCGCTTCGAGCGCCGCGGCCTCAAGCTGCGCGCTGCCCGTCTGCTGACTGCGAGTCGCGAGCTCGGCGAGACCCACTACGCCGAGCACGCCGAGAAGCCGTTCTTCGGCGAGCTCGTCGCGTTCATCACGTCGGGGCCGACGCTCGCGCTCGTGCTCGAAGGCGAAGGCGCGATTGCGACGTGCCGCAAGACGATCGGCGCGACGAACCCGGCCGATGCGGATCCCGGCAGTCTCCGTGGTGCATTCGCCCTGGCCATGCCGAACAACCTCGTGCACGGCTCCGACTCGCCCGAGTCGGCCGAGCGCGAGATCGGCATCTGGTTCCCCGATGGACTCGTCTAGAGAGCAAGCTGCTCTCGACGCTGCGCGCAACGCCGCGTACTGGACCAAGTCGAACGCCGAGTACACCGACGAGAACGCGTCCACGAACTGGGCGCTCGACGAGATCTGCTGGGGCATCTGGGGGATCGACGAGTCCGAGTTGAACGTCCTCGGTGACGTGGCGGGCCTCGACGTGGTCGAGCTCGGCTGCGGCACCGCGTACGTCTCCGCCTGGCTCGCCAGGCTCGGCGCCCGCCCGACCGGTGTCGACATCACTCCGGCGCAGCTCGACACGGCGAGGCGCATGATGGCCGAGACCGGGACGCGGTTTCCGCTGATCGAGGCCGACGCGGGCGAGACGGGCCTGCCGGATGCATCCGCCGACCTCGTCGTCTCCGAGTACGGCGCGTCGATCTGGGCCGACCCGTATCGCTGGATTCCCGAGGCGGCCCGGCTGCTTCGCCCCGGCGGCCGGCTCGTCTTCCTGCGCAACTCGACGCTCGTCATCCTCTGCTCCGGCGACGAGGAACCGGCGACGGAACGGCTCGTGCACGCGCAGTTCGGGATGCACCGCTTCGAGTGGCCCGAGGGTGGGGTCGAGTTCCACCTTCCACACGGCAAGTGGATCGAGCTCCTGCGCGCGAACGGCTTCGAGATCGAGCGGTTGGTCGAGATCCAGGCGCCCGCCGACGCCGAGACGCACGATCGCTACTCCTACGTGACCGCCGACTGGGCTCGCAAGTGGCCCTGCGAGGAGATCTGGGTCGCACGGAAGCGGGCATGAACGCGCTCCCGCTCGTGCTTGCGTCGACCTCGCCGCAGCGGCGCGCGATCCTGGCGCAGCTCGGGATCCCGTTCGAGGTCGTGGCGCCCGGCTTCCACGAGGCGCCCGGCACCTCGCCGCTCGAGCGAGCCGCGGGCAAAGCCCGCTCGGTCGACGGTGGCGACCGGCCGGTGCTCGGCGTCGACACCGAGGTGATCTTCGACGGAGCCCTGCTCGGCAAACCGGCGACCGCAGCGGAGGCCGTGGCGATGCTCGAGTCGCTCTCCGGTCGCAGGCACGAGGTGTGCTCGGGGCTCTGCCTGCGGACACGGGAGTGGGAAGAGCTGCACACGTGCTCGACCTTCGTCACCTTCCGCGTGCTGGAGCCGCGCGAGCTCGTCCACCACGTCGCCGCGGCGGAATGGGAGGGCCGGGCGGGCGCGTACGCCATCCAGGGTCTCGGCGCGAGCCTGGTCGAGAAGATCGACGGCGACTTCCTCAACGTCGTCGGCCTGCCGGCCGCGCTGCTCGTGGGCGTGCTGGCCCGACGGTTCGCGGGTGTGTACGGGTTCGGCTAGGGTCGCGGGGCTATGGGTCTCTTCAGCTACCTGACCGGATTCGGCGGCCGTGACATGGCGGTCGACCTCGGCACCGCCAACACGCTGGTCTACGTGCGTGGGCGCGGGATCGTGCTGTCCGAGCCGTCGGTCGTCGCAATCGACCAGCGCACGGGCGAGGTGCACGCGGTGGGCCTCGAGGCCAAGCGGATGCTCGGCCGGACCCCGGGCACGATCAGCGCGATCCGGCCGCTCAAGGACGGCGTGATCGCCGACTTCGACGTCACCGAACAGATGCTCCGTCACTTCATCCAGAAAGTGCACCAGCACCGCTTCGCGCACCCGCGCGTCGTCGTGTGCGTGCCGTCGGGCGTGACGGGCGTCGAAAAGCGCGCGGTCGAGGAGGCAACCCTGTCGGCCGGCGCGCGCAAGGCGTACCTGATCGAGGAGCCGATGGCGGCCGCGATCGGCGCCGGGCTGCCCGTCGCCGAGCCGACCGGGAACATGATCGTCGACATCGGCGGCGGCACCACCGAGGTCGCCGTGATCTCGCTCGGGGGCATCGTCGTCTCGCAGTCGCTGCGCGTGGGCGGTGACGAGATGGACGAGGCGATCATCAATCACATCAAGCGCGAGTACAAACTCCTGATCGGCCAGCAGACCGCCGAGGAGATCAAGCTCGAAGTCGGTTCCGCCTTCGCGATGAAGGAAGAGGTGCAGGCGGAGGTGCGCGGGCGCGACATGCTCACCGGCTTGCCGAAGACGGTCATCCTCTCCAGCGAGGAAGTGCGGCATGCGCTCGAGGAGCCCGTCAACCAGATCATCGACGCGATCAAGTCGACGCTCGACAAGACACCTCCGGAACTGGCTGCCGACATCATGGACCGCGGCATCGTGCTCGCCGGCGGCGGGGCGCTCCTGCAAGGCCTCGACGAGCGGCTCCGCCACGAGACGCACATGCCGGTGCACCTCGCCGAGTCGCCGCTCACCTGCGTGGCCGTCGGCTCCGGGCGCAGCCTCGAGGAGTTCGACGCGATCCACCGCAGCTCTCGCTCTCGCGCCCGCTCGCGCGGGCGCAGTGGCCGCCGGTACTAGACCGCATCGTGCGCGTCCGGGAGCTCGACGCGCGCACGGCACCCGACGAGCTGCTGCTCGCGTTCCACCAGCTCGAGCTCGCATGTCACGCCGAGCTCCAGCCGGGCGAACCGCCACGCAGCGCCGACGAGGCGATCGCCTTCCACCGCCACCAGCCGGCGACGCACACGAGTTGCCACTGGCTCGCGGACGGAGGAACGGCTGCGCTGTACGTGCACGGGCCAACGGCGGCGTTCGTGCACCTGCTCGTCCACCCGGAGCACCGGCGTCGCGGGATCGGCTCTGCGCTGCTCGATTCTGTCCGAGTCCGCTGCGCCGAGCTTCGCGTGACGTCGCTGCACGGGCACCACACGACACCGGCCGGAGCTGCGTTCGCCACGCGGTTCGGCGCCGTCGACGGTCAGCGGATCGTCCGGTCGCTGCTCCACCTGCGCGCCGCCGAGTTGCCGGAGCCGCGCACGCCAGCCGGCTGGAGACTGACCACCTGGCTCGGACGTGTGCCGGACGAGTACCTCGACGCGTACGTCCGCTCGCGCGGGTCGATGGACGACGCACCCATGCCCGAGGGGATGGAGTTCCCCACCTGGACCGCCGAGACGGTGCGTGCTTCCGAGGAATCGCTCGCTCGCCGTGAGCGTGAGATGCGCCTGACGGTGGCGCTCGATCGCCACGGGGAGGTGGGGGCGTTCACGGAGCTCCGCTTGTCGCGGGGCTCGAGGCTCGGTTTCACCGACGACTCGGCCACCGCGGCGGCGCACCGGGGCAAGGGCCTCGCGCGCGCGGTGAAGCTCGCGTCGCTGCGGCAGCTGCGCGCGGATCATCCGGAGGTGGACGTCGTCTCGACCTCGAACGCCGAGGAGAACGCGGCGATGCGTCACATCAACGGGTCGATCGGCTTCCGCCCCACGGTGACCGAGACGATGTCGACCCTCCGGCCGTGATCGAGACCGAGCGGCTGACGCTGCGGCGCTTCGGCGAGGGTGACCGGGACACGGTCGCCCGCTGGAACGCCGACCCGGTCTTCACCCGCCACCTGGCCGGCGTGCTCAGCCGCGCGCAGACGGACGAGGCGTTCGGCCGCTGGGAGGGCCACTGGACCGAGCACGGATTCGGCCTGCTCGGGGTTGAATGGCGCGAGACGGGCGAGTTGATCGGCCGGGTCGGGCCGTCGTTCCACCGCTTGTGGCCCGCCGAGCCCGAGGTCGGCTGGGCGCTCGATCCCGCCTGGTGGGGCCGCGGGATCGCGACCGAGGCAGGTGCCGCCTGCGTCGCCTGGGCCTTCGGCCGGCTCGGGCACGACCGGCTCGTCTCGATCACGACCGAGGCGAACCTCGCTTCGCGCCGCGTGATGGAGAAGCTCGGCTTCGTGCTGCACGCACAGGTTCCGAGCGAGTGGGGACCGCTCTGGGTGCATGCGCTCGACCGGTAACTTCCCCTGCTCATGCGTCCGGAACCGAACCGCTGGCTCATTCTCGTCCTCGTCTGCATCGCGCAGTTCATGGTCGTGCTCGATGCCACGATCGTGAACGTCGCGCTTCCGTCGATTCAGCGGGGCCTGCACTTCTCACCGACGAGCCTGCAGTGGATCGTCAACGCCTACACGCTGATGTTCGGCGGCTTCCTGCTCCTTGGCGGCCGCGCGTCCGACCTGCTCGGCCGCCAGCGGCTCTTCATCGCCGGCGTGATCGTGTTCACGGCAGCGTCGCTGATGAACGGCATTGCGACCTCTGCGAACGTGCTGATCGCCGGCCGCGCTCTGCAAGGTCTCGGTGGCGCGCTCGTCTCGCCTGCGGCGCTGTCGATCGTCACCACCACGTTCGCCGAGGGCCGTGAGCGCTCGAAGGCGCTCGGTGTCTGGAGCGCGATCGCCGCAGGAGGCGCCGCGGCGGGCCTCGTCATCGGCGGCTTCCTGACCGAGTCGCTCTCCTGGCGCTGGGTGTTCTTCGTCAACCTCCCGATCGGCGTCGCGGCCGCCTTGCTCTCGCTCCGTTACGTCCCGAACTCGCGTTCCGAGCAGCGGCCCGAGACGTACGACACCGGCGGCGCGGTGACGGTGACGGGCGGCCTGCTCGTGCTCGTCTTCGCGATCGTCAAGGCGCAGACGTACGGCTGGGGCTCGGCGAAGACGATGGGCCTCTTCGTGGTGGCGTTCGCGCTGCTTGCCGCCTTCGTCGCGATCGAGCGGCGGTCGAAGGCGCCGCTGATCCGGCTCGGCATCTTCCGCATGCGTTCGCTCTCGGGCTCGAACGGCGCCATGCTGCTCGTCGCCTCCGGCCTGTTCGCGATGTTCTACTTCGCATCGCTCTACATGCAGGAGATCCTCGGGTACCGGCCGCTGAAGGCGGGCTTCGCCTTCGTGCCGTTCACGCTTGGGATCATCGTCGGCGCCGGCGCCTCGCAGGCGTTGATCCGGCACATCGGCATTCGTCTCGTCACGTACATCGGCATCGCCATGGGCACGGTCGGCCTCCTGTACTTCGCGCGGCTGCCGACGCACGGCACATATGTCCGCGACCTGCTGCCGACGATCGTCGTCGTCTCCATCGGCATGGGGATGACGTTCGTGCCCTGCACGCTGCTCGCGACGACGAACGTGCAGGCTGAGGATGCAGGGCTTGCGTCGGGCCTCTTCAACACCTCCCAGCAGGTGGGCGGCGCGCTGGGCCTCGCGATCCTCTCGACCCTCGCGGCCTCGCGGACGAGCCATCTGCTCGGCCACGGCGTCGCGACCGTGGCGGCGCACGACGCGGCGCTGACGAGCGGCTACCACGTCGCGTTCGGGGTCGGGGCGGCCATGCTGCTCGCCGCCTTCGTCGTGCTTGCGGTGACGGTGCGAAAGCAAGACGTCGAGCAGATCGACAGCGGGCACGTGAGCCTGACACCCGGCTAGAAACCAGGCACCCGGCAGCCGGGCAGACGACCCGCCCGTCGCTGCGGCTAGGCTCCGTCGGGTGCCACGCAACCGGACCGTCCGCCTCGCGGTCCTGGGCAACTCCGTCCAGCGCATCGCGTCTTCCGGCTACTCGTCGAGCCGCTCCAGCGCCCTCAAGCGCCGGATCGTCGTCGGCATCCTCGTTCTGGCCTCGCTCGTCCTGATCACGGTCTCGTTCCGGTCGAGCGCGCTCAACGGCGTCCAGGGCACTGCGGCGGGGATCTTGCGCCCCTTCGAGATCGCCGCCAACCGGGTGACTCGCCCGTTCCGCGACGCCGCCGGCTGGACGCGTGGCCTGATCGACGCGAAGGCCGAGAACCGCAAGCTGCGCTTGCAGGTGGATCAACTGCGCCAGCAGCTGATCCTCGACGAGTCGGCGGTGCAGGAGAACGTTCAGTTGAAGGCCGCGCTGAACTACCACGGCCCGGCGTCGATCGCGAACTTCCACCAGGTCAACGCTGCGGTGCTCGTGAATCCGCAGAGCGCCATCGACCAGAGCGTCGAGATCGCGGTTGGGTCGCACGACGGCGTGCAGGCCGGCAACGTCGTCGTCGCCAGCTCCGGCGGACTCGTCGGCACGGTTGCGCGGGTGTTCGGAAGCGTCTCGCGCGTCACGTTGCTCACCGACGATCAGAGCGCCGTGACTGCGGCCGACCTGACGAGCCCGAGCGCGGTCGGCCTGATCAGGCGTGGCGGCGGTGGCAGCGACGTGCTGATCCTCGACCGTGTGTCGAAGACCAAGCCGGTCAACGTTGGAGACACGATCATCACCGCGGGAACACTCGGGAAGGGCGCGCTGCCGTCGATGTTCCCGCACGGGATCCCGATCGGGTCGGTGACAAGCCAGAGCAACAACGACGTGAACGCGTTCAAGAACATCCAGGTCGCGCCGCTCGTCGACTTCACCTCGCTGCAATCCGTGATCGTGCTGGTGCCGAACCGTTGATCGACGCCGTCAAGGCTGCGCTTGTTCTTTTCGTCGTCGCGTTGCTCCAGCTTGCCGTGCTGACCGAGTACCGCGCGTTCCGCGGTGCCAGCATCGTCGTCGTCGCCCTGCTCGCGGTCGCGCTACTCCGTGGCTCGGTGTTCGGCGCCGTCGCCGGCTTCACGACGGGTCTGCTGCTGGACACGGCGACGCTCGGCACGCTCGGCGTGACGTCGTTGCTGCTCACCGTGGGCGGTTTCTGGATCGGCCGCTACGGCGAGACGACCGCCCGCGATCGCTTCCACGCCCCGTACCTGTCGGTGGCGGTCGTCACCGTGCTGTACGCGTTCGGCCAGGTCGCGCTGCAGTTCGTGCTCGGCGAGCCGGCGCCCGCGGGGCTCGTCGCCCAGAGCGTGCCGCTGGCGCTGCTCGTCAACCTCGTGCTGACGCTGCCGGTCTACAGCCTGATCCGCAAGCTGTTCCCGTCGCCCGAGCTCGGCGACCGTGTGCGCGAGGTGCGCCTTCTTGGCTAAGAAGAGCTTTGGCAGCCGCCGCTTCCTGCCAAGCGACCCGCGGGTCGAGGGGCCCTACCGGCTCACGCCGCAGCTCGCCTTCCGCGTTGCAATTCTCGCGTTCCTCGCACTCGCCGTGTTTGCGGTGCTCCTCCTTCGTCTGTGGGCGCTGCAGGTGCTGTCGGGTGACCGCTACCTCGCGCAGGCCAACGACAACCGCGTACGCACCCTGCGGCTCGAGGCGCCGCGCGGTCCGATTCTCGACCGGAACGGTCACGTGCTGGTGACGAACGTGCCCGGCACGCGCCTCGAGTTGTGGCCGGCCGACCTGCCGAAGACGTGGGCCGTGCAGCGCAGAGAGTTGCAGGCGCTTGCGACGGTGACCGGAGCGACGGTGAAGAGCATGCTGGCGGAGCTGGCGGCGACCGGCTCCGACCCGTTGACGCCCGTCGTCGTGCAGCGCGGGCTGCGCCAGGACCAGATCGACTACCTCGCCGAGCACACCGCCGAGTTTCCCGGCGTGCAGACGCAGGACAGCTACCTGCGCAAGTACCCCTACCAGTCGCTTGCCGCGCAGGTGCTCGGATACGTCGGACAAATCTCCGCGACCGAGTACGCCAGGCTCGGCAGCAAGGGCTACCTGGCGACCGATGCGATCGGGCAGGCCGGGGTCGAGGCGACCTACGACACCTACCTGCGAGGCCGTAACGGCACGGCTCAGTTGACGGTCGACTCGCTCGGGCGTCCGAAGGGGCCGGCGACGCTGCAGACGCAGGCGAGCCCCGGGGAGGCGCTGCGGCTGACGCTCGACATCGGCCTGCAGCGGGCCGCCGAGCAGGCGCTTCGCTACGGCATCAACCTGGCGCACACCGGCGCCGAGGGCGCACACGCCGACGGCGGCGCGATCGTCGCGATGAATCCGCAGGACGGCGCGATTCTTGCGATGGCGTCCTACCCCACCTACCAGCCGTCGATCTACGTGGGCCGCAGCGATCCGCAGAAGCTTGCTCCGCTGCTCGATCCGGCAAAGGCGGCTCAGGCGAACTACCCGGGCATCAACCGCGCGATCGACGCGGCGTACCCGCCGGGCTCGACGTTCAAGCCGGTCACTGCGCTCGCGGCAATGCAGGAGGGTCTCGTGCACCCGTTCGACCAGCTGCTCTGCTCGGCCAACTTCAAGGCCTACGGGCAGGTGTTCAACAACTGGACGAACCTGATCCACGAGTGGATCGATCTGCCGACTGCCCTCGCGATGTCGTGCGACACCTACTTCTACGAGCTCGGCCGGCGCTTCTACGTGCTGCCTCCCGACCGCGGCCATCCACTGCAGGGCTGGGCGAACCGTTTCGGTCTCGGTGAGCTGTCGGGCATCGACCTCAGCCCGGAGGTGCCGGGCCTCGTACCGACACCTGAGTGGCGGCGCAAGGCGTACCCGGTCAGCCAGGGTTTCGGCCCGATCGACCGCACGTGGAAGCCGGGCTATTCGATCCAGCTCGCGATCGGCCAGGGCCAGTTGCTCGTGACGCCGCTGCAGATGACGCGGCTCTTCGCGATGATCGCGAACGGCGGCAACCTGGTCACGCCACATGTCGCTGAGGACGTCGAGCTGACCGGGACGAACGGGCAGCCCGCACGCATCCTGCGCCGCTTCGGCGCCCAGCCGGCGCAGCCGACGGGCGTCGACCCGACCGCGCTTCGCTACGTGCAGCTGGGGCTCGAAGAGGCGACGCACGCTTCGTTCGGCACCGGGTCGGGGGTGTTCGGAAAGTTCCCCGTCGACATCGCCGGAAAGACAGGCAGCGCCGAGAAGAACGTCACGCTGCCCGGCTACCAGTATCCGCAGAACCTCACCCAGTCGTGGTGGTGCGGGTACGGGCCCTACAACGCGCCGACGATCGCCGTGTGCGCCGTGATCGAGAACGGCGGCCACGGCGGCACGGCTGCGGCGCCGGCGGCCCTGCGCGTGTTCGAGCACTACTTCGGCAAGACCGCCACGACGAGTCAGCACGCGTCCGACTGATGGTGATCGAGTAATGGCGATCGAGGCAGTCGACACCAGGACGCGAAGCCTGCGCAGCCGCCGGCAGGCTGAAGCGACGGGCCTCGGCGGGGTGCTGCGGCGCCTCGACTGGATCCTGCTGCTCTCGCTGGTCGCGGTCGTCGGCTACGGGCTGTGGGCGATCGACGGCATCACCAAGCACGACCCGGGCGGGTCGGCGGCGTCGCGCCAGGGCCTGTACGCGGCCGTCGGAGGGGCGCTCTTCATTGCCGCCCTCTTCGTCGACCCCGGCACCTACCAGCGCCTGCGCCGGCCGATCTACTTCGGGACGCTCGGGCTGATGGGCTTCGTGCTCGCCGCGGGGGCCGTCACGCGAGGCTCGCGCCGCTGGATCGACGTCGGGTTCTTCACCTTCCAGCCGTCCGAGTTCGGGAAGGTGCTGTTCGTGCTCGCGCTCGCCGGCTTCCTCGCCGAGCGCGCCCGCCAGATCGGCTCGCCGACCTCGACCCTCTCGGCGCTCGGGTACGGCCTCGCCCCGATCGTGCTCGTGTTCGTTCAGCCGGATATCGGTACCGCGCTCGTGTACACGGCGGCGCTCGCCGCCGTCCTCTTCGTCGCGGGCGTGCGCTGGTCGCACCTCGGCATCCTCGCGGCGCTCACGGTCGCGGCCGCCCTCGCCGTTCTGTGGCTTCTGCCCGCCGCGGGCATGAATGTGCTCAAGCCGTACCAGGCTGCTCGCCTCACCGGCTTCACACACCCGGGCAACGATCCGCAAGGCGCGACCTACAACCTTCGCCAGTCGATCACCGCCGTCGGCGCGGGCGGCCTGCGCGGTCGCGGCATCCTCGGCGCGACGCAGACCCGGCTGAACTATCTGCCGGAGCACGCGACCGACTTCGCCTTCGCATCGCTCGCCGAGGAGCGCGGCTTCTTCGGCGCCTCGATCCTCCTGCTCCTTTACCTCCTCGTCGTCTGGCGTGCGCTGAAGATCGTCACCGGCGCGCGGGATCTGTACTGCGCGATCGTCGCCGGCGGGATCGCCACCATGTTCCTGTTCCAGGTGTTCGTGAACAGCGCCATGACGATGGGCATCGCGCCGATCACCGGCATCCCGCTGCCCTTCGTGTCGGTCGGCGGCTCGTCGATGATCACGAACCTCATGGCGATGGGCATCCTGCAGGCGATCCACATGCGGCGTCCCGGGCGGAGGCGGGGATGAGCGACGTAGGCTCGACGGAGTCGCCAGGGAGCGAGGCGCCGGCTTGGCCGGCGCCGGAGCGGGGATGAGCAAACGATCGCCGAAGCTCGCGCCGCTCTCGTTCCTCGCGCTGATGCGGGAGGTGCGCCGTGGGTCGGGCGACCCGCGGCCGCTTGCGGTTGCGGGCGCGCGCGAGCTCGTGCCGCTCCTTGCGCGCGAGCTACGGGCGGGCGGGGAGGCCCCGGCGGTCGTCGAGGGCCGGGTCGGGAACGCGGCGGCCCTCGTCTGGATCGGCCCGCCCGACGAGGACGCGCTGCACGAGGCCTCGCGCGCCGGCGTCCCGATCGTCGCGGTGTCGGACGCGGAGACGATGCCCTATGTGCTCGCGACCGACATCGTGCGGGTGCCACCGGGGCAGGGCTTCCCGGTCGACGAGATCGCAGCGGCCCTGGCCCGGCGCCTGGGGGAGAGCGGCACGTCGCTCGCCGCTCGCCTGCCGGTGCTGCGCGGCGCGGTCTGCGCCGAACTGATCCGGACGTTCGCGAAGCGCAACGCGTTCGTCGCCGCGGCGGTGTTCATCCCCGGCGTCGACATGCCCGTGCTGACGCTGAACCAGGCGCGGCTCGTGCTGCGAATCGCGCTCGCTTACGGCCAGAAGGTGGACAACACGCGCGGGCTCGAGCTGCTCGGTGTCGTCGGGGTCGGCTTCGGGCTGCGGGCGGTGGCGCGCGAGCTGCTCGACCTCGTCCCGGTCGCCGGCTGGGCGTTGAAGGGCGCAGTCGCCTATGCGGGCACGAAGGCGGTCGGCGAAGCCGCCGTCCGCCACTTCGAAGCGCGCGCCTAGGTCGCATGGAGATTCGCCGGGCGACCGCGGACGACGAGCACATCATGCGACTGCTCTGGCACGAGCTCAGCGCGGAGACGACCTACACCCCGTATCCCGGTTCGGAGTTCTCGGAGTCGCTGCTCGCCGATCACCTGGCGTTCCTTGCCGAGCAGGCGGGAGAGCCGGTTGGGTGCGTCTACGCAGCCACTCCGAGCGAGCACTTCGGCTTCGTCTTCGGCCTCTACGTCCGGCCTGTTGCACGCCGCCGTGGGCTCGCGCGAGACCTCATGCGGGCGGTCGCAGAGGCGCTGCGAGTCGAGGGCCGGAAGTACATCGTCCTGAGCGTGGACACCCCGAACGCGGCCGCGCGCTCGCTCTACGAGCAGCTCGGCTTCGTCGACGCGGCTCGAACGCTGCGCGCGCGCATCGACGACCTGCTCTAGCGCTCGGAGGCCTGCGACGCGTTGGTCTTCGGACGG
>Ga0307372_10006418_pt1 | contig 17224 bp, 16 predicted proteins | sample OX1MG_FD_202533 | JGI IMG/M metagenome (GOLD analysis project Ga0307372, IMG submission 202533) | Soil microbial communities from Risofladan, Vaasa, Finland - OX-1 | ecosystem: Environmental > Terrestrial > Soil > Coastal area > Acid sulfate soil | place: Finland: Risofladan, Vaasa | collected... | reverse complement strand
CGACGAGTTGTCACCTTTGGGATGCTCCAAAATGGTGTACTGGGTTCTCAGAAAACCCAGTGTTCATGCACCTTCTAGAGCATCCTTTCTTTTTCCGCTACTGAAATCAACGAATAATCCAGGCTAGAGCAAGAATGGCCCGAGTGATAGCATCTGCCGCTGTGGAATTTCCCAGCTTGGAGCGAGCGACTTGTTCCTGTCCAGTCAGTTTTCGGCGAATCAATTCGGTTGCGATGTGCAGAGCTAGTCCAGAGTGATGGGCAAGGGATTGAGCACGGCGAAGGCGAGCATCGGATGGATGGACCGGGCCGGTAGTGGCGAGCACGGAACCGTCGCGTTCAAGCATTACGAGAGAGGCTTCCTGATCGACAAGCCAGCGAAGCGCCGATAGCGAAACAAACCCGTCAGAGCCAATCAATACAAGCCGCCGCAGTCCGTGGCCAACGCGCGGAAAACAAGCTTTGCGCCTGTCCGCCCCGATGCCGTCTTCAATGGTCAAGTGGCCGCGTTCGACGCAGACTTTGATGCCAAAACCAAAGACGGTTACAACGCCGTGTAGTGGAACGATTGACGCGGGAGATTTGCAGACGTGCGGAACTTCAGGTACGGTTTGCCTAGCTGCCATTGGAGCACAACCTCCATCGGTAGTTAGGGCTTGCCGCCTGCTTCCAACAGGCGGTAGGCCCGCTTTTCTCTTTGGTTCTTTATTTTATCGTTACGCGCTCTAAATGTCATTAGAGGATCGTTGCGTAAAATCAAGTCCCATATGATCCGCAGAAACGAAACCCCAGTTCGCGGAATACAAAGCGTTCTTATTAGCGAAGTTGGAAACCGGGAATCGATTCCACAAAACAATACTGTCGCCGCTTGGGACCTGCTCGGGATTTCGGGGGCGTTTCAAATCCCTGATCCGAGCAAGAGAGGAAAAGGACTCCGATTGCAATCTGGACAGACGCGGTTAACGGTCCATCGCTTTTTGCCACAGCACATGATGTAAAACTCCGCCGCGTTTTGTTTCGATTGTCGCTCCATCTCGGCGCGTTGCTCTCCGCAGATGTCGCGTGACTGCCGAGCGCTAATCTTATCTGTCCCATCTGCCGCATCAGCGCCGAGTGAATCTCCGAGAAAGCGCGCTCGTGCGCCACGGTGTCGAGGACAATGTTTGTCACGGACAGCATCGACGAATCGAAGCACAAAATTCGGTGTAAACAGAAAATTAGCTTTATTGGCGAGCCAGCTGACGTTGTTCAATGCGGCGCGGCCTTGGGCTACTCTCTCGTTGATACTCCCGCCTTGCGTTTGTCTCAGCGATTCAACCGATGTCCAGAACGATTCATAAGAGTTGGTGAATGCCGTCGCATATTCATCTGAATGTCCAAGTGGCGTGAAGCACGGCTCTGCGCGCTCTTCGTCAAGCGCCGCAGTGAAAAACTCACCTTTTCGCTGTTTTTTTACGTTTTTCGTGACTTGCGGAGAATCTGCTTCCTCAGTGCCGTCGTGGTGCGGAGAAAGTGATGAAACCCGCCGTTTTCGTGCGGAGACTTTCAGTTTTGTCGGTTTTTTAGGCATGTGGCAGTCTTGACGACTTCACCTGCTTTCCGAAAAGCTTGGTTCACTCGCTCAGATATTTTGTCACATATGTGCGCATCAGTGCAGCAGAGCGAAAAAAGCAATCTCAGGAATGGAGGAACAAAAACAATGGCACGCGGAAAAAATATAGCAACCAATCTCGGATTAAGAATAAAGGGCTGGAAGGCCGCTGTTCGTAGCCCAAAGGTGCCGATTTGGTTGAAGCCCGGCATCCGTCGCGCGATTCAGCGGGCAGAAAGCCGTTTGCGGTCACGTAACAATCACCGCCCGAAACAACGGGGAGTGTTTTCTCGCAAAATAAAATCCACTTGCCCCAGCGAGTGGCCGAAGGGCTTCCAAATGTCACGTTCAATATCTAAGAAAATCCTCAGTCGCGCACGCCCGAAGGTTGTGCATCGTAACCACATCAAGGCGATTTCCGCGAGCGGGTATCCGCATTGTCGAATTTGCGGCTATAGGCCACGTGGCTCGTTTTACGCCCGTTCGCTATCAGAGCAAGTAATCAAGCACATTCGCAGCAAACATCGTGAATGCGCGCTCTATATTGTTTTCGAACTGAACATTCTGTTAGGCCAACAAAAAGGTGACGATTCCCGCTGCCTCTTTCATGGTTCTGCGCGGACTGTCGGTGGCACAGGGGAGGCTCAATCATGAGGGAATCACGAAAGAGCTGGAAACAGTCGGCGAAATCTAAGAAGACGCATACGCGGAAACGACGCGCCAGCGTCCAACACGTCGCGCCCCGCACGGCAAAACAATTCTTTTCCAAATCAAAAGAGGCTCAAGGCGAGTGGAATGACGTTGCTCACGTGATTTCGCAAATGCGGGCGAATCGCGTGTCGCTGACTCAGGCTGCGATTGAAACTGGCATCGATCCCCGTGTTGTGGCGCGGCTCGGCAAATCGGCGCTTCGCAAGCGCAAGAACGGCAAGTACGTCGCGAAACGCACCGACAAGCTTCTGCGGATTCTCGCTATCCCAACTTCGGACGGTCTACGCGAAATCGTGACACGTGACTCGCGCCAAGCGATGCAACTTGGAAAGTATTGGAGTGCCGTTCAGAAATATCTTCAGACGGGGAATGCTTCAAACCTAGAGAAGTTTTCACGCAAACGGAAAACGATCAAGGACGCCAGCGGCAAGAAAATCCGATTGATATTGGATACTGCCGTATTGGATCAGCTTGGATCAGCGGGTGCGCTGTCGTTTGAATCCTTCTACGCACAGACGGCTTGATGAAACGGCGATTGCCCATTCGCGACCCAATTGCCGCACAGCAGCGCAAGAGCGTTGCGACGCGTCGTTTTGGTCCCAGTGCGCAATGTCGCCTCTGCGGAGAATCGCGACCGGAAGCCCTCATCGCTGGCAGGAATCCTGTAATCTGCGCTGATTGTGACCGGAAGAAACGCGGGAAGACAAAGCTGGACAGACATCATGTTGCTGGCAAGTCGAACAGTCCCGTCACGATTTCCGTTCCAGTGAATGACCATCGCGCTCGCCTCAGCGTGGATCAGCATGATTGGCCGAAAGAAACGCTCGACAATCCAAGCGGCAGTCCGCTGCTTGCCGCCGCTGGCTGCGTTCGCGGCTTAGCCGACACTCTTTCCTACCTGATTGAGAAGCTCCTTCTTTGGATTCCTGAAATGCTTGAAACTCTGGACCAATTCCTGACGGGCAAGCTAGGCCCGAAATGGTGGATTGGCTCGCCTCTGGAAAAATATGCGCCGAAAAGATGACCGTATTGATTCTGGCGTGAATAATTCTGTTTCACTCCCTCTGGCCGTGCGCGTTTACCCCACTGCGCAAGGCGACAAGCCGACGAGACCGAACAGAAAATCCCTGAAGCGTTGGGAATATCCAGAGGGAATGTTTATCTTCGACACGGAAACCCGCACGGATCAAACACAACGTCTGACGTTTGGATGCTATCGCTTCGTTGTCGGTGGGCAGTGCCGCGAAGAAGGTCTCTTCTACGCTAACGATTTACCGGAATCGGACGTATCCATCCTCCGGCGGTATGTTGCAAATCATAGCTCCGATAAGGGGAACAGACTGCTTTTGCTGACGATGCGCGAATTTCTGGACAAACTCTATCGCGCCTCGTACAAGGCTCGCTGCTTGCTTGTGGGATTTAATCTACCCTTCGATTTCTCGCGTATCGCTGGCGACGTGGTGCCAGCACGCGGGCGTTTTGCGGGCGGTTTTTCACTGGGATTGTGGTTTTACAAAGACAAGCGCAGACATCAGGAGCGGCCTCGCATCGGCATCAAGCACATTGACAGCAAGCGCGCTCTCAAGGGATTCACGGCCCGCAAAACGCCTGATAGAGAGGATTTAATTCGCGAAGACTCGGAAACCGGGAAGCCCGAAAAGGGTTACAAGTTTCGCGGCCATATGCTTGATTTGCGTACCGCCGCGTTTGCTCTGACAGACAGGAGCTACACTCTAGAATCCGCGTGCGAGGCTTTTGGCGTCGAGCACGGCAAACAACGCGCTTCGCATCATGGCGAAGTCACGGAAGAGTACATCGAATACAATCGGCGCGATGTTCTGGCAACCTCCGAATTGGCCCTGAAGCTTATAGACGAGTACGACAAGCACGGGCTTTCGCTTCAAATTACGAAAGCATATTCGCCAGCTTCCATCGGCAAGGCTTATTTGCGGGACATGGTTATCCAGCCGATTCTCAGACGACAGCCGGATTTCCCGCGCGAGTATCTCGGATTTGCACAATCCGCATTTTACGGTGGCAGAACCAGCGCACATATCCGCAAGGTGCCCGTTCCCGTCGTATACACGGATTTTCTTTCGATGTATCCCACTGTGAACGGTTTGATGCAACTGTGGCGATTTGTAATCGCACGCGAAATCAGGGTGGTTGAGCACTGCGAAGCAGAAATCCGTCGATTTCTTCACAGAATCAAATCGAATCCACATCAATTATTCAACCCTGTAATCTGGAAATCTCTACCCGCGTTTGTCAAAGTCATTCCGAACGGCGACATCCTGCCCTCGCGCAGCAAGTACAACGTGGCAAGCAACGATTGGCAAGTTGGCGTGAACTACCTTTACGCCGGAGATCACCAAGCAAATCAGGCGTTGTGGTTTTCTCTTCCCGATGTTGCGGCATCTGTCCTGCTTACCGGCAAGATTCCGACAATCTTAGAGGCGTTTCGCATCGAGGCGCATGGTGTTCTGGATGGGCTAAGGCCGATGAAATTGCGTGGTGCTATTGAGATTGATCCACGAAAGCAGGATATCTTTCTAAGAGTAATCGAAGAACGAAAGCTGCTTGCGTCGCAAAACACGATTCCTGAGGACCAGAAAAAGAAACTCGACAAGGCACTGAAGGTTCTAGCGAATGCAACGAGCTACGGAATCTATGCGGAAATGATCCGGCAAGAGTCAGACTGCGAGATTAAAACGACGTGCTACGGCATCGACGCCGAGCCTTTCATCACCTCAGTGAGCCATCCTGACGTACCGGGAGAATATTGCTTTCCGCCGATGGCTACGCTCATAACCGGAGCCGCCCGTTTGATGCTAGCTCTATTGGAATACTCCGTTACCAAGTTGGGCGGTACGTATGCGATGGAAGACACGGACTCAATGGCGATTGTTGCGACTGAGCATGGCGGGTTGATTCCATGTCCCGGCGGTACGTTCAGAACAAAAGGCAACCGAGAAGCAGTGAACGCCTTGTCATGGAAACAGGTTCAGCAAATCGCGGATCGTTTTGCCGCATTGAATCCTTACGCACGGCACGCCATACTCGGATCAATTCTCAAAATCGAAGAAGATAACTTCGATCCTACGACGCACAGGCAACGCCAGCTTTATTGTTTCGCAATCTCAGCGAAGCGATATGCGCTGTTTGTCCGCGATGCAAAAGGCCGTCCCATCCTGCTTCGCAGTGGTGTCAACAATCATGCGGACAGATGGTCCGAGCACGGTTTAGGGCATTTGCTGAATCCCACTAATTTAGAGGATGAGGACCGAAACTGGATTGCACAAGCGTGGTTGAATATTATTCGCAAGGCTCACGGACTTCCGGCAAAGCCCTTGGGATTCGAGAATTGTCCCGCAGTGGGCCGGATCAGCGTGAGTAGCCCCGTTGTGATGCGGTCTTTGGAAAAAGTGAATCAGGGCAAGGAATACGCGCAACAGATTAAGCCGTTCAATTTTCTATTGTCTTGTCACGTCAACCCGCTTGGGCATCCCATCGGCTGCGACCCTGAGCACTTCCACCTGATTGCACCGTATGAATCCGATTCGAGCCGATGGACAAAAAGCGAATGGGTAGACCTGCATTCGGGAAACACTTACGGCATCACCACAACCGAGCCTCACGGCAATCGCTACACGGCGCGCGTGAAAACCTACGGCGACGTTCTAATCGAATACGAGTTTCATCCCGAATCGAAGAATGCGGACGTTCAAGGGAATCCAAGCGGCAAACAAACCATCGGTCTTTTGCAGCGGCGACACGTTCGGATAGAAGGTATCGAGTACATCGGAAAAGAATCCAACCGGATAGAGGAACTCGAATCGGGCTTGCTTCATTCCGAAGCAGATGTGTACACGCATTACGGCGACACCCGGCGCGATGAATGGGAAACGAAGATTCGGCCCGCGTTGCGGAAGGTCTCGCTGAACGAGCTTGGCAAGCGAACCGGAATCTCACGTCGAGCCATTATTGATTTGCGCATGGGACGCAGCCGACCGCACCCCAGAAACCGACAGTCGCTCGTTTCAGCTCTGCGACGGCTAAAACTTATCTGATTGGTGTTCGATGTGAACGCGGGTTGCGGGTCCGTCGCCCTTGCCATTTCCCGCAGCGATGCCGCACGCGAATCCGCGCCTTTCTCGCACCGCGCCGCGCTTTGCGCACGCCGCTCACGTTCGCTGTCGCCACAACGACGCTCACGTCCATGCAAGCGGCCACTTTTGCCACGACAGCGAGCGGGCGGCTGGAATAGTGGGAGGGGATGGAGCGGGTGCAGTTTCACAGCCAACCGCAGAGCAATACACGGATCAGGGTGAAAATGGGCCGTCCGGTCAACTCCGGACGGCCCAGGTTCTAGCGACGATCTCCCGTCGCCGTTCCGGGCACTTCATCCCAGTAAGGGGTGTAACCATAATGCTTGTAGATGCTGGTTCCCCAGACCGAATCGGCCATGTTCGGCCAGGTGTCCTTATCGAAACCCGGAGCATTCTCCAGAAGTTTCTTGTCGAGGTTCAGGACGGCCCGATTTTCCTTCAAATTAAAGTGGAACGCGTTCCAGGGAATGGCGAAATACTTGTCACCCATTCCAAGAAAACCTCCAAACGACAAGACCGCGTAAGCGATCCGGCCGGTCCCAGTATCGAGTACGAGATCTTCGATTTTTCCAAGGTCCTCATTTTGTTTGTTGACGACGTTACTGCCTATCACTGTCTTTTTCGCGGCGACGATATCTGTGTATCTCGCTGCTCTTGCCTCTGCCATGTGTTCTCCTTTTCAAATCAACCCGATGAATTAACAGCAACCGTCTTCTAACTCCGCGTCTCACTCAAGGGAACAATCCCACTCACTCGTGATCTGGTTTGCGCTCTTGACGCCCAAGAGACGCTAGTTCCGGCGATAGCGAGAGTATCCCCAGCCCCCACCGCCAAGCAAAAACACAACGAGAAGAACGATCAAGATGGTTTCCACGTCTCTACCTCACTCCTCGGAGGCATCTGGTTCGGATTACTTCCTCCGCTAGCAACATTATAAAAAGGGGCGGAGATGGATATCTGTCCATAACGGGACACATTCGCGTTTTGTTTGCTGTCTCCATAGCGCGTATCCCAGCAGTCTCGGCAACGCCGCCGACAGTCCGTGCCGTAAACATCAAGCATCCCGTATGCTTCCTTGCCACATTCCGGGCAGCGGCAGGGTAGTGGGACGGTATGGGGGGTGCAGTTTTGCGGCTCTCTATCACCTATCCCGCGATGCCGTTGACGCGCCGACGCGAATTTCCTATACTGACCTTTCCCCACCTGCGCTTCTCCTACCGGACTACGACAAGGCGAAAGGCGGGCTGGAGTTTGAAATCAGGCGGGTACACGTCCGCCGGAAACCTCGCTCATTTACTGACAAAGCCCGATCATGACCGAAGCTACTTGCAAACGAGAAATCGAACTGGAAATTCCCGCGGAGAACGTGCAGAAAGTCACGGAGAAAGTGGCGCGCGATATTGCTCGCGTGGCGCGCGTGCCGGGATTCCGTCCCGGAAAAGCGCCGGTGGCGCTGGTGCGGCGGCGCTTCGCTGACGATATTCAAGGCGAGGTGCTGCAATCGCTGGTCCCCGAATATCTGGAAAAAGCGCTGGAGGAAAAGAAGCTCGTGCCGGTGACGCGTCCGGAAGTGGATAAAGTCGAGTTCAAGGATGGCGAGCCCCTGAAATTCCGCGCTGTCTTCGAAGTGCTGCCGGAATTCGAGCTGGGCGATTACAAGAATGTGACCGTCCAAGTGGACGAGATCGAAATCGGCGACGCGCAGGTGGATAAGGCGATTGAAGAGATGCGCGACCGTTTGGCAGTGTTCGTCCCAGTGGAGGGGCGCGCGGCGCAGAATGGCGACTCTGTTTCGATCAAGCTGATCGGAACGCCTGCGGGCGGCGGTGACCCGGTGCGAGCGGACAATATTATGGTGCACCTGGGATCAGAGGAAACGCTGGCGAGCTTCACGGAAAACCTGACCGGCGCCAATGTGGGCGAGACGAAGACAATTCAGACCGTCTATCCGGAAGATTATCCCGATCCGAAGCTGGCCGGCAAAACGTACGATTACACCGTGGAAGTGCTGGCCATCAAGGAAAAGAAGCTGCCCGAGCTAAATGACGAGTTCGCGAAAGAAGCTGCGGGAGAAAATTCCGGCGTCTCGACGCTGGAAGAGTTGCGGAAGAAACTCCGCGAGAACATGGAAGCGGCGAAAGAGCAGCAGCAGAAGTCGCAGGCGCAGGAGCGCATTCTCGACGAACTGGTGAAGCAGCACGACTTCCCCGTTCCCGAAGCTCTGGTAGAAAACCAGATGGACACGCGTTTGGACCGCGCCGTGCGTTCGCTGGCCGCCCAAGGCATCGATCCGCGGGCGGTGAATGTGGATTGGGTTGCCATGCGCAGGCGGCAGCACGATCGCGCCGTGGCGGACGTGAAGGCGGAATTGCTGCTGGATCGCATCGCGTCGGCGGAAAAAATTGAAGCGACCGACGAGGATTTGGAAAAAGAATTGGCCGCGCTGGCCGAACGCAGTGGAGAGTCCGCAACGTCGCTCCGAGCTCGCTTGACAAAGCAGGATGCGCTCGATAGGATTAAATCGAAGTTGCGCAGTGACAAGACGATCGACTTGCTCCACCGCACGGCCCGAATCGAGACGACACCTAAAAGTGAAAAGTGACTCGGTTCCGGCGCTCCTCAGCGCGCAACGATACTCCCGATGAAACTATTTGACGATTCAACTCCGCGTGCAACAACGCTCGTACCCATGGTGGTCGAACAGACCAACCGCGGCGAGCGCTCATACGATATCTATTCCCGGCTGTTGAAAGATCACATCATCTTCATCGGAACGCCGATCGACGATCATGTGGCCAATCTGGTGACGGCGCAGTTGCTGTTCCTCGAATCCGAGGATCCGGAGAAAGATATTTCGATTTATATCAATTCGCCGGGGGGATCGATCTCCGCGGGAATGGCGATTTACGACACGATGCAGTTCGTTCGGCCGGACGTGGTGACGTATTGCATCGGCCAATCGGCATCCATCGCAGCTTTATTGTTGGCCGCGGGAAGCCCGAAAAAGCGCTATGCGCTTCCCAATTCCCGCGTGCTGATTCATCAGCCGTGGATGTCCGGGCTTTCGGGCCAGGCAACAGATATCGATATTCATGCGAAGGAAATTATTCGCACGCGCGCGGCGATTAACAAGCTGCTGGCGCACCACTCGGGCGCGCCAATCGAAAAGATTGAGCGGGACGTGGAGCGTGATTTCATCATGACCGCCGATCAAGCGAAGGCGTACGGCATCGTGGATGAGATCATCACGAAGCATCGCAGCTCCGTTCCTAAGGGTTAGTAGTGAATGGGAATTTGCGATACGGAATGGGTGGGGCTGATTTACAATAAGTCACAGTTTCGTTGCGGGCTGGGTTTCCAGGGGAGGGGGCGCCACCGGTGAAGCGGTTCACGCCAGAAGAGCCGTTGCGTTGTTCCTTCTGCCATAAAACGCAGGAGCAAGTGGAGAAGCTGATCAGCTCTCCCTCCGAGTATCCCCGCTCGTACATTTGCAACGAATGCGTGGGCGTCTGCCAGCAGATTCTCGAGGACGAGAAGCGCGAGCAGTCCAGCCCCGTTAACCGCCGCCTGCCGCGGCCGCCCGAGATCAAGGCGTTCCTCGACAGTTACGTAATCGGCCAAGACAAGACGAAAAAGAAACTGGCTGTCGCGGTTTACAACCATTACAAGCGAATCTTCCTGAACCGCCAGCCCGGCGATGTGGAGCTGACCAAGTCCAACATTCTGCTGATCGGGCCGACGGGAACCGGCAAGACGCTGCTGGCGCAAACGCTTTCGCGCATGTTGGAAGTGCCGTTCGCGATTGTGGACGCAACCACGCTGACCGAAGCGGGATACGTCGGCGAAGACGTCGAGAACATTATCCTGAAGCTGCTGCAAGCGGCCGATGGGGACGTCCAAAAGGCGCAACAGGGCATCATATATATAGACGAAATCGACAAAATTTCTAAGAAGGACGAGAACCCCTCGATTACCCGCGACGTTTCGGGCGAGGGCGTGCAGCAGGCGCTGCTGAAAATCTTGGAAGGTACCGTAGCCAACGTGCCTCCGCAGGGCGGGCGAAAGCATCCGCACCAGGAGTTCACGCCGGTCGACACCACGAACATCCTGTTCATTTGCGGCGGAGCGTTCGTGGGACTGGAACGGATTATCGAGCGGCGCGCGGGGCAGAAGTCGCTAGGGTTCCATGCCGATACAGCGCCGAGCACGGCGACGCGGAGAAATATCGAAGTACTGGAGCAGGTGCAGCCAACGGACCTGATGCGTTACGGATTGATCCCCGAATTTGTGGGCCGCTTGCCGGTGGCCGGGGTGCTCAGCGATTTGGATAAGAGCGCGCTGGTGCGAATTTTGACGGAACCGAAGAATGCGCTGGTCCGTCAATATCAGAGACTCTTCGAATTCGAAAACGTTCGACTGCGCTTTACTGATGATGCCCTCGAAACGGTCGCGGACCTTGCCCTGCAGCGTAAGGTTGGCGCTCGCGGCCTGCGCATGATCCTCGAGGACCTGATGCTCGAGATGATGTACCACCTGCCGGCGCAGCGAAAGCTACGTGATTTCGTGATCACCGCGGACATGGTGAAGGGGCACGAAATCAATTGGAGCCTGCTCGAAAAGGCCGGCTGATCCTTCGGGCCTTTTGCGTAGCGCACTCTGCCCTCGGCGCGTTGAAATCCGGATCTTATCGGGCGTTGGCGGCGGAATTCTGATTTCGTGCGTTAATGGAAAGGAATTTTAGGTATATAGATGTTTAGCAAGGAAAAATCCGAAACACGGCGCGTTCCCATGATGCCGGTGCGGGAAATGGTCATTTTCCCGGAAATGATGCATCCGTTTATCGTGGGGCGCGAGGCTTCCGTGCGCGCCTTGGAAGAGGCGTTGGCGGGCGACAAAAAGATCTTTTTGGTTACACAGCATGATGCTTCCGTGGACGATCCCAAGCCCGAGGAAATCTACCAGGTTGGAACGCTCGCGAATATCGTGCAGAGCGTAAAGCTTCCGGACGGAAACATCAAAGTCCTGGTGGAAGGCACCGAGCGCGCCAAGATCGTGCAAGTGACCAGCGAAGAGGGCTATTTCCGAGCCTCGATTCGCGTGGTGCCGATGAAGTCCGAGCCTGGACCGCAGACGCAGCAGGCCACCGAACGAGTCACCAACCTTTTCGAGCAGTATGTGAAGCTTTCGCAGAGCCTGAATTACGATACCATGATTGCCGCGGTGCGCGTGGAAGACCCGAGCAAGCTGGGCGACGCGATCGCCGCCAACCTGCAGATTCCGGTTGAGGAAAAACAAGAACTTCTCGAGATTTTCGATCCGCTCGAACGCTTGCAGCGCGTCGCGGACATCCTGGAAGGCGAAATCGAAAAGCTCAACGTCGATCGCTCGATCAATACGCGCGTGAAGCGCCAGATGGAGCGCGCCCAGAAAGAGTATTACCTCAACGAGAAGCTCAAAGCCATTCAGAAAGAGCTGGGGCGCGGCGAAGCCAACGAAATCGAGCAGTTGAAAAAGAAGATCGAAACTTCCGGCATGCCCGAAGGCCCGATGGAAAAGGCCATGCAGGAGTTGAAGCGGCTGGAAATGATGCCGCCGATGTCGGCCGAATCCACGGTGTCGCGCAATTACCTGGATTGGCTGCTGGCGGTGCCGTGGAAGAAAAAGTCCAAGGAAATTCGCGACATCACACGCGCCGAGCAGATTCTCTCCGAGGATCACTACGGCCTGGAAAAAATTAAAGAGCGGATTCTCGAATATCTCGCAGTTCGGCAACTGGTGAAGAATCCGAAGGGCTCGATTCTGTGCTTCCTCGGGCCTCCGGGAGTGGGAAAGACTTCATTGGCCATGTCGATCGGGCGCGCCACGGGCCGGAAATTCGTGCGCGTTTCGCTCGGCGGAGTGCGCGACGAAGCGGAAATTCGCGGCCATCGGCGGACGTACATCGGCGCGCTGCCCGGCCAAATCATTCAAATGATGCGCAAGGCCGGAACGGTGAACCCGGTATTCGTGCTGGATGAAGTGGATAAGATGTCCATGGATTTTCGCGGGGATCCTTCCGCGGCGCTGATGGAAGTGCTCGATCCCGAGTTGAACCACGCCTTCACGGATCACTATCTGGACGTGGAATACGATCTGTCGAAGGTGATGTTCATCTGCACTGCCAACGTGCTGCATACGATTCCGCAGCCGCTGCAGGACCGCATGGAAGTTCTGCGACTTCCCGGCTACACGGAACAGGAGAAGTATCAGATCGCACAGCGTTATTTGGTGCCGCGGCAGCTCGAAGCGACCGGCCTGACCAAAGACAACCTGAAATTCACCGATGACGCGGTCACCCACATGATCCGCCACTACACGCACGAAGCGGGCGTCCGCAATCTGGACCGCGAAATCGCCAACGTGTGCCGTAAAGTGGCGCGCAAAGTGGTGACCGACTCGAAGACCGCGGGAGTGGAAGTATCGGCCGCTAATGTGGGCGAATATCTTGGAATTCTGAAATATCGCGATTTCCTGGCGGCTAAGACCAACGAAATCGGGTTAACCACCGGCCTCGCCTGGACCGAAGTAGGCGGACAAGTGCTGTGCACGGAAACAACGCTGATGCAGGGCAAAGGCCGCCTGACATTAACCGGCAAGCTTGGCGACGTGATGCAGGAATCGGCGCAAGCGGGCATGAGTTACGTGCGGTCCCGCAGCCACCTCTTTGGATTGCCCAAGGATTTTTACCGGCACATCGACATTCATATGCATGTTCCCGAAGGGGCCATTCCCAAGGACGGGCCGTCGGCTGGAATCACCATTTGCACCTCGATCGTAAGCGCGCTGACGCGCATTCCGGTGCGCTGCGACGTGGCCATGACCGGCGAAATCACGCTGCGCGGCAAAGTGCTGCCCATCGGCGGCGTGAAGGAAAAGCTTCTGGCGGCGCATCGGCTGGGGCTGCGCACGGTGATTCTGCCGAAGGACAACGAGAAAGACTTGGCGGATATTCCGCCGGAAATCCTGGCGCAAATGTCGATTCATCTCGTGGAGTCGATGGACGAAGTCCTGCAAATTGCTCTCGAACAGCCGCTACCTGCTCCCGGCCACCCGCCCGTGGACGGAGTCGAGCCCAAGTTCGGCGCGGACGTCGCGCAGGACAATGAATTGACCAATTGAACTCTTCGGTCCTCCAGATGAGGTCACCCAGCGAACGGCCTTGGTAGGCTGCGGTGCAATATCCGCAACGCAGGTTCGGCCCGCGACCGGAGTGTAACGATTCTCTGTAGTCAGCCCAATTTTGAAGCTCGGACGGGGTACTTCAGCCCAATGCCCCGGCCCTGGATTCATTCGGATCACAATCGTGCCTGACCCAATCAGGCTTGAAGAAGGAAAGAAGAATGAGCGTTAGTCTTGCGGAACTGAAAGACAAGAATATCACCGATCTGGCCAAGATCGCGAAAGAGCTAAACATTCCCGGTTCGTCCGGCATGCGCAAGCAGGAGTTGATCTTCCAGATCCTCCGCGCGCAGACGGAAAAGAACGGCCTGATCTTCTCCGAGGGAGTTCTAGAATGCCTCCCGGATGGATTCGGATTCCTCCGCGCGCCGGAGTACAACTACCTGCCGGGGCCGGACGATATCTACGTCTCGCCGTCGCAGATTCGCAAGTTCGACCTGCGCACAGGAGATACCGTGTCCGGCCAGGTGCGTCCGCCGAAGGATGGCGAGCGCTACTTCGCGCTCATCAAGGTCGAAGCGATCAACTTCGAGGACCCGGAAGTCGCGCGCAACAAGATTTTCTTCGATAACCTGACGCCGCTATATCCGCAGGAACGCATTCGCCTGGAAACCACCAAGGAAAACCTCACCGGGCGCGTGCTGGACATGCTCTGCCCCATCGGCAAGGGACAGCGCGGGTTGATCGTGGCGCCTCCGCGCACTGGCAAGACCATGATGCTGCAGTCGGTAGCCAATTCGATCACCACGAATCACCCGGAAGTGGTCCTGATCGTGCTCTTGATTGACGAGCGTCCGGAAGAAGTGACCGACATGCAGCGCACGGTGAAGGGCGAAGTGATCAGCTCCACGTTCGATGAACCGCCGCAACGGCATATTCAAGTGGCCGAAATGGTACTGGAAAAAGCGAAGCGACTGGTGGAACACAAGCGCGACGTAGTGATTCTGCTCGACTCGCTCACGCGCTTGGGCCGCGCTTACAACGCCGTCACGCCTCCTTCCGGCAAAGTGCTCTCGGGCGGTATCGACGCCAATGCTTTGCAGCGTCCGCGCCGATTTTTCGCCGCCGCGCGAAACGTGGAGGAGGGCGGGTCGCTGACCATCATCGCCACGGCTCTGGTCGACACCGGAAGCCGCATGGACGACGTGATTTTCGAGGAATTCAAAGGCACCGGCAACATGGAAATCAATTTGGACCGCCGTTTGGTCGATAAGCGCGTGTTCCCCACGATCGATATCAACCGCTCCGGCACGCGAAAAGACGAGCTACTGCTGCCCGCCGACGAGTTGAATCGTATTTGGGTATTGCGCAAAGTCTTGAGCCCGCTTTCGACCGTCGAAGCAATGGAGCTCCTGCTTGGCCGCCTCTCCAAGACCAAGACCAATGGCGAGTTCCTCGCATCGATGTCGAACCCGGCCTAATTCGCTGCGGTCGCCTGATTCGCGGTTCTTGGGTTTGTTGCAAGTCCCCTTCCGAAAAAGCTTTTGCGGAACTTTCTTTCTTCGGAAGGAGACGGCGACTTGCAGAAATTTTTAGCCCGCCAGCCGATATTCAACCCTCACCGCATTGTGTATGGCTACGAACTGCTTTTCCGCAGCGGTCCCGAGAACTATTTCCAGCATTCGCAGCCAGACGTGGCGTGCGCTTCAGCCGCCGATAGCCTTTTTTCTTCGGCATCGACCGCCTGGCGCAGGGCCGCCGCGTGTTCGTCAACTGCACGAGGGAGTTTTTCATTCGGGACTTCCCTTTCATGCTGCCCAAGTATTCCGTGGTGCTGGAAGTGCTTGAGGACGTGGTGCTCGACGACACGCTGATCGCCGCGTGCCGTCGGCTGAAAAGTGCCGGATACCTGCTCGCGCTGGACGACTTTCGCGATGCGCCGCAATGGCGTCCCCTCGTCGCGCTTGCCGATTTCATTAAGGTGGATTTGCTAGCGACCGCCGAAGAGGAGCAGGTCCGGCTAGGGAAGGAATTTTCGCGCACGGAAATACGCCTGGTAGCCGAGAAAGTGGAAAGCTACCAGGAGTTCGAACGCACGCGGGACTGGGGCTATTCCTACTTTCAAGGCTATTTTTTCAGCGAACCCCAGATGCTCACGCATCATGACGTTCCTGCGTACAAGCTGAGCTATTTGCGCATCCTGCAAGCCGCCAACAGCCCGTCCGTGAATATGAACGACATTGCCGAGCAGATTAAAGGCGAGCATCGTTGAGCTATCGGCTGCTGCGCTATCTGAATTCGCCGGCGTTTTTCCTAGCCACCGAAATCCGCTCCATCCCGCACGCGCTGATGCTGCTCGGGGAGCGAGGCATCCGCCGCTGGGTCTCGCTGGTAGCCGTGGCGTGTATGGGCGACGACAAGCCGCAGGAGCCCGTGACTTTGCCGCTGATCCGGGCGCGCTTTTGCGAACTGCTGGCTACAGCCGCCCATATGAGCGATTCATGATTATTCACTTGACAAAAGTATGGCTCTTTGCGATAATTAGCCATCATGAATCGCAACCCTCAATCCTTCTTGGGCTTGGCAGCCGAGACCGCTGCTTTTATGGCCTTCCGCAAGTCCCGTTTGATGGATGCGGCCAGTTTCCGGGTGGGCACCCGCTTTAACATCCCTTTTCTGCCATTCTCCATCGTGAGGCTCCCATGAATCTAGTTGACGTACACACCATGTTCCCGACCGAAGATCGTTGCCGCGAATTGCTTGTCCGTCTCCGCTGGCCCGCTGGCCCGGAGTGCCCGCGCTGCAAAATGCCAGCTATCGAACTCGAAACCGAAAAGCAGTTGTTCTACTGCAAAGACTGCGACTACCAGTTTACCGTCACCGCTGGCACGATCTTCAACGATAGCCATCTGCCGCTCACACAGTGGTTCATGGCGACCATGCTTCTCTGCGAAGCCAAGAAGGGCATGAGCGCTTGCCAGATTCAGCGCACGCTTGGAATCGGCAGCTATAAGACGGCTTGGTATCTCTGCCATCGCATCCGCCACGCCATGATCGAAAGCCAGAGGCCCATGCTCGATGGCAAGGTAGAAATGGACGAAACCTACATTGGCGGCCGGAATTGGTGGAAGGGCAAGGAATCGCTGCACGACGCCAAAGAGATCGTCATCGGCATCCGGCAACGCGGCGGCGAATTGCGTTTCTTTCATGCCAAGGATGCGCGAACGGGAACCCTCGAAAAGTACATTCGCGAGAATGTCTCCGAAGATGTGGACGTGCTCTTTGCCGATGAGGCGAACGCTTACAAGGGCGCTGCCAAGCATCTCCGCAAGGACCATCGACATGAGGCAATCAAGCACAAACTCCGCGTTTACGTGAAAGGTGAAACCCATACCAATACGATTGAATCCGCGTTCTCGCTTCTCAAGCGCGGAATTACCGGAAGCTGGCACCGGATCAGCGCGAAACACCTGCAATCTTACTGCACCGAAATGGCGTTCCGGTTCAATCGCCGCAAGAACTCCGACTTGTTCATTGACACCTTGCGTCATATGGTTACTGCCTCGGCTCTTACATTTGAGCGTCTAACCGCTTAAAGCGGTGTTGCCAGAGAGAGCGGCGCTAGCTCCGCCCCACTTTTTCAGTTCTATTCGGTG
>Ga0307372_10006417_pt1 | contig 17225 bp, 16 predicted proteins | sample OX1MG_FD_202533 | JGI IMG/M metagenome (GOLD analysis project Ga0307372, IMG submission 202533) | Soil microbial communities from Risofladan, Vaasa, Finland - OX-1 | ecosystem: Environmental > Terrestrial > Soil > Coastal area > Acid sulfate soil | place: Finland: Risofladan, Vaasa | collected... | reverse complement strand
CTAATTTTTATGGCCTCAGGGGTTGAAACCCCTGGGGGAAAGCCACCACTTACGGCGGGGATAAATCCCCGCCCTGCCAAGTTCCCGGGCTTTTTTCAGCAACCTGTCAGGAGTGGCAGCCGGTTTCGGCAGCAGGCCAAAAACAGCAACGCCAGTGGGCGTTCCCACGAACACTTTTCCATTTGCGATCATCGGCGTGATGAATTTATTCCCGGTGATTTGATCGCGGACGCGCTCTTGATTGCTGTCGTATAGCTCGCGGCGAAGATCATTGGCATCGTACGCGTGGAGTACGGCGGGGGAGTTGTTCTCGACGGCCCAAACGATGCCGTCGTTCGTGCCATTCGCGGAAATACTTGGCGTGGTCCCCGGATAACCGAACGCGACGGCGGTCTTCGACTGCGCGGGAATGACCACGCGCGCATCCGCGATTTTGAATGCCCGCAGGAAATCATCGACCGCGCCGTAATACAGAGTGTGATTGAAATAGGCGGGTCCAGCGTATACGCCTCCGCTGCCGCCCAACCCCTGCGAGTTTTCGTATCCGGTCGACAGAACTTCCTGATAGATGGCGCTGTCATTCTCGGGATTGAATTTGCCCATCGAATCGCGATTGACGACGTAAATCGTGTCGTCCTTGCCCGCGCCGACGGCCAAATGCCGCGTTTGGCCCGAATTGTCCACGAGATCGGGAAGGACCATCGCGCCGCCGGAGCCGAGATCCAGATCCTTTCTCGATTCCTGGACGGCGCGGTGCATCGTGAAATAGTCCGCGACGGAAAGTCTGCCTCCGGCGGTGGAGAGCTTCATGAATGCGTTGCCGTAGTCGCCCTTGTCTGGGAAACCTTGCGAGTTGAGCGTGGTGTCGAACGTGCCGTTGCCCGCGAGGAAATAAATGTTCCCCGAGGAATCGGCGGCGAGGCCATCGCCGGACATCCAGATAGCGCCTTCGCTGCCGTTCGGCGTGATGTTGAGCACGCTCGTTTGCTTCAACGTCTTTGCGTCGTAACCGATGATCCAACCGGTATACGGATCGAAGTCGCAATGCGAGGCCCAGCTTGTATAGACGACGCCATGGAGCAGCAGCAAGCCCGCGCGTTCCTTGTACTGCTTGGGATCGAAATCCACGCGCCCATTCGAGTTCGGCACCGCCGAGCCCGGATACGTCGCTTCGATGGTTTGCGGCGAGTCATGCATTTCCGCGCCGGTGGTGATGTCGAGAGCGTGGAGCCGCTGGAAATATTTTCCCGAACTGTCTTTCGACATGGCCACGACGTAGATGGTCCCGTGCGAACCGGCGTTCAGGTCAATCACGGGCGTTGACGTGACGCCGATTTCCGGCTTGACCTGGCCGCACCCGCGATCGTCGCTCGGCCGCTCATCTGGACCGAGCAGCGAGACGCGCCAGAGCTGCGCGGAGGTATCCGCGTCAAAGGCGTAGACGAGATCATGCTCCGTGGCGACGAAAACAACATTGTGTTTCCCTCTCCCAATCTTCAGTTGCGAGACATACAAAGGTTCCGCGTCCACAAGGCCTTGCACCGGGAGGAACGCGATCTTGCCGAAATCGGTGGAATTCACGTTGCGCGGCTTCAAAATTGCTTCGTTCGCGTTCAGCCCCGTGCGCGCATTGTCGTTGTGGTAGGTGAGAACATTCACGGGGCCGGTGGGCGCTGTGGCGACAACGTTGGGCTTACTCAATGCCGCGGATGAATCCCCCTGCTGCTGCGCCGCAGCGCTGGACTTCTGGGAATGCGATCTGCTGCATCCAGCGGCCATGCCGAGGGATGCGATAATGGCCGCGGCAACGAATGTCCGTATTCCGTATCTCAAGGGATTTTCCCTGGAAATTTTTTCCGGCGGTGAAATCAAACGCAAGCTTTCCCCACCGCACGTAAGATGCCGACGAAAAGCGTTTCGTTACCGCTCGCCATCGGCCCCTCGGGGAAAACAGTTCCTTTTGAGAAGAATCGACTCCGCAGAATCGTACGATACGAAAAATATTGAGGGGTCCCTGGCCGAGCCGAGACTATGAGCCAGCCGGATATCTGTGCTGGCCGAAGCTGATCTCTATCGGCGTGTCCTTGGGCAGGACCAGATTGCTGCCGCGCGTGATGAAATGAAAATAGACGGACTCGCCCGCGCCCACGAAGCCCATTACCTGACCAAACAGGCGCGACTGAATGCCGAGGCCGAGCGCGAAACCGATTAATTTGAAGCCCGAACCGCCAGCCACCGCGCGATTGCTCGAATCTCCGCCAGCGCTGGCCTGATTGTGGTCGCGATCTCCACCGACTGTCGAGTTGGCAATCGCGATGGCGAGCGCGGTGGTGAGCACGCGCGATTCCTTATTGCTGGCCACGCTTGTGTCGCCTTCCGCGTCGAGCTTAATGTGCGACGCTTTGGGCACTTCGATGCCCTCGAGCGCCATTTCCACCGGCTGCGGCGTGCTGGACGGCAGTTGGATGCGCTGCAGCGTGAAGTGGAGCTGGCCATTGCGGTGCAGCCGCTTGGCGGGCGTCGCGTGGACGACCATGCCCTGAAGCTCCGTGCCCACCGGCAAGAGAAGTTTTTTGTCGGGAGAAAAAACCGGACGCGTGAGAACCGCGCTGACGGGCGTGCCCAGATGCGCTGTCGCCGAACTGAGCGGCGTGGCAAGGCGCGCGTACGCCTCATCATTGATCGCGGGGACCTGGCCCATCGCTCCCATCTCCTGGGCGGCGATGGCAATCGAGCCAAAATCGAGCGGCCGTTCCAGCTCGGCGTCGAAGACCGTTCCCGCAGCGAGTTTCTGCTTGTGATACGGCCATTCGCCCCAGGCGAATGATTTGGCGCGACGCCACAGCGCCGATGGCTTAATTTGCGCGATCGCCAAATGCAATTGCTGGCTGATCAGGCCGCGCGCGCGATGCACGACCCCGTTCTTTTGCGGATTCGTTTGCAAGCGCAAAACCGCGCCGACACCCGGCAATACTTTCGTGCGGAGGGGGATACGCGTGCCGTCTTTCAGAATCAGCGTATCAAATTCGACGTGGAATTTGCGGTGCGGGGAGAAATCCGCGTTTAGATACGCCGCGATACGCTTCATCTTGGAGGGCGGGGCCAGCTGCGTAATATGGCCATCCACCTCGCTGCCTTTGGGCACAACCACGCGGTCGAATGCGTAAATCGGATCCGCGACGTATGCTTGTATGGGCTGGCCCACTCGCTTGAGCGGCAGGTCCTTTTTCAAAATCACGCGGAGGGGCACGCCTTTATCCACAATCAAATGGATCGGCGGCGGAACGAGGATCGCGGAATCGGGCAGGAACGCCAGCGTGCTGTCTCCGCCCGGCACATATTTTCGCTTCATGGGCGGCGCGCGCCGCTTAAGAACCGGAGAACTTTGCTGTGATGCGGTTGCGTCTTGCGCGATCGGAGGGGAACTCTGCGCGAAAACGGCAGCGGCACACGCGAACACAAAAATACCGGCGGCAAAAAAACAGCGTCCGAAAGCTCGATGGATGATCCTGTGACACGCGTCCTGTGGGGCACGATGGTTCATGGAGTCCGCTCTTGTCTCTGATTCTAACACCGCCGCAGGGGTTTCCCACGCACCCCGCGGTTTTATCGGCGCAACCGCGGCAGCGCATCAATCGACGACCGGAAACCAAGCCGCCACTCCACGGCTTTGGCGGCCTGATTGCGGCTGTCGTAGAATGCGCGAGATATGCGCGGGATATGATTGACGCGAATTGCGATGTCGTCGTCAAAATCGACGAAGGCTTTTTGGCGGCAAAAAGGAGATCATGACGCTCGAACCCGACCGGAAGGCACGGTACGATCGCGAATGGAAGAGATTTCGGCGTTTGCGCGCGGCGTTCTGGCTGCTCGGCGCGGGTTTCCTGCTGATGCTGCCGTTTGTGGGCGCGATCAGGAATTTTCTGCGGATGCCGGCGGCTGGATTTTTCGAGCTCGTGCTCGCCTACGCGGCAATGCTGTGGGTAAGCGGCTACAATGTGAGCCGGTTTCCGTGCCCGCGCTGCGGGCGGGTGTTTGCGCGGGAAAGTTGGTTCGGAGTCGTTCGCGCGTCGCGGGACTGCCATTTTTGCAGGCTCCCGTTGTGGGGCAGCCCGGACGACAAAAAATTGGCAGACGCCGAGCGTTCCTAGCTCGAGCAGGCGTTGAGACGTTCCCTTGCAACGAGGACGGCGCGCGCGGCGGTGCCACTTGCATGGAGCAGAGAGTTCGGGTAGCGTGACATCGCAACGAGGCCCGCATGGTCATCAGGGTTCGCAAGGCAGGCGAGACAACGATTCTCGATTTAAATGGCCCGCTGATGGTGGGCGAAAGCGAACTGGAATTCCGGCAGAAGATCAAGGAGTTGCTTGGCCAAGGCGCGCGGCGGTTCGCGATTAATCTGGCGGGCGTGCCGGAAATGGATAGTTGGGGGCTCGGCGCGCTGGTGCGCCATTGCGGTCAAGTAAAAAGAGCCGGGGGACGCTGCATCTTTTTCGCGCCGATGCCGCGCGTCCTTCGGCTCATCAAGACCGCGCATCTCGATTCCGTCCTCGATGTGGCGGAAGACGAACCCGAGGCGCTCGCGCGCCCCTGAATCCGCGCCGCAAAATCCGCAACTTATTTTGAATTGCCGTGAGCGAAGATTGCGTTCGGCAACGCCATACTGACGACTTTATTCCCGTCGACAAGCTCGCGGTGCCGCGGCTCCTTCAGCCGGAATCCGCGCAGGCATGTGGTACGCAGAGGCTGGCGGCCTGGCGGCGGAGTCTTGTATAGGAAGAGCCGGTAGTACTTTGGCGTTCCACTCCGGCACACCGGTTGCGGGTGGGACATGCCGAAGCTGCCGGGGATTTCTCTCGCCGTCAACGTTCGGAGTAGTTACTTGATTACAGACATCTTGTATTCAAGTCCGCAGCGTGGGTTTGGCCATGCTCCTGCTAATTGCATTAGTGTTATGAGCAATCTCTTGAGCATCTCCCGTTTTTTCGTTTCCGGAATCATTGCGTGCATGATGGCCGGGAGCTCCTTGACTTCGCCACTCCCGCCCGCTGGGAATTATCGGACCGAAGCGCAGGACCTGCACCGCTTTGCGGAATTTGTGGATTGGCCAGCCGTGGAAAATGCCGGAACGCGCCGGACGATCAATTTCTGCGTTCTGGGCCACGACCCATTTGGCGCTGCACTGAACGAATTTATTCTGGGCCACCCGATCGGCGCATGGAACACGGTGATCGTGCGTGGAGAGCGGCTGCGGGATTTGGGTGAGTGCGACGTATTGTTCGTCAGCCCTTCTGAAACGGCAAGCCAAGCGAAGATTCTGGAGCAGGTGCGCGGCGCTGAAGTATTGACGGTGGGCGACACGCCCGATTTCGCGTCAAGCGGCGGGATCATTCAGTTTGTGCCAGAGGACGGCCGCGTGAGCTTCCTAATCAATGTGGATGCAGCGAAACGGGCGGGCTTAACGATTCGGTCATCGTTGCTGGCGCTGGCGCGGATCGTTCATGACAGGCGAGACAAGCTCGGGGACTAAAATGCCTGCCTCCCTGACGCATCATTCCATCCGCGGCAGACTGACGCGCATTGTCCTGATTTCCTGCGGGGTCGCGGTCGCAACCGCGTTTTCCATTTTCGCCGTGTACGACGTACATATCGCCAGGCAATCGCGTCTTCAATTTCTCGCCACATTGGCACAGATCACCGGAACGAACTCCACGGCTGCGTTGTCTTTCCATGACGCGCGAGCCGCGAGCGAGATTTTACAATCCTTGCGTGCCGGGAAAGAGCTCGTACATGCGGCGCTTTATACCGAAGACGGGAAAGTGCTCGCTACCTACGCGCGAAACCCGAAAGATGCGGCATTCACGCCGCCAGCGCCGGAGGCGGACAGCGCGCGATTCGCGAGCAACAAAATCTTGGTGTTCCACGCCATCCATTTGCACGGAATGCCCATCGGAACAATTTATCTGGAATCCGACCTGAGCATCATTGTGGCGCAGGAAGAAGGCCTGGCGGCGATGGGAAGTTCCGCGCTGCTCATCTCACTGCTCGTCGCGCTGCTGGTGGCATGGAGATTGCAAAAGTCCATCACGAGCCCAATTTTGGAACTGGCACGCACCGCTTTCGCCATCGCGGTGAACAAGGATTATTCCGTTCGCGTGGCCCTAAATACGGGAGACGAGATTGGTTTTCTCTACGAGCAGTTCAATCGGATGCTGGAACAGATTCAGGATCGCGACACCCAGCTCGGAAGGGTAGGCGCCGACCTCGAACAGCGCGTGGCCGAGCGCACGGCTTATCTCAACACGCTGATCGAAACCAGTCCGCTCGGCATCGTGGCGGTTGATACGTTAGGCCGGATCAACATGTGCAATTCGGCATTCGAGAAACTGTTTCAATACGGTCGAACGGAAGTGGCCGGTGTGGACTTGAATTCACTAGTCACACCTCCCGAACGGAGCGAAGAGTCAGCGGAATTCACTCGCCGACGCGAGGCCGGCGAGACCGTCCAGGCAACCACGCAGCGCCGCCGGAGGGACGGAACCCTCCTCGACATAGAAGTGTACGGCGTGCCTATGCGCGTGGGTGGAGAAGATGTCGGAACGCTAGTGATTTACCACGATATCAGCGACAGGAAAAAGGCCGAGGAAGCCTTGCGGAAAGCGAAAGACTTGGCCGAGGAAGCGAACCAGGCCAAAAGCGAATTCCTCGCCAATATGAGCCATGAAATTCGCACGCCCATGAATGGAATTCTTGGAATGACTCAGCTTGCGTTGGAGACGCCACTGAGCGGCGAGCAGCGCGAGTATCTCGGCATGGTCAAATCGTCGGCGGATTCGCTGCTGACACTGCTGAACGACATTCTGGATTTCTCGAAGATCGAAGCGGGAAAACTTGATCTTGACCTATCGCCCTTCGCGCTGCGCGAAAGCCTGGGCGAGGCGCTGAAAGCTCTGGGGCATCTCGCGCACCGGAAAGGATTGGAACTTGCGTGGCGAGTGGATGCGGACGTTCCGGAGTGGCTGGTCGGCGATATGGCGCGTTTGCGGCAGATTGGGGTTAATTTGGTCGCGAATGCCATCAAGTTCACCGAGCGCGGTGAGGTGGTCGTCTCCGTAAGCACGAAGAACCGCACGCCAGAAGGACTGGGGCTGCATTTCAGCGTGCGCGACACGGGAATCGGGATTCCCGCGGAAAAGCAGAAGCTGATTTTTGCGGCGTTCACCCAAGCGGATACCTCGACCACACGGAGGTATGGCGGCACGGGCCTGGGACTGGCGATTTCACAGCGGTTGGTCAAAATGATGGGCGGGGTGATTTCCGTGGAAAGCGAGCCAGGAAAAGGCAGCGTCTTTCATGTCACGGTACCGCTGGGCTTCCCCGGTGCAGCATTTGTCCCGCCCGCGGCCATTGAACCTGGTGAACTGCGCGGCCTCCGCGCCCTGGTGGTGGATGATAATGAAACAAACCGATTGATCTTGACGGAAATGCTGAGCCAGTGGGGCATGGCGCCGGAACAAACGGCAAGCGCGGACGAGGCGATGCGGATGCTGAAACGCGAGAGCCTCGGAAGCAATCCGTTTCGCGTCGCGGTGATCGACGCACACATGCCGGAGAGGGACGGATTCACGCTGGCCGAACACGTGAAAAACACGCCCGCAATTTCTTCGCTCGTCATGTTCATGCTGAGCTCCTCGATGCAAGCGGGCGATATGGAACGCAGTCGACAAGCGGGGATTGCTGACTTCCTTACGAAGCCCGTGCAACCGTCGGAACTGCTCAACGCCATCCTCAATGCCGTGGCCAATCCGCAGGGCGTGCTTCCCCGCGTGCAGCCCGCGGCCCAGCCAGCGCAGACGCCGTGCTCGATGCGGATTCTTCTTGCCGAGGACAATGAAGTCAACCGGCGCCTGGCGATGCGGCTGCTCGAAAAGCGAGGTTGCACGGTTGTTGTGGCGGTGAATGGCGTGGAGGCGCTCGCGGCGGTGGAGCGAGAAAAAATTGACCTGGTTCTGATGGATGTGCAGATGCCGGAAATGGACGGACTCGAGGCGATACGAGCGATTCGAGAAAAGGAGAAAGTCTCCGGAGAACATTTGCCAATTATCAGCGTCACGGCGCATGTGATGAAGGGCGACCGTGAAAAGTGCATCGAGGCGGGAGCGGACGACTACGTTCCCAAACCTCTTCAGCCGGGTGAATTGTTCGCGGCCATCGAGCGCGTTCGCTCTGGTTCGCGGCAAAATGAAGAGACGCGCGCGGCTGAACCCGCGGCCACGGATGATTTGAACCCGGTGGAGCTTCTGGAACGCGTTCAAGGCGACCGCGAACTGCTGGCGGAAATCGTTCAGCTATTCGACGACGGATTGCCGGCGATACTGCGGAGTCTGCGCGAGTCGGCCGACCGAAACGATACGGCGGAGTTCGCGCGTGCGGCGCATACCTTGAAAGGCTCCGTTGGAAATTTTGGACGGCAGGCCGCGTACCGCGCGGTGGAACAGATGGAAGGCTTCGCGAAGGAAAACGATATGGCGCAAGCAGCAGCCACTTTACGTATTGTCGAAAGCGAACTTGATCGGTTGCAGGCGGCGCTCGAGCCGTTCCGCGCTGCAGTCGTCGCATCCGTGCTTGGACAGAACGGCGCACGGCCGGAAAACCGCTAGGACGCTACACGAATGAAAATTCTTATCGCGGAAGACGATCCCGTTTCGCGGCGACTGCTGGAGGCATTTCTCCGGAAGTGGGGCTACCAAGTGATCGCCGTGGCGAAAGGCGACGATGCATGGGCATTGCTCGAAACCGCCGATCCTCCGCGAATGGCGATCCTCGATTGGATAATGCCTGGGATCGAAGGCGTCGAAATCTGCCGAAGAGTCCGCGCGCGCAGCGGGCATCCTTATACGTTCTTGATTCTGCTGACGGCTCGCGGCCACAAGCAAAACCTGCTTGCCGGATTGAACGCGGGCGCCGATGACTTTCTTTCGAAACCGTTCGATGCGGAAGAATTGCGCGCGCGCCTGCAGGCCGGCGAACGCATTCTCAAAATGCAGGATGAACTGATCGCGGCGCGAGATGCGCTTCATTTTCAAGCCAATCATGACGTTTTGACCGGCGTAGCGAGCCGCCGCGCGGCTTTTGAGTTTCTGGTTCGCGAGTTGGCGCGGGGATATCGCGAGAACAAGCCGGTCGGCGTGGTCCTCGCCGATCTCGATCATTTCAAGGAAATCAACGACACCTACGGGCACATGGCGGGGGATTTCGTTCTCCAAGAAGTAGCGCAGCGGATGGCCAAATGCACGCGCGCGTACGATTGCGTCGGACGCTATGGCGGCGAAGAGTTTCTGATCATCGTTCCCTCGTCTCGCGAGGAGGGCATCCTGCGGCTGGCGGAGCGAATGCGCAAATCGATGGAAGCCGCGCCCGTGCAAACTCCGGAAGGCGAAATTGCGATCACCGCGAGCTTTGGCGTGATGGCCATTCACAGCACGGGCAAGGACGACGTCAATGAATTGCTGCGCACAGTGGATGCGGCGCTGTACCGCGCCAAGAAGGCCGGGCGCAATCGAGTCGAAAGCGCGAGCTTCGCCAGCGAACCTCAGCCGGAAATTCCATCTCCCGTATCTTAACCAGCCGGGCCATCGGCACTTCGTTCCAATCGCCATGCCCAACCACAGCGGTTGCGCGTGCAAACGCATATCCGTGCCATACTTTCCCTAAAGCCGCTACCCGTTGCGACGGCGATCGGATCATCATGACTGAGATTTTCGTTCGACGAACGCGAATTGAAGCGCCCGCGGAAAAAGTATTCGAGTGGCACGCTCGTCCCGGTGCGCTCGAGCGGCTTACGCCTCCGTGGGAGCCGGTTGAAGCTGTCGAGCCGTCGCCGAGCATTCACGACGGTGCCCGCGGAGCGTTTCGAGTGCGCGTGGGCCCTTTCCACGTGCGCTGGGATTTTGAACACAAGGGATACCAAGAAGGCCGCCAGTTTCAGGATTTCCAGCGCTCCGGCCCGTTTCGGCGCTGGGAGCATACGCATCGGTTTATTCCAGATGGTCCCGGGGCCTGCTGGCTCGAAGATCGCATTGAATACGAACTGCCGCTAGGCGCGCCGGGCAGATTTCTTGCGGGGTGGTTCGTGAAGCGAAAACTGGAAAGGCTGTTTGCGTATCGTCACCGCGTGACGGCCGATGGATTCGCGCCGAAAAAGGAATAGCGACCTTCGCGCGGAAGACAATTCAGCGATTAGGCTTGTACGTCAGGGCTTATTCGGACGCTCTGCTTCCATACGCAACCGAATGGAATTACATACGCTGCTTGCAATTTTTGTAACGGAAATAAACGGAAAATATTTTCGCGCAGGCCAGTTGGTGTAAACTGAACTGTTAATTATTCGCCCGCGCCGCGGCAAGGCAGCGCGCCGAAGGAGACTCGACGGTGAATCCAATCAAACCAGCGTCCGCGCCCGCAAACAACCAGAGCAGCGGGACGCGCCGCGAGACGCTGACGATTACCGATAATCGCACGGCCAGGCAGTACGAAGTCCCGGTGCAGCATGACACGATTCGCGCCATCGATTTGCGGCAGATCAAAGTGAACGAAGACGATTTTGGCTTGATGACGTACGACCCGGCATACACGAATACGGCGTCGTGCATCAGCCGCATCACATTCATCGACGGCGACAAAGGCATTTTGCGCTACCGCGGCTATGCCATCGAGGAACTGGCGGAGAAAAGCACGTACCTCGAGACGGCGTACCTGATCCTGCACGGCGAACTGCCCACGACCGCGGAGCTTGAAGATTGGACCTACCACGTCACGCACCACACCTTTATTCATGAGAGCATCAAGAAATTCCTCGACGGCTTCCATTACGACGCGCACCCGATGGGCATGATCATTTCCGCGGTGGCGGCGCTTTCGACGTTCTATCCCGACGCGAAGAATATCTTCGATGAAGATTCACGGTGCAAGCAGACCTGGCGGCTGATCGGCAAGATGCCGACGCTCGCCGCATTCACCTACCGGCACAGCCTGGGCATGCCGTATGCGTATCCGGACAACGAGCTGAGCTATCCGGGCAATTTTCTGAACATGCTATTCCGCACCACGGAGCTGAAATACCGGCCGAATCCGACGCTCGAGCGCGCGCTGGATGTTTTGTTCATCCTGCACGCCGATCACGAGCAGAATTGCTCGACCAGCGCGATGCGCGGCGTAGGCAGCTCGCACGTGGATCCTTATTCCGCGATTGCCGCGGCCACTGCGGCGCTTTACGGCCCGTTGCACGGCGGCGCGAACGAAGCGGTGCTGCGCATGCTGCTCGAAATCGGCTCGGTGAACCGCGTCCCCGACTACATTAAGCAGGTGAAGGCGGGCGAGAAGAAGTTGATGGGATTCGGCCACCGCGTCTACAAAAATTACGATCCGCGCGCCAAGATTGTGAAGCGCGTCGCGTATGAGGTTTTCGACGTGATGGGGCGCAATCCGCTGATCGACATTGCTCTCGAATGCGAACGCATCGCCCTCGAGGACGACTACTTCGTGAAGCGCAAACTCTATCCCAACGTGGATTTCTATACCGGGCTGATCTACCAATCCATGGGCTTTCCCGTGACGATGTTCCCGGTGCTGTTCGCGATTCCGCGGACATCCGGCTGGATCGCGCAGTGGCAGGAAATGCTCCTCGACCAGGAGCAAAAAATAGCCCGCCCGCGCCAAATTTATCTGGGCAGCGATGAGCGAAGCTATATTCCGATGGATCATCGCGGCTAATCCGCTTTTCAAAATTGCGGTTAGGCGAAGCGCCGCCTGATGAAGCTGTCAGCGGCCTTCGTTTCTAGCGCCACTGTACCAAGCACGCACTTCCCTTCGGGTCCGCTTGACTTTGGCGCGTTTAGGCGCAGAATGGCATTACCCTTCCTGAAATAACCAAACGAGACTTCTCCTGAAACGCCCCTGTTTTTCTGGCGTTTGTTTGCGGGGCGCACGACTCATCTTCTCCTGGAGAGCCTTGCGGCGATTTCGTTTAGCGAGGCCGCCGTTGGAGCCGAGCCATGCCCGAATTTTTGCGCCGAGTTATTTTTGACAGCCAAATCACAGCGGCAGGTTTGCCAAACAGGAACAGCCTGTGACGCGCTCATCGATCCGCGTGTTGTTGGTTGAGAATAGTCCGGCGGACGCTGAACTGCTTTTGCGCACGCTTGATGCGGAAGGCATTGCTGCGCGCGCGGACTTCGCGAACACGCCGGAAGAATTTGCGCGGAAGCTGGGCGAGGATTCGTACGACGTCGTTCTGGCCGATTATCACCTGACCGGCTGGTCCGGCCTCGATGCGCTTGCGATCATACAAAAGCAGGGGCTGAACCTCCCATTGGTGCTTGTTACGGAAACGCTCGGAGAAGAGAAAGCGGTGGAATGCATCAAGCTGGGAGCAGCCGATTATGTGTCGAAAGATCATCTCCTGCGCCTGCCGACAGCGGTGCGCCACGCGCTCGGGCAGAAGGCGCTCGGGGAGGAACGCGCGCACAGCGCGAAGGCCCTCGAGGAGAGCGCCGCGAATTTCCGTTTCCTCTTTGCCAAGAATCCGATTCCCATGCTGGTGTTCGACCGGGAAACGCTTCGGTGCCTGGAAGTGAACGACGAATGCATCGAACAGTATGGCTATTCGCGCGGGGAATTTACAAACATGAGCGTCGCGGATATCTCCGCGCCACCGGAAGTGGAAAAACTGACCGAGTACTTAAAGCAAAATCTTGGGCGGCCCACTCACGCGGGGGCCTGGCATCACCGGCTGAAGGATGGCCGAACGATCGACGCGGAAATCGTGGCACACGACATCGAGTTTGCCGGGCGGCCGGCGTGGCTCGTCGCCGCGCTGAACGTAACCGAAAAGCGCGCGCTCGAAGCGCAGCTCTGGCAGGCGCAGAAATTCGAAGCCATTGGCCAGCTCGCGGGCGGGATCGCGCACGATTTCAATAACATGCTCGGGGCCATTCTCGGGTGGGTGGAGCTGGGCATCGATGAAAGCGCTGAACAAACGCATCTGCACCGCTATTTCCGGAAAGTTCAGCACCAGGCCGAGCGCGCGGCGGCGCTGACCAAGCAATTGCTCGCCTTTGGGCGCCGCCAGATTCTCGAACCTCGCAACGTCGATCTGAATCGCATCGTGCGCGACGTAACGGGACTTCTGGGCAAAGTCATCAGCAGCGAGATTGAATTAAAACTCACGCTGGCCGATTGCCTGCCCGCGGTGAAAGCGGATCCGACGCAGACCGAACAAGTGATCATGAACCTGTGCCTGAACGCGCGCGACGCGATGACTCACGGAGGTTGTCTGGAAGTTCAGACACGTCGGGAAGAGGTCAGCGCCGCGGTTTGCCACGGCCATAAAGATGCCAAGCCAGGATCGTACGTCCGGCTGACCGTTTCCGATACCGGCATGGGCATGGACGCGCCAACGCTCCTGCGGATTTTCGAGCCATTCTTTACCACCAAGGAGATTGGCAAGGGAACGGGTCTCGGCCTGGCAACGGTGTACGGAATCGTGAAACAGCACGGAGGATTTATTCACGTCGACAGCGAACCCGGGCGCGGATCGCAGTTTCATGTTTTCTTCCCGGCAGCCGAAAATGCAGAAGTGGCGGCGCAAGCAGCCACGCCTCAGGCGGCCGTCCGGGGCGGGAAGGAAACCGTATTGATCGTCGAGGATCACGACGGCCTGCGTGAAATCGCCAGCACGACGCTCGAAACGCTGGGGTATCGCGCAAGGATCGCGCGCGACGGAGAAGAAGCCGTGCGGGAATTTCAAGCCCATCGCGACGAAATCGCGTTGGTGCTGCTCGATGTCGTGCTGCCGCGGCTGAGCGGGCTCGAAGTGTACGACTACATCAGCGGCGAACGGCCGGACGTTCCCGTGCTGTTGGTGACGGGCTACAGCGCGGACGCCGAAATGCTGCGCTCGATTCAGAAGAGAAATCTTCCGCTCTTGCAGAAGCCCTACGCCCCGCGCGACCTCGCACAGAGGGTTCGCGAGGCGCTGGACCGCAGCGGGCATCTCGCGAACGCGCAGTAGAGCGGCGTGACGGGAAGCGCCAGCGGCTTCTCAGGTTTTGTGTATCAGAGCTGGCGGGCTGGCCGGGCCGCGTTCGCCGCGCTTGCTGGCGTACAGTTCCTTGTCGGCGCGCTCGATCAATTGTTCCGGCGTTTCTCCATTTATATAGCCGGCCCATCCCGCGGCGCTCGAAACTCCAATTTTTATCTTCTGATATTCCACTTCGATTGAACCCAGCCTCTCAAGCAGGCTCGGAATCCGCTCCGGCGGGCACTCCGGCAATACCACGAGAAATTCGTCGCCCCCAAGCCGTACGGCGAGATCGGAGGTGCGAATCACTTTGTTCAGCCGCGTCGCGAATGCGCGCAGCACCAGATCCCCCGCGGCATGTCCATGCTGATCGTTGATTCCTTTGAAGTGGTTCAGGTCCAGCAGCAGAACGCTAAGGGGATGGCCGTACCGCTCCGAGCGGGAGACTTCCCCGGCCAGCCGTTCCTCGCCCAGGCGCCGATTCGAGAGCCCCGTGAGCGGATCGCGCGTCGCCAACTGGTGAAACTCCTCCGCGCGGACTTTTAGACTCGAGAGCAGCCCCAGATGCTGGGCCGTCTGCGTTCGGAGACGTTTGATCTGCCATTGTTGATACACTGCGTAGGTATTGAACAGCAGCACTAAGCCGACCAGCGCATGAATGCCCAGGTTAATGTTCAGTTGGAATATATGATCGGATTCCCGGAGGAAACTCGGCAGGGAAACGGCAATCACGGCGAGCGTCAGCAGCATCATCACGGTGACCGCGCTCCACCACAGCCACCAGTCGCGGTGTTCGAGGCGCGCTAAATTCTTCCGTGCATCCTCCATTTCCTGGAGTTGCAGATCGGAGAACGGCTGGAACAGCGCAGGACCGGGTACGAGCACGCAAGTACTCTGGAGGAATTCTGTGGGGGCTCTCAGGCAATTATAACGTCATCCAGACGGCTTGCCACGGCGAAAGTGGCCGCGGTTTCCTGCTTGCGGAAATTCGAAAGCGGGAGTGTGCTTTACGTGTGTTTTCAGGACTTTCCTCGAGTCCTGACGTGGGGATATTCGCCGCGCTTCACGGCGGCGACGAAACGATCGGCATCGCGCGTGGGACGAGGAATCCGGTAACCATCGAGCACGGCGGAAACGAACTTGACCGCTGTTTGGAGCGAGATGCGATGTCCTTGCGTCACGTAAATCGGATGTACGGCGTCCCGCGTGCGCAACACGGCGCCGAGAATTTCATCGCCGTCGCGCAGCAGCGTCCAGGAGCCCGCGCGGCGCGGCAAATCGCCGTGCGTGCCAACGAGCAAAGACTTCGCACAACCAATTGTTGGGCGGTCGAGCAGCACACCCAGGTGGCACGCGATGCCGAACCGGCGCGGATGCGCGTAGCCGTGGCCATCATAAAAAATCAGATCGGGCGCGTGCCGCACGCGGCGGAAGACCTTTAACAGCGCGGGTATTTCGCGGAAACTGAGCAGGCCCGGCACGTACGGAAACGTGACGGGGCTTTCGGCCCAAACGCGTTCGATCTCCTCCATTTCCGGGAATTTGTAAATCACAACGCCCGCGATGGCGCGATTCCGCGTGACATCATAGGCAAGATCCGCTCCCGCAACGCAGCGGATGCGCGGCAGGCGATCGGCAAGCTCCACGCGCTCGCGCATACGCAACTGAATCCGCGCGGCTTCGCGCGGCGTGACCCGCCAGCGATGCAATCGCAAGTAATCCATTCCTGCGAAGCTATGCGGGCGAGGACGAAGTGTCAAGCCGGAGCGATTCTGTTCCTGGGGGCTTTCTCACAAGGGCCGAATGCCAACGAATGCGATTTCGGGCGTATAATCCCGTCCAACGCAGTTCGGGAAGGCTGCCTTCGGCGGGCGAAATGCGTTTGCCGAGGAGGCGAACATGCACATTAAAATTTCGACGCGCCAATCGGGCGACGTCACGATTGTGGACGTGGAAGGCCGCATCGTGTTCGGGCCGGACAATGATTCCCTGAACGCGAGCGTGCAGGAGCTGACGCGGCAATCCGCCTGCAAGGTGCTGGTCAACTTGACGAACGTCACGCAACTCGATAGCTCCGGCCTCAGCACGCTCGTGCGCGCGTTCATTTCCACGCAACGCGCCGGCGGCTCATTCAAAATGCTGCATCCCGGCGGATACGTCCGCGAAGTGCTGGAATGCACGCAGTTGACGAATGCGATTCCCACGTTCGATGACGAAGCCGCGGCCATCGCCAGCTTCGGCTCCGCCGCCAGATCCGCATCGAGGTGATGCCAGCGTCGTGCCAGCCCATCGCGAAAAGCCGCACGATTTGAATCGCTGGTTCCGTAGCGCAGCGGTTGTCCTCGTCATTCTTTCCTGCGCGGCTATTCCATCGCGCGCGCAACAGGCGCAAATGGTGGCGTTGGCGTTGAAAACTGCGGGAGTCATTTCGAAGGCGCACCAAAAATCCGTGGTCGTTGCAGATTTCTGGAGCCCGAAGGAGAAGGCCACGAAACTCGGGCAGACTCTAGCGGACCAATTCTCCGCGGAACTGGCGGGATTGGGAGAATTTCAAGTCCGACCGCGCGACCGTCTGCGCCAAACCATCACGCAAAAGGGCCTGTCGCCGCTCGCTCTTCGCGATATCGATATTGCCAGATGGATGGCCCGCGAAGCACACGCCGAGGTGATCGTTCTCGGGAACCTCGAGCCGATAAACGATCAGTTCAAGCTAACGGTAAGCATCTATACAATTCCGCGCGAGAAGAATCTGGGGAACTTCGACATCACAATGCCAGCGGGCGCAAACTGGCAGTCACTTTTTGAAATACGGGCTGACGGAGCAACCGCAGCGGGTCCTCCCCAGGCAGGGAAATACGGGTACACGATCCCCAAATGTGACTTCTGTCCTGACCCTCGTTACTCCGATGCGGCATTTCGCCAACATCTTCAAGGTGTAGTCGTATTGGACGTCATTATCGGGTCGGACGGACGAGCTCACGCTATCGTGGTGGTAAGAAAACTGGGATTAGGACTAACCGAAGAAGCGGTGAAAGTTATGCAGAGTTGGAGATTCACACCGGCAATTGGGCCGAATGGTAAACCCGCCGCCGTTCACCTGCTCATCGAGATGAATTTTCGCTTGCACTGACGGGAACTTAGTTAG
>Ga0307372_10006416_pt1 | contig 17227 bp, 25 predicted proteins | sample OX1MG_FD_202533 | JGI IMG/M metagenome (GOLD analysis project Ga0307372, IMG submission 202533) | Soil microbial communities from Risofladan, Vaasa, Finland - OX-1 | ecosystem: Environmental > Terrestrial > Soil > Coastal area > Acid sulfate soil | place: Finland: Risofladan, Vaasa | collected... | reverse complement strand
CATCGGCAGCCGCACCCGAACTCGTCCGAACGCTTGTTTATGAAGTCGTCCCTCGCCTTCAAGCAGAATTGGAGGTCTTGGTGCCAGCCTTGGCGGAATCTCAAGTCCCATCTGACCTGATCGCCGGGCTCTACAGCGCCCGCCCTGAGGCGGGCATCCTAGCGGAACAGCTCTCCCAAGTCGCCGCCGACGTCCCGCGAGCCCGTGAGAGTCTCGCTCCTTACGTCCAACGGACGGCCAGGAGGCTAGCCGATCTGCTTGGTGGGCATGTGGCTCTGGAGCTAAGGCTCGTCTGCGAGTTCTTGGAGCCGCACTTTGAGGGGGACGAGGCTGATCGCCTACTTCTCTCGCTCTCTGCCGCCGAAGACCGAGCGCGCGACGCCATGGTGTTTGTGGCGCCACCGAACTACCTCTCCACCGAGGCCCACCACCTTCGGAACTACATTTGGAGGCCGCACCGGCTCGTGAGGCTACGGGACATTGAGGAGGCGTGACGCTATGACCCTACGGCGCTCCAGCCTTGAGTGCACGAACGACGAGACCGTCCTCTCATCCACAGCTCGAAGGTATTGACCGTGTCCGATCACCCGGATAATCCGGCCGAAGACCGCCCTGCCACACACATCTCCATCCCGGTGATCAAGGTCGACATCTCGGCGGAGCAATCGGCGTTACGAGCGAGCGATTCCTACAGGCATAATGACCACGCCTCCAAGACTCTCGTTCGTCATCCCGGCCTCGGGGTAATACTCATCGCGCTACCCAAGGGGGGACACATGGCTGAGCACCAGACCGCCGCCGCCATCACCTTCAGTGTTCTAGAAGGGTCAGTCAAGATCGATCTTCCGGACCAGTCGTTAGAGCTTGGCCGCGGCGATTTCGCTTCCCTTCAAGCCACCCCACATCGCGTGACCGGATTGATCGACTCTGCACTCCTCTTGACGATCGGCGGCAGCTAGTTCTGGTACGGCATTCAATGCGCATCGACGTGAAGGGAGTCGAGGTGCGACTGTGATTAGCCGCAAGATGATCCGCTTGAGCCGCGTCTACGAAGGCCGTCGGGAAGATGCCGGTGCCCGAGTGCTCGTCGATCGCCTAGAGCGGTGGGAGGAATTCGAGCGGCGTTATCGAAAAGAGCTCGAGGATCCGGACCGTGAGAAGCTCCTCGAGGAGGTGGCTGCACTCGCGTGCAAGGGGCCGGTGACGTTGCACTATGCCGCCAAGAACGAAGAACACAATCAGGCCGTCGTTCTTCGGGAAGTGCTCGAGGAGCGCCTGGCCAAATGAGGACGCTTCTGGGGTCGGGCTAACAGGTGAATAACAACAAAAGCATGCGAGGAAATTCGTTTAAATGAGATTCCGGACGGGCGCTCTGGCTGTTTGCATTGGGGCAGCGGCCCTGACAATCGGTTGTGGAGGGGAGCAGCCAGGCGTAGATCTCCAGATTACCGGCCCCTTCAGCGCCCATCTCCTCGGAAACCAAGCGTCTTGCTCGCCCGCGCCCGCTGGAGAGGCCCCGGGCACGATCGCCAGCTTCGCGGTCCTGGCCAACGGGCTGCCCTACGACCTGCAATTTCTGACAAGCCGTATCGGCGCTGGAACATACGCGGTCTCCGTCGCCGGCACCTTCGTGGCATTCAATGGTGACGGTCCCGGGTGGTCAACACTCGACGACCATTCAGGAGACTTGGTCGTGAATCGCGACGGACGGTCCGGGACCTTGAATGTGGCCCTTTCGTCCGAGCCTGGCTCGACCTCCGCTCCGATCCACATCTCTGGTAGCTGGCGCTGTCCAGCTTGAGGAGAATGGTATGCACCCTTCAAGGACTAAGGTTTGGGGGTTGTAGTTCGATTGAGACTGTCTCGGGAGTGGCGATATGGTAACAGAAGACCTGCAGGGGCCTCATAGTAATCGGTGGAAGTACTGCACAAATACATGATCGTGATCCTCGACCATGACACCAACCAGCTGGTCTGGGCGGCTGAAGGCCGAGATGAGAAGACCCTGACCCCTTCTTCTTCGAACTCGGCGAGGAGCGGCGCTAGCTCATCACCCACGTCACCGCTGACGCCGGCAACTGGATCGCCCCGCTGGTCGCATTGCGGTGCCCGAACGCGGTCCGCTGCATGGACCCGTTTCACGTGATCGCCGGGGCCATTGACGCCCTCGATAAGGTCCGACGCGAGGTCTGGAACGCCGCCCGGCGCGGGGGCCACAAGCAGCGTGCAATCGATCTCAAGCAGGCCCGCTGGGCACTCTGGAAGGGGGCTGAGAACCTCACCGACAAGCAGCGCGCCCGACTGGGCTGGGTGGAGAAGACCAACCGTCCTCTCTACCAGGCGTATTTGATGAAAGAGCGGCTCCGCCTCGTCTTCATGCTCCCCTTCGATGACGCCCTAGACGTGTGCGAGGCTTGGATCCGCTGGGCCGAGACCTCGGCGCTCGCGCCGTTATATTGACACGAGGGATTGTTAGGAGATCATGCTCTCCTGGGGAGGTCGCTTCCCGCTCTCGCCAGCTCTGACCTACCCGCTCCAGGGCGGGGCACGATCGTGGACGCATGGATCCTCCCAACCGGAGACGGCACAGGCCTGGGACCGGCTGGCGGCGGGTTTCGGCCGGCCCTCCTAGCCGGAAGTTCGACGGGTCGCCGGTAGCGCCGGATCGAGCGAGCGCACCTCTGGACGCAAGCGGGGCCTACCCAGGTTGGAGGAGGAGGCTGGGTAGCTCGAGCATCGGAACAGGGTCGCCGATCTCTGCTGATTGAGTTTTGCCCCCCTTCAACCCCACGACTTCGCAGACTCCTGCGGGGCGGTCAGGTGGCCGGGATGATCGGTAGCAATATGTGCGAGGGGGTGTCAGGACCGCTGTGGATGGTCACCTCGCCGCCAAAAAGGTCAAGCGGTCGGTCGTCCGGATCGTTGTGGACGAAGGGTCCACAGCCCTTGTAGCCGAGGGAGCGCATCTCCTCTCCCACCTCCCCCTGGTACTCATAGTCGCGTCCCCTCAAGTTCAGGGCGAGCCGGTAACCGGGCTCGACCACTATGGACGTGGGCCAGATCTCGATGTCCAGGACGTAGATCTCGCCCGGGTTGAGCGGTTCCCGCCGGTCGTGCAGGTGGTAGGGCCGCCAGGGCCGACTGCGATCGTGGTCGAGCCGGCGGTGAGAGGCGCGCAGCCAGCCGAGCCCGATCGGGGTGTTGCGATCGTTGGAGCCCTGAAACACCACCTCCTTCCCCTGGGGGTCGAAGACCTGGAGCACGAGGAAGATGTCGGCATCGACGCTGGAGGAGGAGATGAAGAGCTTGGCCGCAACCGGCCCCGTGACCTCGAGCGGGGCCTCCATGGCAGCAGTCGAGAAGGTCACCCCATCGCCGGCGGCCGAATACGCTCGGCTCTGCGCCTCCTCCGGAGGGTTGGCGCTGAAGCCGAGGCCCGCCAAGTCCAGATGGAAGGGGGTCCAGCGGGTGCGATCCAGCGGCCATTCCGACTCGTGTCGCTCCACGAATCGGCCGTCGGAGTGTCGAACCTGCAGCCGGACCCGAGGCTCGTCCTCCCAGCCGTTGTCCTCGTCCTTTAAAAAGTGGTCGAAAAAGCGCTTCTGCATCCGCAGGCCGTAGTTGTTGTAAAAGCAGGTGAAGTGGGTGTCACCGTGGACGTCGAGCCATTTCTTCCTGGAGGAGGCTCCCATGAATCCCTCGAAGTTGCCGCGGGGATGCAGACCCTGCCCGCCCCAGTTGGCGGACGATAGCAGGGGGACCGTGATCCGGGATAGGTCGGGCGTGCGGTCAGAGTGGAAGGAATCGTTGAGGGGGTGCTCTTTGATCTCCGAAGGCAGGTCCGAGCGCTTGCGCGCCAGTTGCTCTTCGGACAGGGTCTCGGGCCCGGAGACCGGTTCCCCCGTATGGGGATTCCGCCAGCCCCGCTCGCCCACCCCGTTCTGCGCCGATACCACCTGCCTCGGGTACCAGCTGGAGGCGAAACCGCTCAGTATGCCGCCGTGGTAGAAGACTTCCCGATACCAGTCACAGGCTCCCTCCCAAGGAATCATGGCCGCGAGGTGCGGGGGGTTGAGGGCGGCTACCTGCCACTGATTCTGGGCATAGTAGGAGATGCCGAGCAACCCTACCTTGCCCGTGCTCCAGCTCTGGCCCCCGGCCCACTCTATGCACTGGTAGAGATCCTGAAATTCTCGCGAGGTCCAGACGTCCATATACCCTTCAGAGCGCCCGGCTCCCCTGGAATCGAAACGGACGCAGGCGTAACTATCCGGGACCCACTTCTCGGGATCGACCGCCTCCCAGTTCTGGTAGGCGTTGGTCGACCCCTCCAGGGCCTCGGGGGCCTCAGCCTCCAGCTGCGACCACTGCCTTCGGTAGCCCTCCTGGAAGGCCAGGCCCTTGGCGTACGGCCCGTAGGTGAGCACCACCGGATGCCTGCCCTCCAGCGGGCGGTATACGTCGGCCCTCAGGACGACGCCGTCCTCCATGGCCACCGGGACGTCCCAGTCGACCCAGAAAGTCTTGTCCCCGGCCGTCACTTGCATCTGCCGACGCCTCCAACTGACGGTATGGACTGCTCGCCTCGTGGCCCACCGGACCCGGCCGGTGAACGCATCCGCCTGCCCCATGATAGGCCCCAAGTCCTTCCGTCTTTGGACCACGTGGAGAAATTTCGTCTGGTCTCGCACGGTCGAGAATCTCGCCGTGGTGGTGACCACTTCAGAACCTCTTTTCGTCTTCGGACCGGGGCCTGGCCATGGTTGCGACCCGGAGGAGGTCGTATTCGAGACGACCGCCGCGGGGGTTTTCGTGGTCGACGTGGACATAGACCGGGTCCGGCAACTCGGCGCCGAGATGGACGTCATCGCCCCTCCGAAGGGAACAGTCAGGCGGCCTTGTTCAGTCCTGCGGCCAGGGTGACCATGGCCGCGGCGACGGCGCGCGCACGGTCGCCGCGAGTGGCCAGGCGGGGTTGATAGCCAGGCACCAGACAGCGGAGGCGGACATCCCCTCGGCGCAGGGCCTGCACCGCCTCGAACCCTTCGAGGAACCGCTGACCGGTGGCCGTCGTCTTAAGACCGCGAGAGGCTCGCAGTCGATCGCGGGTCGCGAGGTGGCTACGCTCGATCGGTTTGGTGGTCTCACCGGCCAGACGATGGAGGCCGGTCCGAATGTGCTGGGAGCCGGGCAGGTCCTGCTCGGCTGCCCTGACGTAGGGCTGGTGGTGATCGGTGACGATGGCCGCAGGCTGGGTCTCGGCGGTCGCCCGGGCGCGGCGGAAGAATGCCCGCGCGGATGCCAGGTCCCGCCGTTCACGAAGAAGTACGTCGACCACCTAACCTAGCCGGGCTCATCGACGGCGCGGTAGAGGTACCGCTTGACGGCGCCATGCCCGAAGAGGAAGACCTCGTCGATATACCAGCGGCGGCCCAGCCGGCGGCGATACCGCCGGGTCGCGGTGGCGAGTTGCGGCCCGAAGGTCTGGGTCCAAGTGAGCACGGTCCGGGCCGAGACATCAATGCCCCGCTCACCGAGGAGCTCGGTGACTTGCCGGGCGGAGAGCGGGTAGCTCAGCTACCAGCGGTGCGCGGTGATGACGACCTCAGGCGGCCAACGGTAGCCCGAGAAAGCGCTGCTGGAGGCGTGGGTGAAGTCCCGACCGCAGGGATGACAGACGAAGCGCTGACGGCCGCGGCGGTCGAAACCATCTCGCGTGGTGACCGGCTGGTGGCAGATTGGGCAGGTGGCCATCGGCTCACCCTACCGCCGCGCACCACACAACTTCGCAGACTCGTTGACGGGACGTGACCCAATTGGGGTTGGATAGCCGGCTTTGGGTGGCAAAACGTAACAGTCTCAGCAACGCCCCACCCTACTCGCTCGCCGCTGTGGCCAGCGAGGCCGGTGGTAGCATTTCACGCTGATGGGTTCGAGTGTGCCGGCCGGATCAATCGCGCTTGAAGGCGAGGACTTGGAGACCGGGCATTGGGAGGACGCCCGGCACTGGATCGCGATCTACGCCGATCTCCTTCGCTTCAAGGTGAGGCTGCTCGAGCGGGTGAACCGTGATTTGCCCAAGCTGCTGCCGGTGGCGCAGCGCGCGGCCGCCGATGACCTCGCGATCATCGAGAGTCAGATGCACGGGTACGAAGTGAGAATCGAGCTCTGGTACCGCCGCCTGTGGGACCTGCAGGGGCTGCGTCTGGATCCCGAAGGGCCGATGATCCGGCATCGCGGGCGGGAAGCGCGCCTGACCAAGCGCGAGTTCCAGCTCTTACAGTTTCTGATCGACCACCCGCATCGCTACTTCACCGCCACCCAGTTGCTGACGCGGGCCTGGGCGGATCCGGCCCTGTACCCCGAGGAGGTGCGCAATTACGTGCGCCGCATTCGCCGGCTGCTAACCGACCTCGAAATTCCCTGCGATCTTCTCAACCGTCCCGGCCTCGGTTATTCGCTGGTGTTTCGAAGCGACGCGTAAACCGGCGCCGGAGCCCCGGGCTGTTACTGCGATTTGCACGCCCCGGCGGGCAAGCTAAGATGATGCCCAAAGCTGATGCCCTCGACGCACGCGTGGATGTGGTCGCCGCGATCCGCGGCGGAGACGTCAATCAGGCCATGGAGGAGGAGCAGGACCTCCCCACCTCTTCGCTCGAGCAGGCGGTCTTCTGGCGCGACACATACCGGGAGCTCTTGACCATGGAGGAGTCGGTGATGGCTCGGATCCGAGAGCTCATGGTCCTGCAGTCGGAGGGCGCCCGGCGCGAAGTCGAACTCTCCAACGTGCCCGTGATCGCCGCCCAGGTCGAGCGCTTCCGAGCGCGCCTCCTCAAATGGGAGGCGCGCTCGGCCGCGCTGCAGTCGGGCAGGGAATTCGCAGCCGAGTAGCTGCGGCTACTAGCCTCGATCACGTGGACTGCGGTTCACTAGCTGAGATTCCCACACACATCTGAGAAAGCCGACGATACCGTGTCGGCATACCTCAGCCCTACACCACAACAGCATCCGACCCGCGTCGCTTCGTTCGCCTGCACCACTACCAGGAACGGCCGGGCTTCCTTTTTCTGGCCACCCAGAACGCTCGGCCTGCCAGCGAGAGTTCGATGCCAAGCCGGGTTGAGATCAGTCGCCGCATGGGGGGGTCCGTCTGGCCGCCGAACAGGGCATCCCAGCCGCCCGCTCCGAAGTCGGCTGCTCGTTCGCTTCGCTCTACCGCTGGCTGCGAAGGTCGGGGTCAACCACATGCAGGTGGCTCGGGCATGGGAAAGAGCCGGCCTGCAGCCCCATCGTTCGGAGAGCTACGTCGCTTCCAACATCCCGATTTCCGGGTCGCCCCATGCTAATAGGAGCAGAACCTCCTTGAAAATTGGGAGGTTGTCCGAGTCGCCGGCGCTCGAGCACTCATAGCTGCGAGGCCTGTGAGCCTAGGCTAGATGACGCTGACAATCTGCGCCTGGTTGGGGCCGGATGGGGACATCCATTCGACGGTGTCCCCGGCGCGATGACCGATCAGCGAACGCCCCAGCGGTGCAGCGTCCGAGATGCGGGCTTCGAAGGGATCCGCCTCGACAGACCCTACGATGGTGAAGGCGTCAGTCAACTCGTTCCGTCATAGAGTGACTGTTGAACCGAGATGGACCTCGTTGGCTGTTGCATTTTGGGGTCTGAAGATTTCCCCTGAACCGATCGTCAGGCGAAGAACGACAATTCTGGCCTGCAATGCGGCCAGCTCTTCCATGGCCTGGCCGTAGTCCCCGCTGTCGGCACAGCCTTCTCGAACCCCTCGCATCCACTCTCCCACAGCTGGCAACCGCTCGTTCACTAGCCGATCCAGTTCGGCCTCCAGGCGCAGGCCCGCCTCGGACAGTGGAGTCTTGGTCACACGAAGGGTGGCTGAGGGCCAAAGGCCCGTCGGGCCTTTCCCAATCGGCTCCTGTCGATCTTCCTGCTCTGGGAATTGGCCTCTGGCGACAACGACGTTGCGAGCCATACCCTAAGGATCACTCAAACCTCAAAACTATTGCGGTAACAAACCAGGACAACCCACGAGAAACTGCAGCTGCTCTCTGGGCCGATCACAAGAATTAGCTGGTGTCATTGGCCAAGTGGCCACGCGCAGCACGGTCGCGTCCCCGGGCTGCTGTAAAGTGGAGACGTTTCTCCGCGCAGTGCGAGCATCTTACGCGGTCATCTCGAGGTGTGATTGGGTGCCCGGGGCGACGTGGATCAGGGCGAACTGTTGGTGCTCGAAATCGGTGAGGGCGAGGGAGGCCGCGGCCGGCCGTGATCACCAGGTCCATGACCGCCCAGCACAGGCGCAGGCAACTGGTCTCACCGGGGAAGCGCCCGATGATCTTGGTCCGTCGCTTGACCTCACCCAGTGAGCGTTCGAGCAGGTTCGTGGAGCGCAGGCGCTCACGCAGTCGCGGCGGGTAGGCAAGGCGGCGGGTAGGCAAGATGGCGGGTAGGCAAGGCGGCGGGTAGGCAAGATGGCGGGTAGGCAAGATGGACGCGGAGCGCTGGCAGATCCCCGCCGGCTTAGACTGGGTGATGATTCGACACAGCACGTAGAAGGCCCCTCGATTTTCCGGGTCTCCTGCACCTCTCGTGGGTAGCCTGTTGGGCGTCGACATGGTCGCGGTCCCACACCGGTTCGAGGAGGGCGTTGGCGAAGCGCAGGAAGTGGATGTCCAGCACAGGCCGCTTGCCTCAAAAGTGATCGATGCGAAGGATCTGGTCCTCGGAGAGCACTTGGTGCGGCCCGTTGTTGAGAACCCAGGCCGAGGGTAGGTCGTGGTTGAAGGGCTTCTCCGACATGACAGTGGCCTTTGCCGTCAGTCCCCCCTGCTCGGTGTCGACCGCGGCGTCGAGGATCTCGAGATAGAAGAGCGGTCGAGGACGTCCCTTCAATCGGCGCGCCAGCTCATCATATGTGTCGGAGTCGTCGAAGTCCCCTTGGAGGTAGGTGAAACGGGCGGCGAGCCGATCGAAGACCTTCTCCTCAACGCGTTGGCCTGCCACCTTGAGGGCATCCCGGATGGAGCCGACCAGATGCGCTGCGGACCAATCATCCTTAGCCACCCCGATGATTGGGCAGTCCAACCGTCCGGCTGCCTCGAGCCCGTACAGGGCGGGGAAGGTCATCTTCCGGGCAAGGTCCCCACTGATTCCAAAGATCACCAAGGCATCGGCCGCGGCGGTGAGCGCCTCCGTCATGCGTTCGTAGAGACCCGAGCCTTGGCAGACACGAGGTCGAGCCTGCTCTCGCCGAGGTAACAGTCTCAGTAACACCCCCGAACATTCGCCCAGAGAGCGGGCCTTCATCGCCGAGATCGGCGACATCTGGCGCTTCGAGGACTTCGACCAGCTCGCCGCCTACGCCGGCGTGCACCCCAAGGAGCAGAGCTCAGGCAGCAAGGGCCAGAACCCGGAGACCAGCTGGCACATGGCCAAGACAGGCAACGCCTTCATTCGCTCCGGCGCCTACCAGATGGCCGCCGTCGGCACCCAGCACAACCCGGTCATTCGCGCTCACTACCTGCGCAAAAGAACTCAGGGCAAGAGCGCCATGAACGCCCTCGGTCACTGCATGTCCAAATCCCTGGCCATCGTCTGGGGCGTCTGGCGTTCAGGGCGAGACTTCGACCCCACCCTCGGTGGGCCCAGAACTTGACAACACCCTATGGGTTCTAAAGGGGGACGCTCGGCCCGTCGACCACAGGAGTGGCTTCCAAATCGTCTGCGGGTGCGGGGGTCTCGGTTGGCGGGACTGTTAGGGCGTTCATCTGACGAGCTCGTCGCGCTACCCCACGAAGCTGAAGGATGCGAGCCGCTCCGAAGGCGAGTACGATCACGGCGCCGAGGAGCATCGCAAAGAGAAGAGCTATCGCCAACGGGAGCCGGCCGTTGAACATAAGGAAGGACAGCTCCACGGGGCTCGGATTCTCAAGGATGAATACGAGGATCGCCACCAGAGCGAGAATGGCGACACCGACCGCGGTCCACACCGCACTCAGCCGTGTCTGCCGTTCGCCGGGGTAAGACTTCCCCACGCCGGCATCCGGAGCAGGGGCCGGGTTCATCTACTCAAGCTCTCGCACCCTGGCCGTCCAGAACCCGAGGCGCTGGTGGAACTTCTCGGCTTGGGCCGCGACCACGGGCACGTTGGTCAGTTCGACCTCCTGTCTGGCCACCGGTGATTGTTTGGCCATTAATTGCTGAATGCGATCCATCACCTTGTCTTCCATGGTCGAGATCTCGCGGTAGATCTGACTCCAGTACAACGCTTCTTTCAGTGAGGCGCTCCTCGGATCGCCTTCGCCATCCATGGCCTGATTGAGGTCCCCGCCCCTAACCGCAGCGACCACATCCGGCCGTCGGCGAAGCGTGCGTGCTGCCTTCATGATCCAGTCTTGCGCCTAGAGCCGTAAGAAGGGCAGTAACTTTCGCGCCTGACGCGCAGAGACTGGTGGATCGTGAACTGAATGATGCGTTCCGGCACGATCTCCTCCAGGACCAAGATCTCGCCTAGTGGATTGAGCCAGCTCGAGTAGGTTGGTGTGAGGTGCAAGCGGACGTTGGCGTGGGCGTCCAGGAACGCCTGCACCCGCTGGGTCTTATGGGCCGACAGGTTTACCTCCGGCCGCCAAAGGCAAGATCAACCGGGCCGTTTGCACGTCAGCTGCAGGCAGGCTGCGAGAACAGGAGCGGGCTTCCAGTTCGGTCCCTTCGGCCTCGTTCAGAACAATTGGGAGGACTCAACCTCAACCCCAGCGGGTCGGGAGAACTCAACGCCCAAGGCCTGACATCCGTCCCCGGGATCAATTTCTGGCAGACACGCGGGCTGGCTGCGGCGGTCGCCTGGGCGACCGTCCTGGGTCGGGCTGGGCAGAGCCGGTGGTTGCGCTGGGACTGGCGGCGGCGGCGCGCAGGCGGGCCCCGGCCGACATGTGAAGCCTGCATCTGATGGCATTGCAGCGCTGGCGGGAGGCCGGTCACGCGATCGGATCGTGGTCCCCGATGGACGCCTGGGCAGACGAGATCGCCGGGTCCCGGATCGACTCCGTCCCTGATGAACTCGGCTGATGAGCGCGGCAATCCGCACCTGTGGGGTCACGTCCAGGAGGCGGCCCAGGCCGCGGCCGCTGCCGACCTTGAACGGCCGGATTTGAGCGCCGGCGCCGAGGCCAGCGCAGAAGCCCTCTTCGCCTCCGTCATCGACGCGGCCTTCCCTGCCCCCCACGTGCAGGCCTACGACGTGCAGGCGGCGATCTGTGTCATGGATGCGCTCGCCACCGCCACCGCGCGCCGGGCCGAACTGGTGCGCGACTTGGCCGGGCTTGGTTCTTCGGCCGTAATCCCGCCCGCGGGGTGATCTACGACCGGGGTCGCCGACGGCGTCGACGCCGTCGTGGTGAGCCTCAATTCGGATGGGGAGGCCAAAATCGCCGGCGCCTTCGCCCCGCTCGATGACGCGGTGGCGCTCCAGCTCCAAGGGCGCTCAGCGGCCAGGCTCAGGCTGGACCGATGTAGTCGGCTTGAACGATAAGTCGGTCAGCGTAGGTCTGGGTCCGGCCGTCGTAGAGGCCCGTACACGTGATCAGGGAGAGACGGGCGGCGCCTCCACTGGCGAACAGATCGGGGGGGTGAGAAGTGGCAGGCCAGGTTCCCAGGCTGGTGACGCTGAAGCGGCGGCGGGATCCGTCGGCGAGGACTGCGATCACCTGGGCGCCGACCGTGATCGCGCCCAGGTGGGAGAATACCAAGGGCGAGCCGGGGAGGCCGACGTGACCGTCGATTACCGCATCGCCGGCGGCCCCCGGAGAGGGGCCAGCCCGGTACCAGCCCACGTCCCAGATGTTGGCTGGAGTCTCCAGGGCTCCGGCCGCGTCCACCCCCAGCGCCTGCACCGGCGCGTCGATGTGGAGGGATGCGATCAGTAGCCGCAGCGGTGCGGCGGGTGCGGCGGGTGCGACGGCCGCCCGCGGACGCGGTGCGAACAGGGGCCCGGTAGGCGTGGCCACGGTGTGGGCGGGCGCGGCTGGCGGGGGCACTGGGGCCGCGCTCCCGGGGGTCGGCCCCGCGAGACTGGAGCCGGCCAGGCCCAACTCGACCAGGAGGGCGACCACGACTACGCAGCGCAGGGCGCTATCCAGCACCGCGGGCTATGAGTCTTTGCGTTGGGCTCGCACCCTCAGGGCCAGGAGCAGGGCAGAGGCGGCGGCCGCGATGGCCAGCGGCCACCAGGGCAGCCCGGGGTGCGACGGTGGCCCGCCGGTGTTGGGGAGCCCGATCGCGGGGCTGGGCGTTGCGCTCGGCCCCGCGGCGGTGGCCGAAGGGGATGGGGTTGGGGTGGCGGGCACCGTGCAGGTGCCGCTAGGAGGTGTGATCTGGTTGGAATCGAGGGTGAGGGCGCCGTTTCGGGCCAGCGCACGCCCGGTGAGGATGTTCGCGCCGGTGTCGAGCGTGATGCTGGTCAGGGCCATCAGGTTGCCCTGAAAATGGGTGGCAGAGCCCAGCGTGGCCGAACTCCCGACCTGCCAGTACACCGCGCAGGCCTGGGCTCCGTTGCTGAGCAGCACCACGGAGTTGCTGGCGGTCGTGAGCGTGCTCCCGATCTGAAAGACGTAGACTCCGTTGCCGCTCAGCGTGAGCGAGCCGGTCAGTTGGGCCGAGGAACTGAAGCTGTAGACGCCCGGAGTCAGGTTCTTGCCCCCCAGATCCTGACCGGACAGGTTGGAGGTCGGGCTCGCGCTCGCGGCCTCGGTGTACCCGGTGGCGAGGTCGGTCTGCGCCTGCACGGCCACCGCATCGGCGATGTGCTGGACACCGGTGACGGTGCCGGGAGGGAATCCTGTGACCGACGTACCCGGCTGCAGTCCCAGATTGCCGGTGATGACGCTGGAACCGGTGTTCGTGATCGTCGATCCGGCCAGGACCGCAAAGTTGATTGCGGTGCCGAGCGCGGGCTGTGTCGCCGCCAACGCGACCGCCGGCCAGGCCCCTACCAGGGCGGCGGTGCTCACGACCACAAGCCAGACGAGTCGGGAGCGGAGCATTAATCACACCTTGGGCCCGGCACTGAAACAAACGCAGTAACAGGCGTGTGGCCAGCCGGCAACCCACGAGGTGAGGTGCCAGGCGCCACCTGTGGTTGGGATTGACCGGATACTCGGGCAGGTGAGGACGGGCTACGTCATTCAGAATTGCGCCACGGGAGAGCGCATCGTGCTCCGCCGCACCGGCACGGAGACGGTTGGACGCGTGCTTAAATTTGAGCTCCGGTTGGGGCCTCGGTGACGGGTGCCGGCGGGCTGGCCCCGGCGACTGTGCACCAGTCGCACGCCGAGCACGGCGCAGGTGCGCTCCAGGGCGGCGTTCTAGGTAAATCGGGGGCGTTGGCCTCGAAGGGGCCGAAGACACGTGGTTGGGCGGTGCGCCGGGCTCGGGCCAGACCCTAGTACTACAACGAGGCTTGGGCATCAAGGGTGCTCCCTGAGCCAGCGTTTGGCGTGGCTGGCCTTGGCGGCTGCCTTGCGACGACGTTGATTGGCCAGCCAGGAGAGTGCGATGGCCGCGTCCCAGCGCTCCCAGGGCAGCACGACCTCAAGCAGAGGCGCACTTCCGGCACCGAGGCTGGCGCTCCTTTTTTCCCCCACTCGCTCTGGACCGCGTTCAGGAAGCTGAGTGCCAAAAGGCACATCGTCATGTGGTGGTACCAGCCCCGGTACTTGGTGACCTCGTAGTGATCCAGCCCAACCTCGCCCTTGGCCAGTTCGAAGTCCTCCTCGATCGTCCAGTGCAGGCAACCCACCCAGGCCATCTCCGCGAGCGCCACCGTCTCGGGCGCGTTGGACAAGAAGAACTTGATCTCGCGCTCCGGTCCTGACCCACCGGCCGGCGCGCCATCAACGATCCCCCCGACCCCGGCTGGCGGTGGATCTTCTCGACCACGCGTAGGCGCACGAATTCGTACTCGCGGGGCCCCTTCTCGCCCTCGACCACACGATGCCGGATCCAGTCCGTCTGGGGCAGCGAGCGAATGATCGTCTCCACCTTCGGGGCCAGCTTTGAGTCCCTTGTGGCCACCGCCCGGGTGCGCAGGCGTCCCCGCCCGCCTGAGGGCGGGGGTAGCCGCCAGACCCTGCGCGTCTGTTGCTGAAATTGTTCCGGGGAGAAGGCCAGCCTTCGCGTGTTGACGGTCAAGATCCAGGGCCAGACCGTGACCGACAACTCACCGGAGGATAGAGAGGAGTTCCTTCGCAAGGTCCTGGACAACATGCCGATCGTGATCTTCGCGTGCGACGTGAACGGCAGGGTGACGATGTGCGAGGGTGGGGGCGTCGGGAGTGGCGGCCTGAAGGGAATTCCCCTCCTCGGCCATCCCTTCTGGGAAGGCGGAGAGGACTTGAATCTGCTCCGCCGGCACTTTGCGAAAGCCCTGGCCGGAAGGTCCTCGACCTTCGGGGCCAGCTTTTCGGACCGTACCTTTTACTTCCACTACGCTCCCATCTTGGGTGACTCGGAAGCGGTGATCGGCGTGACCGTGGTGGGCCTCGACATCTCCATGCAGCAGGTCGCCGAGGATGAGAACCGTCAGCTCTCCGCATTCATCGCCTCTTTGAGCCACGAGTTGAGAACGCCTCTCAGTACGGTCATCGGTTTCGCCGAGCTGCTCGCCGCCAAGAAGGCGGGCCCGCTGAACGCGAAACAGGAGCACTACGTCAACTACATCGGTCGCGGTGGGCAGCAGCTGTTGAACATGGTCAACCACGTGCTCGATCTCTCCACGGTGAAGGCCGGCCGGATGACGATCGAGTCAGAACCCCTGGACGCGGTGACCGCGACTCGAAGCGCCCTGCTCCAGGTCGCTCCCATGGCAACCGCCAAGGGCGTTGAACTGTCTGTCGACGCCGGTGAGCCGACGATCCGGATGGTGGCGGATCCTCAGAGGCTGCACCAGATCCTTCTGAACCTTCTCTCGAACGCCATCAAGTTCACGCCGGCGGGCGGCCTGGTGACCATCGGGGTGGCCCAGGAGGATCCCGAAACCACCACGTTCGCCGTCGGTGACACCGGTTGCGGGATCTCGGCGGACAACCTCGATTACATCTTCGACGAGTATCGCCAGGTGGGCTCTGGCGCCGCCCGGTCATCAGAAGGGGCGGGTCTTGGGCTGGCACTGAGCAGCCAGATTGCCGGACTGATGGGAGGCGCCGTCACCGTCCAGAGCACGGTTGGTCAGGGAAGCTGCTTCACGCTCCATCTGCCTAGCATCTTTCTTGCCGGGCCCTCGCGAAGGGAGCCCGCCAAAAGCCGTGGTGGAAGGGGACGACCTGCGCTGCGGTCCAGGCCAGCCTCCGGCTAGACGGCACAGGCTTGGGACCGGCTGGCGTCGGGCTCGGGCAGCCCCGCTAACCTCCCAGCCTCGGCCCCTGCGAGCGACCTCCGGCCCAACTGCTATCTACGGGGCCGAAAAGCCGGCGTCTCGCGTAACGACCGTTACTGACAGAAAGCGATTTTGAATTCAAATTAGACTGGTGGGCCGGGAGGGAGTCGAACCCCCACAGCTTTCGCGGCGGTTTTACAGTCACCCACCCACCGGCTGTATTCGAAACCGGCCCTTGGAAGCCGGGAACGCAACGGTCTGTAAACCGCTTGTAGCGGCTTTACTACGAACCGTCGCCGATCAGATTACGACATCGGGTCGATCGCGACAAGTTGAATCGCGATGGGCTGCCGCAATGTTTGGACCGGGTTCATCGACGGCATTGAGACGGTCATTGGTTCGAGTCCTCTTGGGTGGAGACGGCGATCTCCTATTGAAACTTCCCTGGACTGCGGGAATGGATCAGTGCGTTTGGTCCACGTCGGCGTGGGCGATGATCAGACCCGGATCACCTCGACCCCTGGGATGTCGTCATAGTCGTGGTCCTGGGTGACGACTGGGATCTGCTCGACGATCGCGGTGGCAGCTACGAGCGCGTCGAGGATCGGCACCCGGCGGTGGGCGGCGCGCAGAGCGGCGACGATACCGGCAAACTGGCGCGCCACCTCGGCGTCTACCGGCAGCGGATCCCACGTTGACTCCACCGCTGAGAGCGTTGCCACTCGCGCCGGCCGATCGTCGTCGTCGGCCGCGAGCACGCCGACCGTCAGTTCGGCCAGCGTCACCACCGAGACCTCGGTCTCTGTCACCCCATCCATCTCAGCAAGGGGTCGCCCTGATTCCGTGGCGACGAAGAACGAGGTGTCGAGCAAGGCCCTCATAGGTCGTCGGTCGTGTCGAGCAGCAGGCCCCGCACGTCCTCGAGGAGGCCACGGTCGGCTGCGTGGCGGGTCGCGATGGCAAGCGCGTCAGCCGCCGGCACGCTTCGACGACGACGGAGGGGCACGATCTGCGCCACCGGACGCCGGTCGACCGTGACGGTCAACCGTTCACCGCCTTCGACCCGACGAAGTACCTCGCTGACGGTGTTCCGTAAGTCGCGGACGGATATCGAGCCACTCACAGGGCTACTGTAGCACATATAGCCACATGTGGACAGTGGAGACGCTCAGAGGCCCTCATCCACTTATGGTCGCGTATGGCCGTTATGACCCAGCCAGAACCGAGTCAGAGCCTCGACCTGCCCGCGCAACATCTCAGCGCCGCCAACCATCATTCACCCGAGTCCGGTTGCGTGTCGCGCCCTCGACATTGCCTCCGGACAGGTCGTCGCGAACTTCACGGAGCGTCACGGCGTCGATGACTTCCTTGCTTTCCTTCGCTTCCTGGCCAAGACCTATCCCACTCAGGAGCCGCACCTGGTGGTGGACAACTACCACACCCACAAGCACCTTCAGGTCAACCAGTGGTTGGAGCGCCACAAGCGGGTTCATCTTCATTTCACGCCCACCAGCGCCAGCTGGATGAACCAGGTTGAGACCTGGTTCTCCTTGCTCCACCGTAGGGCCATTCACCGTGGCGTCTTCAAGAGCGTGGCGGCACTTCGCGAGGCCATCCAGCGCTTCCTCGATGCCTGGAATGGCCAATCTCGACCCTTCACTTGGGTCAAACCTGCCGACCAAATCCTGGCTCTCGCCAACCGTCAACGTTCCTCCTTGGATTCAGGTGGTGGTTGCATCGGCTCCGGTCTAGCAGCAAAGTGCTGAGGACTAGGAGGTGCGATGCGGGAGCTGAGGAAGTTCACCGGAGCCGAGAGGGCACTGGTCTGGGACCAGG
>Ga0307372_10006412_pt1 | contig 17232 bp, 15 predicted proteins | sample OX1MG_FD_202533 | JGI IMG/M metagenome (GOLD analysis project Ga0307372, IMG submission 202533) | Soil microbial communities from Risofladan, Vaasa, Finland - OX-1 | ecosystem: Environmental > Terrestrial > Soil > Coastal area > Acid sulfate soil | place: Finland: Risofladan, Vaasa | collected... | reverse complement strand
GCAGGGCATCTCCTATGACGATCCGGACGCGCGTCTCGACGTGAAGGACGTGCTGCGCCAGGTCGCATGGTTCAAGGCGCACGGCATGCTGCCCGCTGACGCCGACGGCATGTCGATGATCGACAAGCGCTATGCGGTGCCGCTTCAGGGCAAATAGGGGATGGGATAGGGGCAGGCCCCGGCGTCGGCTCAGATTTCCGCGACGCGCATCAGCGCATCGAGCGCGACCGCCCCCGAAGGATGGACGGCAAGCGGGTTGATCTCGATCTCGAGGAGGTCCGGCGCCGCGCGGATGAGCCGCCCCAAAATCGCCGCCGCCGCCGCGACGGCAGGCGCGTCGAGCGGCGCCGCGCCGCGATGACCCGCGAGCAGCGCCGCACCCTTGAGCGTGCCGAGCGCGGCAAGGATCCCGCCCTCGTCGAGATCGGCCGGAAGCAGGCGCACGTCGCCCAACGCCTCGGTCCAGATGCCGCCGAGGCCAACGACGAGGATCGGGCCCCAATCGGGATCGCGCCGGGCGCCGAGGATCATCTCGAGCCCGGGCGGCGCCATCGCCTCCACCAGCACGCCGTCGAGCGCGACCGATGCCGCGGCGCGCGCGAGATTGGCGTGAAGCCGGTCCCAGGCCGCGCGCAGCGCCGCCGCGTCGGCGATGCCAAGGATCACGCCGCCGGCATCGCTCTTGTGCGCGAGCGCGGCGGCCTGCGCCTTGAGCGCGACCGGATAGCCGATCCGTGACGCCGCAGCGGCGGCCTCGGCAGGATCGTGCGCGAGCGCGCCCGCGGGAATGCGAAGTCCGGCCGCGGCGAGAAACGCCTTGGCGCGGTATTCGGGAATCGTGCCCGTGCCGGGAAGCGGCGGCGCGTCGCCCGCCGCAGCGGGCGGCTTCTGGTGCAGGATGCGGCCATACTCGGCAAGCTGCGCCATCGCCCGCATGGCGCGGTCGGGCGAGGCAAAGACCGGAATGCCGTTCGCGCGGATCAGCGCGATGGCTTCCGGCGCGAGCGGCGCGCCGTCGCAAAAATGGGCGAAGGCGACCGGCTTTCCCGAACGCTCGATCACCGGCAGCATGGTTTGGGCGCGCGCCATCTGCAATTGCGGCGCGCCCGGCATGAAGGCGGTGATGAGCCCGCCGATCGCCGGATCGGCCAACAGCGCGGCGGCGGTGTCGCGATAGATGGTGGGGCTTCCGACGCCGATGACGGTAAGGTCGAGCGGGTTGTCGATCGAGGCATAGGCCGGCAGCAGCGTCCCGAGCGTCGCGCGCGTCGGCTCCGCCAAGGCCGGAAGCTCGAGCCTCGCTTCGTCGCAGAAATCGAGGGCGATACTGCGGAACGCACCCGAATTGGTCATGATCGCCGCGCCCTCGGGCGGCGGTTCCGGCCAGCGCGCGAGCAGCATGATGACGTCGAAGAACGCATCGAGCGTGTCGACCATGAGCACGCCCGCGCGGCGCAAAACCGTCGCCATCAGCGCGTGATCGCCGGCGAGCGCCCCGGTATGCGACAGCGCCGCCGCCCGCGCTCGCTGCGTGCGTCCGGGATGCATCATCACGACCGGGCGCTTGAGCGTGCGTGCGCGCTGCAGCAGGTCGAGGAAGCGGCGCGGCTGCCGCACCTGCTCGATGAACAGCGCGATGACGCGGCTCGCGTCGCCGTCGAGGAGGAATTCCAGGAAGTCCTCGACGCCCAGCACCGCCTCGTTGCCGGTCGAGACGGAATAGCTCGTCGCCACGCCCTTGAGGCCGAGCGCCTGGCGGATGTTCCCCATCATGCCGCCGCTCTGGGCGAGCACGCCGACCCCCGCCGTGGCGAGGTCGGCGCGGCCGATCCCGGGCTCGAAGGTGAGCGGCACGCCGTCGATGAAATTGACCAGCCCGGCGCAATTGGGGCCGTTGACGGCAAGCCCGCCGTCGCGCGCGATCGCGGCGAGGCGGGTCTGGTTGGCGCGCCCTTCCGCGCCCGCCTCGGCGAAGCCCGCGGCAAACACGACCGCCCCGCCGATCCGGCGCCGGATGCAGGCCTCGACCGCCTCGATGACGGCGCGCTCGGGCACGATCAGGACGATCGCGTCGATCCCTTCCGGCAGATCGTCGATCGTCGGCACGCAGGCGTGGCCGTTGATCTCCTTGAGGGAACGGCTGACGAGATGGATGGCGCCGCCATAGCCGCAGCGCTCGAGATTGGCGAGCACGTTGTTGCCGAACGCGCCCGGCTGCGGCGAGGCGCCGACGAGCGCGACCGAGCGCGGCCGCATCAGGCGCGCGATCGATGCCGGCGAGAATCCCGTTGCCGCTTCGGCCATCGGGGCGGCGATCCCTTGGTCTACTGCACCTTCACGCCCATGAGATTGGCGATGAGGTTGCGCTGGATCTGCGAAGTGCCGGCGGCAATCGTGGTCATGCGCGCGTCGCGATAATGGCGCTGCATGTCGAATTCCATGTTGTAGCCATAACCGCCGAAGATCTGCATGCCCAGATTGGCGACCTTCACATAGGTTTCCGACGCGAACAGCTTGGCCATGGTGATCTCCTTAAGCGCGTCGGCGCCGGTGCCGGCCAGCCACGCGGCGCGCCACATCAGCGACCGCGCCGCCTCGATCTCGGTCTGCATGTCGGCGAGCATGTGGGCGATCGCCTGGAACGTGCCGATGGGACGACCGAATTGCTTGCGGTCCTTGGCGTATTGCAGCGCGAGATCGAGCACCGCGAGCGCGCCGCCGCAGGCGCCGGCGGCGGAGACGACGCGTTCGACCTGGAGCCCGGACAGCACGACCTCCCAACCCTTGTTCTCGCCGCCGACGAGACGGTCGGCCGGCACGCGCACGTCGTTGAGGAAAATCTCGTAGGTGCCGGTGCAGCGGCGGCCGAGCATCTCGAGCTTGCGCATCTCGATCCCGGGCGTGCGATTGTCGACGAGGAACAGCGACATGCCCTGGCGGTAATGCGCCTTGGTGTCGGTCTTGACGTACATGTTGATGAAATTGTTCTTGGCGGCGGCACCGGACGCCCACAGCTTCTGGCCGTTGAGGACGTAATCATCGCCGTCGCGGCGGGCGGTGGTGCGCATGGCGCCGATATCGGAGCCGGCATCGGGCTCGGACATCGAGATCGACATCTTGATCTCGCCGGAGAGCAGCTTCGGCAGCCAGGTGCGCTTCTGCTCGTCGGAGCCCTTGCGCAGGATGTTGAGGCCGCAGAACACGCTGCCGCCGAAGGCCATGCCGACATCCGGGCTCTTGCGCGCGATCTCCTCGGCGACGATCGTCATGTCGATGAGGTTGCCGCCGAGACCGCCATAGGCTTCGGGGAATGGCAGGCTCAGGAGCCCGGCCTGCACCCACGCGTCGTAAAGCTCGTAGGGATAGGCGGCTTCGCGATCGAGCCGGCGCAGATATTCGGGCGTCGCGTGGCGCTCCATCAGCCGGCGCACGCTGTCGCGCAGCATCCGCTGCTCTTCGGTGAAGCTGAAATCCATGACCCGTCCTCCCAGCGGCAAACTAACCGTGTTTACCGGGTCGTTCAATGATGCAGGGGGATATGGAAATGCTATGCTGCGCGCCCGGTGATGCAGCCGCAACAGGGGGAATGAAATGTCGGATACCGCCAGTGCGCCGGGCGCGGAGAAGCCGCTGCCGGGCGGAAAGACCGTCCTCGTCGAGATCAAGGACCGCGTCGCGTGGGTGATGCTCAACCGGCCGGAGAAGCGCAACGCCATCAATCCCGAAATGTCGCATGAGATGCTGCAGGTCCTCGATGCGCTCGAGCCCGATCCGCGCGTCGGCGTGCTGGTGCTGACCGGCGCGGGCAGCGCCTATTCGGGCGGCATGGATCTGCGCGAGTTCTTCCGCGCCAGCGACCCACTGACGGTGGAGGAGCGCGCCGTCTTCACCCGAGCCAGCGCGGCCTGGCATTGGCGCCGCCTCGGCTATTACCTCAAGCCGACGATCGCGATGGTGAACGGCTGGTGCTTCGGCGGCGCGTTCAATTCGATGATCGCCTGCGACATCGCCATCGCCGCGAACGAGGCGACGTTCGGCCTCTCCGAAATCAACTGGGGCATCATTCCCGCCGGCAACGTGCTGAAATCGACCGCATCCGTGCTCGGCCGGCGCGATCTCCTCTACTACACCATGACCGGCGAGCCGTTCGGCGGCGAAAAGGCGGCGGCGATGGGGCTGGTCAATGAATCCGTGCCGCTCGCCCGGCTCAAGGAGCGCGTGACGGAACTGGCCAACATCCTGCTGGCCAAGAGCCCCGCGGCGCTGCGCGCCTGCAAGCACGCCTGCAAGCGCGTCGGCGATCTGAGCTGGGACGATGCCGAGGATTATCTTTTCGCCAAGCTCGACCAGATGCGCTTCCTCGATCCCGAGAACGGGCGCGAGAAGGGCATGAGCCAGTTCCTCGACGACAAGGCCTATCGTCCGGGCCTCGGCGCCTATCGCCGCGAGTCCTGAGCGGGCGCCGCGGCCGCCTCGTTCGGCGCCTCGATATCGTCATAGCCCTTGAGGCGATAGACCAGCGCCGACAGCGCCCAGCTCGCGATGAAGATCGCGATGATGAGATAGCCGAGCCGGCCGAAATCGCGGTTCAGGAGCGCGACATAGGCCCAGAACGGGCTGTCGAGGCTGAGGCGGTCGGCGACGAGGCCGAGCGCCTCGATCCCGCCCACGACGAGCGCCACCACCACCGACACGGCGGTGATGATGAGATTGTAGTAGAGCTTGCGGATCGGCTTGACGAAGGCCCAGCCATAGGCGCCCACCATCAGCACGCTGTCGGTCGAATCGATCAGCGTCATGCCGGCGGCGAACAACGCCGGAAAGACCATGATCGATCCGATCGGCTGCTGCCTGGCGGCGTCGGCGGCGATGCCCAATAGCGCGATCTCGGTCGCGGTCTCGAAGCCCAGGCCGAACAGAAATCCCAACGGGAACATGTGCCAGCTCCGGCGGATGAGCCGGAACAGCGGGCGGCAGAGCCGTGCGAGAATGCCGCGCCGGTCGAGATCGTCGTCGAGGCCCGCCACGGCGAGGCCCGATCCGCTTCGCATCGCGCGGAAGCGGCGATAGACCGAAGCGAGCACGAACAGGTTCACGACCGCCATCGCGAACAGGAAGGACACGGACACGCCCGTGCCGATGAGCCCGCCGACCGCGCGGAAGGCGGCAAAGCGGTCCTGGAGCGCGCCGGCGGTGAGCGCGACGGCGGCCACGGCAAGCGCCACGACCGCGGCATGGCCGAGCGAGAAAAAGAATCCGACGGCGACCGGGCGCTGGCCCTCCTGCATCAGCTTGCGGGTGACGTTGTCGATCGCGGCGATGTGGTCGGCATCGACCGCGTGCCGCAGCCCGAACGTGTAGGCGAGGAGGGCGGTGCCGAGCAGCACGGCATCGCCGTGGAACGCGGCCGCGGCCCACACCCAGGCCAGCACGTTTGCCGCGCCGAGCACGCCGTAAAGCGCAATGATCCGGCTGCGCACCGGGACGAGGCGCATTCTCAGCCTCGCGCGGCGGCCTGGCGTGTTGTCCTCATGTTTCCTCCCATCGCGGCGGGCCTGTGCCCGTCACCCGCGAACGGAGGACCAGTCGGTGGCGATGGCGCGCGAGCGCCGGACCGATCCTTCATCGAGTCACCCCGCTCGATGCGCCCGCGAACGACAACGGTCGATGGCAGGTCTCCTGGCTCGCGGGTCCTTGCCATGCGCCGCCTTCCCGGCTTTCGCCAGTGGCATCGTGGGCGCGCGGCTCGCCGCTTACAGTTGCGGGGGCAGCCACGGCTTGGGACCCGAAGGTCCGCACCGTGTTCCCATTGAATCCCCGAAGGGAACCATCGAAACGACGTTAGACCGGGCCGGCGGCCGTGGTCAATCGCGTTCGCGCCCGGGCGCTATGACGGCCGGCGATAGGGACCGAAGCCCGGCCGGTAGGTCTTGTCGTCGAGAAACTGCCGCATGCCGACCTGCTCGCGAATCTCGCCGTCGGCGCGAGCAAGCGAATCCTGCTTCGAGCGCAGGTAGTCGCGCGCCTGGGTGACGGTCATGCCGCGCACGGCGCGGATCGCCTCCTTGGTATGGCGGACGACGCCGGGATTGAGCGCTAGAAGCTTTCGCGCGAACGCAACCGTGGTCTCGCGCAGCCGGTCGGCCGGCACGGCGACGTTGGCGAGGCCGATCTCCACCGCACGCTTGCCGTCGAAGGTCTCGCCGGTCACGGCATAATAGAGCGCGTGGCGGGGCAGCAGCATGTCGGCGAGGTTCCAGCTCACCACGCCGCCCGGGATGATGCCCCAGTTCACCTCCGACAGGCCGAAGGTCGCGTCCTCGGCGGTGATGACGAAATCGACGGCGCAGAGCTGGGTGAAGCCGCCGCCGAAGCAGAATCCGTTGACCATCGCGATCGTCGGGCGCGGGAACTCCGACAGCCGTTCCCAGCGCCAGCTATGGCTGGCGGTGCTGGCGCGGCGGCGCTCGGCCGGGTCGTTCTCGGTGCCGCGGAAATAGAGCCGCAAATCCTGTCCCGCGCACCAGGCCTCGCCGGCGCCGGTCAGGATCAGGACTCGCGTCTCGCGGTCGTCGGCGAGCCGTGCCAGCGCGTCGTCCATCTCGTAATGCAGTTCGGGGCTCATGGCGTTGCGCTTCTCGGGGCGGTTCAGCACCACCCAGGTGATGCCGTCGCCGCGTTCGATCAGCACGTTCTTGTAATCGAATTCGCTCATCCTTCCTCCTCGGCCCGGGGCAGGGCAGCGACGCGTCGCTTGCCGGTCATGGGGGCGCCTTCTATCCTATCACCATGACTGAGGCCCATAGCGCACCTTCGCGGGACGTGGTCATCGTCCACAGCTCCGACATTCACGTCGATACGGTCGCGATCGAGCGCGTCTTCGGCGCTGACGGGACGGCGGGCCTTGCGGTCGTGCTCGCGACCGCACGGAGCCTGGCGGCCGACGTGGTGCTGCTGGCCGGCGACACGTTCGAGCACAACCGGCTGCCGCTCGACATTCTCGACCGCGCGGCGCGGCTGCTCGAAGCGGCGGCGATGCCGGTCGTCATCCTTCCCGGCAATCACGACCCGGCGATCCCGGAATCCGCCTTCCATCGCGGCGGCATCGCCGATCTGGCCAATGTCCACGTCCTCGGCATCACTCACGACGAGGCGGTCCTGTTCCCCGGTCTGGGGCTCGAGATCTGGGGCCGTGCCCATCGCGATTACGGCAATATGGAGCCGCTGCGCACGGCGCGGCCGCGGCGGACGCCGTGGCAGATCGCCGTCGCGCACGGGCATTACGAGCCGGAGCCCGACCCCAACGCGCGGCTCGCGCCGTCGTGGCTCATCAGCGATGACGAGATCAATGCGACCGGCGCCGATTACGTGGCGCTCGGCCATTGGAACCGCGCCGTCCGCGTCGGCACCGGCAGCATCGCCGCCTATTACTCGGGCTCGCCCGATCTTGCCGCCACTGTCAACCTCGTCCGTCTCGGTGCCGACGGCCAGGTCCGCGTCACCCGCGAGAAGCTGGCGCCGGTGCCCTGAGCTACCGCTGCCGCAGGGCAGCGACGATGCGGTCGGGGCGGATCGGCGTGTGGTTGAACGCGACGTCGAACGGCGCGAGCGCGTCGGCGACGGCATTGGCAATCACCACCGGCGGAGCGGGGCGCGGTCAATGCCTGGACAGGTGCGGGGCGTTGGGCTTGGATGACGCGGCTGCATGAGAGCCGCCGGAGGAGTCATCGATGATCGATCTCTATGCGCTGACCAGCCCCAACGTCCAGAAGATTTTCCTCATGCTCGAGGAGATCGATCTGCCCTATCGCGTCCTTCCGGTCGATGTGTGGAAGGGCGAGCAGTTCAAGCCGGAATTCGTGCGTCTCAATCCCAACGCCAAGATTCCGGTCATCGTCGACCATGAAGGCCCCGGCGGGCGGCCTTACACCTGCTTCGAATCAGGCGCGATCCTCATGTACCTCGCCGACAAGACCGGGAAGTTCCTGCCCAAGGACATGGCGCAGCGTTACGACGTCGTCCAGTGGCTGATGGTCCAGTTGACGGGGGTCGGGCCGATGTCGGGTCAGCTCGTGCATTTCAAGCGCTTCGCCCCGCCGGGCAACGACTATGCCGTGAGCCGCTATCAGACCGAGGTGCGCCGGCTTTACGACGTGATGGAACAGCGGCTCGGCGCGGCCGCCTATCTCGGCGGCGCCGACTACTCGATTGCGGACATCGCGACCTTCCCGTGGACGCGCAACCACGACTTCCTCGGCGCCAAGTGGGACGATCATCCCAATTGCGCGCGCTGGTTCAACGCGATCGCCGAGCGCCCGGCGGTGAAGCGCGCCCTTGCCAAGGTCGATGCGATCCAATCGTCGCGCGACAATGCCAAGCCCGAGGATCTCGACCGGTTCTTCGGCCGCGGCCGCTTTGCCCGCGCCTGATCGCGCGACCACGAAATCGCCCAAAGGCGGCAACCAAACCGTCATTGATCCCTGCCACTCTCCTCCCGTCCAACGATGGGAGGAGGGGCCATGGCGGAATACCGCTGCTATCTCCTGGACGGAATTGGCGCGATAAGAGGCGTCGAAGCGATGGCGTGCGATGGCGACGATCGGGCCGTTGCGCGAGCACGGGAACTATTGGCGCGACGGCCGGAATTTTCCGGTTTCGAAGTGTGGCAGCGCAACCGGCGCGTTCACGTCGAGGAACCGGCCATCCCTTGACGCCCGACGGAAGCTGACCGCGGCACACGCCGCAGCGTCGATCCGCTCAAGGCTCCAACTGCGCCAGCCGCAACGCGGCGCCCGGTCGTGCCGGCATGTGGTACCACCAGCCGGCGCGATTGATCGAATAATACGGAATGTAGCGGTGAATGCGCGCGGCCGGCGTTACGGTCTTGATCTGGTTGTCGAGCACCATGGCCTCGCCGTCGACATAGACGACGGTAACGGCATGGTCGAGCCCGGTCTCGGTGTCGTGCACGACGACGAGCCGCAGCATCCTATCGGGCACGCCCGAAGCGGCGAGCGCCATGAACTTGGCGATGGCGTAATCCTCGCATTGTCCGCCGTGCGCGAGGAATTCGTACGGCGTCTCCCAGTGATCGGGATCATCCCAGTTCGCCACTGCGCTCACGTAGCGGACGCGGTTGAGCACGTCGTTGGCGCGGACGATGCGTTCGCGCAGCGGCAGCCGCGACAGCATGGCGACGAAGCGCCGCCATTGCGCGGCAACGCAATCGGAACCGCCATCGGCGCAGCCCGCTCGCGCCTGGCGCTCCTCGTCGTTGGTCCGGGCGACGACCTTGTCCCACTTGGTGAAGGGCGCAAGATCGCTCGAGAACCGCTCGCGCGTGCCGAACAGGCCGGCGGCGCGCGCCGGCAGCGGCATCGCGGCGAGGACGGCAAGGAGGCAGAAGACGAACGGAGCGACGATGCCGGCGCGGCGGCGAAGTGAACTCGTCAGGATCGGACCTCATTCGGCGGCCCCGCTATCCCCGGGCTGACCGCCCGAGGACCGGAGGCTTTGCGTCGCCGGGTTGCCCCGGTTTTGCCGTTTCGTGAGGCGGCGATCCGCCATCGGACCGCCACCGCTGATGGCGTCTACGAAATCATGCGCCCCGTCAACAGAGGGTTAATCCGCGACGCCGCGACATCCGCGGGCGCCGGCAATCGGCTCGAATGCGGCGAAAATCCCGACCATCCCGCCGCACGTGATCGAACCGGCGTCAGCGGGATAGGGCCGCCTATTTCGGCGCCGCGAACAGGGCCGCGGCGGCCGTCTCGTTCACGGTGAGATGCTTCGCGTTGAGCAGCTTCATGACGTATTCGTTCTCGCGGTTCTCGCGCATCAGGACGACGAGCCTGCCGCGAATCTGCTCGAGTGTCGGGTGGACGGGCGGGGCGGTGCCCATGACGTCGATGATGTGCCAGCCGCCCGCGGCGCGGACCGGCTCCGTGATGCCGGTGCCGTTCAGCGCCTTGACCGCGGTTGCGACCTCGGGCAGGAGCTGGTTCTCCGGCAGCCAGCCGAGATCGCCGCCGCGCCCGGCGCTGGCCACGTCCTCGGAATTGGCGCGCGCAAGCGCGGCGAAATCGGCGTCCTTCGCCCGCGCCTTGCGCCACAGCTCGTGGGCCTTTCTGTCGGCGGCGGCCTGTTCCTTCTTGCCGGTCGGCTCGGCGATGTAGATCTGGGCGACGTGGTATTCGGTGGGAATGGCCAATTTGTCGCGGTTGGCGTCGTAGGCTTGGCGCAGCTCCGCATCGCTCGGATAGGACGGCGAGGGCAGTGCCACCGATTGCAGATAGGACGTGATCAGGATCTCGTCGCGCGCGCGCTCGATCTCGGCGGCGATCTCGGGCTTCTTCTGCCACGAAGCCTTCAACGCGGCATCGAGCAAGAGCTTGCGTCCGATCGCGCTGCGCACGAGCTGCAACGAGGCATTGGGGTCCTTTGCCGCCTGTTCGCGCTGCTCCGGGGAAAGGGGCGGAAGATACTGCTCGACCTCCGATGCCGAGATCGCTTGGGAGCCGAGATTGGCGATCGTCTCGCCGGCGGCGCGCGCCGATGGTGCCGCCGCAACGCACAGTGCCACCGCCGCGGCGCGGACCGCGTGTTCCAAGGAAGGTCGCAGAGTCATCATATTTGCAGCTCCATCGATTTAGCGTCGCGTGGCAAGGGTGCCGGCCAGCATGTCATGCACTCGCCGCATCACGGTCTTCCAGTCGCGCGGCGCCGGCTGGCGGATCAGCCGCAGCGTTGGATACCACGGGGAATCCTCGCGCCGGCCGAGCCAGCGCCAGTCCGGCGTGAACGGCAGCAGCACGAGCACCGGACGGCCGAGCGCGCCGGCAAGATGCGCGACCGCCGTATCTGCCGTGATGACAAGATCGAGCTGCTGAATGAAGCGCGCGGTGTCGGCGAAGTCCTGGATCTGCGGCGACAGGTCGCGCACCAGCGCCTGCGCACACAGCTCGGCGATGTCGCCGGCGCGCGGCCCCTTCTGCAGGCTGTAGAGCGTCAGGCCGGGAAGGTCGCACAGTTCGAGGAAATGCTCGAACGCGATCGAACGGTTATGATCGTTGGCGTGGTGCGGACGTCCGGCCCAGCAGATGCCGGCGCCGAGCCGGCTCCCGGGCGGGCGCGGCAGCGGCGCGCCGGCGCTTGCCGGCGGCGGCGCGAGATAGGGAACCCGCGCCGGCACCGTGCCGAGCGTGACACCGAGACGGCCCGGCAAGCTCATCAGCGGCAGGTGAAAATCCGCCGCCGGCAATGGATGCCCATCGCCGCGCAGCTCGGCGATGCCGGGAAACCCGGCGACGAGGCGCAGCAACTCGTTCGGGCAATCGAAGATGATGCGCGCGCCGCTCTGGGCGACAAGAGGAATAAAGCGGACGAACTGCAACGTGTCGCCGAACCCCTGCTCGGTATAGAGATAAAGCGTCCGGCCGGCGAGTGCCTCGCCGTTCCATAGCGGCAGCAGAACCTTCTTCACGTTTTGCAGCTTGCGGTCGAACCCCATCGATGGATCGGTGAGGTCGAAGCGCTCGTCGAACGCGGCGAAGCCGCGCCCGTAGTCGCCGCTCGCCAGGAGCGCGAGCGCGCGGTCCCAACGCACGAGCCCGGCCTCCGGCTTGAGGGCGAGCGAACGGTCGTAGCATTCGATCGCCGCCGGGAAATTGCCGAGGCTGAAATGCAGGAGGCCGAGATTGTGGTAGGTCTCGGGCCGGTTCGCATCGAGCGCGAGCGCGCGCTGGAACGACGCCATGGCCTCGTCGAACTCGAGCGCCAGCCACAGCACGTTGCCGAGATTGGAGTGGAAGGCCGATTGCTGCGGCGCTAGGCCGACCGCGCGCCGCAGGCAGGCGATCGCCGCCGGCAGCCGCTTCGCCGTCTTCAGCAGGACGGCCAGGTTGTTATAGGCGTCGGCGAGGTTCGGCGCCCGTTCGAGGCACTGATTATAGCATTCGATCGCGCCCTGGAGGTCGCCGGCCCGTTGCCGCTGCAAGGCGGTCTCGTGCAGCCGGCGCAGCTCCGCCGCCGGCGATGGCGCGGCAGGCTGCGACGGCTCGATGGGGTTGGGAGCGGGTTCGGTCATCGGCGCGAAAACTACCCGTGGTGGGGGCGACGGGTCGCGAAGCCTAGCAGAACCCGCCTAAACAAGTGGCATAGGAATTCGGTTGCCGGGGCGGTCGAGCGTCCCGATCGGCCCTTGTCCGGCTGCCGTGCCGATGCGCTAATCGGCGCCCCCCGCGCGCGCCGCCTGGATCGCCCGCCAGACCCGCTCCGGCGTGGCCGGCATTTCGACATGGCGCACGCCGAACGCGGAAACGGCGTCGACGATGGCGTTGATCACGACGGCAAGCGCCGGCGTCGTGCCGCCCTCGCCGCCGGAGCGGACGCCCAGCCGATTGGTCGGCGTCGGCACCTCGCTGAGCGCGGTCGCGAAGGACGGGAACGTGTCGGCCCGCGGCATGGCGTAATCCATGAACGAGGCCGACAGGAGCTGTGCCGATTTGCGGTCGTAATGGCATTCCTCGAGCAGCGCCTGGCCGGCGCCCTGGGCGATGCCGCCATGGGTCTGGCCATGGAGAATGAGCGGGTTGACGGCCCGCCCGACATCGTCGACGGCGGCATAGCGGATGATCGCGACCGCACCGGTATCGGGATCGACCTCGACCTCGCAGACCTGCGTGCCGTAAGGGAAGCTTGCGACCGGCACGACCTGGTCGGAGGTGGCGCCGAGCGGGCCTTGCAGGTCGGGCGGCAGGTCCTTGCGGGTCGCGGCGGCCTTGGCCACCGCGAAGATGCCGAGCTCGCGGTCGGTGCCGGCGACGCGGAAGCGGCCGCGGTCGAACTCGATGTCGACCTCTCCGGCCTCGAGCAGATGGGCGGCGATCTTCCTGCCCTTGTCGATGATGTCGTCGGTGGCCTTGCCGACGACGATGGTCGCCATCTTCATCGAGCGGCCGGAATGCGAGCCGCCGCCGGCGGCGACCCGGTCGGTGTCGTGGGCGACGTAGCGGATGCTCTCGAACGGCACGCCCAGCCATTCGGTGACGAGCTGGGCGAAGCTCGTCTCGTGGCCCTGGCCGCTGGACATCGTGCCCATGACGAGTTCGACCTCGCCCTCGGGCCGCACGGTGATCTCGGTGCGCTCGCGCGGGTTGCCGCTGGTGATCTCGATGTAATTGGCGATGCCGATGCCGCGCAGCCGGCCGCGGCGCTTGGCCTCGGCGCGGCGCGCGGGAAAGCCGCTCCAGTCGGCGAGGGCGAGCGCCTTGTCCATCGCCGCCGCGTAATCGCCGTTGTCGTAGGTGAGGCCGAGCGGATTGGAATAGGGCTGCGCCGCCGGCGGAATGAGGTTACGGCGCCGGAGCGCGACCGGGTCGATGCCGGTCGCGTCCGCGGCGATGTCCACGAGCCGCTCCATGACGAAGATCGCTTCGGGCCGTCCGGCGCTGCGATAGGGCGTCGTCGAAACCGTGTGGGTGAGGGCGCAGCGGCCGCGGAAATACCCGACCGGGATGCGATAGACGCTCGACATCAGCCCAAGGCCCTTGCGCAGCGACACGAAGGCGGCGGTGTGCGCGCCGACATTGCTGAGATTGGAGCCGCGCAGCGCGAGAAAATTCCCGTCCGCATCGAGCGCCAGCTCGGCCTCGACGGTGAGGTCGCGGCCCTGATAGTCGCTGAGAAAGGCCTCGCGCCGCTCGCACGTCCATTTGACCGGCCGGGCGATGCGCTTGGCCGCCCAGGCGATGAGGGCGTATTCGGGAAAGAAGAAATTGCGCGTGCCGAAATTGCCGCCCATGTCCTCGATGACGCAGCGCACCTTCTCGGCCGGCACGCCGAGGATTTCCGCGAGGTCCTGCCGCTGCTTGGTGACGCCGCTGCCGGTGCCGGCATAGAGCGTGTACCTGCCGCTCGCCGCGTCATAGCTCGCGAGCGAGGTGCGGGTCTCCATCGGCACGCCGGTGACGCGCTGGATCCAGGTGTCGAAGCGCACGACATGGGCGGCGGTCTTGAACGCGGCGGCGGTGGCCGCCTCGTCGCCGACCTCGACATCGACGCAGAGATTGGACGGCGCCTCGTCCCACACCTTGGGCGCGCCCGGCTTTACGGCGTCGCTCGCGCGGGATACCGCCGGCAGCGGCTCGTAATCGACCGCGACCAGCTCGGCGCCGTCCTTTGCCTGCTCGATCGTCTCGGCGAGGACCATGGCGACGACCTCGCCGACAAAGCGGGCCTGGTCCGCCGGCATCGGATAATCGGTCGAGATGAAGGTGTCGAAACCGGGGCGCAGCCGCAGCACCACGTCGGGCGGGCCGACCAGGCTCGGGTTGTGCGGAATCGGCTTCATGCCGTCGGCGATGAAATCGGCGCCGGTCAGGACCGCGATCACGCCGGGGGCGGCGCGCGCGGCGGCGGTGTCGATGGCGCGGATGCGGGCATGGGCGTGTGGCGATCGCACCATCACCGCATGGGCCTGACGCGGCAGGTTGAGGTCGGTGCCGTAATGGCCCTGGCCGACGAGGAGGCGCAAATCCTCCTTGCGCAGCACCGGTTGCCCGATTCCGTTCTTCACCGCGCCCGCAGCGTCCATGGCCGCGCTTCCTCCCCGGTCGATTTATGATGGCGAACGCCGTCGCCCGCCGCTCCCCGCCGACGGGAGAGAAGCAGGCGCCGGCGCGACGCGGCAGCGCCCGGACCGCTAGCCCAGCGGCCCGAGGAAGGCCTCGCCGGCGAACGTGTCGGTTGCGGCCGTCACCGTCTCGGGCCAGTTCTGGTTGTCGATCTTCGGCCGCAACGATGCCGGGCGCGGTTGTCCGTCCCAGCCGATCTGCTCCATGTAATAGTAGAGCTGGATCGCGTGGCCGTCGGGGTCGAGCGCGAAGGCGCAATAGTCGATGCCCGGGAACAGCTCCGGCGGCAGATGCTTGATCGTGACGCCGTTGTCCTTGAGGAAGGTGACGGCATTGCGGAGCTGCTGATAGTCGCCGAGCTGCATGCCGAACGCCATCAGCGTCGAATCGGTCCTGAGGCCCAATTCCGCACGCAGCGCGATCGGATAGAGCGCCATGGTGTGATGCTCGGTGTTGCAGCGCAGGAAGACGCAGCGATGACCGTGCCATGTCACTTCCTCGGTGACGGTCAGCCCCAGCATGTCGCGATAGAACCGCACCTCGCTCTCGACATCCGTGACGAACAGCCGCACCGGGCCGATCCGCACGACCTTGAACGGCCGGGCCAGCAGCACGCCGCCGACATCGAAGCGCTCCTCGCCCGATTCCTTGGCGCGCCAGCCCTGGCGCGGATCGACGCCCTCGCCCAGGCCTTCGGCGACCTCGGCATATTCCGAGCGATGCGGCAGGTCGGGCGGCTCGTGATAGGTGATCTTGTGCAGCGCCGGCGGCTTGCTGAACCCGTCCCAGCCGATCTGCTCGATGCCGTAATAGAACTCGTTGGTGTGGCCCTCGGGATCGATCGGGTAGAAGTGCCAGTTCGAGCCGGGCGTGTCGCGGCCGCTGCGGCGGATGCGGACATCGTGCTTGCGGCACCATTCGAGGCCCTGGACCACCTCGCGCAGCGAGCCGACCTGCCAGGTGATCTGGTTGGTCGTGACCTCGGGAAACGCCTTCGAGTCGGGCAGCAGCGCCTGGCGCGCGCGGCGCGGGAACCAGACGAAGGAGTGATGGTCGGTGCCGTGGCGGCTGAAATAGCCGACGGTCGGCCCGACCGCCGCCTTCTGCTCCGGCGTCAGCCGCCCGCCCATGTCGAGCGTGTCGGAGGTGCGAAGTCCGAGCAGTCCTTCATAGAAGCGGCGCCCCGCTTCGGGGTCCTGAATGTCGAGGCCGAAATGACCGAGCCGCCGGATGCGGAACGGCCGCGGCAGAGCGACGCCGCCGACGTTGAAACGCTCTTCGACCGCGGTCTGGATCGTGTCGGGAGCCATGGGGGTCCTCCGCTCGAAAGCCTGGGGCCATGATCCGCCATCCGAGGGAAAAAAGCAAAACCCCGGCGCCGGCCGGGCCCGGCCTCAGGGCGTGACGCGCTGAAACCGGCTGCGCTCGGCAAGGACGGCGAAGGACAGCGTCTTGCACTTCGTCGGATCGGAGGCGCAGACGAGGCGTGCGTAGGCGATCCCGTCGGTGAGGGTCAGGCAGTCCTGGACGACCCATTCCAGGCCCGGCTGGCCGAACGTCCGCTGTTGCGCGTCGCGGAAGCGAACCCCGACGGCGATCGGCGGCTGTGACGCCATGTTCACCATTCCTGATAATGTGCCAAGGGTATGACCGTTCGTGCTGTCGGCTCAAGCGAAATTCACGGGACGATGCGCCACTTTCCGTCGGGCTGACGGCAAGCCCTTCCGACGATCTGCTGCTTCTTGCCATCGATCGTGGTGTTTGCCCGGAATTCTCTGCAGTCCTGCGTTGCAACAGGCGCAGGGGCCGGCGGTGCGACGGCAGGCAGGGGCGGCGGCGGATAGTAGGCTGGCGGCGGCGGGTACATGACCGGCGGCGGGGGCGGATAGTAGTAGTAGGGCGGCGGCGCATAGACCACCGGCGGCGGAAACAGCGGGTAGCCGAATCCGAAACCGATGCCGACATGGACTCGCGCCGGCGCGGGATGCGGCTGCAACAGCGCGAGCGCCGCCACGGCCGCGCTCAGTGCCAGACGAAAGCGAAGTGCGAGCGGTCTCATGTCTCGTCCTTATCCCCAGGCGCGCCGACGCCGGGTTTCGCCGCTCGGCGCCGTGCCGTCGCCGGCTTAGAATTGGCGGCCGACGAGCCAGGCATCAAGCGAATAGGGACCGCCACCCTGCACGACGAAGATCAGCGTCGCGGCCGCCCAGATCATCGCATATTCGAGCCCGAGCTTGTTCCAGAAATAGCCGTCGAAACGCCAATGCTCGATCATCGCGTTGAGGTGAAAGATGAAGATCACCAGCGCCACCGGCCGCGTGAACAGGCCGAGCGCCAGGAGCGGTCCCCCCGCAAGCTCCGTCGCGGCGATGGCCAAGGCCCATACCCGTCCCGGCCGGTAGCCCGAGCGCTCGAGCGCCGCCGTCAAAATGTCGAAGCTCAGGATGCGCGAGCCGCTGTCGGGAAAGAGCCCGAAGCAGAACCGCAGCGCATGCGGCACGAGCGCGAGGCCGACGACGACACGCACCAGCGTCTCCGCCACCGGCGTCACCGCCTGATAGACCGCGCCCATCTGCGGCAGGAATAGCGGGGTCGAGCC
>Ga0307372_10006409_pt1 | contig 17243 bp, 19 predicted proteins | sample OX1MG_FD_202533 | JGI IMG/M metagenome (GOLD analysis project Ga0307372, IMG submission 202533) | Soil microbial communities from Risofladan, Vaasa, Finland - OX-1 | ecosystem: Environmental > Terrestrial > Soil > Coastal area > Acid sulfate soil | place: Finland: Risofladan, Vaasa | collected... | reverse complement strand
AACGCCGCTCCGAGTTCGCTCACTAACTCCTCGCGGCTGTACCGCTCCGAACCGAAGTGAATCGATTCGCTGATGCCGGGCCGTGCGAGCCGCTTCGGGTGGCCGGTGGAATGCAGCAGTTCATGGTAGATGCTCTGATAGAAGCCTTGCGGGCTTACGAAGGTGTCACGCGGCGGCAGGACCACGGTATCGGTCGAGGGCCGGTAGAAAGCGAGGGAGCCGTGATATTCGATGGCGGGGGGATTGGGCATTTCGGCAATGATGCGCTCGGCTTGGGCGATAGGATCGATGGCGCGGGTCTCGACTTGGAAGCGCGTGCGGACGTTCTCGGGCAATTCAACCTGTTCCACGTTGTCGGGTAGCAGGAGGGCCTTACGGCGCCTCCCGCCCCCTCAGAACCGGACGTGCGTGTTTCCCTGGCATCCGGCTCAAGCCCTTCAAAGGTGCCGATGATGACACCCGGTCAGGCCACGGTAAACCGCGACTATGGACTTGGCGATGGCAATCAGGATGGAGCAATGCGAGGTTGTCGAGCCGGTCGGACCCGCCTTTGACTCGCCACACTATATGATGCGTGTGCCAGTCGGCATCAGTAGTAATCAACTGAGTACAGACTGGACAGCGGCCATGTTGTCGAGACCACAGCTTCCAGAGCCGACCTGAGAGCGCCTGCTTCATTTCGCGTTGTGCGCGCTCCTCGAAGTACATTTCCCACTTCGGGTCGTATGGGTTAGCTGCGGCCCTGATTTTGACGTGCCGTCGTATCGAGATGGCGCTGATGTCAACCAGCTTCACGAGTTCCCGCTTCTGCCCGCGCGTCGCGAATGCCCATCGGGGTGTTGCCGTTGTCCAGTAACGACGTGCGATCCAACGACCACCTTTGTTGGGATGACGACGCTTCGCCCACTGCCATAGAGTCCGCCAGATCTGCCAACTCAACCCATGGAAGGTCTTTCCGGCAACTGCGCATCGATGATAGTTCGCCCAGCCACGAATCAGCGGATTGAGCATTCCTATCAGTGCCGACTGCGGCAGATGCCTCTGTTCCTTCACCAGCGCCCGGATTTTCCGCATGAAGGTTTGTACGCTCTTCTTAGACGGCTTTATCAGCATGCCGTTGTCGTACCTGCGCACATTCCATCCGAGGAAGTCGAAGCCCGTCTCGATATGCGTGATGCTGGTCTTCTCAGGCGAGAGTTCCAGCCCCCGGGTCTTGAGAAAGCTCGCGACCAGAGGTTTGACTTCATCCACCAACAGCTCGCGCGAGCTGCCGGAGATGATGAAGTCGTCCGCATAGCGCGCGAGATGCACTTTGTCGAGATGCTTCGTGCCGGCCCTTCGGCTGAAGTGCTCACGCAGCAGCGCTTCCAGACCGTTGAGCGCGATGTTGGCCAGCACCGGCGAGATGATTCCACCTTGCGGTGTTCCCGCCTCGGTCGGCCACAGGGTTCGCCCTTGCATGAATCCGGCCTTCAGCCACTTGCGCAATATCGCTTTGTCCGTCGGGACGTGAGCGATTAGCCAGTCGTGGCTGATGTTGTCGAAGCAGGCTTTGATGTCTCCTTCCAGCACCCATTGCGCCCGTTCGGCGCCCGCGAAGATGAGTTGACACCTCACCATCGCATCTGCCGCAGAGCGCTTCGGCCTGAATCCGTAGGAGTTCGGGTCCGCTGTGCACTCGGCGATTGGCTCCAGCGCGAGCAGGTAAAGCGCCTGCATCGCGCGGTCCTTCATCGTCGGGATTCCGAGCGGACGCATCTTGCCATTGCTCTTCGGGATGTACACCCGTTTCAATGGACGCGGCTGGTAACCGCGGCGCTTGAGCGACAACACGGCCGTAGATTTGGCGTCCGGCGTGGACCAGGTCAGCCCGTCCACGCCCGCTGTCCGTTTGCCTTGGTTCTCCGTCACTCGCCGAACGGCCAAAGCTTTACCGCTCAACGAGCGGGTCAGCATCCGCTGCAAGGCTCGCACCTTGCGCCGTCTGCCTTCCTGCCATGCCTTCACGATACGCAACTGCAGACTCCTCACCCGTCGATGGCAGTCGGACCAGTTTGTGTCCCGCCATTCGAAAGTCGAGCCGGAGCGCGCGTGCGCCGCAGGGCGCTCCTCTGCGCAGCTCTCCGTCGAGGTATCGCAGCCATTCTCGTGATGAAGGACCCGGCGGAAGTCTGCCCGCTTTCGCGCGGGATGATGTCGGCTCACCGCCTCAATCCCTATCCGCCCCGTTACAGGCCGGCATTCGCTTCCTCCGCCATCCTCTGCCCGCATCCGCCTCAGCCTCCCTCACGGTCGGCCTGCCTCCAGTCGGCGCGAATACGGGTTTACCGTGTTCCGCCCGAGTGACTCACGCGCGGTTTAGGTCCCGCCTATCCGCCGGTGGTTTCTCCGTCCATGTGGCCCAAGTATGGAGTGGGCCAACCCATCCATGTGGCCCGAGTATTCAGCGGGCCATCCTCACCACGCACCATTTTGGTTCAAGCCTGTCAGCATCTTTGGCTTGTTCTACCTAACGACGGTTGCAGCGGTTCACAATTTGTTGACCATGCCGCGCAGCCTAGCCCCCGAACCCCATCGATGCTCGGAGTTCTCGTCCCGGTCTCACGACCTTCGCTACGCCACCATTGGCGAGGGTACATTGTCCCGGCAGCTTCACACCGCGCCGTTGCCAGCGCCGCATGTGCCGGTAGGCTACCGGTGATGGAACACCGGGTTCTTTTATTTCTTTACCTCCTTTCATCGAACAATCACTCAAGCGACTTCACGTCGCACCCACACTCGGTAAAAGCGTAGAACGAAGCGGCGCTTTGCGCCCAAGTTGTCAAGCGATGCGGCATCGTCGGCCATTTCCGGATCGTGCTCTTCAATCTCGGCGCCGTCGCGGTTGTCACGGTAGTATAATTTCCAGAAAACCACGATTTCGGAGCGCTCGCCTTCGCGGATGCTTCCGCCAAGCTCCTTTGCCTGGTTCCACGTGAACCAAAACGGTGAAGCGAACCGGCTTGAGGCGAGCAGAAAAAAATTGACGCCGCTGTAAGGCCTGCGACTGATGGCGTTGGCCGGCCTTCCGGGGCCTCGCCACGGCCTGCGCCATGGAATTACACCCTGCTCCAGTTTCTCGATGATTCGCGCGGTAACGATTTCGTAAACAGTCATGGCTGTGAACCTCTATGGGTTGTCGGGTTTGGGAGAACCGCTTATGCGGCTCTCCCTTGCATTAGCCGGTCAGAACGGAACGTCTTGGGTCTGCGCTTTGCTGCTCTGGCCGTTGTTGCGCTTGCCGAGCAGGCGGAGTTGCCGCGCCACGATCTCGGTCCGATAGCGCTTGCCCGATCCGTCCTTGGCTTCGTACTGGCGGGTAGTGATCCGACCCTCGATGTAAACCTGACGGCCTTTGCTCAAAAACCGCGAGCACGTATCGGCCAACCGTCCGAATGCGACGATCCGATGCCAATCGGTGCGCTCCTGTTTCGCGCCGTTGCGATCCGTGAAACGTTCGGTGGTGGCGAGCGAGAAATTCGCGACGTTCTGCCCGCTTGGCAGGGCGCGAACCTCGGGGTTAGCTCCCAGATTGCCGATCACGATCACCTTGTTGATTGCCATTACCGTTACCTCCATCTCCTTTTTGATTCGCCCGCTTCCGCTCTTGCGGCAGGGCGTGCTGCGCTTTGCTTTCATCACCGCGCAACTTGTTTCCGCGCGGCCATCTCACCCTCGAACAGGATGGCCGTGCGCAGATTTCCAGATGCGCGAGCGGAGCGGGCGGCAGGACGTGCCACAGCGAAGCGGCCCGGAGGGCTGGCAAGGCGTGCTAGCGCAGCGAACGCCACCACTTAAAGCGGCGCGAAGCGGAGACGCAGGCTGGTCAGGCGGGGTTAATGGATGGGTGCGAGCGGCGCAGCTTGCGGAGCCGGAGAGGGCGTCTCACAGCGAAGATGCCGCGCTGCTGCCGGTTCCAGCGGTAGGGAGGTGCGTGTGGAGGCGCGGTGCTTATATGGATGGAACGAAACGTAGGGGGGCCGTTGAACGTCTCAGAGGAGGCAGGGCGGATTTCCCGCCCCCTTATCGGCAAAGTAGCCCTGCGGAGTTGGATTCGCGAGTTGAAGAAACTGAGGGATGACGCTCAAGCGTAAAAGTGCGGCTGAAGCTGATCGGCAGGAAGGTAGCGGGGCACCTGCCGGAAGATGGCTCCAGGCGTGCCGGTGTCGATCTCGCGGTGTATGGGGATCGTCAACGTTTGGTCGTGCGCCGTTACTCAACACGCGGCGGAGCTTCGCGTGGCTTCCACGTTGCGCGACGAGCGCGAAACCCAAAGCTGTTCAAAAATCGCGGCGACCTGAGCGCCGGAGAGGCGCTTAGACTTTGGCATCGGCGATGTTATCGAGCTCGAAGCTGGCAATAACGGCCGGATCGGGCGCGAGGTCGAAGTCCGTCAGATCCTCGCCTTCCAGGTGAAGAACAATTGCCTCCTTGAGGTTGGCGGCCAGCTCATCGAGCGTCGCGGCTTGAGTGACAACCGGGAGAGCGAGACACTCGCCGACGTATAGCGTCTCGCCCTTGAATATCCGTGCCTGGATTACTCGCTTCATTTATCTCGGTCTCCGTACATCCCTGGCTTGGCGTCCGGCCACTCTCTTCTGCTTTTCCAAGCTGGCGCGACGCTCGATCGAGCGCACCACGTCAGGGCGCTCCTTGCCGAAGCGCTCACGGTAGAGCTGCTCGATGAACGCCGGCAGCGACAACTTCCACGGCTCCTGGTCGTGGTTGTCGAGCTTACCGAGCTTCTTCGGGTTTAGGCCCAACTCGCGCGCCATCTGGACCTGCCCATGGGAGAGCCGATGGCGCTTTGCGGGCGGCGATCCACAGCTGGAGCTCGCCGGGCGTTGGTCCGCGAGACATGGCCATTCAAAGATTAGCCGATGCTACGCCTTAATTTCTAATCGTCCCACAGGTCCTCGAACCGGCGCGGGCTGAGCCGCACATACCGCGTCGTGTGCCTGACTTGGCGGTGGCCCAGATACGCTTGGATGAGCCGCGGATCGGCGCCGCGCCCGGCAGGTAGTGGCCGCAGGCGTGGCGGAAGCGGTGGGGATGGACGTTGAGCTTCTCGAGGCCGGCGCTACCGGCGGTTTTGCGTCTGCGCCCGACGACCGTTCGCCTTTGGGCGGCTGGAACGGCCTTCGGCATAGCCACAAAGTCCTTGATTTTCCGAGCTTTGCAGAGCGGGACACATCGCCGAAAGGCCATTTAGCGATGAGTGATCCTGATTACGGCTGGAAAGGATTTTCGACCGTGAGGGTTTCGATGACTTGGCCGTGTTGAAGGCCTTCGGTGTAGAGAATCGTGGCTCCGTCGTGGAGGGCTGCCCGAACGATGAGGCTGTCCCAAACAAACGCAAGAATATACTCGGCTCATCAGTCCCGATCCTCTATAATTGCTACATGAACGAACCGCGCACCCTGAAAGATGCAGTTGTTTACTTCTCCGACCCCGATGACTGCCTGAACTACTTGGTTAAACGGCGCTGGCCGAAGGGCGTTCTGTGTCCTACTTGTGGCTCGGGAAAGGTCAGCTTCGTCGCGAAGCGGCGCGTATGGCAATGTAAGACACGCCATCCGAAATGTCAGTTCAGCGTCAAGGTCGGAACCATCTTTGAGGATTCCGCGCTTGGGCTGGACAAGTGGCTCCCTACCGTATGGATGATTACCAATTGCAAAAATGGCATTAGCTCTTGGGGGATTCACCGCGCGATTGGCGTTACTCAGAAAACCGCATGGTTCATGCTCCACCGCATCCGACTGGCTATGCAGAGTCAGCGCGGCAGGCTGGGCGGCAACGTCGAAGTCGATGAAACTTTTCTCGGTGGCAAATCGCGCAACATGCACAAGAACAAGCGCGGAAAAGATTCATGGCGCTGGTGGGGCTGACAAAGCAATTGTCTTTGGCATGGTTGAACGCGATGGAAAGGTCCGCGCGATGCACGTTGATAAACGTGGCAAGAAGGAACTTCAGGAAGCGATCCGCGAAAACGTCGAAGCCGGTTCCGCGATTTTCAGCGATGAATTGCGTTCGGATGAAGGATTGTCCGATGACTACGATCGCGCGGTAATCAATCACGCAGTCGAATACGTCAGCGGTAACGTGCACACAAACACAATCGAGAACTTTTGGAATCTCCTGAAGCGCGGCTTGCACGGCACTTATGTCAGCGTGGAGCCGTTCCATCTGTTCAGGTACATCGAAGAACAGGCGTTCCGTTATAACAATCAGAAAGAGATGAACGATTCGCAGCGATTCAGCGCAGTCGTTTCGCGGATCACCGGTAAGCGGCTGAGCTACAATCACCTGACCGGCAAGGACGGCTCTACGACGCCATTGTAAGCGCCGGCAGGGCCGGGGGAAGCGGAACTCTTGACCTTCCGCTTCGGGCCGCGCCTTCGCGGATTCCGCTCGACTTGTTTGCGGTATTCTTTTTCGCGTCGCTGGATTTCTTTGTGGGGTACGGCCAGTAAACGATCTACAGCATTCGTGAAAGCGTCGAACTCCGGGTTCGGCTTCGAACTCATGGGCTTCAGCATATCGCCAACCTAAAAACATGTTCAAGCAAAAGCACATCCTAGGGATTGATCCCGGCCAGCTTCGCAAAGTCACGTAGCGTCGCCTCGATGGGATTGAATGCTGCATCGGCAAGCGGAATTATCGGCACCATCCTTTCAAAAATCCTTCGAAGCGATTTATTTGGATCCTCTTTGTTCAAGACTGCGATCCCGCATTGAAGGCGAGCCTTCCCCTGCTTCTCAGGATTCCAATGTTTAACATCGGAAGCTTGGATCAAAGTCTCAATACACCCTGCCACATCTGGATGATTCCTAACCAAAGCACGATGGCAAGGGACTGGCCTTAAATTCGCTCCTCGCCGAACAAGCACTTAAGGCGGGGGCGGGGAAAATTGAAAATCCGGAGCAAGGAGAGCCTGGTAAGAAAACGTTGGGTTTCCGCGTTTTTTCCGGCGTCCGGCCACGCTGAAATCCTGCGATTTACCGTCTACCGTCGCCCGAGGACGATAAGGCGGCAGGATTTCACGAGGGCCTCTTTATCGGGCGGCTCGTTCTTCGGTTTTGGGGCTGGTGAGGCACTTCGCGTTATCATCCGCGAACCAAAGACGGGGTGTAGGTCAGGAGTCCTCCGAGTTCCTAACGGATTGAGTATCCTTCGCCGCCTGCCGCCTACGATCGCCCTCCATAAAGGTCTAGGCTGGCGGTATCGCGCCGCGCCGTTCGGTGATCAGCTTGTAGGCCTCGGGCTCGCGGTTCAGAGCGAAATTGAACAGCCCTTCCTTATTGGCACGCGACAGGTCGAGGTCGCAGCACGCGACCACCAGTTGGTCGCCCTTGCTGACGGCCTGAGCGATGATTTCTCCGGACGGCGCGATGATGCAACTGCCACCCGCCAACTCGCATCCCTCCTCCATCCCCGCCTTGGCCACGCCCACCACAAAAGTACTGTTCTGATAGGCGCCTGATTGCATCACGAGGTGGTTATGAAAGCCGGTCAGATGATCGTACACGGGCATCCACGGGACATGAGTTGGCGTGTTGTATCCAAGCATCACCATCTCGACCCCCTGCAAGCCCATCACCCGATACGTCTCCGGCCATCGGCGATCGTTGCAGATGCACATGCCGACGATTCCATCGAAAGCACGCCACGCTCCGAAGCCCAGGTTGCCAACATCAAAGTAGCGCTTCTCGAGATGCTGGAACGGATACTTCGGCCGATGGTCGGCATGGCCGGGTAGATGGATCTTGCGGTACTTGCCGACTATCCGGCCCTCCCGGTCGACGATGATCGAGGTGTTGTAGTGGCGCGGCTGTTTATTCTCGACCGCCAGTTCCGCGTAGCCAAGGTAAAATCCCATCTTCAGGCGCTTCGCCTGGTCGAACAGCGCGCGGGTATCGGGTCCGGGCATCTCAGGTTCGAAAAAGTTGTCGATCTCTTCCCGATCTTCCATCCACCAGCGCGGGAAAAACGAGGTCAGCGCCAACTCCGGGTAAACTATCAACTCGCATTTCATCTCATGCGCCTGGCGCATCAGATCGACAAGCCGGCTGACGACCGCTTTGCGGCTGTCGTTTATCGCGATCGGACCAAGCTGCGCTGCCGCCACGGTTACTATTCTGCTCATCTCCAAGCCTCCTGGTTCGTTGGCCGCCGGAACGAATGAATCCTCGCTTTCTCAGCGCCACGGGTTGCTCGAACCCGCTAAGGGGGGGCCTCGCCTGTCGCTGCCTGGCTCGAGCGGGCGAAGTTCATGACGCGCAAGATCCGCTCCATACGGTAATCGCCGCACGTCACCTGCGGATACTTGGCCGGATTGTCTACTCTGCTGCAATTGGGCAGACATTCAAGCACGGCGTCGTAGTTTGGATAGTAGAAGAACGGCACCGACATCCGATGGTTGCCCACTGCCCGCTCGCGCGGCGGGTTGAGCACGCGATGCATGGTCGAGATCCATCGGTCGTTGGTCCAGCGCATCATCATGTCGCCGATGTTCATCACGAAAGAATTGCGGACGGCAGGGACCTCGACCCACGCGCCGGCGCGATTGCGCACCTCCAAACCGCCCGGCGGATGCTCATCCTCGGTGCGTAAAATGGTAAACATGCCTAGGTCGCTGTGTGCGCCGGTGCGCATCTGATTGGGTAGCGGCTCGTCGGACTGATCGGGATAGTGATGGATGAGCAGGGCCGAGGTCTGCTTATCGATCTTGTTTTCGAAATAGTCTTCCTCGAGCCCGATCGCCAGAGCGAATATTCGCGCCACCACTTCGCTCAGTCGCGCCATCCGCCGATAGTACTCAATACACAGCGCCTTTAACTCGGTGGGCCTGTCGGGCCATATGTTGGGCGCGAAGTGGGGCCGTGCAGCCTCGGTGTGGAAGTAGGCGTCGGCCGGTATATCGATCGGCCCCAAGCTGAAGGATTCGCGCAAATCGCCCGGGCTATGGACCAGGCGGCTGTATGAGAAAGCTTCGGACGCCACTGGCAGATAGCCCCGGCGCGAGGAGAACGAAACCACAGCCTGGCGTGAAGTATCGATTCGGCACTTCAGCTTTTCCGCAACTGGCAGGTCGAAAAACGCCCGACCCATTCGAAAAAGCTCGCTGCAAAACCCGCGCTCGATGCCGTGGCCGGTCATGACCCAAAAGCCGATGTCTTCACAGGCATGGTTGACTTCGGCTGCCAGTCTGCGCTTGGTCTCGGCGTCACCGGAGAAAAATGCGGAGACGTCGATAACCGGAACCGCCATAAGAGCCATGTCCTTGCCTCCAGGTGTCGAGCTTCAGCGGCCGAGCATCGCGGGGGCCCGGCAACTAGGATGAAAGCTGCCATTGTGTCCGGGTTTCTCACATTTAACTGCGCTTCGGAAACTCTTGTGAATTGCAGGACGACATCTCAGAAGTCTCCGCTGAACTTTCTTTTTGCCATTTCCATCTTCGACCCGATCCCGGGTTACCCAGCAATCGTCTCACCGGTCCTAAAAGGGCTGCGTCAGGGCAGGAAAGCTCCGGTCGCAGTTCGTCAGGTCGACGCGCTTGAGAACGATCTCCAGGCCACCACTTTTGCGCCGCAGAACGTGCGTGTAGCGGCCGCCAAAGAGCCGCCGCGCGGACCCGGGCCGGTCTTCGAGCATCACGAACTTCGATATCACCCGGTAGAGCGATGGATCGGCATCGTGGCTCTCCAGCTTGAAGTTCGCGACCAACCGGACTGTCTTCGAGCGCGGAATTTGGCTGTGAATCGCAGGATGGCGCAGGCGCTGAACCCGGATCGTGAGCGTGTGCTTGTCGTCGTAAAACAGGGAGACGTGGTTGAAAGGGCTCTCCTGCCCGGGCTTGGCTGGCACCCAGTAGGCGCCGTCATCAGCGAACAGGTTCAGCCATTCCTCGAATCGCTGCTCATCGAGAAGCGCGACCTCGTGCTCCACGAACTGCTGCAGATCGGCCAATGCCAGTCGGGGTTCGACCAGACTCTCGGGCTTAATAACAAATCTGGCTGAGGACATCGCTCCTCCTGCATTATCCGTCGGCCTGCTCAGGCCGCACTCATCAGATCGCGCCAGGCGTAGTGCTGGGCCCGCTGTCCGACCTCGCTCGAGCGATCCCCGAACAAAGCTCCATTGCCCTCGTCGCTCTCCTGGCCAAAGCCGCGTGCGACCAGCACCCAATCCGTGCCGCTGGCCATAAGACCCTGCTGGCCGCGCTCGAAGGCCTCGAGGTCATCGCTCTGGATGAGCGAAGCGGCGGCGTGAGTGATGTTGACGAAGCGCACGATTTCGATCGAGATTTCGGGCGGTGCTCCCTTGAGGCGTACTGGATAGACCTGGACCTCGGTCTTGTCGACGCTGATTGGGCGGATCACCCGTACGGAGGTCTGCGCGATAAGGATGTCGACGCTGGGGAACAGCGCCATGCTGTGACGGCGGTTCTTCAGAATGTCGGCGGTGCGCTCCTCGCCGTAGCGCTGAACCATCAGCGCGCGGTAGTCGTCCCAGATGCCGCCGGTCTGCTCTTCGCGGAACAACGAGGCCTCGGAGCTGTGGCCGTTGCTGAAACCGCGCACGCCGGTCTGGGCAACTATTGGCTCGCCATTGGTTGCGAAGAACGGCGCGCTGGCGCCCCGGTTGCCAGGGCGGCGTGAGAACTGACGGCCGTCGGGCCCAACCGTCGAGGCGTGACACGCCGGCGGATGGTACATGTCGGCCATGTTGTCGAACTGGAGCTTCCAGTTGCCGTTGTATTCATAGCGATGGCAGCCCGCCCAGAATTCGATTTCGCCTTCCGGCGAACGGTCGATCAACTCGTCGATACCGCATTGCGCTTCGCCCAGGTATTCCCGCAGCGGCGGCACGCCGGGGTTGAGGCTTGTGAACACGAAGCCGCGATAGTTCTCCGTACGAGGCAGCCTCGCCATGCCTGATTGCGGATCCTTGAGTGTCGCCTCCTGGAAGTCGCGGCGCATCGGCACACCCGACAGCTCCCCGTTGGGCCGGAACGACCAGCCGTGATACATGCAGGTGAACACTCGCGCGTTGCCGCATTCCTCGTTGAGTACTCTGGCGCCGCGATGCCCGCAGCGGTTGAAGAGCACGTGGACCTTGCCGTCCAGATCGCGCGTCATCACGACCGGCTGGCGCGCGACCCAAGTGCAGTAGAAATCCCCCGGATTGGGTATCTGGCTGTCGTGTCCGACGTAGAGCCAGACCCGGCTGAAGATTTTCTCCATCTCCAGCTCGAAGATTTGCGGGTCTGTATAGATGCTGCGATGAACGCGATCGTCCCGCACCAGGCTCCGGAGGTATTCATTCGTATACGGTGTCATGAATACAGATCTCTCAAATGGCACTTTGGGCCTTGACTGGCAAGCTTACAGAGACCGCCGCAATGGCCTCGATTTCGATCAGGAACTGTTCGCCCACCAACCGATCGACCACCAGCAACGTGTTGGGCGGGTATTGGCCGCTTGGATAGAGTTTGGGGAAGATCTCCTTGCGGACGGCCATGAACCCTTCGATGTCCTGCGAATGCACCAGAAAGGTAGTGAACTTGGTAACGTTGGCAAAGCCGAGCCCTTCGCCTAGAAGTGCACGTCCCAGATTGTCGAAGACCTGGCGCATCTGATCCCCGAAGTCGCCTTTGCCAACCAATTCGCCGGCTTCGTTGATCGCGAGCTGGCCGGCGATGAATACCAGTTCCGAAGCTTTGGCTCTGGCAACATGACTATACGCACCCAACGGTTTGGCCAGGCCGGGTGGGTTATTATACTTGACCGTCTCTGACATCTGTTTCTCTTTCGACTGTCTAATGCACAATAGCTAATAGCCACTGGTTATATTTGTACTCAAGCGGCGGCACGGTCGCGGGCGCGAATTTTCGCCACTCTATCCTGGGTGTATACATCATTCCACATTTGGTAGGAGAACTCGGAACTCAGCCGGCGGGCATTTTCATTTATCGACACCTTCACCAGCTCGCCCGACTTGAAGATGGCCTTGAAGCAGGACCGATCCTGCAAAACCGCGATGTCCTGGAGCGGATTGCCGTCCACTACCACCGCGTCCGCGAGGCAGCCGGCCTCCAAGCGTCCGATCTTGCCGCCCTCTTTAAGCAAAAGCGTATTGCCCGCCGTCGTGCAGCGCAGTGCCTCGGCCGGGGAAAATCCCAGGTATTTGACGTAGTGCTCCAGCTCGCGCGCGTGCCATTCGCCATAGGGCGTGACCGCGAAGCCGCTGTCCGTGCCCACCATGAATGGTACTCCGGCGCCGCGCGCCTTGCCCAGGGCTTTGACCGCGGACTCGAGTTCGCGCTTGTGTGCATCGGGAAAGGCGGGGTAGCAGGCATCGGTGGGCTGGGTGAAATCGATGTTGTTGACGATCAGGCTCAGGGTCGGGATCAATGCGCAGCGGTTCTTGACCACCAGATCCAGTCCCTCGTCGTCCATCCATGAAGCGTGCAGGATGACATCGGCGCCGGCGCGCGCGGAATAACGCACGGCCTCAGCGCCGCGCGCATGGCAAACCGCCTTTTTGCCCAGTCGATGAATCTCGGTAATAAGGGCCGAGGTCTCCTCCTGGTTGAAGCCGGCGATCATGCCGGTCGCGGGGTTCATCGCGTCGCCGTCCATCGCCAGCTTGACAAAGTTCACGCCGTCCTTGACCTGGCCGCGAACCTCCTCGATCCCTTCGGCGACGTTGCGGACCAGCACGCCGATCGAGGTCTCGGGCACGCCAATCCATCGTGGATACCAGTCATCCAGCCCCTGCCGCGTCGTGAGCGCACGTCCTGAGCTGCTGACTCGCGGCCCGACGAACAGCCCCGCCTCGATGGCGTCGCGAACCGCGAGGCTGACGCGGCCACTGATACTCAGATCGGCCATCGCCGTGTAGCCGGCGCGCAATACGCGCTGTGCGGCTTCCAGGCCGCGAATCGCGCGGAATTCGACCGAGGCGTAGAGGTCGATATTCTCCTGGGTTTTAGCATTTCCATAGGAGAGATGAACGTGCGAGTCGATCAGTCCGGGCATGACGAAATAACGCGAGTGATCGATTACCTCGTCATGAGGACCCGCTTCAGGCGCTTTCGCGGTCGGACCGGCAAAGGCGACTTTGTCGTCCTCGATAACCAGCGTATGCTCGGACAGTGCGTTGGTCTCGCTTCCTGTAAAAAGCTTGCCGCAGCGAATCAGCTTGCGCATGGGCTCACTCCTTCAATTCGTCCCGATGCATCATGACGACGTCACAATCGAGTTTGCGCAGTTCCTCTGGCAACAGTACCGCTTGATCTATATACCGCTGCTTGTCGCCCGCGAACATCGCGCGGAAATACTCGCCGTAGCCGGACGCTTGCAGTACCTGCATCCGGCTGTCGAGAAAGGCCTCCGTGATGAAGGATTTGTCATAAACCAATCCCTCGGTAGTGCGGCGTAGCTCCTCACGACTGGCCGGAAAACTCCATGTCCAGTCCAGGTAGCGATTGAACCTGAAGGCACCCCCCATTGCGCCCGTGGTCAGCACTTTGCGCACGCGGCGCTCGGCCCCTGCCAGCTTGAGTGCGAGCACCGCCGATAACGAATGGCCCACCACGCCCACGTGTTCACCCGGCAGGAGACTCAGCATATGCCGGGCTTGCCGCAGCCATAGATCGAGGTCGAAATAGGGCTCCTTGGTCTTGCGGCCAGATTTGCCGAAGCCGATCAGATCAACGGCCAGCACATGGTAGCGCTCCACGAGGCCGTCCAGGACCAGTCGCCAATTGCCCAGCGTGGAAGCCCCAGGGCCCGACCCGTGCAACAGCAGGAGCGGAAATCCCTGTCCGCCCTGCCAGTAATGCACGGTGAGAGATTCAAACTGAACGTCATATTCTTGCAACGGCATGGCTGTTCAACGGCGCAGCTCCGCTTGTCGCAGCAGAGGCATCACCTTTCGCTCGAATTATTCCAGTTTCGCGTAGTAGTCCAGCCCAGCTCAAGTCCCATCTGGCCGAGGCCCCCAACTCAGCCCCGCGGGTGAACGACGCGCGTAAAGTGCGGCGAGACGGGCGTCCGGAGTCCGGTTTCATCGAGGCATCGGCGCCGGATTTCTCGATCGGCGTGCTCACGCACGATATGGGCGGCACCTCGACCGACGTGTGCCTCAGCGAACACGGAAAGCCGCGCGTGAGGAGCATGTTCACCGGCGCTTCCTCGGCCGCCTCGAACGACATCAATCCGCCGTCGGAGCGCAGCAGTTTCAGGAGCGCACCGACGCCGCGCGATTTGAGTTCGCTTCTCAGACTCGAAAGGTAACGCGCCACCGTCGGCCGCACGTAAGAGTTGGCGACCGTGGTGATCGTGCGCTCGTACTCGCGCATCTCGGGCAAAATCTCGCTGGAGAGCGACACCGAAAGACCGCCCACATCGACGCCGAGTCTGTACGCCATCTAGACCTCCCGACCGGTGCCAAGGGCTGATGCCGCCACGCCGGAAGCTTAGAGAGCCGGACCGCCGGCGAGGCCTATCGAGGGCCGCGAAGCTGCCGCCGCTTGCGCGCGTTCGGAGTATACATATGGGCTCTCATCCGTCCAGCCAGTGTAAAGCAGATAATTGTCTATTTTGAAGCGCTCGCAATCCGAATTTGTCGCTTAGCGGGATTTTGACCATCTAGGAATATCTGGGCCACGCTGTGCGCCCATTTTGCAGTAGTAGCAAGCAATTTTTTTCGGTTGAAAATTGCATACGGCTGTGCTCCAGTCCGAAGAGCGAAGGCACGGCAATACCCCCTCAAAACGCTTCGCGGCGTCTCTCGCTCCTCAATTACGACGGGCGCTCGAAGCAGCGTGCGCGAAGGAGCGAAGTCATGAACAGAAATCGTCACCTGCTGGCGCGGGGATGGGCCCTTCACGTCAGCCTTTTTTTGCTCTCGATGCCGGTCTTTGTGCTGGCCCTATGCCCGGGCACGGCGGGCACCGCTTCCGCTGCGGATCCTTCCAGCTACACGGTTGAGACCTTCCAAAGCTGGCTCAAGCAATACTCCGACGCCAAGCCTGATTTCAAAGCGGGCGACGTTTTGACCGCCAAGGACCTGGAGCGGATGCGCCCCTTCGTCCCGCCCGGTTATCTCGAACAACTGAACTTCCCAAATTTCAAGGCTCAGATAATCGACGTAATTCCTCACACTCCGGCGGCCATATACCTGCACTGTACCGAGAAGTACGCCTCGCAGGTCAGATTGCGCAACGACGGCGCGATCATGAATTACACTTGTGGCCAGCCCTTTCCGAACGAAACGCTCAGTACAAGCGATCCGATGTCGGGGTTCAAGGCGGCGTGGAACTATACTTACCGCTATCTTTATTTTGGGTTCTACGACTTGAGCGTCGATACGGCACTGATTCGGCTGGGGTATAATATCGGTTCAGGCACGACAAACTTCGTGGCCGCTTCCACGCCGCCGGGAAGTTATGTTGCCCACCTTCCGGCGTGGAAAACGCCTTTTCCGACCGAAGCCGAGGTGAAAAGCGACTACGGCGGCGCCGAGTACATCGAACGCTACTTGACGCTTTTTTACGCGCGCATTCCATTCACTCATCTCGCCGACCTGGACGGTAAGGCGCAGCCGTTGCCGGGCGCGGACAAGATAGAGCAGGAGAATCTGACGTATTTTACGACCCCGTTTGATATTCGCGGAACGGCCTTCATCATCTGGCGCTATCTCGAGGACGCCGACAAAGGCGATCCGTACCGAGCCGACGACGCCTGGGCCTACATTCCCAATCTGAGGCGCGTGCGCCGAATCTCGGCCGAAGTGAAATCGGACTCGCTTTTGGGCACCGATATCACGATAGACGACTTCGATGGCTTCAACGACCGAGTGCTTAACTGGGATTGGAAATTCCTGGGCTGGAAGGACGTGCTGCAGATCAATGACCCGGCTAACCATTACGTCCGCTACTTCGGTCCGAACAATGTCGTACCCGACGACCAGTGGTCGGTAAAAAAGATGGCGGTCACGCTTCGCACACCGAAAAGTTCGCGCCATCCCTATTCCGCCGTAATCAATTTCTGGGCTGCCGACGCATGGTCGCCGGGCTATCAGTTAACCTTTGATCGTAAGGACAAGCTGTGGAAAGTGATCGAGTGGGAATACAAATACAGCGAAACCTTCAAGCCCGGGTTTTGGGCAGAGACGATGAATGGCGCCCACGCGGTGATCTGGTGGCATCTGAGCGCGATCGACGTCCAGAATAAGCGCGCGACGGTCTTTCGCCAGCAGGGGCCCGTGATGGAACAGTTCTCGCCGCAACTGCTAAAGGCGCTGTTCGACGCGGGCGCCCTGGAGTCGATCCATCGCTAGATCCGGCGGGAAACTCGCGCACGACGCTCTGGCGGCGCAGCCGCGCGAACCTGAGGTTGCGACGCTGACGGCTGGCGTGGGATGCTGGCGGGAAATTCATCACTAACGGAGCTTTGTCCAACGGAGCTTTGACATGATTAGTGACCTGCTTCTCAAGGATGGATTGGTGGTAACTCCGAGCGGCGCGATTCGTGGCGGCCTGGCGATTGCCGGCGAGCGGATCGTGGCGGTCGGAACCGAGGCGACGCTGGGTAGCGCGCGGCGCGAAATCGACCTCCAGGGCAAGATCGTGATGCCGGGGTTGTTCGACCCGCACGTGCACCTGGGCCTGAGCGGCGATACGTTCAGCGACGACGCGATGGCCACGGATTTCGAGATCGACACCCGCGAATGCCTGATCGGTGGCGTCACCACGATTGCCACCACCACGCTGATCGGCCGCGAGCCATTGCCCGAACTTTTCTCGCGCGCGGTCAAATGCGGCGAGGCGCGCAGTTGGTGTGACTACAAGGTCACCTGCGTGGTCAACACGCTCGACCAGGTCAAGCAGATTCCCGCGGTCGCATCCCAAGGCGGCGTCTCCTACAAGTTTTTCACCGGCTATGCCGGCGAGCAGGCCGAAGGCTTCGGCATGAGCAAGGAGGGAATCAGTCCGGCCTTCTTCTACGAGGCCTGCCGCGCGATCAACACCGCCGGGCGGCCGGCCTTCCCGATGATTCACGCCGAGGATCCGTTCGTGCGCGGAATCCTGATCGACGAGCTCAGGCGCATGGGACGGCGCGATCACCTGACGGCGTGGGCCGAGAGCAGTCCCGAGTGGGCGGAGAGCGTACAGATTTACACCTATGGACTTA
>Ga0307372_10006408_pt1 | contig 17245 bp, 17 predicted proteins | sample OX1MG_FD_202533 | JGI IMG/M metagenome (GOLD analysis project Ga0307372, IMG submission 202533) | Soil microbial communities from Risofladan, Vaasa, Finland - OX-1 | ecosystem: Environmental > Terrestrial > Soil > Coastal area > Acid sulfate soil | place: Finland: Risofladan, Vaasa | collected... | reverse complement strand
GGCACCTCCCGCGCGCGCCGCTCCGTCGCTCGTGAGGGCACTGCGCGTCGCGCGCGGGTCCCTCCTGTTCGCTACCTGGACAAGTCCTCCGAGCTCAATGGAGAGCCGGTGCAGACTGTCCAGATAAGGCCCGAAGTTCTTCGCGGGCGTAATCATCTGAGCCGAAGCGGTTCCGCAGATCACGGTTCAGCCGCGATTCGGCACCCGTCCAGTGACAAAGCTCATGAACAAGCGTCCCGCAAAATCCTTCCGCCGTCGAAAAGGCGGATTGCGGGGGCATCTGGATGTGATCCGTCGGCGGCGAATAGAACGCGCGGTCGCCGCCAATCCGGACGACGGCGCCGCTGTTGGAGAGAATGATCTCCGCCGCCTCGGGCGCGCGCCACGGCGCTTCCGCGAGCGTGGGTGGGAGGTAGTGGGGAATGCCGTCGATCTGGCTGGCGTGGAACAGGGTGAAGGCGCGCAAGAGGGGAATGCGCTTGACCGCATCGGCGTCATCCTCGGGCCGGGACTCGTCGCGCAGTTCGAGCCGCTTGAAGAAATACCCGGTCGTGCCGCGCTCGCCCTTGCGGACCTGCCAGCCCCGGTCTTCCGCCTGCTTGTAGGTTGCCCAACGGGGATCACCGCTGCTGAAGGCGAGGGGGGACATGCCGAGCGTCAGCACGTTGATCCCGCGATAGCGCTGGCCGGTCGCGGCGTTGCGCGGCATCGCCGGGCCGCCGGCCTTGTCGGGATCCCACGGCCGGCGCCACGGCGGCGTGCCGGCCTCGAGCGCCGCGATGATGCGGTCGGTGACGTCCTGGTAGTGGTCGCGCGGCGCGGGGTTGTTCCCGCCGCTGCGGTTTTCCGTTCTTGCTGTCGCGCTGGTCCTGTTCATCGGGGTGTCCTTCCCTCATGGGTTGCTGGAACACCCCTCCCGCCCCGCATCCCGGCTGACCGGGGCAAGGGCGTGCGCAGCACGGGAGCGCGCAGCGCGACATCCCCTTGCGGCGGGCAGGCGGAGATGCGGTAGCCCTTCTCATTCCCCCTTCAGGCTTTGGATTTCTCTTCGGCTCGTCCTGCGTCTTCTTTTCCGTCCGGCGCCGATCGGGCGGCTGGTCTGAGCGGGGCAGGGGAGCGATCCGGCGTTATTGCGCCGGCGCCCGCCCACACAGGGCGTCGTTCCAGTCGTTCAGCCCGTCGGGCGGCAGGATCGCGTCGAAGCGCACACCGGCCGCGGCCGCCAATGCCGCGAGGCGGGCGGCATAGCGGCGGCCGGCGGCATCGGCGTCGGTGGCGGCGATCAATATGCCGGCCGGGTCGACCGACAGTCCGTGCAAAACCTGTCGCAGCGCGGCCTCGGTCGCCGGCCCCATGCCGCCGGCGGTCGCGGCATACAGCGTGTCGCGGCGCGCGCCCTCGATCGCCGCCAGGCTCATCGCGTCGATCGCCGCCTCGCACACCGCGACGCGGGACAGGCGAGCGGAGCCGCCGGGCAGACGGAACAGCGTCTTGCCGCCGCCGGCCGAGAAGCCGCGCCAGGCGGCGCCGCGCATCTCGATGCCGGTCAGACGTCCGGCGCCGTCCCGGTGTGCAAACCAGGCACTGCCGTGCGGGCCTTCCCGGACGACATCGGTGATGCGCGCGGCGATCAGGACGCGCACCGGCAGGCGGCGCTGCTCGGCGAGGTAGCACCAGGCCGCTGAGCCGCGTGACAGGAGCGGGCGCCGCTCCCAGCGCCGTTCGACCGGGACATCCGGGTCCGCTGTCCACGCGGCACGGAGGGCCACGGAGAAAGCGGGCGTGATGCCGGCGAGGCCGCGGAGCACACGGCACGCCCCGGCAAAGGTCAGGCTCGGGTCGATGTGCTGGACGAGGGTGAAGACATCGCCCTTGGCCTCGCTCAGGGGATCCCACCAGCCGCGGCCGCCATGGTTGACGATCACGATTTCGCCCGGCCCCCGCCGGTATTTGAGGCTGCGGCGGGTGCTCTCGGCACGATCGAGCCGCCAGACCGGCGGCAGCCGTTCCAGCAGCGCCGCGCAACTCACGCTGGCCTTCAGCCGTTCGTTCTCCTCATTCTGTCCGTGCATTGCTCCGTCCTCCTCTCGGGATCGGCCGGGCACGGATGGGAGCGGCGCCATGCCTTTCCCCTCATCCTTCTGCTCCGCCGTGTCCTCCGGGGACCGCGAAGCCGGCGCGGGGCAAGGGCGTGCGCAGCACGGGAGCGCACAGCGCGACGCACCCTTGCGGCGCGCCCGGCGCAAGCGGTAGCGCTGACGGCCCCGCCTGCGGGGACGCGCCCATAACTCAGCAGCGGCTTGGCACGGGACGCCGCTAATTACCGGATTGAAATACCGTCTGTTTCCCTTGCAATGCGTCATGTTTTTGCATATAGGAATGTCAGGTTTTTGCAGAGAGACGGGAGCTGGCTATGCCGGGACGGCGCATGACACTGAGACAGCGGGTCGAGGCGCGGATTGCGAAGCGCCGCGACGATGCCTTCCTCACGCGCGAGTTCCTTGATCTCGGCGGCGAACGTCAGGTGCTGCGCGCGCTGCGCGAGCTGACCGAAGACGGCAAGCTGATCCGTCTCGGCTACGGGGTTTATGGCCGCGCGGAAATCTCCTCGATCACCCGGCAGCCGATGCTGGCCGGCGACGGGTTCGGTCCGGTCGCGCGCCAGGTGCTCGACAAGCTCGGCGTGCCATGGGAGCCGACGACGGCCGAGCGCGACTACAACGCGGGCCGCAGCACCCAGGTGCCGATGACACCGCAGGTGCGGCTGCGCGGCAGTCGCTTCAGCCGCAAGCTCCGCTACAAGACGATGGAGTTGACGGTTGAGCGATGAGCTGCCCGGCAATCTCCGGCCGGTCGCCGACTTCTTCGGGCTGCCCGGCACGGCGCCGGTGGCGAAGGATTTCCATGTCGTGCGCGCGATCCGCGTGCTCGCGGCACTCGATGCCGCACCCTTCGCCCTGGTGTTCGGCGGCGGCACCGCGCTGGCGCGCGCACACAGGCTGGTCCGCCGGATGTCCGAGGATGTCGATTTCAAGATCGTGCCGCTGCCGGCGGCGCCGGTCAGCCGCAGCGGCCTGCATCGCCAGCGCAGCGCGCTGCGCGGCCGTGTCACGGCGGCGCTGCAGGCAGCCGGCTTCATTTTCGACCCGAAGGACCCGGCGCAGACCAGGTCGCGGGACGAGAGCAGCTACATGGTCTGGCATCTCCCCTACAGCCCGCCAGCCGGGGCAGGGGAGGGGCTGCGGCCGACGATCAAGGTCGAGCTGAACTTTGCGCCGCTGCGGCGGCCCACGGTCACGCTGGCGGTCGCGTCCTTCGTGGCCGAGGCGATGAACCGCCCGCCCGAAGTGCCGGCGCTGGCCTGTGTCGGCGTGATCGAAACGGCGGCCGAAAAGCTGGTTGCGCTCACCCGCAAGACGGCGATGGACCTGGCCGGCGCAAGTCGCGACCCGGACCCGGCGCTGGTGCGGCATATCTACGACCTGCACATGATGCGTGAGCACCTCGACCCGGCCGTCGTCGTCGCGCTCGCCCGCGACATCGCCGCGGCCGATGCGCTGGAATTTCGCAATCAATACCCCGCCTACGCGGCCGACCCGGCCGGCGAGACACGCAAGGCGCTCGAGGCCCTGCGCACCGATCCGCTCCACCGCCGGCGCTACACCCGCTTCATGGCGGACATGGTCTACGGCGAGCGGCCGGAATTCGATGAGGCGTTCGCGACGGTCGCCGGGCTGGCTGGAGTAGCTTGGCGATGGTGGGGAGCATGAGGTGGCACTGAGGCGGAGTTTCGAGGTCCTGCGGCGGATCGGCATGGCTCAGCCCGCTCCGGCCGGCGATCGCCCGGCCTTGCCCAGCACCCGATAGACCGAGGCCCGGCCGATGCCGAGCCGGCGCGCGATCCCCGCAGGGCCGAGCTTCTCCTCCTCCTTCAGCCGGCGCACCTCGGCGGTGTCGATCGTGGGCTTACGCCCCTTGTACACCCCGCGCGCCTTGGCGGCGGCGATGCCCTCAAGCTGGCGCTCGCGGCGCAGGTTGGTCTCGAACTCGGCGAACACGCCGAGCATGTCGAGGAAGGCCTTGCCGGCGGCGGTCGCGGTATCCACCGGCTGCTCGGTCGCCTTCAGCGCCACCCCCTTGGCCTTCAGCTCGTGCACGATGTCCTGCAGATCCTTCACGGATCGGGCAAGGCGATCGATGCGGGTGACCATCAGGGTGTCGCCCTGGCGCAGGAAGTCGAGCAGCACCTGGAGCTCGCTCCGTCCATCGCGGCGGGCACCGGAGGCCTTCTCAGCGCGGATGATGTCGCAGCCGGCAGCCTTCAGGGCCGCGCGCTGGACGGCGAGGTCCTGGTCGATGGTGCTGACGCGGGCGTAGCCGTAGAGGGGCATGCGGCGGGGCAGGGGAGAGGGTTCTGTCTTGTTAGAGTCTAGACCTACTTCCGCTTCTGTCTCAAGAGGGGCCATTTGACCCTAGCGAGACACAAAAACCGTCTCGCCGGATCGTCTTGCTACGGTATACCCCAATGGGTCGCAACAGAAGCTGCCGGTCCTGCGGGCAGCTCGGGCGCAGCACCCCAAAGGCGGCCCTTATCACGCCTGAAAGCCCGAGAACCGCGCGTTATGGTAAGTTCGGTTGCTTCCTTGGCCTGACTCAGCGCCTGCGCCGGCTCTTACCAGGCCACGGCAGAATGCCATCAAGCTCACGGAGTCCCTTCTCCTCCTCTTCCTCCCGTACCGTGCGGGGTGGGGAAGGGACCTCTTCGTCCTCAAACCAGATCAGGGACAACGTTTGATCCCAGTCGCGATAATATCTGGCATCCTCCAACACCACGCCGCCACGGCTCCAGCTGTCGAACCATAAGTCGGCGGCGATTTCTATCGGTCCTGCGTAGGCTGAGCCGCCGCGAAGTTTCTCCGCCAGCGATTCTGCCGGCAGGCGAGAACCAAGTTTGATCCAGCCACCTGCTTCGCGGAGAGCTGTCGATCGTGCGGGGTAACGCACCTTGCCCTGCTCGGCCAGGACGCAGGCGCAGGGCGCATCGACCATTGCCGCGAATCTGGAACCGGTCGCGCTGAGCGATGCCTCGAAGCGTTTAGCCAATTGGCCGATCGCCGCAAAGCCGAACTCGGTCTGTTCGGCGACAGGCTTGAAGACATGGTGAGGCAGCAGCAGCTCGGCGGCGAAGATGTCGCATGCGATCTCGTTGGGTGAGCGTTTGGCGTAGCTCCACCAGGGGCCGCTTTCGTGCTCCGAAGGGAGCCCCAAAACGATATGGGCGATCTCGTGGCAGACCGTGAAGTTCTGTCGCTCACACCTGTCTTTGCCGTTGACGGTAATGAAGTGTTTGCCCTTGCTCTCGAAGGAGCTGCCTGCCTCATCCGGCGCCATTGATCTGTCGCGGGTCAGCTTGCCGTTGATCTTGTCGACGTAGGCCTGAATCGGAGATGGGACGGCAGTCGAGTTGATCTCCCGGAGGAATGCTCTTGCCCGGGAGACCACCCTGAATTCATCCATTGGCGTCTTCCTCTTCGAGGATGCGGCGAACGCGCCGGATGATCTCCTGGAAGTTCGGGCGGTTGCCGCGAAACGCCATGCTCGCAGCACCGGTAAACACATTGAAGGTGACAGACGGGTCCTTCAGGACCTCCGCCACAAGCCCCGATGGGGTTTCCGGATGGGCTCCAAGATAAAGTAGCATCTCGGCATCGCGCTTCCCGGGCTTGAGGGCTTTGGTCAGCTTCGCAAGCACGTCGGCGGACGGCGCTTCCTTATCGCCCGTCTCAAGCCGGTGGATGTAGGCGTGGTCGACTTCCGCAAGCCGCCCGAGTTCGCGCAGCGACAGACCCCGTTGCTCGCGCAGAAACCTGATCAGATACCCTATTCCCGATTGGGTCATTGCTCCTCCTTGACATCGCAGCCCGCTCCTCCTATCTGTTGTCTGGCTGGACAACTGGCATACGGAAGGCCCCGGTCGGTTCCCATGAGGACGTCCGCGGCGTCCCTAGAGGCCTGTTGTCCCTTTGGACATGCAGACCATGCCACCTCGTGGCAAGATCTGCAAGACGGCTTCACAGTGATGAAAGGCAGGTGGACGATGGATACCGAACCGATCGAGATTTTCGTGCATGCCGGCGGACAGTCTCACGTCGTGCATGCCAATCCGGAAGAGACTGTCCGGCAACTGCTGCTGCGGCTTCAGGTCGGCGATGACGCGATCGCCGCGCACTTCCTCTTCGTCGGCGAGTGCGATGAGGCGCTTGCCGAGGCCGATGATGTCGAAGACGGGGTGGACACCCACCCACCGATCGAAATCGATATGTGCATCGAGACGCTGGATCTCGGGCGTCACCGGCACATTCATCATCATCCGTGCCGGGCGATCGCCGTGGAAGTCAACTTCACCGGCAAGTCGAAGAAGCACCGGTTTTCGCCGGCAGCGACGGTGGAGACCGTGGCGCAGTGGGCGCGTAAAAAATTCCATCTCGATCCGGCGGTTGCGTCGGAATACGTGCTTCAGTTCTGCGGCACCGCCGTCCAGCCGCGGTCAGATCAGCATCTGAGTCAGCTCCCCGAGGCGGCACACTGCGCGCTCTGCTTCGACCTGGTTCCCGAAGTTACGCCGCAGGGCTGACCCCGGTGCTGAAGCCGGACCAGCGCCAGTTCGAGGCCGATCTCCAGTCGGCCGCATTTAGAAACGGCGTACTCAAGGGCTGCTGGGGCATCGGGAGCACGGCCGACCTGGCATGGCCGAAGGTGGCCCTCTGGATCGCAGCGGCCGCGCGCAGCGAGGCGCCCGGTCGGTTTCACCTGATGCTGGACTGCGATGGCTACCGGGGCGTGCCGCCCACCGGAACCTTCTGGGACCCGGCAACGGGGACGATGCTCGCGGAGGACAAGCGTCCCCGGGGGAAGCCAAACAGCCGGTTCAGCAAGGTCTTTCGTACGAACTGGGAAGGGGGCAGGGCCTTCTATCATCCGTACGACCGGGTCGCGGCCCAAAGCCATCCTGCGTGGCCCGGCGCACAGCCGCATCTCGTATGGCATCGCAACCGCACGATCGTGGACTGTCTCGAGGAATACCACGCACTGCTACGGTCGGAAGACTATCTTGGCATCTGACGATCCGTTGCAGCAGATCGGCGCGCCGCGCCTGCTTTGGGCACGGCTGATCTCCAGCTTGCGCCGCGGGGGACAGGGTACCCGTGAAAGCGGCGCATTTGTTTTGGGGCACCAGGACGGCTCCGTGGCGAGAGCGACCCGCTTCGTTTGTTACGACTCACTTGACCCGAAGGCTTATCAGGGTGGCGCCATCCAATTCCACAGCGAGGGATATGCCGCACTCTGGCAGATGTGCCGTGAGAGTAGGCTGCTGCTTCTCTGCGATGTCCACACGCATCCTGGGCATAATGTCGAGCAAAGCCATATCGACCAGAGGCACCCGATGGTGGCCGTGGTCGGCCATACTGCGCTGATCGTGCCCTGCTTCGCGCACACCTCGCGTTGGTCACTACAAGGCGTTGGAGTTTACGAATATCTCGGCGACTTCCGCTGGCGAACGCATGAGCTTCAATCGTCGCGGTCTCGCCTCTTCCTGACCTGGTGGTGATCGACATGTCGGCAAGCACGGAAACGTCGCGCATCTCGAAGCTGTTCGTCGATCGTGACCAGACATCGCCGGCGGAGGTCCTGGCTCGCCGCCAGAGCCACATCGTTACGCTTGTATGCGGCGAGGATATCAGGGGTTCCTATACCCTGCAGGCGGCCGTGTTGACCGCAGCCTCGATCGCGGTTCGCTGTTTTCCGAACGCCGTGTGGGTGGCTCTTCCCGCATCGCTGAAAGGGGCGTCTCTCCTCGTCTGGCCCAATCTCGGATGGACGTTCCACCATGCGCTCGCCGACATTGTTGGCGCGGACGCCATCCTGGATACGGAGTTGGAGACCCCGGCCGGTTCCGTCATCGGGTTTGGTGACTTCACTCCGACCCGGAACAGCCTGCGCGTCACCTTCGATGGTTGGGCCGCAAAAGTGGGTCCGGCCGCGCAGGTGCCACGCCTCGCGGAACGCGAATATTGCTCTTTGGCCGGAGCCCTGGGTGCCGGCCTGGCGTTGTCCGAGCTGTTCCTCTCGTTCGCGCAGGTCAATCTCGCGGCCAGCCGCCGTCCCGTCGCGCTGTCCTTGTGGCGCCCCGACCTGGACGCTGATCATCCGGACGCACTCGGTATTCCGGTTGAGTTCCTGCCCAAGGATCTCTGGGCTCTTGGGCTCGGACACCTGGGCAATGCCTACCTGTGGGGCCTCTCGATACTGCCCTATCGCGATCCCGCCGAGGTCGAATTCATGCTGATGGACTTCGACAAGGTGGAGAAGGAGAACGTGGAAACCGGCCTTCTTTTCCGCGCATCCGCTGAACACCGATACAAGGCTCAGGTTTGCAGCAATTGGCTCGGGCTGCGCGGGTTCCGGACGAGGTTGGTGGAGCGCCGGTTCGACGGCAACTTTCGCACGCAGGAAATGGATTCCCGCCTCGCCCTCTGCGGCTTCGATTCTAACCCGGCACGCCGTTGTCTGGCGACCGCGGACTTCAGTCGCATAGTGGAGAGTGGCCTCGGCGGCACGATGAACAACTTCGACACCATCAGCCTGCACACGCTTCCGCACGCGAGGCCGGTTGCCGAACTGTGGCCGGACCCGTCACCCGAGGAACGCTCCCGGCAGCGCCGACACCAGGAGGAGGTCGCGCGAACGAACAAGGGTTATGCGCATGCCCTCCGGGACGAGTGTGGCCGGTACGAATTCGCGGGCAAGGCCGTCGCTGTCCCGTTTGTCGGAGCCGTGGCTGCAAGCCTGGTCCTGGCCGAAGTGCTGCGTCTGCTGCACGAAGGGGTAGCTTGCTCCGATCTCAAACTCCGTCTGGGTTCCATCGACAATCGCTCATGCGTCATACGCGGGACATACGGCGCGGAGGATCTCCATGGGTTCGGCTTTTGCGAAGCCGCGGATTGACGCTACTCGCCGGCGGCCTGGCGCCTCATGAGTTCCGGCACACGAAATGCCCGTGAGTCGCCCTCATGTGCGGGACGGTCGTGCGTGTTCTGGTCGGCCTGGTTGTGGTTGCCCAGCAACTCACCGATCTCCCGGCCGATCTTGCCACAGCGGGCAGTCGGGAAGAGGCGTTCCCGCTACCGCATGGCCGCGGCGATCAGGTGCGCCATGGCTGTCATCTCCCGGTTCTCATATGGCCGCTCTCGCGCTGAACCAGGCGGGCGCTTCCCGGGTCATAGATGTATTCGGTGATCGTCCCGTCCCTGATCCGCTCAACCGCGTCGTCGATCACGAAAAGCGGCACGAGGAACCATTCGCGTGGGACGACCGGATTGCCGAAGCGATCCTTGATCTCGATGTCGAGCTGCGCCGGCTCGAAGATGCGATGGATGAGGTTTTCCAGCTTGACGCGGTTGATGTTGTAGAGGTCGTAAGTTACCACGATCTCCACGTCCGCCATGAGGAAGGTTGGCTGGAGTCGCGCGCCGGCAACACGCTGGGCAACGTTCATGTTGGTCACGCCGATCTTGTGAACAAGGTCGCGGTTGGCGGCGACGATGGGGTGATCCGACTTGCTCCGCAGCACATAGATGGTGCCGCTGGCCTGATCGTCCTCCGCCTGCTGGCCGGAAAACAGCGGCCCAGCGCCGGGGTCGGTGATCCGGCGGCCAGCTTCGTCCTTGTTCAGCGCCCGCTGTAGCGAGCGCATCAGAAGGTTGCTCTCGGTGCCGTTGTCGAAGATCACCCGCAACCGCGCGTCGGACTTGCCCTGCGCGTTCGTGAACGTCTCGCCCGACGCTGCGACATAAGCTTTCTGGCCGCCGACGACGAACCAGCTTCCGGGGCGAATTTCAGCTTTCAACTCGAACGGTCGAGTCTGCCGTGCGCCGCTTCCGATCTCCTGCTGCACCTGATCGAACAGCGGCTTGAAGCGGTCGAAGTCGTCGCACTTCTGGCGATTGGCGATCTCCTCGGCGGCACGTTTGTCGGCGGCCGATCGGACGTGCCGGAGCTCGGTGATGTCGGTCGGCTCCGCGTCCACTCCGAGCTGCGCCAGAAGCTCCTCATCGTCGAGATCGTCGGGGACCCTGACCGGCGCAGGCTTTGCGCCTGCCAAAAGTCCTTGATGATCGAGGGATGCGACCGCGGCGCGACAGTCCTCCAGCTCGCGCAGGCGATCGAGCCGCACGGCATACAGGCGCTCGAGGATGTCATGGCCCTCGCCGTGCTGTGGGGCGTGACCATGCTGCTCGACAAAACGCTGAATCTCCTCGAATCCGGCGATGACCCGCTCCTCGCGGGGCGTCCGACTGGTCCCTCTTTTCGCCTCGGTCTCGACGCCAAGCTCGGCGAGAAGCTCATCGTCCTCGTCGGTGAAGCCTTTAGCCACGCGCTGCCTCCGCCTTCATGCGTTGAAGGAAGGCCACACCCTCGGCCATGCGCTTTTCCCAGGCGTCGGGCGAGGTGATCGAGGGAAGCCGGCCGCGCTCCTGTTTGAACTTCAAAGCCCGCTTGGCAAGCTCGCGGGCTTCTCCGACCGTGAGGTTGATGCGCTTCGCCCCGATCACGGCCGCGACCTGCTTCAGGCTCTCCTCGCTCATGGTCTTGGCAAGGATAGCATAGGCTTCCCCGAAGGGATTAATGCGGTCGATCAGGTCGATGTCCAATTCGCGCACGTCCATAGCGAATTTGCGGACACCCTCGATGAACGAGGTATTCGGGCTCTTCTCGTCGTCGCCCTCAGCTTCGCCCAAGGCAACTTCCTTGGCCTTCTGGGTGAGGTTGAGGGCGGCGACGGCGTGCTGGCGCACGGCCTCCTGATCCTCCTCGTCGAGTTCAGGATACTTATCCTTGATGATCTTGCCCATGCGGACCTGGGTCAGCTCCTCCGGCACCAGCTCGGGATCGAAAAGCCCGCGCTCGATCGTGCTCTTATCCTGCACGAAGGCCGCAATGACCTCGTTAAGGTCCTGCTGGCAGATACGCTGCGCCTCCTCGTTCTTCGGCGCGACCAGGCCCTTGATCTCGATCTCGAATTGGCCGCGTTCTTCGTTGAAGCCGACATTGCACTTCGTCGGGTCGTAGCCGCCTTCGCCGTAGTCGAAGCCTGGCGTCGGGCCGCTGGTCGGGTTCTTCGGTTTGAACTCGAAGCGTGGGGCAAGCACCTGCTCCATCAACAGGCTCGCTGCAATGGCTTTTAGCGTATCATTGACGGCCTCGGTGACGGCTTCCTCGGAGGCGTCTGGCTCGGCGATCAGATTGGTGAACCGCGCGCGGGGCTTGCCCGGCGCGTCGCGGGTCGCGCGGCCGATGATTTGGACGACCTCGGTGAGGCTCGACCGATAACCGACCGTCAGCGCGTGCTCGCACCAAATCCAGTCGAAGCCCTCCTTCGCCATGCCAAGGGCGATGATAATGTCCACATAATCCCGGTTGTTCTTCTGCGCAGAGTCTTTCAACGCGACGGAAACGCGGTCGCGCTTGGCGGGATCGTCGTCCACCAGATCGGCGATCCGGAGGACGCGGCCGTTGGATGACTTGACCAATTGGAAGCCAGTCGCCGGGTCGCTCCCCTGCCACTCGCCCAGCTCCTCGATGATATGCTCGACCTCCCTGATCTTGTCCTTGGTGCTCTCGCGCGAATTGACGCTCGGGATGTGGATGATTGTCTTCTCGGCCGGATCGAGCACCTTCAAGATGTCGTCGGCATAGGAGCCGGCATAGAAGAAATAGCCAATGTCCAGCTGCTTTAGATACTCGTAGCCGTTGAGCTGTTCATAGTAAGTGTAGGTGACGGTATCGAACTTCGCCTCGTCCTGCGGAGCGAGAACCGCGTCGGCATCGCCCCGGAAATAGGAGCCGGTCATCGCCACGATATGCACACGGTCGCGGGTGATGAACTGGCCGAGATGCAGGCCGAGCTTGTTATCGGGGTTGGCGGAGACATGATGGAACTCGTCAACAGCGATCAGCCGGCCGTCGAACGCCTCCACCCCAAACTTGTCCACGGCGAAGCGGAAGGTCGCGTGGGTACAGACCAACACCTTGTCAGCGCTCTCCAGGAACGCACCGACCGAATTGACCTTTCCCCCGTTGTCCCCGCCGGGGGCGTCGCAGAGATTCCATTTGGCTTCTACTTGCCAGTCTGCCCAGAAGCCAAACTTGGTCAGCGGTTCATCGCGGAAGCTGGCACCGATCGTTTTCTCAGGCACTACGATGATCGCCTGCCGGAGCCCCTGATTGTGGAGCTTGTCGAGGGCGATGAACATGAGCGCGCGGCTCTTGCCCGAGGCCGGTGGCGATTTGATGAGAAGATACTGCTCACCTCGCTTCTCATAGGCGCGCTCCTGCATCGGCCTCATGCCGAGGGCGTTGGCCTTGGTCGAACTGCCGTTCCGGGCGTAAGTGACCGAGACGGAGGGGCTTGTTTTCTTCTCGTCAGTCATCCGCGTGGCTCCGCCTTGCTTTTACGCATTGCGCGCTGTCCGGCGTTCATCTTGGCGTAAAGTTCGAACAGCTTTTCCAGCCTCTCGGTGTCATTGCGGAACCGGCGGCCAATATAGATACGCTCAAGCACCTCGTCATTGCGCTCATGGGCCTCGCGCAAGTCCTCGGGCGTGTTGTCGGGGTCGTAGAGATCGGCGATCGTCGCGGGGAAATGCGCCTCGCGCGCCAACAGGATGTCCTCGGCGCAGCGGGTCAGATCAGCCTTGTTCTTCTCGGTTAGCGTCGGGACCGGAAATGTGTTCCAGCCAAGGGTGTTTGAGTAGCGGTATCGGGTTTCCAACTTGCCGCAGACGGTAGCAATCCAGACGAGGTGCAAGCGCGAGGCGATCAGCGCCATATTCCAGACGGGAGCGTCATAGATGACAGAGGCAAGATTTGAAACAACGGTTGAGTAGCTGGTGATCTCGCAAGGTAAGTACCGACGCCGCTCCGAAGAAACGTTTGGGATTGCTATCGCAGCCCGGCTACTATGAGGTGCAAACACGAAGCGATGGGGCGTAGCCGCATTTTCGTTGGCCTGCGTACCGTCACTAGCCGCCCGCAGCTTCCTCACTTTCTCAAATCGAAGACGAAATTCCTCAACTTTGTTGGCGTCTTCGAGCTCCGGGTCTTCAACCCAAATACACCAGCGACCACCGCCATTGATGAGTTCTCGTGAACCAACATACCGTTTGATGAAGTGCGCGGCAGCAGGATAGCTGGCTACAAGGCGGTCTTTTCCTTCGGTGGACAGCATCAAGTGTCCGCCGTCAGTGGGCTTGTTCCCTGACTGCATGCACCCAATGTCTGACAAAGTCCGCGATCTCTTTGCAACGATAACCGTATCGGTATCCACAAGATATGGGCTGATATTCGTCACGCCACGAACCGTCCCGTCATCAAACAGCTTTCTGTCGTTCGTTGGAGTCGTAGAAAGGCCAAGAATGACACAGGAGACGGTCGCTTTGTTGCTCGCAAGATTGCTCCAAAGGAACGAGGTGTGTGCAAAATGGATGATGTTCTTCTCTCGGAATACGAGCGGCCACAGCATCGCGACCTGTTCGCCTTGGGTAATCGAATTGGTGGTCACAAATGCGCTTGAAGAACCAGTTAGCCTGTTGAACTGTGCGGCCTTGAGAATGAACGCCGCAACGTAGTCCAAGTCCTTATAAGTCTTGAGAAATGGTGCGAAAACTCTCGCCATATCCACCTTCTGCTCCGCTGTCTGGTTTACGCTGCCCTGATACGGAGGATTGGCGCAGAGATAGGTCTCACCCCCCTCGTTCTCAAAATCTATCTGGGCCTGATCCAGCGGCGTGTGAAAAAGGTCGTCGGCTTGATGCTTTACGCCCGTTCCCGTTGGCGGGCATATGCTCAGCCAATCCAGCTGCAATGCGTTGCCGCAGGTGATCCAGTTCTCGCCGTCTAGTGGCAGGAATTCAGCCAGCGCCAGCTTCTTTCCACGATAGAGCACATCGCATTGGAATTCCGCGATGATGAGGGCGAGACGCGCAACCTCGGCCGGAAAGTCGCGTACCTCGATGCCGCGGAAGTTCGTGAGCGGAATCTCCGAGGCTCGGTCCGCTTCGGTTCGTCTTGAATTGGTCTCCGCTTCGATCGCCCGCATTTCCTTGTAGGCGATGACAAGGAAATTGCCGCTGCCGCAAGCAGGATCAAAGACCCTGATTTTGGACATGCGTTTGCGCAGATTAAGCAACGTGCGCGGATTGTCGCCCGCTTCCTCAAGTCGCCCTCGCAAATCGTCAAGGAAGAGCGGGTTGAGTACCTTCAGGATGTTCGGCACGCTGGTGTAGTGCATCCCGAGCGCACCTCGCTCCTCATCCTCTGCAACCGCCTGTATCATCGAACCGAAGATGTCGGGGTTGATCTTTGTCCAGTCGAGATTACCGATGTGGAGAAGATAGGAACGCGCGATGCGGCTGAAACGCGGCACGTCCATGCGGCCGGAAAACAGTCCGCCGTTCACATAAGGAAAAACATCGGTCCAGCGCGGCAGTTTTGCGGCGGCGCGATCTGCGATCTTCGTATTCATGGCGCGGAACAGCGCGCCGATCACCTCATGGGTATTCGACGAGTCCCGCGCGCTCATCTGCTCGATCGTTGCCGTGAACAGGCCGGTGCCGTTGAAGATGTCGGTGTCCTCCGCGAAGAAGCAGAAGATCAGCCGGGCCATGAAGTGGTTCATGTCGGGGCGCCGCTCGGCCGTGCCCCATTCGGGATTATCTTTCAGAAGCTCGACATAGAGCCGGTTCAGGCGGCTGGTGGCCCGGATGTCGAAGGCGTTCTCGCTGATCTGCCTGACTGTCGTGATGCCGGCAAGCGGCAGGAAGAAGCCGAAATGGTCCGGGAAGTTGGCATAGGCGCAGGCGACCGTCTCGCCGGACGCCAGGTCCTCGGCCTCGAACGTGTCTCCATCCGTCGCCAAGACGAATTTCGCCTTGGCTCTCACCGTCGCCGGGCTGGCCTTGAGCGCCGCAAGGGTCTTCGTGACCTCGCCAGGGGGAGCGACGGCAATATGGATGTTGTTCGTCTGAAGGACGCCGCTCAGGTCGGATTTGTTCGACTCGCCTTTGCGCAGGCGTTTGATTGTCGTCTCCTTGTTGCCGAAGGCTTGAAGGAAGGCAAAGGGAAACTCTCCGGCATCGAACGGCTGCTCGGCGAGAGCGGATATAGCCTCTTCAATCTCGACGGCGTTCATGCCGCCCCCTCTCGCGGTTCACCAAGATCGACGGTGAGGTCCCTGATCGACCGGAAATTTTGGATGTGGAGCCGGGTAATGCGCACAGTTTCAGACTCTATGCCATGCGCAGCGCATCCGGGCGGCCCGTGCCGGCCCGTACCGGCAGCTGCGCGATCTCCCGCCCCGCCTTTTCCTCGGCGATGCGGATTTCATGGGCGCTTTGCAGGTTGAGCCAGAACTGCGGATCGGTGCCGAACCAGTGCCCAAAGCGCAGGGCGGTGTCGCCGGTGACGGCGCGCTTGCCCGCAATGATCTGGCTGATCCGGTTCGGCGGCACGTCGATCTGCCGCGCGAACTCGGTCGGCGTAACGCCCAGCTCGTCCAGCTCGTCCTTGAGGACTTCGCCGGGATGAACGGCTCTCATGAACATGGTCTGATCTCCTTTCCTCAGTGATAGTCCAGAATCTCAACATTTGTCGGCCCGGTCTGACCGTCCGGCCACTCAAAACAGATGCGCCACTGCTGATTGACGCGAATGGAATACTGTCCGGCCCGATCCCCTCTGAGCGCCTCAAGCCGGTTTCCCGGCAGGGCACGCAGCGTATCAAGCGAGAGCGCCGCGTTCAGGATCGATAGCCGCCGGCCGGCCTGATCTTCAAAACCCTGAAAGGCTTTGACGAACTCGCCTTTCGCGAACTGCTCCGTCTTTTTGTCTCGATAGCTCAGGATCATCTATCAGCAACGCTACAGTAATTGACGCCAGACGTCAAGCGTCAATCACTGTGCGGCCAGGCGTGCACTGTCGCGTTGCCCCTTGGATGGGAGAATGGCGCGGCCGAGATAGAGCGGCCTGACGTAGGGGGGCTGCGGGGCGACGAAGAAGAGTAGGGCATCCGGGACAGGGGCAAGGAAGCGTGGGTCGGCGAGCGCGGCCGTGATGCGCGTGTCGTAGGCGCTAACGGCCAAGGCTAAGATCCTGCGTCCGCTCCTGGGCGAGCTCACGCTCGCGGTTCTTCTCCATCTGTCGATTGTTCACGACCTGCTGGCCGATTTCCTCGCTTTCTGCGGCGGTCCCGCCGCGCTGCAAGGTCGCGCGGCCGAGGCCCTCGGCGAGTAGGGCCGACGCCGTTTCGATGCCCTGCCCCTGGGCCAGGTCGTTCCAGTCTGTGCCGTGCGAGGTCTCATCGAAGGCGGGAAGCAAGGCGAAACCTTGCACCGCCGCGGCGGCCTCGCGTGCCTTCTCGGCCCCGACGTTCTTCCGGGGCTGTCCATCCGGACCGAGCTGACGGGGCGCCTGGTGGTCGTTGTCACCGGCGATGACAAGCGGTCGATCGGGAAACCGAGCGCGGTAGGCTTCGGCGACTTTGCCGAGGTTGCCGGCGGTGAAGGCGACGGCGACCGGCTGGCCGGTGAGCTCGTGCAGCGTGGCGCCGGTCGCGAAGCCCTCGGCGATCACAAGGGGGCCGGCCTGGTCCATATCCCCGATCGTGAAGCTGCCGCCGGCGAGCCGGCCGCCCTTGCCGAACCCCTTGCGACCATCCTCGCGGATGGCTTGCAGGGTCCACAGGGCGCCGTCCGGGCCGCGCACCGGGACCAGCAGGTCTCCGGCGCTGTAGGCGTGGTTTGAGCGGCCGTCCTCGGGCGGAGAGAGCCTATCCGCTTCGGCGATCGTGGCGGGCGTCGCGACACGGATGCCGTGCGCCTGCACGCCCTTGCGCGCGAGGTAGGGATGGGCCTCGGCCGGCGCGGCCGAGGCCCATATCCGCTCGGCGTTCTCGCCGGCGATCAGGTATTGCTTTTCGAGCTCGGCCTCGCGCTGCCTACGCTTCTCGGCCGCCTCGGCGGCCATGGTGGCGCGGTCAGCGACGGCCTGCGGCGCATGGGCGGCGGTCCAGGTGGTCTTGAGGCCGGTCTTATGGTTCTGGATGAACCCGCTCGGCCGGCCGTCCAGGTAACCCGTATAGGCGCCGCTGCGCTGGGCGCCGGTGTCGCCCATGACCCGCGCCCGTTGTA
>Ga0307372_10006407_pt1 | contig 17246 bp, 10 predicted proteins | sample OX1MG_FD_202533 | JGI IMG/M metagenome (GOLD analysis project Ga0307372, IMG submission 202533) | Soil microbial communities from Risofladan, Vaasa, Finland - OX-1 | ecosystem: Environmental > Terrestrial > Soil > Coastal area > Acid sulfate soil | place: Finland: Risofladan, Vaasa | collected... | reverse complement strand
CTGGCGGACAACCTGGGCAGCGTCCGCGACATCGTCAACACGAGCAGCGTGGTCGTCGACCACATCGTGTGCAATTCGTTCGGCAACGTGGTCTACGAGAGCGGCACGGTCGCCCATTGGGCCGGCTACGCCGGCTACCATCCCGACGCCAATACGGGGCTGGACTACGCGGATCACCGTTGGTACGATCCGGCCGTGGGCCGTTGGATCAGCGAGGATCCGCTCGGCTTCCGTGGCGGCGACACGAACGTGAGCCGGTACGTGGGGAACGCGGCGACGATCCACGTCGATCCGACTGGGCTTAGTTATGCCTCGGACTACTGGTACTACGCGCAGAACATTTGGGCAGGCATGGCGGCGGGCACCGCTGCCGGAGCGGGGACCGGGGCGGCCACTGGCGCAGCTGGAGGGGCGTTAGCTGGGGGCGTGGGCGCGGGCCCAGGCGCCGTCGGTGGCGCTATCCTCGGTGGGATCGGCGGCTTCGCCTATGGCGCCTATCAAGGCTGGAATGGGAACAACGCGGGAGCGAGCGCCGGGAACGTCGCCGGGAATTCCGCCATCGGTGGCACGGTGATCGGCATGAATGCCGGCATGATTTACGTATGGTGTCATTATTGGTGCATTTGGTGCGCGGCGTCTGTACAGGTGTCATCTGGGCAAATGCCACCGGCACCGGGAGGTTACCAGCTGCCGCCTCCGACCTCCACGTTTTATCCAACGAACTGGCCCCCGAGCGGGCCGACGCTGCCGCCGACGCTTCCAAGCGATCTACCGCCCGTTCCGCCGTACAGCGGCCCATTTCCGCCGCCGTGGTTCTTCGGCCCGCCGGGGCCCAATTAGCTAACTCGGGTGTCGCGGCCGTCTCCAATACCAGCGCGTAATAAAGAGGCGAAACTATCATGCCTACAGTTCATTGTGGCTGGCCAAGTTGCCCCGAACAGGCGTGGCTGCATCTTACTGAGGCCGACGGAGTGAGGCTCCGCGCGGAGCACCATCTCTGCGATGCGCATGCGCGACAGTTTTTTGCCACTGTTAGGGCCTCTTCGCACTGCGGCTGCGGGCCATCAGGGCGGTCGCGCGGGGCTGTCTGCTTCGGCGTGGACCTAGTAGTGATTGATGAGAGAAGCTCTGAGCAACTTGTGTGCCTTCGTGAGGTCGGTGGCCGGCGGGAGTTCGCATACGCGACAGGGATCTTCGAGGCGTGTGCCATTAATTGGATACTGACGCGGTCGCCGTACCCGCGCCCATTGACCCACTGCGCAGTTGTGGAAGTGATCAGAGCCCTCGGCGGGGCGCTCCGTAGCCTGGACGTGAACGCGATGTGTGACAACATCTACGAGGCCAAGCTTCACATAGAGCAAGCGGCCAGAGAGGTCGACGTCGACGTTCGGATTGGGGACGGCGTCCCCGTGGCCGTAGCGGCCGGCGCGCCGATATTCATCGGTGACGATGTCCTCGCGAAGGCTCCGGAGGCGCCGCCGGACGGGATCCTATGGAAGCCGTCATGGGGCAGCTAAACGGGCAAGGCAGGAAAAGGGGTCAGGGCAGGAAAAGCGGTCAGAACGGAATGGCATCAAGATAAGCGTAAATGCCAGGGGAGTGAGCACTTACTGTTGCTGCGATAGCAGTGCTGGCAAGGAGTCGCCGACCGTGAAATGGCCTGAATTCGCGCGGTCGACTTTTCGCTATCGTGCTATCACAGCTATGCTTCACCCTTATCCCACAACGAGTTACGCTTATCTTGATGCCATTCGGGACAGGTCCAATTGATTTTGCGGTTGATGGCGTCCCACGTTTGAGACTCGACGCCGCGAGACGGCCGAGTTGTGGATGAGCGGCAATACCGTTGTCCGCACGATCGCGTATGCCTATAACGCCGACAACGCCGTGACGTCGGCCAGCGATCCAAGCAGTTCCTACGCCTTTACCTACGACAACCTGATGCGCGTGACGAGCGTTGACAATTCCGGCACGCCCAACATCCCGCACGTCGTGCTGGCCGGCCAGTACGATTCGATGAACAACCGCACGCAGCTCACGGCCACGGTGGCGGGCGTCGCCGACTTCCTCAATTCCTACACGTACGACGCTCTCCAGCAGTTGACTCAGGAGACCCAAATGGGTCAAACTGGAGGTAACGGCGTGGCGCCCAAGGGCATCGGCTACAGCTACAACCTCGACTCGCAATTCACCCAAGTGCTTCGTTTCGATCCCACCACTGCCAGCCCGCACCCGGATATCGCCCTGGGCAGCTATTCCTACGACGCGGGCAATCGGCTCACGTCGCTCGACTACACGCACTTCGGCAACGCCGTCGACGGCTACACGCTGGCCTACGACGCCGCCAACCGCGTCACGAGCATGACCTCCAGCGTTGATGGCACGGCCACTTACAGCTACGACACGACCAACCAGGTGACCGGCGCGAGCTATACCGGCACGAACCAGCCGGCCAACGAGGCCTATTCGTTCGACAAAAACGGCAACCGCACGAACACGGGCTACACGACCGGAACCAACAACCAGCTCACCAGCGACGGCACGTTCAACTACACGTATGACCATCAGGGGAACCGCCTCACGCGCACGCGGATCTCCTCGGCCCAGGCCAACGACTACGAGACCACGTACGCGTGGGATTATCGCAATCGGCTGACCGACGTCAATTATTACAACAACAGCGGCGCGCTCACGAAGCACGTCCACTACGTTTACGACGTGTACGATCACCTGATCGGCATGCAGCTCGACCCGAATGGCGGAGGCACCTACACGAGCTCCGAGTGGTACGCCCTCGACCTGGCCGCGAACCCGAACGCGCCGGCGTTGCCGGTCTTGCAGTTCAACGGCGGCGGCAATGAGACGTACCGCTTCCTCAACGGTCCTGGGGCCGCTGGCGTCGACGCCGTCATGGGCGAGGAGGCGATCACGACCCAGGGCAGCGCGGGCACAACAACGTACGCGCTGGCGGACAACCTGGGCAGCGTCCGCGACATCGTCAACACCAGCAGCGTGGTCGTGGACCACATCGTGTACAATTCCTTCGGCAACGTGGTCTACGAGAGCGGCACGGTCGCCCATTGGGCCGGCTTCGCCGGCTACCACACCGACGCGAATACGGGGCTGGACTACGCGGATCACCGTTGGTACGATCCGGCCGTGGGCCGATGGATCAGCGAGGATCCGCTCGGCTTCGGTGGCGGCGACACCAACGTGAGCCGGTACGTGGGGAATGATACGACGGTCGCGACGGACCCTACCGGATTGCAGGGACGCGGGGTTGGCCCTCCGGCTAACGGCCAACCACCGATCCTCCCCGGAAGTTCACAGCCCCCAACAGTTCTGCCACCATCACCGCTCAACGGTTCACCTTTCGGGCCGAGCGCTATCAATCCGCCCCAACCCGGCCTACGACCGCCGCAGGTGGCGCCACGGCCGCAGGTGGCGCCACGACGGCAGCCGCCACGCCCGTCCGGCGGCCAACCCTCGCAACGCCCGGCCGGTAGGCCGCGACTCAGGGCGACGACGAACCCGAGAAGAAACACGACCACATTCACCGGAACTCGCCGGCGTGCCTTTCCCAGGCTTTTCCCACGGTTGCGTAGGAGGGGTTATGTTCGATTCACGATCTCGCCTAGTTTCAAGCCGGATGAATACACTACCGGATTAATAGTCGGCGGCGGCGATGGCGACAACGACAACGACTAGTTCGGAAGGGAGCCGTTTAATGCTTATCGCTGCGTTTGAAGGGCCATTCAAGCCGAGGATCGGGCGCTCGCGACGGAACGCGGGCCGCCGTCGGATCGGCGGCGGTTCGCATCCCCGAATCGTCGGCGACTCCGGTGGCGCGCGTGGCGTGTCCCAAGCGCGTGTGGCCGCGAGCGCCATCCTCTACGTCGCCTTGCTCGCGTGCGGCGCCGCGACCGGCGCTGAGCGGCCGGGGCGGCATGATGTTCTTGCGGAATTCGACGTCCCGGGCGACGGCGACGTGCTGCTCGTGCCGCTGGCCGTCGGCGACCGGAGGTTTAGGGCGGAAATCGACACCGGCACAAACTTGAATTACTACGACGCGTCGTTGCGCGAACTGCTCGGGCCGGCACGCGGCAGCACCGTGGTGCGTGGGGCATTGGGAGACGTGAGCTACGAACTTCGCGACGCGCCGCGCGCGTTTGTGGGTGCGCTGCCCGTGAAGGGCGACGATGTTGCCGTGGATCCGGAACTTCGGGAGCGGATCGCCGACGCCGGACACATGGATGTGCGCTGCATTCTCGGTATGGACTTTCTCAAGGACTATGTGCTGCGAATCGATTTCGATGCTGGAAAGCTGCAGTTTCTGCGCTCAGCAGGACCGGATCCGGGGCTTGCCCTGCCCATGCAATTCGACAGCGGCCAGCTCCCGGTCGTTACGGTGAGGCTGGGAAACGGGCGCCTCGCGGCGAAGTTTATCCTCGACACGGGGAATGAGGATAACGGCGGTGCTCTGATTGATTCGGCGATTTTCAATCGCTTGTCCAAAGCGGGGGATCTTGTTCCGCTTGGCACTGCGGACGTCCGCGCACTTTCGATCCGCGCGACGGCAAGGTTTGGGCAGCTTCAAACGAAATTTGAGCTCGGTCCGTTCTGGCACGAGGGGCTCATGGTCACGGAAACAAAACTGAATGCCTTGAGCCTTTCGTACCTGTCGCGCTTCACCGTGACAATCGACTTCCCGAACAAGGTACTGTACCTGAAAACGGGGCGCCGATTCGCGGCGCCGCTTTCCGATAACAGAAGCGGCATGCAGCTCAAACGCAAGGGCGCGCTCACCGTTGTGGCGACTGTCGACCCCGAAACCTTGGCGGCGGATCTAGGCATCATGCCCGGCGACATTGTTTTGTCAGTTGGTGATCTCGATGGCGCGACAGCGAGACTTTACGCGCTGGAGATGACCCTTTGCGAACCCACAGTCGTGCGCGTCCGGTTTGAGAGGGACCATAGGCACTTCGAGTTTGACCTCGACTTACACTATGATTTGCCCCCTGGGGAACCGGATCCCTCTGTAGTGCGAGGCGGGACATCGACCGGCGAAGCGCGAGATGGGCGCGCGAAGCGGTGTCACAAGCGAAAGTAACAGTTTAGTTCCTCGGTCAGCCATGTTGGGAGACGCGACGCCGCGAGACGGCCGAGAAGCGAGGGAGAAAAGGTGTCAGACAGGCATAAAGGGGACAGGTCCAATTGATTTTGCGGTTGGTGGTGTCCGACGATTGAGGAGGCATCGAGACGGCCGAAAAGTGGATGAGCGGCACGACCGCCATCTACACGATCGCCTACGCCTACAATGCGGACAATGCCGTCACCTCGGGTGGCATAAAGGGGACAGGTCCAATTGATTTTGCGGTTGGTGGTGGGCATAAAGATAAAGGGGCAGGTCCAATTGATTTTGCGGTTGGTGGTGTCCAACGATTGAGGAGGCATCGAGACGGCTGAGTTGTGGATAAGCGGCAATACCGTTATCCGCACGATCGCCTACGCCTACAATGCGGACAACGCCGTGACGTCGGCCAGCGATCCAAGCAGTTTCTACACGCCTTTACCTACGACAACCTGATGCACGTTACCAGCGTTGACAATTCCGGCACGCCGAACATCCCGCACGTCGTGCTGGCCAGCCAGTACCTCTGACTTGTGCAACCCCCCGGCGTGATTTTTCTCGGTTTTATTTCCTTCGTCGCGGCCCGCCTCCGTCGGCGCACCTGGGTGTGAGGCCGGGCCGGGTGAAAGCCGCCGGGGAAGGGCAACGACGGGGGTAAGGGGGGCGGAAAAAAACTGGCAGGGGGGGCATAAAGGGGACAGGTCCAATTGATTTTGCGGTTGATGGTGTCCGACGTTTGAGACGCGACACCGCGAGACGGCCGAGTTGTGGATGAGCGGCAATACCGTTGTCCGCACGATCGCGTATGCCTATAACGCCGACAATGCCGTCACGTCGGCCAGCGATCCAAGCAGTTCCTACGCCTTTACCTACGACAACCTGATGCGCGTGACCAGCGTCGACAACAGCGGCACGCCGAACATCCCGCACGTCGTGCTGGCCAGCGCGTACGACGCGATGAACAACCGCACGCAACTCACGGCCACGGTGGCGGGCGTCGCCGATTTCCTCAATTCCTACACGTACGACGCTCTCAAGCAGTTGACACAAGAGACCCAAATGGGTCAAACTGGCGGCAATGGCGTGGCGCCCAAGGGCATCGGCTACAGTTACAACCTCGACTCGCAATTCACCCAAGTGCTTCGTTTCGACCCCACCACCGCCAGCCCGCACCCCGACATCGCCCTGGGCAGCTATTCCTACGACGCGCGCAACAGGCTCACGTCGCTCGATTACACCCACCTGGGCAACGCCATCGACGGCTACGCGCTGGCCTACGACGCCGCCAACCGCGTCACCAGCATGACCTCCAGTGTCGATGGCACGGCGACTTACAGCTACGACACGACCAACCCGGTGACCGCCGCCAGCTACACAGGCACGAACCAGCCGGCTAACGAAGCCTATTCGTTCGACAAAAACGGCAACCGCACCAACACGGGCTACACGACCGGCGCGAACAACCAGCTCACCAGCGACGGCACGTTCAACTACACGTATGACCATCAGGGAAATCGCCTCACCCGCACCCGCATCGCGTCGGCCCAGGCCAATGACTACGAGACCACGTACGCCTGGGATTATCGCAACCGGTTGACCGACGTCGAGTACTTCAACAACAGCGGCGTGCTCACCAAGCACGTCCACTACGTTTACGACGTTTACGATCACCTCATCGGCATGCAGCTCGACGCGACCGGCAGCGGGAGCTACGGCAGTTCCGAGTGGTACGCCCTCGACCTGGCCGTTAATCCGAACGCCCCGGCACTGCCGGTGCTCCAGTTCGACAAGAACGGCAATGCGACCTACCGCTATCTCAACGGCCCGTCGTCTGGGGGCGTCGATGCCCTGATGCAAGTCCTCGGCGAGGAGGCGGTCACGATTCAGGGCAGTGCGGGCAGCACGACGTACGCCCTGGCCGACAGTAGCCGTCCAAACTGTGAAACTGGCGCTGCGGCGATTTCAGATTTCCGGTAAAGCTTGGGCATGGATGCCGCGAAGCAACTCGAACAGGACATGCGCGAGGGACGGATCAGTGCCGATCGGGTAATCGGTCTGTTCATCACGTCGCAGCGTAGCCTGGATCAAGCTCAGCGTGAGCGAGATGCGGCGAAACAGGAACTGGAACAGGCGCAGCGGCGGATTGAGGAGTTGGAGAAGCAACTGGGCTGCCAGATGAAAAAGCTCGACCAATCGTTTTCGCTGCGCGAGGAAGAGAAGCGGCAAGAAGCGCGCGGCAAGAAACCGCGGAAACGCAAAAAGCCGTCGCGACGCGGGCGGATTTCCACGGCCAAGAAGATCGCCCAAGCCGAGCGGACCGAAAAAGTCTATCCCTTGGACGTGCCCGAGGGCGATTGCAAACTGTCCCACACGCGGGTCGTGTGGCGTCTGGAGAACGGCCGGGCAGTGCTGGTGGCCTACGAGGTCTATCGCGGCCCCAAAAATCAGTTCGGCAAAATTCCCGGAGCGCTGGGGCGCAGCGAATTCGGTATCGAAATTGTCGTCGCCATCGCCCATCTGGTGCATATCGTGGGGCTGTCGTTCGACAAAGCCTGCTTGGTGTTGAACTTTTTCCAGAACATGCGACTTCGGAAGTCGCAAGTCAATGCACTCCTGAATCAGTTGTCGCGGCACTGGGAAAGCGAGTTCGAGACGCTCTGCACCCTGCTGGCCCACTCGCTCGTGGTCCATGCCGACGAGACAAGCTGGAGTATCAACAGCGTCTGGGCATTTCTGTCGGAGAAGGCCCGCGTGATCCTCTTCGGCGTACACAAGGATGGCGATACCCTGCACCGCATTCTGGATCCGGCCACTTTCTCGGGCATCGTGGTCAGCGACGACGCGTCCGTGTATGCGAACTTTACGCACATGCAGAAGTGCTGGGCTCATCTCTTGCGCAAGGCGATCAAACTCACGCTGCTGGAACCGGAGAACGCCGACTATCGCCGCTTGGTGGATCGGTTGCTGGAGATTTACCGGAAGGCGTGCCGCATCCAGCAGGACGGTCGGTTGAGCGACGCGGGTCGGCAGCGGAAGGTCGGCGAATTGGATGATGAGATCCTCGAACTGTGCGGGCCGGTGTGGTGCGCCGAGCTACCGCCGTTGGAAGGTACGGCCGACGACTATCGCCTGCTCGCCAACGAGGTGATGCGGCTGATGCTGAGCCAGCAACTGTTCACCTTCGTCACCGCCGCGCCGGTGAAAACGCCCCACCGCCTAACGCTGCCCGTGGCCGGGACCAACAATGAAGCCGAACGGACGCTGCGTTCCGCGGCGGAAGCCCGCAAGACGGGCCGGACCAGCAAGACGCTACGGGGCGCACGGTGTCGGACAGTCATTGTCAGCGTGCTGGAATCGCTTCGCCAGTATCTTGCAACCTTTACTTTGCCCACCGTGATCGACGAAATCAAACGATGGTCCGCAGTGGGACGGAGCTGTTTTGCCAAGCTCGCCGGCAAACTCAAACTCTCGCTGCCCGACGAGGCGGTGCTCGACTTCATCTATCCCAAGCCGAGCGGATAAACTCGCGCCTGGCCTTCCTTGCGTGGCTGGCTTTCTCCAATGGATTGACAATGGCTGCCAGCCCATAGACGGTAGGGTCGCGGGAGTTTCGCCTGGCTTCGCATCCCAGTGGGCGGCTTCCGTTCCTGCTCGACCCCAAACACTTCGACTGAGACGCCTTGTGCGCTCTCAGGCCGTTCCACCCTGCGCACAGATTGGACGGCTACGGCCGACAACCTGGGCAGCGTCCGCGACGTCGTCAACGCCAGCAGCGTGGTCGTCGACCACATCGTCTACGCTTCGGGCGGCCTCGTCACCTACGAGAGCAATACGTCCATCCACCATTGGGCTGGCTACGGTGGCTTCCACACCGACGTCGATACCGGCGCGCTGTACGCCGGGCAGCGCTGGTATGATCCCGCGGTGATCCGTTTGGAGAGCGAGGATCCGCTGGGCTTCCGCGGCGGCGACCCGAACCTGAGCCGGTTTTTCGGCAACGATACGGTCGCGTTCGCCGATCCAGGTGGGCCTCAACCGACGCCGAAGTACAAGCCGCCCGATCCCGAAGATCAGGTCACCGAGCTTCAAAAGGCGAAGCAGCAAGCGCAGGCGAACAAGCCAAGCAGCAAGGGACCGACTGAAGTCGACCCCAACTTCGAATGGGACGGCGCGAAAGTCCCGAAGCAGAACCACGTCGAGGGCATGGGCAGGACCGTCCAAGACGGCGTGTATTCGAGGAATCATGGTGGGCGTCGTCGCGGCGGTCGTAACCGTGGCGGGTTCATTACGACCCCGCGCCCGCGCCCATTCGGTGGAGGCGCGCCCCGGCCGCGCGGCGGTGGCGTCGGGAAGGTGGGAGGGGTTGGCACCGCTGTCGGTGGTCTTGGCACGCTCTACGACTACTTTTCCGGGGCCGCTCAATTTTGGGACGCCGTCGTAGACAACTTTGATCCTTTTGCTCCGACAACTTTGGGGAACTCCGATATTCAGCCTCCTCCCGAGCCGCCCGACGACACCTCGACGTGAGACCAATAGGATCCTGCCGGCGTGCCCGGCAAACGCACGGGACCGATAGCGGTCAACGAGAGGTATCCAAGACGTAGCTTGACAATAAACGATCCGCCACCGAATACTACTGACTGGGCAAGAGCCGCCTACGGCCCTCGCGCACAATCTTGGCTTCCACACCACTGATACCGATGAATTCACCGGGCGATGATTCCGCGACCGACAACCTCCTGTCGCTCGCGCGGGACCATTTCAGGATGGGGCGGGACGCGGTAGCCGCGGAACTCCTCGAATCGTACGTGGCGCACCGCCCTCGGCACGGGCAGGCGTGGTGGTGGCTTGGCAAGGCGCTTCGACGTGTTGGTCGCACCGTTGAAGCGCGCAAAGCATTGCTGATCGCCCTTAGGCTCAGCAGGAGGCGCCGCGGGATCGTCGCTTTGCAATTTGCGATGCTGTATAAGGAGCGTGGGAAGCGCGCGCGCGCCGAGAAATGGTTTGCGCGGGCCGCTTCCGCGCGCGACGTGCGCTACCGCGACTGTGTACGCGTTCTGCGCGGCGGCAATTTCGCGCGCTGGGAGAAATTCGATCAGGCGGCCGCCTGTCACCGTGAGGCGATCGAACTGCACGACCGCAACGAGGACGAGGCACACCTGAACATGGGCTACGTCCTTCGCGCGCAACGCGACTATGTGGGGGCGGCCGCCGAGTTTCGCCAGGCCCTGATGATCAGCCCTGATTATCCAGAAGCGGCGGCAGGTCTGACGAGCCTGGAAGGAGTCGCGGAGCGGCTCAAATTGATCGCCGCGCTGGAGCATGACCCGGTGCGTTGGGACGACTTAGGGGACGGGATACTTGCGGAGGCGCGCCGAGACCTCGAGTTGGACCATGAAGCCGCGGCTGTCGAGCTTCTGGGCGCGTACGTCACGCGCCGACCTGCCGACGCAAAAGCGTGGTGGCGTTACGGCAACGCGCTTCGAATACTTGGGCGAACGCGCGAATCGCGCGCCGCGCTGCTCACGGCAGGTCGGCTTACGACGGACCACAAGGGCTCGGTTGCCGCACAATTGGCTATGCTCTACGAGGCGCGCGGCAAGAGGGCGATCGCGGAGCGGTGGTTTGCGCGCGCGGCCGCGCCGGGGGATACTACGCGTTTTGATTGGATACCGCTCCTGCGCGGCCGGAACTTCACGGCCTGGGGGAAATTCGAGAACGCGATTGCATGCCTTAGCCGGGCGGTCGAAATGCACGGCTGTTACGAGGACCACGCGCACGTCGCACTTGGGCAGGTTTATCGGGCGCAACAGCGCTACGAGGCGGCGGCGGGCGAGTTCCGCGAGGCCCTTCGTATCACGCCCGGTCATGCGGAAGCCATGAAGGGCCTTGCGAGCATCGGCGGTGTTCAAGACGCGTTGATCCTCATCGAAGCAATTCGCGACAGCTGAGGACCGAAGGGCAGGGGGGAGAAAAGGAGGGAGAAAAGAGGGAGAAAAGGTGTCAGGAACGAATGGCACTTCAGCCGGTCCTGTAAAGACTTGCGACGATCCGGCCGGCGGCGCGTCGGTTCTGTGGGCGCGCACCGCGGACGTTCGCACGCACAGCGTTTCGTCCAAAGGGGGCATAAAGTGCCATTCGGGACAGGCCCAATTGATTTTGCGGTTGATGGTGTCCGACGTTTGAGACGCGACACCGCGAGACGGCCGAGTTGTGGATGAGCGGCAATACCGTTGTCCGCACGATCGCGTTTGCCTATAACGCGGACAACGCCGTCACCTCGGCCAGCGATCCAAGCAGTTCCTACGCCTTTACCTACGACAACCTGATGCGCGTGACCAGCGTCGACAATTCCGGCACGCCGAACATCCCGCATGTCGTGCTGGCCAGCGCGTACGACGCGATGAACAACCGCACGCAGCTCACGGCCACGGTGGCGGGCGTCGCCGACTTCCTCAATTCCTACACGTACGACGCTCTCCAGCAGTTGACTCAGGAGACCCAAATGGGTCAAACTGGAGGTAACGGCGTGGCGCCCAAGGGCATCGGCTACAGCTACAACCTCGACTCGCAATTCACCCAAGTGCTTCGTTTCGATCCCACCACTGCCAGCCCGCACCCGGATATCGCCCTGGGCAGCTATTCCTACGACGCGGGCAATCGGCTCACGTCGCTCGACTACACGCACCTGGGCAACGCCATCGACGGCTACACATTGGCCTACGACGCCGCCAACCGCGTCACCAGCATGACCTCGAGTGTCGACGGTATGGCCACGTACAGCTACGACACGACCAACCAGGTGACCGGCGCCAGTTACACGGGCACGAACCAGCCGGCCAACGAAGCCTATTCGTTCGACAAGAACGGCAACCGCACGAACACGGGCTACACGACCGGCGCCAACAACCAGCTCACCAGCGACGGCACGTTCAACTACACGTATGACCATCAGGGAAATCGCCTCACGCGCACCCGGATCTCGTCGGCCCAGGCCAACGACTACGAGACCACCTACACCTGGGATTATCGCAACCGGCTGACGGACGTCGAGTACTTCAACAACAGCGGCGTGCTCACCAAGCACGTCCACTACGTTTACGACGTTTACGATCACCTGATCGGCATGCAACTCGACGCGACGGGCAGCGGCAGCTACGGAAGCAGCGAGTGGTACGTGCTCGATCTTCCCGCCGATCCGAACACGCCGGCGTTGCCGGTGCTTCAGTTCGACCAGAACGGCAACGAGACGTACCGCTTCCTCAACGGTCCTGGCGCCGCTGGCGTCGACGCCGTCATGGGCGAGGAGGCGATCACGACCCAGGGCAGCGCGGGCACAACAACGTACGCGCTGGCGGACAACCTGGGCAGCGTCCGCGACATCGTCAACACCAGCAGCGTGGTCGTCGACCACATCGTGTACAATTCCTTCGGCAACGTGGTCGCCGAGTGCGGCACGGTCGCCCACTGGGCCGGCTATGCCGGATACCATCCCGACGCCAATACGGGGCTGGACTACGCGGATCACCGTTGGTACGATCCGGCCGTGGGCCGTTGGATCAGCGAGGATCCCCTCGGCTTCGGCGGCGGCGACACGAACGTGAGCCGCTACGTGGGGAACTCCGCGACCAATCGCGTGGATCCAAGAGGCCTCCAGCCGCCAAATACCCCCGCCAATACGCCCGATCCTGGATGGAGTTGGACAGAACCGCCCAAGCCTCCGGCCGTGCTCGGATTCCATTGGGTGAAGGTTTGGCAATGGAAGGACACCTATAAACTCGAAACCGTGACGTGGACGACGTGGGATCTCAAGTGGAAGCCCGTCTTGCAAACGTGGATCTATCCTAATGGCAAGGCGGTCACGTACACGTACTACAGTTCTTATTATGTGCAAACGCCGCACAGCCGCTCTATTGAGACTCGCGTGCCCAAAAAGGAATATAAGCCCTGGAGAAAGGTTCCGGATCCGCCTCAGATGGGGATCGGTGGCTTTGGCCGCGGTGGCGGGGTTCCCGGTCCGGTTCGCCCCGGCGCGGGCGGAGCCGGAATAGGAATCTGGATCAACCGGGGGGGCCTTCGTCGGCGTGGGGGCGGATCGCGAGGCGGTGGCCGCGGGTTCTTTTGAAGTGGAACCAGCAGATTCGGGCGGTCAACACCACGCGCGCGGCTCTCCTCGCTATTGATTGAGCTCTGCGGAGCGTAAACACCAACGTCGGCCTCACCTCCGTGCAGGGCGATGCGTTACCGTTGGGGGGACTTGCAATGCCGAGCCCAGTTATTGGATACAATTCAGAGCAACGCCGGCCCGACGGCCAACGTACGCGATTTCGCGGATGCGAAAAATGGCGCGCGACGCGCGAATGCCTTCATCAAGGGCGCGGCATCGCATTAGCCGCGCTCCTGCTGTGCTGCTTCGGAGTCGTCGCGCCGAGAGCGTGCCAGAACCTTCCCGGCGAGGAGCCTTCGGCGGTACGCACGCCGCCGAGGATTCTCGCTGAGTTTCCGATCGAAAGGGACGGCGGCCCCGTGATTGTGCCGGTTAGGGTCGAGTGGCGCGACGCGGGCCGGCGGTCGGAGAAGCGTCAAACAATTTGCAGGATGCTTTTGGACACCGGGACAACGCACACTTTCTTTCACATCCGACATCGCGCATCGTTTGGGAAACCGACCGGCAAAGTGAATGTTCATGCGGCGGAGGCGGAGACATTCAAGGCGCCGGTAATGAGCATCGGCAGCGTCACCGTACGCGCGGACGGCGACGTCGCCTGTTTCGACTTGTCGCGCATGGCGCGCGGCTACGCCGAAAAGATTGACGGAATTCTCGGCATGGACGTTCTGCGTCGTCTCGTGTTCTCTATCGACTTCGATGAAGGCAGGCTTCGATTCCACAGTTCGCTGGACGCCACTTTCGGCGTGCGCGTTCCGCTGGTCTGGACTGACGACGCGCATCCCGGGTGTCCGGTGGTGTGCGCCGAACTCGACAGTGGCGTAACGCAAGAATTCCTCTTGGATACGGGAGGCGTGGTGACATTTTCCGGCACGTTCGAGGCGAGCATCTATGATCGGCTCTCGAAGGAAGGGCGACTCGTTCGCGAGGATCCGGACATGACGGATTTTCGTCTCAGAATGTTCACTGTCGACGCGAGCGTTGATATGAAGCTTGGCCGCGCGCGCCGCCTATCTTTGGGAGGGTACACCCATGAAGGGGCGATCTTTGGGCGCTTTGTGGTCAATTGTCTGTGCCTGGGCTTCCTGTCGCGGTATGTCGTGGCGTTTGATTTCCCCAACAGTGTCATGTATCTGCGCCCAGGTAAGGCCTTCGCGCGTCCGGACGCTTACGACTTAAGTTGCCTAGTCGTCGCGCGAAGCGGTGGCGCGATCGTGGTCACCGAGGCGTACGCGGGTGGAGCGGGCGCCGCGGCCGGCCTGCGGAACGGCGACGCCATCGTGGCCATTGACGGAGTGAGCACTCGCGAGGTGAGCCTGTTCGCGTTTCAGCGATTTCTCTGCGTCGAGGGGCGTCATGTGCTGGAGGTAAGTCGAGGCGGCACGCAACGCCGGGTCGTTTTATCGCTCGACAAAGCGTTGCGCGACCAGTCCGGCGCCGCGGCCGCCCCGGAGCCAACCCATCGGTGGGCGCTCTTGATCGGAGTCGACCGCCCGCAGCGCGCCAAGGAGTTCAGCTACTGCGGCGATGACCAACGCGCCTTGGCCGCGCAGTTGATCGACAACGGCTTCGAGCGCGACCGCGTGTTCCTGCTGCATGACCAGGCACAGGACGGCAAGTACCTCCCCCGCAAGACGAACATCGAGCAACAACTCGAGTGGTTGCTCAAGCGGGTCAAGCCCGGCGACGTGCTGATCGTGGCCTTTAGAGGCCACGGCGTGCAGGTGGAGAACACGACCTACCTCTACCCGGCCGGCGGGAACCTCGACGACCCCGGCACGATGATCTCGCTCGACTCAGTGTGCAAGAAGCTCGAGCGGTCGCCGGCAACACTCAACCTTCTGCTCGTCGACGCCTGCCGCGGCGATGCGCGCCTGGACGAGGGCCGCCCGGCGGGCGAGGAACCGCGCGAGGTGTCACGCGGTCTTGCCCGGATTGGACCACCCCCGCGCTTCCTGCTGTTGCATAGTTGCTCCCCAGGGGAAGCGGCCAAGGACGACCGCAGCCTACGGCACGGAGTGTTCATGCACTTCGTGCTCGAAGGGCTGCAAGGCGGCGCCGACGCCGACAACAACCGCCACGTCAGCCTGCGGGAACTCTCGGATTACGCGGCCCGCAAGACGCAGTTGCACGTCGCGCGGAAATTCAACGCCTCGCAGCGGCCGTCGCTGCGCGGTAATCTCAATGCCAGCGCGCTCGATTCCAATCTGTTCGCTCTGACCAAGCCGGGCGAGACGATCAGCAACACGATTGGCATGAAGCTGGTGGTCGTCCCTGATGGGGAGTTCAAAATGGGCGGCGGTGAGTCGGTGGCCGAATTGGAACAGGCGTTTGGCGAGCTACCCGATTGGTTCCCGCCGGAGTGGATTGCGGCCGAGCACCCCAAGCACGCGGTGCGGATCACGAAGCCGTTTTACATGGGTGTCAACGAGGTGACCAAGGCCCAGTTCGCCATGTTCGTCGAGGCCGAGGGTTACAAGACCGACGCCGAGACCGACGGCAATGGCGGCTGGGGGTGGAGCGAAAAGGACGGCGAGCTCGCGCAAAAGCCGTCATACAACTGGCGGAGTTGCGGCTTCGAGCAAGCGGACGACCACCCTGTAGTGAACGTGAGCTTCAATGACGCGACGGCCTTTTGCGCGTGGCTCAGCAAGCGGGAGGGGAACGGGTATCGACTCCCGACCGAGGCCGAGTGGGAATACGCCTGCCGCGCGGGCTCGACCACGCGGTTTTACATCGGCGAAGATCCCGAGGGGCTGGTGAAGATCGGAAACGTGGGCGACGCGACGGCTGGGGATAAGTTCGGTTTTGCCGACTTTACCATAAAAGGCAAAGACGGCTACGTTTTCACGGCCCCGGTAGGCCGGTTTCCGGGCAACGCGTTCGGCCTCTACGATATGGCGGGAAATGCCGCCGAGTGGTGCTCCGACTATTACGACCTCGATTACTACTCCAAGTCGCCTACCGACGATCCGCGGGGGCCGGCCGTCGGCTCCTTGCGCGTTCATCGCGGCGGTGGCTGGAGCTACCCTGCGGCCTTGTGTCGTTCCGCCTTCCGAGGCGTCGGCGGGCGCGTGTTCCTTCATCCGGACCTCGGATTTCGGGTGGTTCGCGTGCGGTAGTCGCTTGCGGTAGCGCTGAGCGACTCGAATCAAATCAGAGGTTCACTGACATCTGGGAACATATGTCAGGTCGAATGGAAGTGACAATGCTGTTGCAATTGGCCCGCGAGCTTGTCCAGGTCGTCCTTGCGCGACACCGCTCCGACCGTCGAACGCCTGGAGCCATGCGAGCAGATGCCCCTCGCAGTAGATGTCTCGATACGCGCCAGACGGATTTGCAAGATTCTCGCCCACGAAGTGACGTTGAAGCTCGGCTTCGATCATGGGCCAGGTGACCTGGGTGTCGCCGTACTGTTGGCGAAGCTGGATCACGATGCCAAGCAACAAGGCGTGCCCCGCTTCGATCGCCGTGACAAAACAATCGCGGCAGATTCGTATCATTTCTGCGGCGCTGGCCAACCCCGGCAGCCAGAGCAAGTGGACCAGCAACAGCCTAACCTCTTCAGCCGTAAGGCGCTGATCGCGTCGAGTGTTATAGGTCGGTAAACCGGATAGGGTCATCCGAGGTGGCACATCGTTTGCCCCTGGCAAATCAGCACTACTCATCTTGATTTCTCCTTAATGTATGGTGTGAGGGTCTAAACATTTCGGCGGGTATTTCGCGACGATGGGCAAGTGTAAGCTGGTGGCCCCACGATGCAAGCGAAAAGCACTGGGACGACGGAAGGGTGCCGGCTTGCCTGCGATCGGTATTCTCGCCGCGCTGGCGGACAACCTGGGCAGCGTCCGCGACATCGTCAACACGAGCAGCGTGGTCGTCGACCACATCGTGTGCAATTCGTTCGGCAACGTGGTCTACGAGAGCGGCACGGTCGCCCATTGGGCC
>Ga0307372_10006405_pt1 | contig 17249 bp, 17 predicted proteins | sample OX1MG_FD_202533 | JGI IMG/M metagenome (GOLD analysis project Ga0307372, IMG submission 202533) | Soil microbial communities from Risofladan, Vaasa, Finland - OX-1 | ecosystem: Environmental > Terrestrial > Soil > Coastal area > Acid sulfate soil | place: Finland: Risofladan, Vaasa | collected... | reverse complement strand
GCCTTCCCTCGGTTCAGGGGAACCGATGAGCGACGCGAACATGGTTTGGTAGTCGATCAGCCCGTAACGGTCGTTGAGCATCCGCTTGACGTGCATCCGCGCAAGCGGTCCGCTCTGGAGGATCTCGCCCACCGCATGGACCGCGGCTTGGTGGAGTTGCTCGTGCGGCACCATTCGTGAGATGACACCCAAACGGACAGCCTCTTCGGCGTCGAACCGACGGCCGGACAACAACAAGTCGCGTGCTACTGCGATGCCGACATGCGCGGGCAGGACGGCGGCGTAGGTGGCGTCGACTATGCCACGGAGCAACTCGGGGGCCCGGAACGTTGCGCGATCGCTGGCCACCGCGATGTCGGACATCATGCCGACGAGTAGCCCTCCGGCCTGACAGATGCCGTTGATGGCGGCCACAACGGGAGCCCGACTGTCTCGGATGGTGAGGAACGGCAAGATTTCATGCCCGATGTCGGGGACCGGCAGATCACCCGGCTCGGTTCGGCCCCCGAGGTCACCGCCGGGGGCGAAGACGTCGCCGGTGCCGGTGATGATCATGGCCTCGAGGTCGGGGTCATTGTTCACCAGGTGTACTGCCCTCTTGATCCCGAAGTACATAGCCGGTGTGAATGCATTCCTTGCTTCGGGCCGGTCGATGATGCACCACCCGATCACCCCGTCCCGCTCGAACCTGAGCCCAGCAGCTCCTAGATCATCGGCCATGCGCCCCTCACTCTCGTGTCGCCTGCAAATCTAGCGTTACCTTTCAGAGAGTGAGGTGGCGTTTGACCGATGCGTTGCCTCCCTGTCAATGTTCCGTGGATTGAGCTCGAAGGGGGGCATCGCACAATGACTATTGCGTGCACGACAGTTGACGCGAAACTCACGTGAGCGGCCCGAGTGACGAGGGTGTCCTCGACCCCTGGGTGGTCGAGTGGATGGCAGCCAACCCGGAGCGGGCCACGCCACTCGAGGACCTGTCTCCGGAGATCCTCGAATTGGCTCGGGGACCGGTCGGATTTCCACCTACACGGGAGCTGGCCGACATCACCGATGAAAAGGTGGGGGACATCCCGATCCGCATCTACCGGAATGAGGGCGATCCCACTGGTCTGGTCGTCTACTTCCACGGCGGAGGTTTCGTGATCGGCAGCATCGGGCTGATGGACAATGTCGCCCGCGAACTCGCCCACAGCTCGAACGCAGTCGTCGTCTCGGTTGGTTACCGGCTGGCGCCGGAACACCCGTACCCGGCTGGACTGGACGACTGTGAATCGGTGACGCGCTGGGCTATGGCCAATGCATCTCGCTTTGGCCTGCCCACTCCAGCTGTCGCGGTGGCCGGCGAAAGCGCCGGCGGCAACTTGGCGGCCGCCGTCTCGCTCCGGCTGCGCGATGCCGGCGGCCCGCTGCCGGTCGGGCAGGTCCTGATCTACCCGGCCCTGGCGGGGACGCTGACCCATCCTTCGGCCGTTGAATTTGATGGGCTCATCATCAGTCGCGCTGGTGGGGCTCAGTACTGGGCCGCCTACAGCGGTCAACAGGATCTGGACCGAGACCCGTACGCAGCGCCCCTCCATGCAGCCTCCCTGGCCGGCCTCCCTCGGGCCCTGGTCATCCTGGGCGGTTGCGACCTGCTCCGGGACGAGGGCAGGGCGTACGCCGAGCGACTCCGTGACGACGGCGTCGACGTCGACGACGTCTGCTACGCCGGACAACCCCACGGCTTCATCAACTTCGACTTTCCCGCCGCCGCCGTTGCCCACGAGTGCGTCGGCGCCTGGCTTCGCCGAATATTTGTTGGTCCCGGTGCGGGGGCAACGTCCCACCATGCAACATGAGAGTGCGTCGATCCGTAGCGGCCGGACGCTCAAAGGGGCAGCAATGGGGGCAACGATGCCACCCGTATCATCTCCTCGCCGAGGGCTTTGGTGACGGACGCGGCGGTGCCGAACAGCCCGTCGAGGACAAGTGTCCGCCGGACGAAGAGGTGCAACGGGTGCTCGGTCGTGAAGCCGATCCCCGCCAGTACCTGCTGGCAGTGGCGGCCCGTGACGCGCGCCTGCCGGCCGGCCACTGCCTTTGCCATCGCTGCGGAGTTCGGCGTCACATCGAGCCACGCCCCATCGAGCAGGGCCTCGGCCATCTCTATGGCGACAAGGGTGTCCGCAAGTCGGTGACGGATCGCCTGGAATGAGCTGATGGGACGACCGAATTGCATCCGCTCCACCGCGTGCTCTCGGGCCAGCTCGAGCATCTTTCGGGAAGCTCCCACCAATTCGTGTGCGAGAGCCAAGCGGGCGAACGCGACAGCGGAAGCCCAGTCTGCGGAGGCTGGTTCCAGCTCGGTGTAGGTCCGAATGTCCTCGCCGGTCACGAGAGACAATCCGTAGTTCGGATCGACGCCGTCCACGCGTGCAACGGTGAGGGACGCCGAAGGCACTGCGAGTGCGGTAGGACCCCGCTCCGCCGCGGCCACGACCACGGCGAACTCCAGACCGCGCAGCGCACCGGACGCCAATCCGTTGACCTGAAGGCCGTCGCTGCTGAGCGTGCCGGGTGGATCCCATTGGCCGATGGCAGGGAGGACGACCCCCCGTGCCGGAGGTGGGTGCAGCCCGAGGGAGTGAAGAACGACGTGGTCGAGCGCGGAGGACGTGCTGTTGTTGGCGCCCTGGAGCGGGAAGAGCGTTGAGATGGCAGCCGGTGGCTCGATCGCCAGCGCGTCGGGCCATCCGAGTTCCTCAAGTGCGGCGTCGAGCGCGTGCCCCGAGTAGTCGCTCGTTGCGTGGGCGAGACTCTGTTCGAAGAGTTCCAGGTCTACGCTGTCCATCAGCGGTCGCTCCCCAAATTGAGAAGACGGCGGGCGATGATGTTCCGTTGGATCTCAACGCTGCCCCCGTAAATGGTGGCCGCGCGTGCGTACAAGAACTCGGTGCGCCACCGCTCACTCGTGGGGTCGTCGCCGATCGTCACTTCTGATGTGAGCGTGTCGGCCGCGAGGTCGAATATCGCTTGCTCGGCCGTGGCGAGCATGACCTTGTCGAGGGAGGTCTCCGGACCGAGGCGTTCACCGTTCGCCATGCGATGCTGGGTCGCACGGGAGCGTGCCCTGAACGCGTAGAGCAATTGGGTGACCTCACCGAGTTTGGCCGGTTCGAGCGCCCCGGGCGGGGCTGTCTCGAGGAGATCCTGGAGCCGTCGGTGGAGGAACGCAGCGCGGTGCCAGAGGGACGTGCTGCGTTCATAGGGGAGCAGGTCCATCGCCACGGCCCAACCACCGTCCACCTCACCCAAGGTTCGTGCGAACGGAACCTCGACATTGTCGAAGAAGACCTCGGAGAATTCGTCGACGCCGTGCATGGTTTCGATCGGGCGCACGGCGACGCCCGGCGAATCCATATCGACGAAGAGAGTCGTGATGCCCCTGTGCGCCGATTCCATCGTTCCGGTCCGGGTGAGAAGCACGCAGCGCTGCGCGTACTGAGCCAGGCTGGTCCAGATCTTCTGGCCCGTGACCCGCCAACCGTCTTCGGTCCGCTCGGCCCGGCACGACAGCGATGCCAGATTGCTCCCTGTGCCGGGTTCCGAGAATCCCTGGCACCATGTCTCGTCGCCACGAAGCAACGCTGGTACCACGGTCGCCGCCAACTGGGGTGCGGCATATTCGATCATTGTGGGGGCCAGTACTTCGGTCATGGAGTACAGGCCCGGTTCGACCAGACCCCGGGTCGTCAGCGCCTCACCGAGATAAGCACGCATCAGGGTCGACCCTCCGAGGCCGCCGACGCGTTCCGGCCAACCCATACGCATCCATCCCGCGTCGTAGGCGGATCTTTTGACCTTGGCCAGCTGGGCCATCTGTTGGTCGAGCGTTCCACTGCCGGGGTATTCCGGGGCAAGCATGTGCTGAGTGTCGTCCAGCCAGGATTCGACCGATGATCGGAAGTCGTCGACGTCCGTGGCGCTGCCCCCCGACCCGGTCACCTTGGGGTGGGTTGGGGGCGGGTTGGGTCGTGGGCCCGACCCGAATCGCGGGCCCCGCTCTTGCGCAGGAAGGTCATCGAACGGGTGGCCAGGCGCCATCCCTCAGCTGTGCGGCGATAGGTGTCCGTGTAGTACCCGATTCGCATGTCGTGGCTCGTCTGCTCGACGAAGCAGAGTGGCTGCTCGCCCCGACCGGTGTCGCCGTCGAGTTCGAACACGGGGGGCCCGACCAGGAACAGGCCCTTGGGCGCCGCGGCGACGAGCGTCGGAAAATCTGCGAGCGGATAGGTGTCGCCGAAGGCGCTGTAGGTGCCATCGGGGGTGAATACCGCAACCACAGCGTCCACATCGTCCTTGGTCATTCCGACCGCGTACCGGGCGAGTAGCTGCTCCAGTTCGATGACATCGGCCATCGGTGGGTCGCTCATGCCCAACCCTCCTTGTGATCGGTGCGCCGGCGAGGGTGACGGTGGGTGGATGGGGTGGGGACCGAGCGGGTGGCTCCGATCAGGGTTCCGTCCGAGGGTGATACGTGCAGCGCCATGTCGTTCGACGATAATCAAGTTCTCCCAAATCGGCAATGACGATGGCGCCGGGCGGTGGGCCACACGGCGGTGTGCCGAAAGTCGCCCCGACCCGGTTGAGTGCCGGAAATTCTTGTTCTACCATGAAGAGAAGACCGCTCTACGGGTGATCGGTCTCACACCCCGTTGGGGGCCGCCGGGCCCAACCCGGTACCCCAGACGAAGGAGCAGCACGGTGGAAGTTCCAGCTGACCACGGCCGCATTGCGCCACTGCCCCCCACGGAATGGCCCGATGCGATGCGAGAGGCACTTGCGGCGCTCCGGCCTCCGAACCCACGCCACCCGTTCCCGACCAGGGAACCCGGTCGGCCGAAGGGCCTGAACGTGCTGGGCATGCTTGCTCTGCACCCGGCTCTCGCCCGCGCGTTCAACACGTTCAATGGCCACGTGCTCTTCGCCACGACGCTGTCGGCTCGCCAGCGCGAATTGCTGATACTCCGGGTGGCCGCTGTCCGGCAGGCGGCCTACGAATGGAGACAGCACGTCGTGTTGGCCGATGACGCCGGCATCACGCCGGACGAGGTCGCGCGCATCGCCGAAGGAGCGGGCGCGACGGGTTGGTCCCTGTTCGAAAGAGCCTTGATCAGCGCCGTCGACGAACTGCTCAGTGACGCGAAGGTGACCGACGAGACGTGGGAGGTGCTGGCAGCGGTGCTCGAGGTCGAGCAGCTGATGGACGTCGTCTTCACGGTCGGGGCGTACGACCTCCTGGCCATGGCATTCCGCTCGTTTGACGTTCCGCTCGACGATGACCTGAAATGAGAATCATCTTCTCTTGTGGAGAGATCACTGCTATCGTTGCGCCACCGGCCCGACAGGAGGACTAACCCATATGGCGCATTTCGCCAAGCCCGTGGAGGGAAGCTGGACAGAGCACTACCCCGAGCTGGGCACGAGCACGGTCAACTATGAGGATTCGATTTCACCCGAGTTCTACGAGCTCGAGCGCAAGGCCATCTTCGGCCGGACCTGGTTGAACGTCGGTCGGGTCGAGGAGGTCCCCCGCACCGGCAACTACTTCACCAAGGAGCTGCAGTGCGCGGGAACTTCGGTGATCATCGTTCGTGACAGGGACGGTGAGGTCCGAGGCTTTCACAACATCTGCCGACACCGCGGCAACAAGCTTGTCTGGAACGACTACCCACATGAAGAGACACGGGGGACCTGCCGCCAGTTCACCTGCAAGTACCACGGTTGGCGTTACGACCTCGACGGCGCGCTGGCCTTCGTGCAGCAAGAGTCGGAATTCTTTGATCTCGACAAGTCGGATTTCGGTCTCGTTCCGGTCCAGACCGAGGTGTGGGAGGGATTCGTCTTTGTCAATCTTGACCCCGACAACACCATGTCCGTCAGGGACTACCTCGGAGTGTTGGGAGCGGGAGTAGAAGGCTACCCATTCGGCGAGATGACGCAGGTCTACAAGTACCGTGCGAACGTCGGGAGCAATTGGAAGCTCTTCATCGACGCATTCGCCGAGTTCTACCACGCACCGGTTCTGCACGCGAGGCAGGCGATCGGTGAGGAGTCGCTCAAGCTCCAAGGCTACGGGTATGAGGCGCTGTCCTATGGGATCGAAGGGCCCCACGGCATGGTGTCGTCGTGGGGAGGCATGTCGCCACCGAAAGACCCGAGCATGGTGAAGCCGATCGAGCGCGTGCTGCGCAGTGGCCTCTTCGGGCCCTGGGACCGACCCGACATCGACGGCCTCGACAATCTGCCCGAGGGCGTCAACCCCGCCCGTCACCCGGCGTGGGGCATTGACTCGTTCGTCTTCTTCCCCAACTTCATGCTGCTCATATGGGCCCCAGGTTGGTATCTGACGTACCACTATTGGCCTACGTCCTACAACACGCACATCTTCGAGGGCACCCTGTATTTCGTCCCGCCGAAGAACGCCACCGAGCGCCTGCGTCAGGAACTCGCCGCGGTCACCTTCAAGGAGTTCGCGCTGCAGGACGGGAACACCCTGGAGGCGACGCAGTCGATGATCGAGTCGCGCGTGGTGACCCAGTTCCCCCTGAACGACCAGGAGATCCTGCTGCGCCACCTGCACCAGACGGCTAGAGCATATGTTGCCGACCACAGCCAGACCACGATCCCGGTCGATCTTCGGGCTCGACAGTGAGCAAGGAGATTCGATGACCACCTCACTGCCCCCTGATTTCGCCGACCTCGAACCGTATTCGCAATGGTGCCTTGCCACCGAGGCCGACCGTTATGCCAAGCGATTGGCGAGCACGATGGAGGAGATGCAGGCCTTCTACGATGCCGCGTTCCCACGGCTCGAGGAGGTCCTCAGGTATCTCGACCGGTTGGAACTCGACGCACTGCCGGAGGACGCCGGTCGGCTTCTCATGTTGTGCTACTCGTTGATCAACGTCTCGTTTCCTGTCGAGGTCTGGCGACAGGCCAGGGTCCCCGACAGCGGTGCGGCGAGCATGGACGCGGTGATCGAGCCAGCAGTCTGACCTGGCTCGTCATTCCGTCCCCATCAGGTCGAAAGGAGGGTTGCGGGTGCGGATCGGCATGATGGTGGGTCCCGAGCGGGGCCGCTACGGCACCAAAGTCGAGCGCTTACTGGCAGACGCCCAATGGGCCGAGAACGCAGGATTGGCGTCGGTTTGGGTTCCGCAGATTCCCGACGACTTCGATGCGTTGACGGCGGCCACGCTCATCGGGGTGCGGACACGCCGAATCGAGATCGGGACCGCGGTGGTGCCGGTGCAGCCCAGGCATCCCATAGCACTCGCCCATCAGGCCCTGTCGGTGCAAGCCGTGTGCGAGGGTCGATTGACATTGGGTCTCGGCGTGTCCCACCACTGGGTGATCGACGAGATGTTGGGGCTTCCCTACGAGCGTCCGGCGGCCACAATGCGTGCCTATCTCGACGTGCTCGACCAGGCGTTCGCCGGGCCGGGGAGGGTCGACGTCGAGAACGAGATGTTCCGTGTCCACAATCCACTCGACGTCACCGACATCTCCCCCACATCGGTGATGCTTGCCGCTCTGGGTCTCGTGATGCTCCGGCTGGCCGGGGAGCGCACGGACGGCACCATCCTCTGGCTGGCGGACGAGCGGGCGATCGGTTCGCACGTCGCACCGACGATCATCTCAGCTGCAGAGGCAGCGGGTCGCCGGCCGCCACGGATCGTCGCCGGCGTACCCGTGTGCCTGTGTCGAGACGACGAGGTCGAGGTGGCGGCCCGTCGAACCAACCGGATCCTCTCCGAGTCAGAAATTTCGCTGAACTATCAGAAGCTGCTCGATCTGGGAGATGCCCGCAGCGTGGGTGACATCCTTGCCGCGGGCAACGAGGCATCGATCGCACGGCGACTACGGTCGTTCGCCGACGCGGGGACGACCGACCTGTCGGTGCGGATCGTGCCGATTGGCGATACCCGCGACGAAAAGTTGGCGTCGGCCCAGCGCACTCGGGACTACATTGCGTCGCTCGCCGGGGCAATCTGATTGCGGGTGGGGCACACGAATTCGTCGGTCTACGGTCCGCTCTCCTCTTCCCGGGCTGACCGACCAGCGCACCTGTCGCCGCCCTCACGTCTCTCCTTGGCGCAGTGCCGCGCCAAGCGCCGCCAGTTGGGCGGAGCGAAACGCCTGTGACACACGAGCCTTTGGCCGGATCAGATCGAAACCGTGAAAGGCGCCGCTTACCACGTCGAGTTCGCACGGCACCCCGGCCGCTTTGAGACGACGGGCATAGGCGACGTCCTCCTGGTGGAAGAGGTCCAAGGTTCCCACACCGATCCAGGCTGGCGGCAGGTGAGCGAGGTTGTCGAGGCGTGCTGGTGCCGCGAGCCCGCTGACCTCGACCTGCCCCGGAGGATGGCCCAAGTAGGACTGCCAACCAAAACGATTCGCCTTCGTGTTCCACAATCTGAAGCTTCCCTCGTCGAGATCCAGGCGGGTCGCCGTTCGGTCATCGAGCATCGGGTAGGCAAGGAGTTGGAAGGCGAGCTGTACCTCCCCACGCTGGCGAGCCAGCACTGCCAACGCAGCGGCGAGCCCACCGCCGGCACTCGCCCCACCGACGGCGATGCGGGCCGAATCCACCTCCGGTTGGTGCACGAGCCAATGAAGAGCGTCGTAGCAATCATGCAGAGGCACGGGAAACCTCTGCTCGGGCGCCAGCCGGTAATCGACAGCGGCGACAATGATCCCGAGGTCCTGCGAGAAACGTCGGCACACTGCATCGTCCTGGGCTGCCGTGCCCATAACGTAGCCACCACCGTGCATCCACAGCATGGCAGGAAGTGGTTCTTTCGCCGGAGAAGGCCGGTGCACCCGTACCGAGACGGCGCTCACGCCCCTCACCTCGACGGGCCTTGACGGTAGTTTGGACTGCAGCCCGCTGAGCAGCCGAATCGGTTTCAGCGTCCGTTCGCTGATGGCACCGTGAGGCAGCCACCGGGCAATACGGCGGAGATCGGGATGGAAGCCCTCGCCAACCATCAGTGCGAACGAGGAAGGTGCAGATCGGTCCGGTGTGGCATGTGTCAGTCGCTCTCTTCGCGGCGGTAGATCTGGCCGCCCTTCATGACGAAGCGGACCGACTCGGTGACGGAGATGTCGCTGAGAGGATCGCCCGGGACGGCGATGATATCGGCGAGGAGGCCCTCTTCGAGGCGGCCGCGGTCGTTCACATCGATGAGCTCAGCAGAGACAGTCGTCGCGGCACGGAGGGCCTGGAGCGGGGTCATGCCGCGGTTGACGAGAGCGACGAGCTCCCTGGCGTTGCGGCCGTGCGGGATGGCAGGGGCGTCGGTTCCACAGGCAATGCGGGCGCCTCGCCTGATGGCCTTGCTAATCGTCTCCCGTGCTCGGGGAAAAACTTCGGCCGCTTTGGCTTGGAGCTCCGGGGCGGCATGCGACACGTCCATGCCATCAGCCAGATACGTCGTGGCCACAAGGAACGTGCCACGCGCGATGAACAGGTCCATGGTCTCGTCGCTCATCAGCGATCCGTGCTCGATGCAGTCGATACCCGTCTCGACGGCCACACGGATCGCTTCGTCGCCATGGCAATGGGCCGCAACTTTCAGGCCGGCCCGGTGGGCCTCGTCAACGATCGCCTCCAGTTCTTCCGTCGAGTACTGCCGGGCACCTGCAGGGCCGGTGTGCGACATGACACCACCCGACGCGCTCACCTTGATGACCCGAGCGCCGTACTTGATCTGGTACCGGACGGCTTTTCGGACCTCCGCCACTCCGTTGGCAACGCCCTCCTCTACGGTGAGTGGCAGCACGTGTGGGGCGAAGGCCTGGAACATCGTTGGGTCGAGGTGACCCCCGGTGGGGCTGATCGCATGGCCGGCCGGGACGATGCGCGGTCCCTCCAGCCAGCCCATATCGATCGCCTTCATGAGGGCCACGTCGAGCAGAAGTCCACCCGTTTGCACGAACAGCCCCAGGTTTCGAACGGTGGTGAAACCGGCTTGCAGGGTTCTCCGGGCATTGACGGCGGCACGGAGGGTCCGCAGCGCAGGATCTTCCTGCACCGGGATCAGGGGATTGGAATGGTTCGGGCCCCCCATCACCAGGTTGACCTCCATGTCCATCAGGCCGGGGAGCAAGGTGACGTCGCCGAGGTCGATCTCGATCGCATCGTGCGGGACCGATGTCGGTGAGACGCCCGTGATCCGGTCACCCTCGATGAGGAGGTCGCCGGGGTCACGCAGTTCGCCGCCGACGATGTCGAGCATACGAGCGCTGGTGAGGTGAACGGGAGGCTGCGGCGTACGTGGTCGTGCCATGTGCGACTCCTTTGGGGATGATAGCGGCGTTGTCATCTGGTCGCTATGCCACTATCGAATGGCGTGACGTCCATTATCGTACCAAAGGGCGCCGGTCCGCCGATGGGTGAAACAGATCCCTCTGTGGTTGCCAGGGCCCCTGTTGAAGGCGCATCACCTGCGAGAATCTAATTCTCATGGACTGTTAGGATGGGGCGATGAGGGGCGGGCGTGACTGACCACGACGAGGCCGTGCGCCGGCGCGGATATCACACTCTTCCCGTGAAGAGGGTCGTGCAGGAGACGATGGATACGCGCTCATTGGTTCTCGACGTTCCGGTCGATCTGCGGGACGAGTTCCGGTATGTGCCGGGGCAGTTCTGCACGTTTCGGGTGCACATCGGTGGAGACGAGCACGCCCGCTGCTACTCCATGTCGAGCGCGCCGGAAGTCGACGACGATCTGACGGTCACGGTCAAACGAGTGGCTGGCGGCGTCGTCTCGAACTGGCTCAATGACCACCTTTCCGAGGGCGACCTCGTGGAGGTCACCAGGCCATCTGGCTCGTTCTGCGTGCGAAGTGGCCCGCGTCCGATCATCGCCTTTTGTGGGGGTAGTGGGATCACACCGGTGCTCTCCATCGCCAAGAGCGTGCTCGCGACGTCAGACAGGTCGATGCGCCTCCTCTATGCCAACCGGGATGCTGATTCCGTCATATTTTCTGGGCCGCTCGAGGCTCTTCAGCGTGGGTACCCAGAGAGGTTCGCTGTCACGCACCACCTCGACGCTGAACACGGTCTGCCCGATGCCGCATCAATCGTCACGTTCGTCGGATGCCAACGGGACGCCGATTTCTATATCTGCGGCCCCGCACCGTTCATGGATCTTGTTGAGGGAACGCTTCTCGAGTCGGGTCTCCGAGCCGACGACATCTCCATCGAGCGGTTCACGACCCCCCCAGAACCACGGCCGTACCCGCTCCTCGACGTCGACGGGACCGAGACACCCGAAGCGATCATCCTCATCCTGCGAGGCAAGAGGAGCGAGATCCCTTATCACGGTGGCGACACGGTGCTCGAGACAGCCCGCCGGGCCGGCCTGTCTGCACCGTTCTCGTGCGAGGCGGGTAACTGCGCCACCTGCATGGCCTTCGTACAAGAGGGTGCGGTCGCCATGCGTACGAACAACGCACTCACCCCTGACGAAGTTGAGGAAGGGTGGGTCCTCACGTGCCAGGCACTCCCCACCAGCTCTTCGCTCACCATCGAATACGAGCCACTCTGACCCTTTTTCCAGCCGGTCTTATCAGGATGCGGACCTGCCCTGGAAATTAGGTTCTCTTGACCAAAGAATCATATCTTCGTACCATGGCGGTCCACGCCGGTGCCGATGTGGCCAAGCGGATCGTCGAAAGGGAGGACGTATGGTCATCACCGGAGCCGAGCTCGTGCGCCTGTCCGCTGCCAAGCCGTTCGTTCGATCGATTGCATCTGGTTCCCTATGCACAGGCGAGGAGGTGTCCTCATGAGTGCTCGGAGCGCCCGCCGTGTTGCGATCGTGACCGGTGCCGGTTCTGGCATCGGCCGAGCCATCGCCATCCAGCTGGCCGAGGACCGTTTCGCTTCGGTCGTACTCGATCTCGACGCCTTGGCGGCACAATCCGTTGCGGACGAGATTTCGGCGCGCGGCCTTGAGGGAATCGCCTTCGGCGGCGTCGATGTGTCTGATCGGGCACAGGTGAATGCGGCGGTGCAGAGAGTCCGGACCGAGGTGGGTCCACCGCTCGTGCTCGTCAACAATGCCGGGATTCCAGGCTTCAAAGAGTTCCTCAGCATCACGGACGAAAAGTGGAACAGGATCATGGAAGTGAACCTGAACGGCCCGTTCTACTTCGCGCAAGCTGTCGTGCCCGACATGATCGAGGCCGGGTGGGGCCGTATCGTCAACATCTCGTCGTCGAGCGCGCAGTCCGGTCAGCCGTACATGGTGCACTACGTGACGTCGAAGGCAGGACTGATCGGTTTCACCAAGGCGCTCGCTCTCGAGCTCGGACCCAAGGGGATAACCGTCAATACCATTCCGCCGGGTTTCGTCGACACGCCGATGTTGCGTGAATCCGAACGGCGCGGACTCCTCGGTCGGTCGGTGGAGGAAAATGCGAAGCTCACCCCGGTCCGCCGTGCCGGAACGGCAGAGGATATCGCTCACGCCTGTTCCTTCCTGGTCTCGGAAGGAGCGGGTTACATCACCGGCCAGGTGATCGGCGTGAACGGTGGACGCAATACGTGAACCGGTTCATTCCGAGGGCCATACGGCAAGCGTGAGTCAAGTGAGGTAGATTCTACGCTGGCGGAAACCTCATTCTCGGAGATGGCATGCCGGCGACAGACCGGCAGAAACCTGATGAGGGTGTTGCCATTTCACTATTTCCGAAGAGTCGAAGAGAGCCATGGTGAGTCCGGTGAAGCAGATGTCGTTGGTTGGGTTCATGCAGGCGGGAAACGCCACGGTCTATGCGGGATCGTGGCGCCATCCCGCAACCGAACATGGGTTCATGACGGCCGGCTACTACGCCAAACTGGGTCGCACGCTCGAAGAGGGCTGTTTTGACATGATGTTCTTCGACGACCGGTTGGCCATGCCGGGCATCTACGGCGGATCGGTGGCGGATGCCGTCCGCCATGGGGCCCGTCCCGTGAAGCTGGACCTGAGCATCGTACTCGGGGTCATCGCCGGAGTCACTCGGTCGATCGGTTTGGGCGCGACGTACTCGACGACGTATTACTCGCCGTTCCACGTGGCGCGGACATTCGCAACATTGGACCACCTCACCGCCGGCAGAGCGGCGTGGAACGTGGTGACGTCGGTGAACGACAGCGAAGCGCAGAATTTCGGGGTCGAACACGTGCTCGGTCACGACGAGCGCTACGACCGGGCCGACGAGTTCTTGGAGGCTACGACCGGTCTCTGGGACACCTGGGAAGACGACGCTCTGGTGCTCGACCGAGCCAGTGGCGTGTTCGCCGATCCGGAGAAGGTGCATGAGCTCAATCTGGCCGGTGAGTGGTTTTCGGTGCGCGGCCCATTGACCGTCCCGCGTTCCCCACAGGGATGGCCGGTTCTCCTCCAGGCGGGATCATCGGGCCGCGGCCGAGATTTCGCAGCCCGCTGGGCCGAGGTCATATTTACCGGGGATCCCGATATCGACGTGGCGCGTAACCACTACAAGGACCAGAAAGAGCGCATAGCTGAAGAGGGACGGGATCCCCATTCCGTGAAGATGTTGCCCATGGCGTACACGGTGGTGGGGGAGTCGACTGGCCAAGCGCAAGAGCGCGAGCAGATGTTCCTGCATGATTTCGTCGACCCCATGGCGTCGTTGACCTTGTTGTCCGAACTGATGAACTACGACTTCTCACACCTGGCTCTCGACGCTCCGATCACCGACGAGCTCATCGGATCCGTCTCGGGCATGCGGGGACTGGTGCAGAACCTTCGCACCCACATTGGCGGCGATACCGTGACGTTGGCCGACCTGGCGGGTCATCGCGCCACACTGTTGCAGGGTCCGCGCTTCGTCGGCACCGGCCGTGAGGTTGCCGACCAGATGGAGGAGTGGTTCAGCACCGACGCATGTGACGGTTTCGTTATCGCGGCGACGCACTCACCCGGTGCCTACGAGGACATGGTTCGGCTCGTCGTTCCCGAACTCCAGCGTCGAGGGGCCTTTCGGGAGCGCTACACGGGCGCGACGCTGCGCGAGAACCTCGGGCTCGCTCGTCCCGAGTGCGTCGCCCATGGATGACGCACGTGGCGGAGGCAACGTTGCACGCACCACGAACTCGATGCTGGGACATCCGATGTCTCACCCGATCGACCTAACGTAAGGAGAAGCCCCATGAAAGATCTGACGGCACCGACGTCGACCTACCGGGTGGTGCAATGGGCCACCGGCAACATAGGGGCTCGCTCGCTGAGAGCCGTGATCGAACATCCTCAGATGGCACTCGTCGGCGTTCACGTGAATTCCTCCGAAAAGGAGGGTCTCGACGCCGGAGAACTCTGTGGGCTCGGCCCGATCGGTGTGGTCGCGACGAGGGACATCGGCGACGTCCTGGCGGTCGCTCCTGACTGCGTCCTCTATATGCAACAGGGTATGGACGTCGACACAATCTGCACACTGCTCGAATCCGGTTCGAACGTGGTGACCACCTGCGGTGAGTTCCATCACCCGGGGAGTATGAACGCAGAACTGCGAGCACGGGTCGAGGCCGCGTGTGGGCGGGGTACCACCTCCATCCACAGCACGGGGGTCAGTCCCGGTTTCATCTCCGAGGCGATGCCGATCGTCCTGGCCTCGATTCAGCGCAGGCTGGACGGTCTTCACATCGAGGAGTTCGCGGACGTATCGAGTCGAAACTCTCCCGAAATGCTGTTTCATCTGATGGGTTTCGGTCGAGATCCGTCCATGTTCGATCCCGGGCGCTGGTCACACGGCGCCGCCGCCTTCGGCCCTTCGCTACGACTGGTCGGTGAGGCGCTCGGGTTGCCACTGGACTCGGTCGAGTCGACCGGGGAGGTCGCCGTCGCGACTCGGGATGTTCAAATTGCGGCAGGAACCGTTGCGGCAGGAACCGTTGCGGCCCAGCGAATGACGGTCGCTGGTGTGCGCCACGGCAACGTGCTGATCTCCTTCAGTGCGAATTGGTACTGCTCGACCCACATCGACGCTGATTGGAACCTGCGTGAGGGCGGATGGAGAGTTACCGTGGCCGGCGATTGCCCTCTCGAGATCGACATCCGACTGGCCGTCCCCCTGGAACGGATGGCGGAAACCACTCCCGGATACACCGCCAACCGCGCCGTGAATGCCGTTCCAGTGGTGTGTGCGGCGAGTCCGGGCATTCGGACGACGATCGATCTCCCACAGGTCGTTGCCAACCTGGGCTCTGCCGGCACCAGTGCGGGTTGACCCGCCGCACTGCTGACCGCTACTCCTTCTGGTTCACCACACCGAGCTGGCCCACGATCTCCGCGTTGAGACGTTCCTTCGACTTGGCGAACACCGAGAGGTCGATCGATGTCAGTTCGCTGGCCAACGAGTCAGCCGCAATGCGGGCGTCGGGCGCCAGGCGATCGAGAAATCCCACATCACAGGCTTCTTCTGGACTCAGAATGCTGGCAAACAAGGTCGCGGCGATGAGTCGATTGGTGTTCAATCGGAAGCGGGCCATGTCGACCGCGAACTGAGGTAGCGCGATCCCGATCCGAGTCTCATTGAGCCCCACCTTGTACGGTCCGGTTTGACCGATCCTGTAATCCGCGGCGAGCAGCAATAGTGCCCCCGCGGCGAGCGCGTGCCCCGTACACGCCGCGAGAACGGGAATCGGAGCGGCGAACATTTCCCGGAACAGGAGAGTCCCATGGGTGACGAGCGATGACACACGATCGCGGTCACCGCTGCGCATGATGTGCAAGTCGAATCCTGCGCAGAAACAATCCTCTCGGCCGGCGATGACGAGCGGAGCCTTCTCGGCGATCGACATCGTGAGAGCCGTTCTGATTCCAGCAATCATCTCGAATCCCAAGGCATTGGCCTTGCCGTCGTCAAGGCGCGCCACCAGGAGGCCTTCGCTCCGTTCAAGAGAGACGGTCACTCGTTGCCTCCTTCGTTCCGGGGCTGGCCGTCCACTGTTGCAGTATCCCACTGGATCTTTGTGAAGATTCCGATCGGTGCCCTGCGGGCGACTCTTCCTGATCAATCGAACATTCGCGTCGCGGGCCCGGACAGCGCGGGTGTCTCGATTCATTTCAGAAATGTTGCAATCGCGTGATAGAGAATGTTATTGTCAAACCCACCCGAGCGTGTCAACGGTCGCCCGAATGAGGGGATGCGGGTGAGGGCAGTGCCCACGCCGAGCGGATTCGTTCCCGTGGCGGAAGTGTGATCCACTTGTGATCGGACGTAGCGCCGACCATGAGTGGATCAGATAGGTGAGCAGATCAGGAAGGATCGAGGGGTGACGGATACGCCGCAGTTCAAGCGAACGCACATGTCACGCAACGGGTCAACGGCCGTATTGGCGCTCGCCAGTGACAAGGTGAATTCGCTGGATCGCGAAGTGTTGCTGGAGATATCGACGTTCGTCGAGTACTGCGAACAGGAAGACGGGATTGGCGCCCTCGTGCTCACGGGAGAGGGTTCGGTCTTTTCAGCCGGGCTGAATGTCACCGAAGTCTTGAGCAATGACAAGGCCTACACCGACGATCTTCTGGATGCGTTGAACGATGCGCTCGTTCGACTGTTCCGGTGCCCAAAGCCGACTGTGGCGGCCATCAATGGGGCGGCGATCGCCGGTGGATGCATCCTCGCGTCCGCTTGCGATAAGAGGATCATCGCTGAGGAGGCGCGGATTGGTGTCACCGAGCTCCGGGTGGGCGTGTCCTTTCCCGTTGTGGCGATTGAGCTCTTGAAGCACGCATGCGGCTCGAACGCAGAGCAGCTGATACTCAATGCTGAGCTCCTCGACGCGGATGGGGCGTGTCGGAGCGGCCTGGCGCACGAATCCCTCCCGCGGTTCGAGTTGCCCGCCGCAGCGATCTCAGCGGCGGAGCAGCTGGCCTCGCTCGACGCCCGTGCGTATGCGTTGGCGAAGGCATCGATCCGCCGGCATGCCCTCTCGTCCATGGAGGATGACGGCTCCCACGTGCTCGACCCACAGGTACGGGAGCACTGGAAGGACGACCACACGAGGGCCAATCTGGAGAAACTCCTCAAGCCGAAGTCGTAACTCGTCCACCACCCCGGCCAGAGAGGATCAGCCGAGGGCGAGAACGCCTCTGATGTTCACCCCGTCGAGCATGTCCTGGTAGCCCTGGTTGATCTGGTCGAGCGGATAGCTGCGGGTGATGAGTTCGTCCAACTTGAGCTGG